>Ga0247781_1000006_pt1 | contig 58395 bp, 95 predicted proteins | sample UWRJL184509B5_FD_179922 | JGI IMG/M metagenome (GOLD analysis project Ga0247781, IMG submission 179922) | Plant litter microbial communities from Arlington Agricultural Research Station in Wisconsin, United States - UWRJ-L184-509B-5 | ecosystem: Environmental > Terrestrial > Plant litter >...
AGGTTCGCCAAGCTGCCCTCGACAGGCTCGCCGCCGTTGACTTCGTGCCCGATGTGGACCCGGCCCGGTACGAGCGGATGCTGTCCGCCCTGCACGACCAGGAGTGGCGGCCACTGCACACCCAGGTCGACTCGAACTGGATCCGGTGGTGCGAATGGCCGGACTGCCTCCGTTCGTTCAACGTCCTCACCGGACCGGACCCGAAGACCGACGGCGCGGGCTGGATCTACCTCCGGACCGGGACGCACCTCCTGCTCTGCCCCGACCACGCGAACGCCGGCCACCGGCCGCAGCACTTCGCCGACTGGAAACCGGGCGACACCACCATCAACACGTCGTGCGAGTGCGGCGAACGCGGCTACGGGCTGGCACCCGCGAGCACCACGGTGTGCGTGGAGTGGTGGCGCCACCACGTCCGCCAGCTGCCGGAGCAGCCTGCCGCCGAGGCTGAGCCCGACCAGGACCTGGTGCAGCGGACTGCGCGGGAGCTGGCCGGGTTTCAGCTTCGGCTCGGCCCGAACACCTTGGCGGCGATCCGTGCCGGGCAGGACCAAGTGCTGCTCACCGGCGGCGAACGGGACGACGTCGCCCGTGCCGCCGTGGCCGCTCTCCACGGCGGCACCCCACCCATCCGAGAGGACTTCACCCCCATGATCGACCTCGACGCCCAGGCCCAGCGTGAACTGCTGGAGCTCGCGGCCCGCGCAGTCATTGAGGACCAGTTCGCTTCCACCGGCACCGTCCAGCGCAGGTGCAGGGTCGGCTACGCCACCGCCGAGCGGCTGATGGACCAGCTGCACGAGCTCGGCGTGGTCAGCCCAAGGGAAGGCACACGTGCACGCGACGTGCTGGTGACCGTGGACCAGGTGGACGAGGTCGTCGCCCGGATCCGCGGTGCGGCGTGACCGCGGCGAGCGACCGAGCCCGCGGCGCGTGGGTCCTCGTCCGGATGCTGGCCACGATCGTCCGGTACACCGTGGGCGGCTGGCTCCAGCGGATCGGCGGCCGAAGATGACCGGCACCGGCAACTTCGAGGGCGGTGCCAAGAGCCTGCTACAGCCCATCCCGCCGACCGAACTCGAAGAGCGCCGCGCGAGCCGCGTCGTGGCGGCCCGCGCGGTGGACGTGCAGGACTGCGTGCTCCTGCTGGACATGCTCGGTCTGTACCCCAAGGCGTGACCTGGCTTCGAGTGCTCCTGCGGCGCCTGATCTGGCTGCACATGGCCTGCCCGTGGTGCGGGAGGGAACTCGACACCGCACCGCTGCTCGCGAAGCCGCATGAGGTTCTTGCCTGGCACGAACCCCGCTGCCCGGTCGAACGCTGACGAATTCGTGTGGCCTCGCGTGGCGGCTAGCTCAGGCGCGCGGTGCCTGCGTCTCTGGGGTCGTGTCGGCGGGCTCGTTCGACGCCTGGTGGTGGAGCTTCATCGCTTCGGAGCGGGTGCGTCGCTCTACTCCGGCGTCGTCGAGCATCCGCCTCACGGCCTTCACGCTGATGTCGTAGCGGGCGGCGAGGTCGCTGGTGGAGCGGCCGGCCTTGTAGTCCTCGACGAGGCCGTCGGGGGTGGGCAGCTTGGGCGGGGCCATGTCGCGGCGTCCCTTGCCGGGGGCGGCGGCGACCGCGGCGCGGACCTGGTCGGCGAGGTAGCGATGGCGGCCGGTGCGGCCAGTCTCGCGGTCGACGGGTTCGACGCCGAGCCGGGACATGCGTTTGCGGACGTAGTCGATGTCGATCTCGCAGTGGGCGGCGACTTCCGCGCTGGTCCACACCTCGGGGGTAGTCATCCCTCAATGATGTCCCATGATGGGACTGGGTTGCAAGTGTGCTGATCAGGGGCTATGTCGGAGGTGAGATGTATTCATAGCTAAAGCATGTTTCGCGTCCGTTCGAGTGAACCGAGGGATAAGGCTTGCAGTATGTCCCACAGTGGGACATACTTTAGGAACAAGCAGCGAAACGAGCCAAGGAGAACCCCATGACCGCCGCCACCGCCACTGTCGCCACCACCCCCGGTCAGGCCGCCCGCCTCGCCCTGATCCACGCCGACACCGACAACCCGATCACCCTCAGCCCCCTCCCGGGCGGCCTGCTCAAGGTCACGGAGCACGAGGACGGCGAGGAGTACTCCTCGATCCTCGACCTCGACGGCGTCCCCGTGGACCGCGCCACCGGCGACGGCGCCCAGGTCCACTTCGACAGCGAGGCGGAGGCCGTCGCGTACTTCGCCGAGCGCTTCGTCGGCGAAGGCCCCGCCGAGATCGCCCGCTACGTGGAGCTGCTCCAGGCCGACATGGTCGAGCAGGGGGAGAACCCCGACCTCTGGTGGGACGGCATCGCCGCCGGCGAGCTCGTCACGTACCTCTTCGGCCTCATCTAGCGCGCCGGGCCTGCCTGGTGGTCCGCCCTTGGCGGTGTCGGGCGGGTCCGGCGGTCGCGCCTGTGGGGTGGCTGCGCGGTGGGTTGGTGCGTCCGTTCGAGTGAACCGACGTGCTGGGGCTTGAAGTATGTCCCGCAATGGGGCATACTTTAGGAACAAGCAAAGAACAAGCCAAGGAGCCCCCGATGACCCGCACCGCCGCCCAGACCGCCCGCATCGCCCAGGCCCGCCAGGACGCCACCGCCGCCGGCACCCGCATCGCCACCCGCACCCTCCCCACCGGCCACGTCCGAGTCACCGAGCACGACGGCAACACCAAGGCCTCCCTGGACCTCGACACCGACGGCCAGTACGTCGGCCAGGCCGCCCCGGCCAAGGCAGCCAAGCTGGCCACGAAGAAGGCCACCAAGGCGGCGACGTGGACCATCGGCGCGGACATCGCCGACCGGGTCGCCCTCACCCTGTTCAACGGCATGTCGGACGAGGTCAAGGCCGAGTTCGTCGCCACCCTCGCCCCCGAGGAGCTCGCCACCCTGAAGGACGGCCTGAAGCGGGGCCGCGAGCTCCGGGCCCGAGCCGCCCGGTAGCGGGCGGGGCCCGCCGCCCCCGGCGGGCCCCAAGGGCTCGGGGGAGCACGGGTGCCGGCCTCGCGTGAGACGGCGCCCAAGTGGATCGATTGCCTATGAATGTTTCGGGGTTCCGACCCCCACCACCCACAACACAGGAGCCCCACATGCCCACGAAGAACACCGACGGCGGACTGACCTTCCTCGACACCGAAGCCGAGGCCATCGCCTACCTCGCCGAGCGGTTCCCCAACGAGCCCCCCGCCCGCATCGCCCACTTCGTCACCCTCACCCGCGCCGACATGGTCGAGCAGGAGGAGAACCCCGACCTCTGGTGGGACGGCATCGACCGCGACGAGCTCGTCACCTACGTCTCCGGCCTCATCTAGCTGGCCGGGCCCGGCGGCTCCGCCTGGACAGCACGCCACCGGACCCGGCTCCCAACACCCACTGCCCACCAGCCCGACAGGGGACACCGATCATGCCCGACCACACCACCGCAGGAGTCACTGCCGCCCTCGTCTACACCGCCCTGTTCGCCGCCCACGGACTCGGCGACCACTGGGTCCAGCGCACCTGCGACGCCCTCGGCAAAGGCGCAGCCAACCGCCGCGGCCAGCTCGCCTGCGCCTGGCACGTCACCACCTACACCCTCACCACCACCGTCGCCGTGCTGCTCGTGATGGGACTCCCGCTCGGCGCCCACATCACCGTGGCCGGGTTCGCCGCCGGCCAAGCCTTCTCCGCGGCCACCCACTACGCCATCGACCGCCGCTGGACACTGCTGCGCCTCGCGAACCTGACCGGCAACCGCGAGTTCCACGACCTCGGCGCACCCCGCCCACTGACCGTGCTCGCCCGCAAACGGACTCCGGTCAACGCACCCGCAGGCACCGTCCACGACGAGACGGTCGAGGTCGAGATTCCGCTGGACAACCCCACCTACTCGACCGGCGCCTACGCGCTCGACCAAGCCCTGCACGTGGCCCTGCTGTTCGTGTCCGCACTGCTGACCGCCCTCGTCTGATGGGGGGCCACTCACGGACACTGGCGGAGGTCAGGGCTGGTCGGTCGTTCCTCTGGAACTCCCAGCGGGGCTGGCTGCTCGTCGGCCCCACGGACGCCCTGACGCGCGCCGCGGCGGCCCGGCCCCGCGGGAGCATCCGGGTCTCCACGGACGCGGGCGGGACCGTCACGGTCCGGGTCATGCGCGTGGTCGGCTCGTGGACGCGTGACGGCGTCGACTACTCGACCGCCGTCTTCACCCGGCTCCCCACCTGACCGCTGCCCCTGGGTCCTTCGCTGGCCCAGGGGCAGCCCCACGCCCGCGGGACGTAGCATCCGGTCGCCCGCCAGGAACACCCCGAGGAGCCCCTGTGACCGCACCCGACACCACCACGCCCGACCTGGCCAGCGCCGTCGCCTACGTCCTGGTCGACCCGACCCGCAGCACCGGCACCTGGTGGGTCACCCCCGACCGGGTCGTTCACTACCAGCGGCCGACCGGCGAGTGGACGCCACCCGCGATCGTCTCCGCCGACGACATCGAGGACTCGCCGACCTGGAAGCGCGCCGACAGCTGACCCCGCACAGCACGAGGGCCCCACACCGCGATGGTGTGGGGCCCTCGTCGTGTCCCGGGGCTCACCGCCGACCGGCAGGAACCTCACGCTCCTCATCCTCAAGCGGGCGCAGCGGAAGGGTCCTGGCCAGCAGCCACAGCAGTGCGTAGACGACCACCTCGACACTGGCGATCAACTGCGCCGCGCGGAACCCCGCGATGACGTGGAACCCGCCGATGAACCCCAACGCGACCAACCAGTACTTGAACCGCGCCACGGCCTCGGCGAAGCGCAGGTGCCGGGTCGTGGCCAACGTGCCGACCAGCAACAGCAACGCGAGACCCCACGCCGCCATCGTCAGCAGCGACGTGTCCAGGTCCGGGAACGGGCGCAGGTCTAAGTCCATACCCGCGAGGGTCCCTCCACCGCCGGCGGGTCGTCAACCTCACCTCACCCCTCACCTCACCCCGCCACCCTGTCCCCCACCAGCAGATACGGGGGAGGGGGTGGGTGAGGTGAGGTCCGTGAGGTGAGGCAGCTCGTACACCCCGATCGTCGGGTTCGCCAACCTCCCGGACAGCTTGAGGTCCGCGAGCACGTTGTTCAGCACGCCCTCGGTCGGCTCGGCGCCCGAGGCCGTCAGCCCGGCGCGGATGTCCTTGCGGCGCATCCGCCCACCGGCGTCGGTCACGAGCTGGACGATGCGGTCGCCCCACGTCAGGTCCGGTACCACCGCCTCGACGACAGGCGCGGGCAGCTCGGTCACCGGCGGCGCGGCCGGGAGCGCCTTGGGCTGAGGCATCACCTGCGCCAGGAACGCGTCCGCCTCGGCCGCGACCTCCGCCGCCTCGTCCCGCACCACCGGTGCGGGCTGACCGACACCGCGCAGGTAGTCGCGGTGCGCCGCGGTCATCCGCTGCGGGCGGTCCGCGTAGAACGCGCCCGCCGCGCGCGCCGACCCGGTATCCAGCGGGCGGCGCTGACCAGCACGAACCCGCGCGATCTCCCGGACCGTGGGCCCGTCGTGCAGGCGCGGCTTCGCCGGGTCGGACTCCTGCGGGTAGAACAGCTTCGCGTGCACCGGGTCCCGGTGATCCTGCACGTAGGCCTCGCCGGGGTTGTACAGGTTGGGCAGCCCGTAGAAGCGGTCGCCGAACGCTCGCCGCCGTTCGTCGCCGCTGGAGGACCGGCACAGCACGGTGACGCCCACGTTGTTCTTGATGCTGGCGGCCTCTTTGCCGAACATCTCGTGGTCGTAGTCCTGCGCCGACCACACCCAGTACACCTGCGCCGACAGCGTCGAGCGGGCGCCGTGCCCGGTCAGCTCGGACGCGGTGTACTTGCGGCCCTCCCAGGTGATCTGCCTCGTCGTGTCCATGAGCACCCGCGGGGACTCGGTCATCACGATCCACAAGGGGGTGAGGTCACCCTTTTGAGCTGCGGAAAGTCCCTGCCGGTAGCGGGCGACGCTCATCGCGGCGGCCATCATCTTCAGGGTGTCGTCCATGCCCTGCACCGCCCAGATCGGCAGGTCGATGTCCTCGCCGACGAACTGGTCGAGGTGGTCCTCCAGCGTTGCCCACACCTTCTCCGCGCCGCAGAACCACACCTCGCCACGCGCTTGGCCTTCAGCGACGACGACGTTCTCCAGCCCGGACTTGCCCGAGCCGGTGGGACCGACGATGACCCAGTGCTGGCGGGGGTTGACCTGCACGTCCTGGGCGCGGATGTCCAGGCCGATGGTCATCTTGTCCGGGTCGCGCGGGGTGGCGTCGAGCGCGGTGTAGGGCTTGGCCTTGGCCATGACGTCCTCGGTGGTCACGGTGACCACGACCCGCCCGGCGGCGCGCTTGGAGGTGACCTGCACCCAGTCGGTCATCATCTCCACCCCGGTCAGCGACTGGATCGTGGTCGCGATGACCTCACAGTCTGCGCTGGTCAGCGGGGTGAGGTCCTTCACCTTGAGCTTCGGGAACGGCTTGGACGGGTCGGCGGCGTGCTCGGCTTTCGCGGCGCGCTCGGCGGCCTGCAACGGGGTGAGCATCTGCAACTCCCACCAGCCGCCGTAGCCGAGCGCGCCGTCGGCGACCTGGTCGTAGTGGTCCTTGCCGATCTGGCGCAGCACTTCGGTCATCAGTCCGGCCGCGGTCGGCGGGACCTCGGCGTCCACGACGGAGGCCACATGCCGCTCGGGTACGGCGACCTGGGCGCGGGGCTTCACGTGGGTGACCTGGTAGTCCCACCACGCGGCGAGCACCCACTCCAGCGCCCCGAGCCCGACCAGCAGCCCAGCAGTCCACTGCCAGGTCCACAGGCCGTGCGGGGCGATCAGCGCCCACAGGGCGTGGGCGGTGGCCGCGGCGGTGGTGGCGCGCGCCATGTTCAGCCGGGAGCTGTAGCCGATCGCCTCGAACACCATGCCGCCGAGGAACACCGCGCGCGCCCACACAGTGACCCCGACCGCCGCGACCAGCACGACCAGCACGGCGGCCCACGTCGGCGCGCCCAGCACGGCGGGCAGCACCGCGACCGCGCCGGTGGCGAGCATCCCCGCCAGCACGCAGACGGTCTTCGTGGAGACCTTCGGCTCGTCGTCGTCACGTCGCTGGTTCATCGGATACTCCCTGCTCAGACAGGTCGGGGGCCCGTACCGCAGCACGGGCCCCCGAGGTGGACGGGTGGGTGGTCAGTCGGCTTGCTCGGCGGAGCGGCTGGTGAAGTGCGCCGACAGGAGCCGGTTCTTCTCGGCGTCGCCCTCCAGCGCGGCGGCCTTCGCGTTGAGCTCGGTGACCCGGTCGGGGAACTTCGCCGCGGCGCGGGCGTCGGCGCGCAGCCGCTCCGCCTCCTGGACGAGGGCGAGGTGGCGGGCGGAGGCGTCGCTGGCGGCCTCGTTGAGCGCGTTCTTGCGCTCGGCCGCCGTGGACTCCTCGGTGAGGTTCTCGAAGTGGTTCGCGAAGTCGGTGACGGCGACGGTCATGGGGTCTCTCCTGGTCGTGGTGATGACGTGCGATTCGTGGTGTTCGTGCTGTTCAGGGGGGTGAGGTGAGGCATGAGGTGAGGGGTGAGGTGGAGGTGAGGGCTTGCCCTTGTCGTGGTCTCTGGGCCAGGCGTAGTCGTCGACCGTGGACTGGCCGGGCCACACGTAGTCGTCGGCGGTCTGGCCGGGCCACCAGTCGGGCATCGGGTCGGTCTCGCCCTCGTCGATGCCCGTGGTGAACTTCTTCGGCGGGCCGGGCTTGAACGGGGTCCGGAGCGCGTCGGCCACGGCGTGCCCGTCGACGGCGCGGACCTGGTTGCCGACGAACGTGGCGAACCCGGAGTACGCGCTGCGGGCTCCGCGGCCGACCAAGCGCCACGCGCCGGACGAGTCCGACGACGAGCCGTGGCCCTTGCTGCCGCCTCCCGACCCTCCCTTGCTCCCGCCCTTGCCCTTGCCGCCGCCGTTGCCTCCGGACTTGCCGCCGCCGCGGGAGCCTCCCGGCGAGCCCTTGCCCCTCCCGCCCGACGGCCTCCCGCCTCCCGTGCCGGGGCTCCCGAGCCTCCCGCCCGACACCCGGTTCAGCAGGCTCCTGCCGCGCCCGCGGGACGAGGTGCTCCCGCCTCCCGTGCCACCCTTGCTCCCACCCTTGCCCGGCCCCTTGCCGGGAGCCCTCCCGCCGGACCTCCCGCCCGACCTCCCGGTGGAGCCGTGAGCCGACCGGGCTCCCGAGACGCCACGCGGGAGGAACCTTCCGAGGCTCCCGCCCGACGACCTCCCGCCCGACCGGGAGCCTCCCGACCGGGCACCGGACCGGGAGGACAGGAGGCCGCGCGCCTTGCCCAGGAGGCCACCCCGCCGGGAGGCTCCCGGGAGCCCTCCCGCCGTGCGCCTCCCGCCGGGAGCTCCCGCCTTGGCCGGGAACCTCCCGCCCGTGAGGCTGCGAAGCCGGGAGGCGAACCTCCCGTTGCGGGCGCGCGCCAGCCCGGACCTCCCGCGGCCTCCCGCCGACCGCAGCGCACGGCCGAGGCGGGTCCCGCCCAGCGCGCGGCCGAGCCGACCCGCGCCCGCCCGACGCCCGCCACGGCCGCGGGCCAGCTGCCAGCCCAGCGCCCCCAGCCCGGCCAGCAGCACCAAGCCGCCGAGGATCAAGCCGAGGGAAGGGCTGGCCAGCGACGACACCACCACCGCGGCAACCACAAGCAGCGGCACGCCGAGCCGGAGCAGCGCGGTGGCCAGCGGGACACCGGTGGTGCCGAACGTCGGCAGACCCTCCGGCTCGTCGACCGGCGACGCGGGTGCAGCGGCTGGCGAGGTCGGTGCGGGCCGAGGGCTCAGGGTGAGCGGGGGCCGCGGCGGCGGGGTCGGGGTGCTCATCCGGTCTGCTCCCGGTGCTCCTGCTCGGCGGCCTCGACGAACTTCTTCGCCCGGGACGCCCCGATCCCGAGAGCCTTCTTCACGCGGTCGGCGGTCGGGAGCTCCCGGTGCTCCTGCTCCCAGGAAGCGATGAACTCCCGGATGTCCTCGTCGGAGCGGGAGGCCCTCATCGGGAGCACCTGGTGCTCCCGCCCCAGGGAGGCTCCCGGCTCTGCGGCAGCCTCCCGGTCGGGCTCCCGCTCGGCGGGCGGGAGCACCACGGGAGCTCCCGGCGGGAGCACGACGGCGGGAGCTTCGGGAGCCTCCTGCTTGCCGGGAGCCGGGACGCGGGCCATCACGGTCGAAGCGGGAGCCTGCTGCTCCACGGCGGGCGGGAGCACCTCCTCCTGCTCCGGGACGGCGGGAGCCTCCCGGACCGGCTCATCGTCCGCGCGGAGCATGTGCAGCAAGGCCGCGGTCATCCCGACGATCGCGATCGGCAGGCACGCCACCCCGACCACGATCTGCCACGGCGCCACGCGCTGCCCGAACGTCTCCAAGAGGTGGTACGCCACCTGGCCCAGCGCGCCGAGCACGAGGGCGGTGATCCCGGAGACCATCGCGAACGTGCGGGTGCGGTCCGACATCGGCCGGGACGACAGCCACACCCCGAGCGCGTAGGCCGCGTAGGCCTCGATCCCGAGCGGGAGGGTGATCGCGGAGTTGATGACGAACTCGTCGGCGATGCCGGGCAGGAGCTTGACGGGGCCGAACCCGGCCTTCTCGCCGAGGCCGACCCACCCGGACCAGGTCGCGACGAACGCGGGCGCGGCGATGGCGATGAGCGGCCAGCGTCGGGCTCGCCCGTCAGCGGGGGTGGGCTTGGATCCGAACATGGTGAAGGTCTCCCAGTGGTGGGTCAGAGGAGGCGGGCGAGGTCGCGGCCAGACACGAAGCCGTCCTCCAGCAGAGCTGCGGCCATCGCCTCGACCGCACCCCACTGCTCGACGAGCAGGTCGTAGCTCCAGGCGTAGGCCGCGTCGACGGTCAACGCGGTGAGACGGACCAGGTCGCGGACCTTGCCCGCGTCGGAGGGGTTGTCGTACACGGCGGCCCGGCGTCGGGACTTGAAGCTGCCCCCGCAGACCGCGGCGGTCCACAGCGCTTCGGCGTCGATCCCGGCCGCGGCGATGAGCTGGTCGTCGGTGTCGTCGTAGTCCTTGGCGTCGACGAACCCTTCGACGGACCACGAGGTGAAGAAGAAGCCGGAGCGGACGGTGGTGATGCTGGCGCTGACGACGGGCAGCTCTCGTGCGAACGCGGCGAGGGCGTGCCCGGCCTCGTGGTGGGCTGCGCGTTCGCGTTGCAGTTGGAGTTGCTGCTGTTTGCCTGAGGTGAGCACGCCCGGGAGCATGGCGGGACCTTCCAGTTGGAGACGACTTGGTGAGGGCCCGGTCGGGGCGGGGTCTTCTTGGCGGACGGCGCCCGCCCCGACCGGGGGCTAGAGGGTGGAGGCGTCCGCGGCGGCGAGCAGCAGACCCGTCTCGGCGAGGCCGCGGTACGTCCCGGCGAGCTCGGTCAGGATCGACACGCGGGCCTGGATCCGCGACTCGTTTGCGTAGAGGCCTTGGGCTTCGATGGCGGCGTGGCGGGCCAGGGTGACCGCGGCTGCCTGGTTCTCTTCCGGGTTGGTCGGGGGCTGGTCGGCGAGGCTCTTGAGGTAGGCGCTGACGTGGCCGAGGGGGCGACTGGTGTGGGTGGTGTTCATTCCTTCGGTCCCAGCGTCTTGGCGACGGCGATCATCAGGGCGGGGTCCTCCTTGAAGGCGTCGAGGACCAGGTCGTTGAGGCGCTGGATGCGCCGGGAGAGATTGGCCACGGCCACGGCCACGGGGTCGGGTTGCTTGTCGGCGCTCACGGTGTTCTCCGGTTCTGTGCGGGTGTCCTGAAGGTCAGTCCAGGACGGTGACGGGGTGGTCCGGGGTGGCGGTGTAGTCGCCGCCGGTGGTGATGACGAGGAGGTCGCCATCCAGGTAGGGGGAGTCGCCGACGAGCAGGACGTGGGCGGTGTTGCCGCCGTCGGGGTTGATGATGCTGTCCCCTGCGTTGAGGTCTGCGGCGGTCTTGGTGCTGGTCACGGGTGCTCCTGCGTGGTTGACGGGTTGCGGTGTGTGCCCGGGCTAGGATTGCAGACTTAGCTGTGCGCCTGCAAGTATGGTGCCACGAGTTGACCCGAAGGATGGCGATGACCCAACCGGCCGACGACCTCACCGCACACCTGCGGGAGCAGATCACCACTGGTGAGCTCGCTCCAGGGGACCGCCTGCCCACCGTCAAAGCCGCCCAAGACCTCTGGCGTGTCGGCGAGTCCGTCGTCCGGACCGCCTACCGCACACTGGCCGCCGAGGGCCTGGTCCGCGGGTCGCACGGCCGCGGCACGGTCGTGCTCGGCCCCGCGCTGATCCGCATCGCCCGGCACCGGGCGATGTTCCGGGACCGGCTCGGCTACTACTTCGACCCCGAGGGCCAAGACCTGCGGCTAGTCGGGAAGCCCACCGTCGAGGTACTGCCCGCGTCCCCGGACATCGCACTCCGCCTGCAAGTGCCGCCAGGGTCGCCGGTGGTGGTGCGGGATCGGGTGCTCGGCAGGCCGGGCACGAAACGGACCCGGCCGACGCCTCTGCAAATCGCAACCAGCTACCTGCCCGGCTGGCTCCACGCAGTGCTCCCGATCATCGGCGAGCCGATCACTGGGCCAGGTGGGATCTACGACCGGATCGAGGAGCACTTCGGGCGGCCGTTGGCGGATCCGGTGGAGGCGCAGGGGGCGGTGTCCGCGACGGCCGCCGAGGCGAAGCGACTGAACGTCCCGGCTGGGGCGGCACTGGTCCGGATCGCGCGGACGACCGCGCTGGAGGACGGGCGGCCGGTCGAGGTGAACGACACCCGCATGGACGGTGCCCGGTTCGAGACGGTGATCGTGCTGGCACGCGACGAGTCGGCAGGGTGGCCGCCGGACCCAGCTGTGGAATCACCCGTAGCACCAAGCGAGGAGAACGACTGATGTCCCGGCTGCTGCCCTAGCCGGCTACTGTCCCTCGTGGAGCGGAACTCCCCCCGACGCTCCGTCCTCAAGCTGCCCCCGCGCTCCCCTGCGGGGGCAGCGCTATGTCGTCACCGCGGCTTGCCGGTCCACACGAGACAGTTCCGTGTATCGCCACCTACTGTGGAACGCGATACACCACCGCCACGCCGCCGCCGCTTGTGAGGTCCCCATGATCGAGCCCGTTTCCGTCGACCGCACGCTGGTCTTAGTCCCCAACGACCAGGCCGAGGCGATGGCCATACCGCCGGGCTCCTCCCGCATCGAGGTCGCGAACAGGCTCGGGCAACTGGTCGACCTCGCGCCGCTCATCCACGCGACCTGGGCCCTCATCGCCGAAGAGGTGACCGTCGCCGCCCGCGCCTGGACCGAGGCGCTACGCAACGTCGAAGGCCTCCCCGAGGTGCCGCCGACCGACCCGAGAGCCCGCGCGCTGTGGCTGCGTCAGCGTCGTGGCACCGGTCCGGTCCGGCAGCGTTGTGCCCCGCGCTCGCTCGTTCCAGGGCGTGCCAGATGAGCCTTCTGTGCACGCACCCGGACTGCGCACCCCGACCCACACCCCGCCCGGCCGCTGACGGCACCCGCGTCTGCCAGCCCCACACCGACCAGTTCCTCGGCCACTGCACCCTGATCCCTGACCTGTGGGCCCCGTTCCTCGACGACGACGCCCTGATCCCCGTCAAGAGCGGCGGCGGCCGCGCGGCCCCAGGGATCGCGCTGTCCGCGCCGATCAACCTCACCGTGTTCGCCATGCTCGACCCCCGCACCTCGTGGGCCGAGCCCGGCGATCTCCTCAACCCGCCACGGGCGCTCGGGGAGATCGCGGCACAGGCCCTGCTCGACGCGACGGGCCAGCTACGCAGCATCGGGGGGTTCAGCGTCGCCGAGTCGTGCCAGATCCTCGGACGCTCGCAGCTGACCCGCTGGGCCCTCGCGCAGGAGTGGGCTGGGCGGATGTGCTGGACCGTCGGCTTGGTCTACCAACTGCTCGCCGGGCTGTCGGGGGAGCACCGGCCCCGCGCGGTCGGCGACTGCCCGGACTGCCCCGGACGACTCCGGCCGATCCCCACCGGCGCACGGTGCGGGGCCTGCGGGCACACCGTGGGCGGCTTCCAACTCCTCGGGAGGACAGCGTGAGCGACCGGAGTTGGATCAACACGCCGTTGGCCGACATCGCACGGCAGCTGGTTGCGGACGCCACTGCTCAGCTGCCGGTCGGCTCGCGCCTCATCCCCGACGACGCCGTGGTCGTGGTGCGGCAGAACAGCGTGGAGGTCCGAGTGCACGCACCGAACCCCTACGGCAAGCGCCTCCCTGGCTACCCCGAGGCGGTGCCCCGTGGATGACCAGATCGTTCGACTCACCTGGGACGGCAAGCTCGTCACCGCGCCCGCAGGCACGAACAAGTGCGCGCAGACGGTCGGCCGACCTCACTGGTCCGACTTGACCCACCGCCTCGCCTACGCCGACAACCCCGGCCCGATGGTCCAACTCCTGACCGGGTGTGGACATCGTGCGCACCGCTTCGTGCTGGAGACCGAGGGGAAGCAAGTCGACTGCCCGAACTGTCTGGCGAACGGCGAGCTCGCGGCAGACCTCGAAGAGGGGCTGGCGCAGGCCCGAGCAGGCGACACGGTGCCCGCCGAGACGATCGCCGATGACCTCCAGCGGCGGCGAGAAGCTGGCGAGGACCCCCGTGGATGACGCCGTCGCGCAGCAGCTGATCGAGGACATGGCGGCGAAGTGGGTCGCGGACACGACGCTGGAGCTGCCGTCCAGCCTGCCCCCTGCACCCATCGACCCGGTCGAGATGCTCAGGGAGGTGGACCGGCTGCTAGACCGGCTCCCGATCGTGGTGTGCTCCGCCGAGGACGAGCAACGCGTCCGCGCATCGATCCCGTGGGACGCCCCGATGCGCGTGCAGGTCGACAGCCAGTTCGCCGCGCCGGGCACGGCGTACGTGATCAACCCGGAGGGACTGCTCCCATGGACGACCTAGTGGTGTGGCTGCGCGCCCAGATCGCTGCTGCCGAGGCCAGCGCTCGCACCGACGAGTGGAACCGCCCCCACGGGTCACGCTGCGGCATCACGGCCGACAACCTCCCGGAGTGCGACTGCGACTACTGGAAGACCGTGCTGGCCCAGTGCGAGGCGCACGAGATGGTCCTGAGACTGGCTGAAACCGTGTATGTCGGCTATGCCGCAGTCCGCGCTGTCGGCTTGGCCTACCAGCACAACCCCGGCTACCGCGAGGAGTGGAAGCCGTGATGACCCTCGCGCCGCGCTGGTCGGAGTCCAGTGGCGAAACGCCCATCCAGCACTGGCGGCGAACCCATCCCGGCGTGGACCTGGAGCGTTGGGTGGTCGCGTGGTCTGCGCTGGACAGCATTCAGTCGGACTGGGAGTACCGCAACGGGGCGCTCGCCCTGCCGGAGAAGTACACGGGCCAGCGCGGGTGGTGGCTGTGAGCCCCTACCTCTCGGCCGACCTCGCCGTGCTGCTGCTCCACCAGGAGGCGACCCGCACAGGGGACGTCCGCCTGCGCATCAAGGCCGCGACCCTCTACCAGTGGGTGCGCCGACAGCACATCGTCTACGACCGGGCCCGTGGCGGCTTCGACGTGGCGAGCATCGTGGAGTACGTGACCAAGCGGCCCGCGCGGGGCCAGCGGGCGCGCCGTGTTGACCAAGCTCGAAGCGAGGTGTCAGAATCCCGCGCAGCACCACCCGTGTGCGACGACCTCAAAGCCTCGTAGCTGAAGCCCCCGGAGACCCACTGGGTCCGGGGGCTTCACTCGTTCCCGGAGCCTGGCGGTAACCGGGGACGTGCCCGGCAGGGGAAACGCAGGGGAAGCAGACCCCTGCCGGGCCCATCTTGGGATGCCACCTGCGGAAACGCCGCACCCGGAGGTACCGGGGGGAACGCTCATGCCCCCACGTATCGACGACGGCCGACGCGCCGCGATCATCGCCGACATCCAGGCAGGCTCGAAGTCAGCCCGCCAGATCGCGAAGGACCACGGGGTCAGCGCCAGCCTCGTCAGCAAAATCGCAGGTGACGAGCATGTGCACGGTGCGTTTGAACGTGCACAGACCAAAAAGGCGCGCGAGGCGCTCACAGAGGACAGCAAGGCGATCAGGGCGCAGCTGGCGGCCCGAAGCCTGACCGACGCTGACATCCTGCGGCAGCGGGCGCTCAAGTCGGAGAGTGCCCGCGACGCCAGGGACTACGCCACGGCGTTCGCGATCTTCGTCGACAAGCACCTCGTGCTCGACGCCCACGACTCCGACACCCACGGCCTGTCCGACGTCGATGCCTGGCTGGATCACCTCACCGGCGACTGACCGGGGAGGGTGCGATGCCGACGCAGCCGCTCGGAGGGAAGGCCCGCGAGTCGGTCCGGCAGGCCACAGCGCGCGGGAACTTGTGGGAGGGCGCGGTCCGGTCGTCGAAGACCGTGTCGTCGATCGTGCGGTGGCTGAAGTACGTGCGGAACGGGCCGCCAGGCGCGCTGCTGATGGTCGGGAAGACCGAGCGGACGCTGAAGCGGAACATCATCGACCCGATCCAGGCCATGGTCGGGGTGAAGCGGTGCCGGTTCAAGGTCGGCGTCGGCGAGCTGGAGTTGTTCGGCCGGACGATCTACGTGGTTGGCGCGAACGACGAGCGGTCCAGCGACAAGATCAAGGGCCTGACGCTGTCCGGGGCGTACTGCGACGAGCTCACCACCTACCCCGAGTCGTTCTTCTCGATGCTCACCACCCGCCTCTCCGTGCCGGGCGCGCAGTGGTTCGCGACAACGAACCCCGAGGGCCCTGGCCACTGGGTGAAGAAGAAGTACGTCGACCGCGCGAAGCTCCGCATCACCCGCGACGGCCAGATCGTCCGCTCCGACGACCCGACGGCGCTGGACCTGCACACCTTCGCGTTCCAGCTCGCCGACAACCCCACCCTGCCCGCGGCGTACGTCGAGGAGCTGAAGCGGGAATACGTCGGCCTGTTCTACCGGCGGTACGTGCTCGGCGAGTGGTGCCTGGCCGAGGGCGTTGTCTACGACATGTGGGACCCCGACAAGCACGTGGTCACCACAGCCCAGATGCCCGCGATCAGCAGGCACATCGCGCTCGGCATCGACTACGGCACGGTCAACCCGTTCGCCGGGCTACTGCTCGGGTTGGGCGCTGACCAGCGGCTGTACCTGACCAACGAGTACCGGTACGACTCGAAGGCTCAGCGGCGGTCGTTGACGGACGCGGAGTACTCGCGGGAGCTGACCCTGTGGCTGGACAAGCTCCAGGTGTTCCCCGAGTGGACAGCGGTCGACCCCAGCGCGGCGTCGTTCGTGCAGCAGCTCTACCGCGACGGCCGGGTCACCCCGACCCTCGCGAACAACTCCGTGATCGACGGCATCCGGCAGCTGTCGTCCCTGCTCGCGACCGACCGGCTTCGGGTGCACGACTCGTGCAAGGGGTGGATCGAGGAGATCCCCGGCTACTCGTGGGACCCGAAGAAGGCACTTCGAGGCGAAGACGCGCCGATCAAGGTCGGCGACCACTCGCTCGACGCGGGCCGGTACGCGGTCCACACCACCGAAGCCATCTGGCATGGCCAACTCAAGGAGGCAGCGTGACCCCGCAGGAAGCAGCCGCGAAGGCAGCAGAGGTGCTGGCCAAGGCCGAAACGGACATCGACCGCGGCAACGGGCCCGCTCGGGCGCACGCGCTCCGATGCGTCGCTGACGGCTGGACGCAGCTCGCCGTAGTGCTCGCGACGCACCCGAGCACGGTCGGGAAAGCCAGCTGATGGCCCCGCTGCCCGCGCGGATCACCCGCCGCAAGGTGCTCGAAGCACTCGACGTCCTCGGCATCCCGCACACCGACGTGTGCGTGGTCGAGTTGGGCCTGCACGAGGTCACGGTGCGGGAGCTGATGAAGCCCGAGACCAAGGCCGAGGGCGACAAGGTGCGCGTCGAGCGGGTCACGGTCATCCCGACCGGCGTGCTGCGAGTCTCGCGAGGCGACATTGCCTAAGCGCCAGCGGTTCGCCACCCGCGACGAGCTGGCCGAGCTGGTCCGGCAGTACCTCGTCGAGCACTGCGACGGCGCCTACGCCGCCGACACGGTCACGGACGACGTGCTGAACGCGCTCGACCACCTCGGCGTGCCGATCGAAGCCCTCGTCAAGATCACCGTCACCGAGCCCACCCCCAAGGTGGAGTTCCGTGAGCCGCGAAGGGAGTAGTTGTGCCGCTCCCCACCGGAGGCGATACCCAGTGGCCGCCGAAGGCCCTGGACGAGGTGTTCAGCACGGTCGACGTGTGGGACGCCTGGTACTCCGGGGGCCCGGACAAGCTCGCTGAGGTCTACGGCGACGGCTCCAGCGGCGGGTTCGACTCGGTCAGCCGCGCCAGGCTCCGCAACCGGCCCGCGCAGTTCAGCGGCGGCGTGAAGGGCCGGGTGGCTAGGTGGTTCTGGGGCGCGCCGACCCTGGCCGGTGAGCCGCGGACCAAGCTCCACATCCCGCTGGCCTCGGACATCGCCGCCAAGAGCGCGAAGCTCCTGTTCGCCGAGCCTCCGACGTTCAAGGTCGAGGACGCCGCCACACAGAAGGTGCTGGACGACGTCGTCGAGCAGGCGCTGCACGCCCGCCTGCTCGAAGCCGCTGACGCGTGCGCCGGGCTCGGCGGGGTGTACCTGCGGCTGGTGTGGGACACAGAGATCAGCCCGCTGCCGTGGCCGCAGGTCGTCCACGCCGACGCCGCAGTGCCGGAGTGGCGCGGTGGCAGGCTCAAGGCGGTCACGTTCTGGCGGATCGTCGACCAGACCGACAGCCAGGTGTGGCGGCACCTGGAGCGGCACGAGGCCGGACGGATCCTGCACGGCCTCTACGAGGGCACGCACGACCACCTCGGTCGGAAGATCCCGCTCACCGAGCAGGAAGCCACCGCAGACCTAGTCGACCAGCTCACCGACGGCGACGAGATCCTCACCGGCGTCGACAAGGCCACCGCCTGGTACGTCCCGAACATCCGACCCAACCGGCTGTGGCGCACCAACCCTGCCGCCGCCGAGCTCGGCCGCGCGGACATCTCCGGCGCCGAGGGAGCGCTCGATAAGCTCGACGAGACGTGGACCAGTTGGATGCGGGACATCCGGCTCGCGAAGGGCCGTGTGTTCGTCGCCGAGTCCTACCTGCGCACCACCGGGCCGGGCCAGGGCGCGTACTTCGACGCTGACCAGGAGATCTACGCGTCGCTGAACATGCTGCCGCAGGCTGGCAACAACGCGCCGATCACGCTCAACCAGTTCGCGATCCGCGTCGAGGAGCACGCCCGCACGGCTGAGGAGCTGACCAAGGTCATCCTCCGCTCGGCGGGGTACAGCGCCCAGACGTTCGGCATGAGTGGCGATGTCGCCATCACGGCCACCGAGGTCACCGCCAAGGAGCGCGACAGCTTCCTGACCCGGTCGCACAAGCTCCTGTACTGGAACCCGGTGCTGGCCGACCTGCTGGAAACCCTGCTCGCGGTGTACGCCGGGCCCGTGCTCAAGGGCAAGGTCACCCCGGAGCGTCCACAGATCGAGTGGCCGGACGGCGTGGCCACCGACCCGGAGCAGCAGGCCCGCACCATCCAACTGCTTGACGCCGCCGGTTCCGTGTCGACCGAGACGAAGGTCCGGATGCTGCACCCGGACTGGGAGGACAAGCAGGTCGACGAAGAGGTCGAGGCGATCAAGGGCCCCCCGCTGGAGGACCCAGGGTCGTTCACCGGCGGGCCACCGATCAACGTCAAGGGCCCGCAGCCCCCAGGCGACACCCCACCTGGCGAGGAGCCGCCACCGTGACCGGCATGGACCACAGCCTCAGGGACGTCACCGTCCCGGATTTGATCGACACCCTCCGCGACGCCGAGGACCACCTCGACGTTGTCCAGCCCGGAGCCCTCCGCGAACCGCTTTCCCTGTGGTTCCTTGCCACCCTGGAGCAGGCCAAGCGTGAGCGCTGGACACAGCTGATGGGCAAGCCCGTCGTGGCTGTCTGGAACGCCGCCCGCGCCGTGCTCGACCAAACCGATGAGGTGCAGGGCCAGGTGGACGTCGGGGGGTAAACCCCATGCCGGTCGATCGCACCCTCGGCTCCGAACTCGCGGACACCGTCACAGCCCTGTACGCCGAGGCTGAGCTGGTGCTGACGAAGCAGATCGCGAAGCAGGTCGGCACCGGGCTGGGCTCTCCGGACTGGGCAGAGCAGCGGCTCGCCAGGGTCGGGGAGATGCGGCGCATCGCCGAGCGGATCACCGCGCGCCTGGCCGCCGACACGACCGGCAAGGTGGCCGAAGCGGTCGCGACGGCGTACCAGCGCGGCGGCGAGAACGCCCTCTCTGAGGTGGCGAAGCTCAGCGGCGCTCGCCCCGGCGCGGCTGCGGCCATCCGGGGCGAGCTGACCGGGTCAGCCGCGGTACAGCGACTCGTGACCGCTCTGGTCACACGGCTCGGCGGCACGCACCTGAAGATCGTCCGCGAGACCGTCGACACGTACCGGCAGGTCATCTCCAGCACCGTCGCCTCAGGCACCCTGCAAGGGACCGAGACGCGGCGCGAGGCGGCGCAGCGGGCGATGAAGAAGTTCGCCGCCGAGGGCATCACGGGGTTCGAGGACAAGTCGGGCCGCCAGTGGCAGCTCTCCTCGTACGTGGAGATGGCCACCCGGACCGGTACGGCGCAGGCTGCGGTGGAAGGGCACCTCGACCGGCTCGAAGGCCTCGACATCGACTTGGTGATCGTCAGCAACGCTCCGCAGGAGTGCAAGCGGTGCCGCCCGTGGGAGGGGAAGGTTCTCGCTCGCCGCGGGCCGCATGGCCGGCGCACGGTGGAGGTCGAGCACTCGACCATCGATGACCTGATGATCGAGGTCGAGATCGCGGGCACTGTCGACGAGGCTGTGGCTGACGGGTTCATGCACCCGAACTGCCGCCACTCCCTGTCGGCGTACCTGCCGGGTGTCACCAAGCCGATCACGAACACCGAGGACCCCGACGGCGACAAGGCCCGGCAGAAGCAGCGCCTGCTGGAGCGCAACATCCGGGCCGCGAAGATGGACGAGGCCGCTGCCCTCGGCCCGGAGCAGGCAGCCGAGGCCCGCGTCGCGATCAAGGCGGCGAACAAGCGGCTCCTACAGCACCTCGACGAGAACCCGTCGCTGAAGCGCCTGAAGTACCGGGAGCAGATCGGCGCGGGCAACCTGCCCACCAAGGGCACCTCCGACGCGGGCGTACGTGGCCCGCTGGAGGCCGCGCCCAAGTCGAAGCCCGCGGCCGCACCGAAGGCAGCGTCCAAGCCAGCACCGGCCAAGCCGAAGCCTGCGACCGCCGCGAAGCCCGCGGCCCCGGTCAAGCCGCCAGCACCCAAGCCCCCAGCGGCGAAGAAGCCTGCCGCGGTCGCGCCGAAGCCTCAGGCTCCGAAGCCTGTGCAGCCAGAGCGGCTCGCCGACGCGCTCGCCATGGGCCGCTCCAAACCCGCCGACCTCACCGTCAACGAGTTGCACGCAGCCGACAGGGAGTTCGCGAGGCGGGCTGCTGAATTGGGCAAGTCCGACAAGGTCGGACGCACCCACAGGAAAATCAAGAACGAGCTGCTTCGCCGTGCCAAGGAGGCGATGGGGTTCTAGGCCCAGGCCAGGGCCGGGCGGCTGGCGTGCCACCCGACGAACTCGGAGCGTCGGGTGGCACGCCAGCCAGGGGCTTCGGCGTAGCTAGCCGACCAGCTTCGCCAACTCCTGCTCATACCTCGGCCGGTCCTCGGCTGGGGTCCTTGCCGCCGTGTAGGACAGCACGACCATGCCGCGCTGGTGGGTCTCACCGTTCGCCGTGTACTTCGCCGCGGCGGCCGTGTCGTCGAACGTCAGCACAGTCACCGCGTCCGTGGTGACCATCTCTCGGCACCCCAGCGTCGGGCAGTTCTTGCTGTTGTCCCGCGGCGACGGCGCCGGTAACCCGGCCGCGGCGAACGCGTCCACCACCTGCTGTGCGGACACGGCCGCCGCCGCGGCAGGCGCTGCCGACGACACCGGCGCTGCCGCCGAGACCTCCGAACTGCCTCCCGGCGTCAGCCGGTCGACCTTGTCGCTGATCCCGGCACAGCCCGAGACCAGCACGAGCACTCCTATGACTACCGCTCCGATTGCTCTGTTCACGCCTGGCTATCGGAGCGGCAGAACTCACCGCTACACCCCCGGCCGGTTGACCCGGCCTCGCCGCCCCAGGAGGGCACATGCACGCCAAGATCGGGACGACTGACTCGTCCACCCTGCCCATTCACCCCACCACCGGGCTCCGCGCGCTCGCCATCGGCCGCCGTGGCCCCGTGTGGCCTGTCCTCGGCGGCAACGGGGAGGGCGACGGCAACACCGGCGACATCCCGGCGGACGACACCGGCGACGACGCGGACACCACGGGCGACCAAGGCACTGGCGGGACGGACTCCGGCCAGGACAAGGGCACCCAGAAGGACACGGACGCGGCCAAGGCGGAAGCCAAGGAGGTCAAGGACCTCCCGTCGTGGGCCCAGAAGATCGTCCGCGAGTCGCGCAAGCAGGCCGCTGACGAGCGCGGGAAGGTCGCGGCAGCCGAGAAGGCGCGCCAGGACACGCTCGACAGCATCGCGGTTGCTCTCGGCCTGAAGAAGGGCGACGAGGTCGACCCGAAGAAGCTCGCCGACCAGCTCACCGCAGAACGCGATAAGGCCGCCACCGCCGCGGCCAGCGCCCAGCAGGAGCTGGCGATCTACCGGGCCGCCGACAAGCACGGCGCCGACCCGAACGCACTGACCGACTCGCGCGAGTTCCTCAAGGCCGTCAGTGAGCTTGACGCCACCGACAAGGACTACGCGAAGGACCTCGCGGAGCTGATCAAGCAGCGCGTGAAGGACAACCCGACTCGGTACGCCCGCGAGGCCCCGAAGACGAAGAAGTCGGGCAGCGCGGACGACATGAACGGCGGCAAGGGCAGCGGCGGCCCCCGCCCCACCTCGCTACACGCAGCGCTCGAAGCGCGCAACAAGACCTGACCGATAGAAGAGAGGCAGCATGCCCATCACCCTGGCGCAGGCGCAGATCAACGCCCGCGACGACATCGACCACGCGGTCATCGACAACCTGCGGCGCTACTCGTGGCTGTGGGACCAGATCATCTGGGACGACACGGTCACGCCCGGCACGGGTGGTGCCAGCCTCACCTACGGCTACACCCTGCTCACCGCGGCGCGGCAGGGCCAGTTCCGGCAGATCAACCAGGAGTACACCGCCCAGTCGGCCAGCCGCGAGCAGCGCTCGACGACGCTGAAGCCGTTCGGTGGCGCGTACACCCTGGACCGCATCCTGCGCGGGTTGGGCCCGGCTGCGACGAACGAGGAGACGTTCCAGACGCAGCAGCTTATGAAGGGCGCGACGACCAGCCTCATGGTCGAGATCGTCAACGGCGACACCGCGGTGAACACCGCCGGGTTCGACGGCCTGGACAAGCTGCTCACCGGTCAGGCCACCGAGTACACGCCCAACAGCGGCGGCACCGCGTACACGTCGTGGGCGCCCGGCGCGATCGACACGCAGGAGAAGGCCAACCTCCAGCTGGACATCCTGGAGGAGTGGCTGTCCTCCATCACCCCGTCCATCGTGGGCGGCGGCGACATGAGCGCGGACGCCGGTCTGCCCGGCGGTGTGAAGGCCATCCTGGGCAACACCAAGTCCATCACCCGCCTCAAGGCGCTGGCGCGGTGGGCGAACCTGCACACCTCCACGCTGGAGACTTTCGGCGGCGTGCAGCGCCGGGTCGAGCGGTACGGCGAGTGGGTGCTCCAGGACATCGGCGACAACGCCCTCGGGTCGGCGCCGGTCATCCCGATCGAGACCCGCGACCCGGACGGCGTCGGCGGTGGCGGCAACATCACCAACCTCACCGACCTCTACGCGGTGTCGTTCGGCCTGGACGCGTTCCACGGCGCGTCCATGGCGGGCAAGCCGCTCGTCGCCTACTACCCGCCGGAGTGGAACACCCCCGGCGCGGTCAAGACCGGCGAGCTGGAGATCGGCCCCGGCGCGATGATCCTGCGCAACACCAAGGCCTGTGGCGTCCTGCGCAACGTGAAGGTGGCGTGACCATGACCGACTACCGGATCACCTCGCCCGACCCCGCGTTCAACGGCGTTGTCGGCGACGGCGTCGTGTTCAGCAAGGGCGTGGCGCTGCTGTCGGTGGACCACGACGCCGACCGCGTCGACGGCGCCACCAACCTCCCGGCTGGCGCGGCCGCGCTGGCGTACTTCAAGCGCCGCGGCTACGGCATCGAGGACGTCACCGTCCCCGAGCGCCCGGTCGCAGTCGACGAGGCGCCGCCGCCGAAGGAGCCGAAGCTCCCGTCGAAGACGGCGACCAAGGCCGACTGGGTGGCGCACGCCGTCTCCCTGAAGCCCGAGGACGGCGGCCTGACCGAGGCCGAAGCCAACGCCCTGACCCGCGACCAGCTCGCCGAGAAGTACACGGAGGTAGCGAAGTGACCACCCTCGGCCGTCACCCCGGCGTTGTGCGGGACAGTCCGGTCTTCGACCAGGCCTACGCCGACCTGCCCGGCGTCTCCCAGTCCGCGTTCGTCCGCTCGAACATTCCGGTGTGGGCGTGCGTCTCCGACCTCGCCGCGACCGGCACCGGTGTCGCCATCGGCACCTGGGTGTTCCTCCGCGCGGGAGACGTCGTCACGAGCCTGTCGTTCGTGGCGGGCAACACCGCGCTCGCGTCCGGCACTGCCGGGTGGCACGCGCTGTACGACTCGACCGGCGCGCTGCTGCGGCAGTCCGCCGCTCAGGGCGCGACGGCGTGGGCGGCGAACACCGCGAGGAAGCTCGCGCTGACCTCGCCGTACACGATCACCACGGACGGCTGGTACATCGTGGCCACGTCGACCACGGCATCCACCGTCCAGACCCTCATCGGCTGCGCCCCGATCGTCACCGCCACCGGCGCGGCGTTCACCGGGTCGCTGCCGCTCGGGTTCACGTTCGGTTCCGCCACCGGCGACGTCGCCCCGGCGACCACCGGCACGCGGACCGCCGTGGCGAAGTGCCCGCTGGCGCTCGTCAGCTGATCCCGCTCACCGCGTAGGGCCCGGCCGGACTACTCCCCGGTCGGGCCCTACGCGCTGCCCCTGGAAGGACCAGATGTGACGACTTACGAACGTGTCGTCGACGGCAAGGTCGTCGAGCGCGTCACGCCGCTGGACGGAAGCCACGAGGACACCCGGATCGGCTGCCTGGTGCTCGAAGGCGGCAGCGACTGGCGAGTCGAGGGCAACCCGGTGGCCCCGCCGACGACGCCCGAGGACAACCCGCCGCCCCAGGTGGACGGCACCCCGGAGAACACCCCCGGCGCGGGCAGCGCCACCGACGACGCCAGCGCGGCTGGCACGAGCACGAGCGAGGGCACCGATGGCGCGGACCGCACTGACGGCGACGGAGCTGGCGACGACGGGGACAAGCCCCGCAGCGATCGACGTCGCCGCTGAGGTCACCGACGGGAACTACTTCACCTACAAGGCCCACAGGTTCGTCTACGTGCTCAACGGCGACGACGCGGCGTTGACGGTGACGATCCCGACGCCCGGCACGATCGGCCGCGGCGCGCTGACCATCGCCGACACCGCGGTGACGATCCCCGCGGGTGAGTACCGGCTGATCCCGTTCGGGCTGGAGCACAAGCAGGCCGACAGCACCGTCCACGTCAACTACGCAGGCACCACCCCCGTCGGGGTCATGGTCGCCGTGCTCGACGCGTAGGAGGCGGCGATGGGCAACGGTGTTTTCAACATCTCCAAGGGCCTCTGGCGCTACTACCTCGGCCTGCCCGCCACGAACGACGCGCTCGTGGTGGTGCTGCTGAAGAGCACGGGGCTCGTCGCGGACAGCGCGCTGGCCGACTACGACGACCTCACCGCGCTGCTCGCGGGGGCATCGGACGAGGCCGACTTCACCGGCTACGCCCGGAAGTCCATCACCTCCGGGATCACGATCACCGTGGACGACCCGAACGACCGGGTGGACGGCGACATCCCCGACCAGGTGTGGAGCACCGCGGGCGGCGCGACGAACAACACCCTCGGGAAGCTGATCGTCTGCTACGACCCGGACACCACCGGCGGCACCGACGCGGACCTGATCCCGTTGACGTTCCACGACTTCACCGCCACGACCGACGGCAACCCGCTCACCGCCCAGGTGGCCACAGCAGGCCTGGTCCGCGCGGCCTGATCGGGGGTCTCGGTGACCGACTACTCGATCTGGCCAGCGACCAGCGGGCCGGGCGCGTCCAGCGCGGACAGCCCGGTGACGCTGGGCACCGAGTTCTACGTGACCAGCCCGGTGTGGCTGCTCGCCATCCGGTTCTGGCGTGCTGACACAGGCATCACCGGCGCGGTCGCCGGGCGGGTGTGGAAGGCCACCAACAGCACGTCCGGCACGGCGGTGTCCGGAGCGGACGCGGCGTTCTCGCTCAGTGGCACCGGATGGCAGCGCGCGAACGTCGCCGTTCCGGTGCCTCTGCTCCCGTCCAACAAGTACAAGGCCAGCTGCTTCTTCCCGTCCGGCTACTCGGCGACCGGCGCGTACTGGGCCAGCGGCGGCGGCGCGAGCGACATCGTCAACGGGCCGCTCGTCGCGCCGAACAAGAGCAATAGCGTCGGCGGCGACACGCAGGGCTGCTTCGGCTACGGCGCGTCCATCACCTACCCAGCCAACGGCTCCGGCTCCGGCGCTTGCTACTGGGTCGACGTCGTCGTCACCGACGTAGACCCGTTCGCCGGTCAGACGATCGTCCTCGGCCAAGCCATCGAGACCACCACCGCGGGCGCTGTCGCCCCGGCGCGCGCGGTGGTCCTCGGCCAGGCACTGGAGACCGACACGGCGCAGGCGATCACCGGCGCGCGCGCTGTGCTGCTCGGCCAGGCTCAGGAAGCGGACACCGCGACATCCTTCGCCGCGGCGCGGGCGGTGCTGCTGGGCCAAGCGGCCGAGACCAGCACCGGCCAGGCCGTCACCCCGGCTCGTTCCGTGCCGCTGGGGCAAGCGGTGGAGACCGACACCGCGCGGACCGTCCTGCCCGTGAGGGCCACCGTCGTGCCCGGCGTGCTCGCTGCCTCGTCGTCGGTCGCTCGCCTGTCCGCCACCAGCAGGTAAAGGGGGCCGCGTGACCAACGTCGACGTCGGCGACTACGCCACCATCACGCTCACGGTCGACCCTGCCGACGCGACCACGGTCGCCGCGGCAACGGTCACGTCCCCGCTCGGGGTGGCATCGACCCCCACGACCACCCCGAGCGGGGACTTCAAGACCTGGACCGCAGTCATCCCCATCACCCTGCCCGGCATCTGGAACGTCCGCTGGGTCGTCACCGGCGTCGGCGCGGGTGCCGAGCAGTCCGCGATCATCGCGTCGCCCACGAACCCCATCGCCACCGGCCAGCGGATCTACGCCACCACCGTGGACCTCGCGAACCACCTGCACGGCCCACCACCAGCCGACGCGCAGCGGAAGTTGGCGCGGGCGTCGCGCCGGATCGGGAACTTGATCCGGACCGCGGTGTACGACGCCGACTCGGTCACCGGGATGCCGACCGACGCGACGATCCTCGCCGCGGTGCGGGACGCGACGTGCGCGCTGGTCGAGTGGTGGGGCGAGACCGGCGACGAGACCGGAGCGGCTGCCCAGATGCAGTCGGTGTCCATCGGCTCGGTCAGCCTCGGCCGCGGCTACAGCGGTGCCGGGTCCGCCACGGGCGCCGACCAGACGATGTCGGCCGAGGCGATCGAGTTCCTCCGGGACGCCGGGCTGATCTCCACCGACGTGTACAGCGCTGGCTACTGAGGAGGCGCTGTGGGCTCGATCCCTGGGTACCTCCTGCGCCACACCGCGACCATCGAGCCCTACCTCGGCGCGGGAGCGCACGGGGACCTCTTCGGTCCGCCGGTCACGGTGGCGTGCTTCGCCGACGACAAGCGCCGGCGGGTCCGCTCAGCGGGCGGTGACGAGGTCATCTCCGAAACCACCCTCTACTGCCGCCTCGACACCGACGCCCCGGCCGGGTCGCGAGTCGCGGTCAACGGCCGCACCACCCACGTCATCCAGGCCCTGCGGCGCGACGGCGGCGGCCTCCCCACTCCGGACCACCTGGAGGTGGTGCTGCAGTGAAGCGCGTCAAGACCACCATGTCGTTCACCGCAGCCACCGCCAAGGCGCGAGCGGGCGCAGCCCGCGGGCTCGGCTTGGCGATGGAGCACCTGCTCACCGAATCCCGCAAGCAGGTGCCGCTGGAGGAAGGCACGCTCGAACGCTCCGGAGCGGCCATCACCGACGCCGACGCGCTCCGCGGCGCGGTCTCCTACGACACCAAGTACGCCGTGCGCCAGCACGAGGAACTCGACTGGCGGCACGACGAGGGCCGCAAGGCGAAGTACCTCGAAGACCCCTTGAACCAAGAGGGCGCGACGATGCTCGCGCTGGTGGCCGCCCAGACCAGGCGGGCACTGCGGTGACCCTCCTCGAAGAACTGGCGCTGCTGCTGGAAGAACTCGGGCTCGGCACGTACAAGCCTGACGACGTCAACGGCACGATCTTCTTCCCTGCCCTGCCCGACAGCCCGGACACGTGCATGGCGATCGCACGCTACGGCGGCACCGAGTCATCCAGCCGCGACCCGTTCGACGAGCCCCGCATCCAGACCCGCCACCGCGGCACCGCCACGGACGCCCGGTCCGCCGAGGCGTCCGCGCAAGCCACCTACGACGCGCTGCACGGCCTCGGCATGCGCACGTTGGCGGGCGGCACCGAGTTGCAGCTGGCGATCGGCATCGGCTCCGGCCCGGAGTACATGGGCCGCGACGAGAACCGGCGCCACGAGTACGTCACGAACTTCCGCGTCGAGGTGCAGCGCCCGCTGCTCTCCCGCCCCCAGTGAGAGAGGGACATCCCCATGGTCATGGTGAAGGTCAACGCGCGCGACCAGGTCGTCCAGGTCGCCGAAGCCGACGGCACCACGTGGACCGAGATCGGCAACCTCGCGACGATCGGGTTCAACCCCGGCGAGAACGAGGAGACCGTCGACACCACGGTGATGGAGTCCGACGGCAACTACGAGGAAGAGGTCATGCAGCGCGGCAAGTCGCTGAGCCTCGAAGGCATGAAGACCAAGGACCGCACCACCGGCGCGAAGGACCCCGGCCAGGCGCGCTGTGAGGTCCTCGGCGTTGCAAAGGGCTACGACTCGCTCGGGAAGATCCGGTTCCGGGACGTCATGGACGCCGACTGGGAGATCTGGAACGCCACCTTCAAGCTCGGCGAGCAGGGCGGCGGCACCAACGACAAGTCCGCGTGGGCCTGCACCGTGACCCGCTCCGGCCCGTCGACCACTGCGGCGGTGGCGTAGTGGCAGGGGTCGACGAGCAGGACATCGCGGTCGACTTCGACGAGGCGTGGGACGAGGAAGACGCGAAGGCCCCGGTCATCAGGATCAAGGGCGAGCTCATCCGACTGCCGCACGCGATGCCCGCCAAGCTCGTGCTGTTCGTGACCAGAGCGAAGGCCGGAGCCGAGGAAGCGAAGCGCGACAACAGGACCACCAAGAGGGCGAAGGCTGCCGTTGAGGACCCGAAGCGTGAGGTCAAGGTCACCGAGATCGTGGACCTCGCCGGGATGCTGATCGGCCGGGAGCGGGTCCAGGGCTACATCGACGGCGGCATGTCGTTCGAGCGGGTCGGCGAGATCATGCGTCGCTGCATGGCCGTCTACCGCAAGGACAAGAGCGACGACGAGGACGGCCAGGGGGAAGCGAAGGCCCCGAAGGAGGAGACGGGGACCACCTCCTCCGGCTCGTCCTCAAGTACTGGGGCCTCCTCGTCGCCGACTGGCGCCGCGAGTACCACGGAGCCGATCTCCACGCCGAGCTGAACAACGGTCTGAGCTGGACCCGCTTCCGGTTCTACCTCACAGGCCTCTCCGACCAGTCCCGATGGCGGGCGATCGCCAGCAAGGAACCCGTCGTCCTGTCCGGCCAAGCCGGACGTGACGCGCTGCGCGCCTACACGAGAGGCGGGTGAGCGGTCATGGACGTCGGTGAGCTCGTCGGCTACATGCAGATCAAGGACGACGACTGGAAGGGCGGACTCGCCAGCGCCGACCGGGCGATGTCCAGCTTCACCAGCTCGGTGGACAGCGATCTGGACGACCTGGAGCAGTCGTTCCGGCGCGCTGACAAGGAAATGCTCGACGACATGGAACGCGCGTTCCAGGAGTTGGACAACGTCGTCGAGGAAGCGTTCCGCGAAGCCGAGGCCGCCGCCGAGCAAGGCAGCAAGAAGGTCGGCAAGCAGCTCGAACAGGGCATCGACGGCGGCATGGACGGCGCCAAGCAGGCCGCGCGCCGCGGCGGCGAAGGCGCGGGCGCGGAGTTCGGCGGCGGCATGGGCCACGCCGGCGGTGCTGGTGCTGAGGCCGCGGGCATGGACATGATGGGTGCCCTCAAGGGCCTGGGGTGGGCCGCGGTCGGTGCCGCGATCGGCGCGGTCCTGATGGACGGGTTCACCCAGGCGCTCGACGCGGACAAGGCCAACGCGAAGCTGTCCGCCCAGCTCGGTGCCACGCCGGAGATGGCTGCGGACTTCGGCGGCATCGCCGGGCGCCTGTACGCGGACGCCTACGGGGAGAACATCTCCGACATCAACACCGCGCTCAAGGCGGTGTGGCAGTCCGGGCTGGTCCCGGAGGACGAGTCCGTCGAGGCCATCCAGCACATCACGGCGACCGCGATGGACTTCGCCTCGGCGATGGACCAGGACGTAGAGAAGGCGGTCCGCGCCGCCGCGAAGATGATCAAAACCGGGTTGGCCGAGAACGGTGACGAGGCCTTCGACATCCTCACCCGCGGCATGCAGCAGGGCGCCAACGACGCCGACGACCTGCTCGACACCTTCGCCGAGTACCCGACCATGTTCCGCGACCTCGGCCTCGACGGCGAGACCGCGATGGGCATGCTGTCGCAGGGCCTGCGCGCCGGTGCGCGCGACGCGGACACCGTGGCGGACGCGCTCAAGGAGTTCGCGATCCGCGCCCAGGACGGTTCCAAGACGTCCGCTGAGGGCTTCAAAGCCATCGGGATGTCCGCCGAGGAGATGACCGCGAAGGTCGCCCGCGGCGGCCCGGAAGCGGCCGAGGCGCTGGACCAGGTGCTCGACGGCCTTCGCGCCATGGAAGACCCGGTCGCACGCAACGCCGCCGCCGTCGCGCTGTTCGGTACCAAGGCCGAGGACCTCGGTGACGCGCTGTTCTCGATCGACCCGTCGACCGCAGTCGCGGCCCTCGGCAACGTCGAGGGCGCCGCAGCGAGAATGGGCGACACCCTGCACGACAACGCCTCCAGCAAGATCGAGGCGTTCAAGCGCGGCATGCAGCAGGGCTTGGTCGACTTCATCGGCGGCCAGGTGCTGCCCGTGCTGGAAGACCTGATCGACGGGCTCCAACTGTCCGGCGCAGGCGAGGCGCTCGGCGCGATCGTCGGCAAGATCCGCGAGTTCATCGGCGGCATCGTCGATGACATCCGCACCTGGGTGTCCACCCACCAGGAGCAGATCGACCAGATCGTCGCGCAGGCGCAGAAGCTCAAGGACCGGGTCGTCGCCTACTACTCCGAGCTGGTCGACTTCGTATCGCAGCTGTGGGAGAGCGGCGGCTCCGACTGGCTCGACACGGTCGCCAACCACGTCGAGGGCCTGCTCAAGATCGTCAACGGCCTGGTCGGCTCCGTGATGGGCCTGTTCCGATATTTCCAAGGGGTCTTGCACGGCGACTTCGGCGAGATGTGGGAGGGCCTGAAGCAGATCGCGCGCAGCGGCGGCGAGTTCCTCGTCGGCCTGGTCGACGTTCTCGTAGGCAACATCGTCGAGGCCTTCGGCGGCAACTGGCAGTCCATTAAGGACGGTGCGCGCGACGCCTGGGAGGCCGTGCTCGGGTTCTTCCGCGGCGCCGGCGAGAAGGCCATGGCTGCGCTGGCGTGGGTGCAGGCGCTCCCCGGCAAGTTCGCGGAGTGGTTCGGCCAGGCGAAGGACTGGGCGGCCCGGAAGCTCGACGAGCTGGTCGTCTGGATCGGCGAGCTGCCAGCGAAGATCCTCGAGAAGCTGGCCAGCCTCGGCGCGATGGTCGGCGAGGCGTTCAGCGCGGCACTGACGGCGGCGAAGTGGGTGGTGACCGAAGGCGTCCAGTGGGTGATCGCCGAGTTCATCGCGCTGCCGTTCCAGATCGTCGCGGGCGTTCAAGCGCTGGGCGGGCTGCTCAGCCAGTGGATGTCGGACGCCTGGGACTGGGTGGTGGCGACCGCGTCCGCGAAGATCGACGAGTTCCTGGCGTGGGCGGCAGCGCTGCCGGGCCGCATCATCGACTCGGTGTCGGAGTTCGGCGCCATGGCCGGCCAGTGGGCGTCCGACTCGTGGCAGACGGCGAAGGACTGGGCCGAGCAGAAGGGCTCCGAGTTCGTCGTCTGGGCGGCTGGCTTGCCCGGCCGGCTCATCAACGCGGTGTCCGAACTCAACGACCGGGTCGGCCGGTGGGCTCGCGACGCGTGGCAGAACGCCAAGGACGGAGCCGTCGAGAAGGGTGGCGAGCTGGTCGACTGGGCCCAGGGCTTGCCCGGCCGGATCGTGTCGGCCATCGGCGACCTCAGCGGCAAGCTTCTGCAGGCGGGCAAGGACATCATCAACGGCTTGCTCAACGGCATCAAGCAGGCCGCCCAGGGCGTGTTCGACTACGTCGGCGGGATCGCGGACAAGATCGCCGCGCTCAAGGGGCCGCTTCCCTACGACCGGAAGCTCCTGATCCCCGCCGGGCAGGCGATCATGCAAGGCCTGCTCGGCGGCCTCAAGAGCCAGGAGACCGAGCTGTTCGGCTGGGTGTCGAAGCTCGGCGACCGGCTCAGCGTGGCCGGTTCGATGACCGCGACCCTCACTCCACCCGCGGTCGACATCACCAAGCCCGACGGCGCGACCTCGAAGCCGTGGACCGGTTGGCCAGGCGACGACCCGCGCGGCGGCGCGCTGACCATCGGCACCTTCAACGCCTACAACAGCGCGTCGCCGAGCGAGGTCAGCGAAGAGCTGCTCTGGCACTCGAAGTCCACCAAGGGGGTCTGACGTGCCCGCTGGCGACCTCCTCGACCGTGACAACCAGGTCGAGTGGCGGGGAGTGCTGCTCGGCTCCGGCACGCCGTACCGGAGCATCTCGCTGGAGGGCTGGCAAGATCTGCCAGCCCTCCGCGGAACCAACCAGGTGCTGTCCGGGTTCCACGGCAACCGGCCCGGCCAGTTGACCGCCGACCAGCGCACCGTGACCTTGAACTTCAGGCTCTCGCAGCGCCTCGCAGACTTCCGGGCCTCGGTGGCCGAGCTGCGCAGGCTCACCGCGCCGACAGAGAACCCCGTCGAGGAAGCGCTCGCGGTCCAGATCGACGGGCAGAAGTACCTGGTGATGGCCCGCTGCCACCGGCGCGCGATCCCCACCGACAAGCACTACGCCATCGGCCACACCGTGGGCGCGGTGCAGTGGGTGTCCACCAACCCGCGGCAGTGGTTGTTGCCGCGCAAGACCGCGCAGGCGAAGCTCGCGACCGACCCCACCGGCGGCCTGGTGTTCCCGCTGGTGTTCCCGCTCGACTTCGGGCAGGCCACCAGCGGCGGCGGCTTCCCCGCGCCACTGGAGAACACGGGCTCGGTGGACTCGTGGCCGATCTGGCGGATCACCGGGCCGTGCACCGGGCCCGTGATCACCGACCTCACCACGGGCGCGTCGCAACTGCGCTTCAACCCCGACTGGCAGATCCCCGCCGGCCAAGTCGTGGAGATCGACACCCGGCCCGGCGTGCGCACGGTGACCTTCGTCGACCCGACCACGTTCGCGAGCCTCGACATCAGCGCCTCCGCCCAACTGTGGACGCGCCAGTGGTTCCCCATCCCCGCGGGCGGTTCGGTCCGCGTGGGCTTCACCGCCGGGTCCTACGAGGCAGCCGCCGCGCTGGACGCCCTCTGGTACGACGAGAACATGTGAGGTGTTGACGTGGGAGAACGCGTGACCTGGGCGGTGTCCCACAGCCCTGGTGTGCTGACCACGGTGGACGCGCGGCACGCCTTCGCGTCGCTGTGGTGGGGCGGGTCGACCGCGACCGGCAAGCGGGTCGGGAAGATCCCGCACTACACCGACCCGCTGAAGGTGTCCGCCAGTTCGCCGACGCCGGACGGGTTCGTGCACGTGAACCCCGGCCACATGCTGTCGATGGGCACCAGGTCCGTCGCGGCGTACATCCACACGCTGGACGCGGTCAAGGACATCAACATCTTGTCCACCCCGGCGCACGCGTCGCTCACCCGCTACGACCTGATCGTCGCGCAGCAGTCCGACGAGTCGCACTCCGACGCGAACAACGCGTGGTGGATCGGGCCGATCCGCGGCACGCCGTCGGCCACGCCGACCGACCCCGTGGTGAACACGACCAACGGCGCACCCACCAACTCGCCGGACTACGTGGTGCTGGCGCGGGTCACCGTGCCGTCCACCGCGAGCAGCGCGGGCATCCTGCCCGGCAACGTGACCCAGCTGCTGACCGCGTTCACCGTGCCGATCGGCGCGGTCCTGCCGGTCGCCGACCAGACCGAACGCGACGCGCTGATCGGCACCCGCCACGACGGCATGGTCGTGTGGCGCAAGGACACGCACTGGCTGGAGGTCTTCGACGGCACCGCGTTCCGGGTGCAGGGCCTCGCGATCTGCAACTCGGCGGCCGACCGGGCGACGAAGGTCACGCACCCGCAGGAGGGCACGGAGTCCTACCTCAAGGACACCGACCTGCGGTACGTCTACGACGGCGCTGTGTGGGTGCCCGAGCGGACGCTCGCGGGCCGGATCGCCAGCGGCTCGGGCTTCATCAACTCGGGGATCGACGACAGCCCCGAGGTCAACATCGCCAAGGTCCAGATCGAGAACTACCGGGTCTCCAGCGGCCACTTCTACATGCTGTCGGCGAACATCTTCTGGAACTTCTCCACCGTGGTGGCCGGCGACTCGTACGTGGTGCGGGTTCGCAAGGACACTGCCGTGTCCGGCACGATCATCGCCGAGTGGATCGCCCGCCCCGTCGACGCCAGCGCGTTCGACGAGTCCGAGTCGTTCAACCAGCCCTGGAAGGCCACAGCCGACGACACCGACGCGGACTTCTACCTGTCCGTCGTCCGGGTCGCGGGCTCAGGCTCGATCAACGTGAACGGCGACCGGCGCACGGCATTCTGGATCACCGACCTCGGCGGTGACACCACGCTGTGGTCGGAGGTGCCGTAGATGGCGCTCCCGGTCTACACCTACGAGATCCGGGACCTCCGCTCGAACGTGCTGCTGGAGGAGCTGCCTCTGGCGGACACGTCGTGGACGAAGTGCCTCAACGACACATCGTCGTTCTCCGGCTCACTGGGGCTGCCGCTGCTGGACTCCCTCGGAGGCCTGCGGGACGCCTACGAGCTCACCACCCCCGCGCACACCTGCGTGTACGTGTACCGAGACGCACGGCCGATCTGGGGCGGCGTGATCTGGACGTCGGTCTACGACTCGTCAACCGGGAAGCTCTCCATCGGCGCAGCGGACTGGTGGTCCCTGCTCGACCACCGCAAGATCCTGCCGGTCCTCGCGGCCGAGGCGTTCACGGACACCTCCATGGTGGCCCAGCTGTCGACCAACTTCAACGGGGTCGACCAGAACGCGATCGCCCGCGGCCTGCTCACCCAAGCGCAGGCACACACCGGGGGCGACCTCGGCATCGTGGCCACCACGTCGAACTCGTCCATCCTCCGGGACCGCACCTACCCCGGCTTCTCGATGACGTCCCTCGGCGAGGCCTACCGGCAGTTGAGCCAGGTGATCGACGGCCCGGACATCCGGTTCGACGTCGCCATCCAGCGTGACGACGACGGCGCCCCGATCCGGCAGATGCTCATCGGCGACCCGCTGCTCGGCGCAGTCGGTTCCAACCACGTGTGGGAGTACGGGGGGAACGTCGCGAACTACACCTGGCCGCGGGACGCCACCCGGCAGCGGACCCGCAGCTTCGCGATCGGCGAGGGCTCGGACCAGCTCACCCCGATCGGGGTCTACGAGGACACGAGCCTCTACGAGAACGGGTGGCCGCTCCTCGAAGACGACACCGGCTACGACCGCACCAGCGGCGCCACGGACACGCTGCACGACCACGCGATGTCCGACCAGCAGATCGTGAAGCTCCCCGTCGTGCTGCCGACGCTGACCGTGAAGGGCGAAGCAGCGCCGACGGTCGCCGAGATCGCGCCCGGCGACGACGGCCGCGTGGTCATCTCCGACCACTTCCACGGCTACGCCCCGCCGCAGGGCCGCCGCGGGCTGGACACGCGGATGCGGCTGATCCGGATGGCGGTGAAGCCGACCGACGCGGGCGAGGAGGCGGTGCTGACGATGTCTCCGCTGCTGGATGACGTGGCCTGATGGCACCGAACAACCAACCCCAGGACACCGCGTCGAAGGTGATCGAGCTGGAGCGGCTGATCAAGCAGGTCCGGGACCGGGTCGGCAACGTGTCCGCGTTCGTCGGCCAGGGCGGGCTGACGATCGGCGACAACGGCGCGCTGCGGATGGTCGACGACGCGGGCGTCGAGATCCTCTATCTCGGTCCGGACGCCCAGGGCAACCAGGTGCTCCGGATCAAGCGCGACGGCGGCAGCTACGTGCTGTACACGGCGTTCACGTCGAACGGAAACCAGTACTGGAGGATGACCGACCGGTTCAACCGCGAGCTGTTCTCCGACGACGCGACCACCGGCGGGATGGCCCGCCCGTACCTGCCGGTGCAGCTGTTCGCGAAGTTCTCCATGGCCGCGTCGTCGCTCTACTCGTACATGAACGTGGCCGTGTCGTCGCTCGCGGCCGAGACCACGCTGTGGGAGGGCCGGATCGGGCTGGTCTCGCACCCGTACTTCAGCCTCAGCGGAATCTGGGGCACGGCCAGCGGCACGAACTCCACGATCTTCCGGGCCCGCGTGAACGGCACCGAGGCCGGAACGTGGACGTCCACGACGCTGGAAAACAACATGAAGGGCCCGTTCTACGCGGGCACCTGGCTGGGGCTGCAAGAGGTGCCGGTCACCATCACGGCGATCGCGACCGGCAGCGGCGCGGTGGCGTGCCAGCCGTTCAACTGGACCCAGCGCCAGTCGCCCTAGCCCTAGCCCTCGATCGGGTCCGGTGCGGGCAGCGGCTCGGGCGGCAACGGCGCGGGCGCGGTCTCCGTGCTCGCCGGGTCGAACGGGCTCACCGGGTAGTCGACGCCCGGCACGGTGATCGACGGCTGTGGCGGCACGACCGGCGCTTCCGGCTCGGTGGTCTCCGGCGCTGGCGGGGTGGGCACGTTCTCCGTGGTCGTCACCGGAGCCACGGTAGTCGGCGTCAACGTGACCGTGGTGGCGGCGACCGACGTGTCGACGTCGGCCTCCATACGGTCGGCCTGGTCGACGACCACGCCCTGGATCTGGCCGCCGTCAGGCTGGCTCGCGGCGACAGCGACACCGGTCGCAACGGCACCCGCGGCGACCAGGCCTACGGCGGTGAGGGCGATCCGGCGACCGTGCACAGCAACTCCTTCAGGTGCGCGCCCGTGCGGCGCTGTGGCTGATGTATCGCCACAGGCGCGCGAGCGCTACAGCGCATCCGCAGGCACCACCCCATGGCACGACAACTTGAGGAGGGGTGAGTGGGTGACTGGGTTGCGCTTCTGCCAGCCATTGCGCTCGTTATCGGCTCCGCCGGATCGGCCACGGCCGCGGTCATCACCGCGCTGCGGTCCGCGCCGAGGGAGCGCAAGCAGGCCGCAAAGCGAGCCGTGGAGCGATTCGCTGAAGCGGCCTCCGATGGCGAGATCACTGAAGACGAGCTGGCCGAGATCGCCAAAGCGTTCAACGAGGAAGACAAAGCAGGGGGCGAGTCGTGACCTCTGACCACGTCAACCGAACGGTCGTCGAGCCAGCGGCGGACGACGCTGCGGTGCCGGGGACGCGACGCACCATCATCACGCTCGCCGTGGTGGCCGTCGTGCTCGCCGCTGGCGCGGTGGCATTGGTGCTGATGTACCGCAGCGACTCCCGCAACCTGGAGGCCGCGCTCCGCGGTGACATCACGTCGCTGTCGGGTCAGGTCCGCCAGCTCGGTGGGACACCTGTGGTCACCGCGCCTGGTGCCCCCGGTGCCCCCGGCGCTCCCGGCACGGACGGTGCCGATGGGCGTGCTGGCGTGGACGGGCGCGACGGCACGAACGGCGTGGACGGCCTCACCCCGCAGTGCCTCGGCGAGCCCCGCCAGTGCCGCGGGGCCGACGGCCAAGACGGGGCTGACGCTACCGGCGAACCGGGACCACCGGGCCAAGACGCGACAGGAGCGCCAGGACCACCGGGGCTTGATGCCACCGGCGTTCCCGGGCCGCCCGGCGACAAGGGCGAACCCGGCAGCCCAGGGCAGAACGGCGTGCCTCCAGCCGGGTGGACGTGGATCGACGGCGACGGCCGCCAGCAGTCCTGCGCGCGTGACTCCGGCAGCCCGGACACCGCGCCGACCTACACGTGCACCGCGCCATCACCGGAGCCGACTGGGCTCCCGATCTTGAGGAGCAGCCCATGACCGCACCCGAGTACCTGATCGACATATCCAGCTACAACGCGGTGAATGACTGGAACGCCGTGCGCGCCAACGGGATCGTCGGCGCGAGCATCAAGGTCAGCCAGCAGGTCAACTATCTGAACCCGCTGTGCGGCGCTCAGGTGGCCGGCGCGCGGGCCGCGGGCGTCGCGCCGGGCGGCTACCACTTCGGCGACCCGCGCGTCTCGGCCGCGGCACAGGCGTCGTACTTCGTGAAGAACGCCCGCCCGCACGGCCTGTTCAACGACGACGCGCTGGCGCCGATGTACGACGCCGAGAACTGGGAGGGCGGCGGCCTCATCTGGCCGAACCCGAAGACCCTGAACGCGCACATCGCCGAGCACATCCGCGTGGTGCGCGAGGAGACCGGCGTCCGGAAGCACCTGGTCTACGGCTCGCTGTCCTGGTGGGGCTCATGGATCGACCCGGACCTGTGGGCCGACGAGGACGTGCTGCTGTGGATCGCGGTCTACAACGGCCGGCCGGGTGACCTTCAGGGCTGGTCGCACCCGCTGGACGCGGTGCACCAGTACACGTCGGCCGGGTCCGTACCGGGCATCCCCGGCTCCGTCGACAAGAACACCACGCTCCGAGACCGCCGGATCGGCGACCTCACGATCAAGGGCAAGGAGAACGACATGCAGCTGACCGACCGCATGAAGAACGCCTGGGGCGGCACGCCGACCTTGGAGGAGGTGTTCCGGTACATCGACCTGCGAGGCTCGCAGAACTGGGAGTCCAACCAGCGCCAGGAGGTCGCGCTCGCGGCGCTCCAGACCGGCCTGGCGGCCGTCGCGCAGGACGCGAACATCACGCCCGACCGCTTGCAGGCGATCATGGACGTCTCGATCACCGAGGGTCTGGCCCGCATCAAGGACGAGATGACGGAGCAGAACCGCGTGGTGGTCGGCGAAGTTATCCGCGCCGAACTGGGCGAGGACAACGAGGAGCAGGCGCAGCGCATCCTCGCCGCGATCGCCCGTCAGCTCTCCGGCGTCGCGACCCCGCCGAGCGTGGGCCAGTGAGCGCCGTGAAGCTGTCCCGCGATCCGGCCGTCGTCGTCGAGGCGCTCGTCGCTTCGGGGCTCGGCGTGCTGCTGCTGTTCGGCCTGCCGGACAGCGTCGAGCCGTACTACTCCGCGGTGATCCTCGCGATCGGCGGCCTGCTCACCGCGGCGTGGGTGAAGAAGGAGAAGGTGCTGCCCGCGGTCGTGGGCTTCATCAAGGCGGTGTTCGCGCTCGTCGTCGGGCTCGGGGTCGCTGTCGACCCGAACGTCGAGGTCGGCGTCATCATGGTCATCTCGGCGCTGGCCACGTTCTTCGTGCGCACCCAGGCCACCGCCCCGGTCACGGTCGACGGCGTCGTGCTGTCGTCCCGCTCAGCCTGACCGGGCCCGCTCCACACCTCGAGCCCCCTCAGGCTCACCAAGACGCCCCCAGCTTCCGGTCACCCGGAGGCTGGGGGCGTTTTGTCGTCGCGCCAGCAGGCCTGTCGAGCGGGCCGTGAGGGCGGCTGAACAGGGCGTTTTCAGTGGGTATGCCTCACGCCTGCCTCACGCCCCGGCCTGCGAGCCCTCCCCTCTGAGGAGTTCTCGCAGGCCAGAGCAACTGCGGTGGGGCCGGAGAGACTCGAACTCTCACTGGCACGGACCTAGTTGCACCATATACCGCAGTCTTCCGCAACTTGGCGCGCTCTCCACCCGTGGTCAACACGGCGGTCCGCTACGCCGTCCGCGATGAACCGCAGTCCGCCGCAACCGCTCTCAATGAGGTTGCCTCACCCGGTGCCTCACGCCCCATGTGCGAGGTGATCGCGTCCCGCACCGTCCCGTACCCCTCGTCGGACAGGTGCGCGTACCGCTTCGACACCTCCCACGAGGAGTGCCCCATCACTCGAGCCAGCTCGGCGAAGCTCACTCCCCTCTGGATGAGCCACGAGGCGTAGGTGTGGCGCAGATCGTGCACCCGCACACGGCCGCGCAGCTTCGCCAACTGGACCGCCGGGGTGAGGATGTAGCGGCCGAACTGTGACGACTTCAGCGGGCTGCCCTTGGGGCCGCGGAACACCAGCGCACCGCCGGGGCAACTGCCGGCCAGGTGCGGAACACCGCACTGGTCGACCTCGGGGAGCGCATCGACGTGTGCTTGCAGGCGGGCGGCGATGTCCGAGGGGAGAGGCACGTAGCGCTTCTCCTTGTCCTTCGGCACAGGCTTGATCACCCCGTCTTTCTGGTCGTACTGCTCCACCACCAGCAGGCCCCCGTTGCGGGTGTCGATGCGAGGGATGTGCAAGCCCGCGAGTTCGCCCGCGCGCAGCCCGGTCGTCACTGCGGTCCAGGTGATCAGGGCGTTGAAGTCGGTCATGAAGTGGGCAGCGGCCTCGACCTCGGCGGGGGTGAGGTAGCGCTCCAGTGCGTCGGGAAGGTCCGGCCACTCCAGGCCCTTGACCTCGTTGACGTGTAGGCGCTTGTCCTCGACGGCGGCGTTGATCGACGCGACGAACGTCTGCACCGCGAGCCGGATCGTCCACGGGCTGCGGGGGTTGCTCGCGCCTGCCCGGGGCTCCTTCTGCAGTCGCTTCACCCACGCTCGGCCGCGGCGGGCAGTGATGTCCTTCAGGGGAGTGTTCTCCCAGTAGGGGAGGATGTGCAGCCGCGCTGTCGAGCGGTACTCACGCTCGGTGGACGTCGCGACCTGGTGGGACTCGATCCACAGGTCGAACCACGAGCCGTAGTCGAGCTTGGCTTGCTTCGGGTCGATAGCGCCCGGCGTGCGCTGCTCGTCCTCCATGGCGCCGGCCTTGCGCAGCGCCTCGGCCTTGGTGTCGAAGGTGCCTGGTACGTAGCTTTTTCCCCGGTCGCCGCGGTAGCAGCCGCGGAACCGGCCCGACGGTAACTCCTGAGCCCAAGCCATCACGCCACCCTTCTTCGTCTGGCCAGTTGCAAAGCGAGCCGAGCCACGGACGTGTCGATGCCCAGGTGGTTGGCCAGGTGTTCGGCGGAGGTGGTCGACGGGAAGGAATCGGGGGGCGCCAAGAGCAGGGCGGTCTCCCTCAGGACCCTGGCCTCCTCCCAGGCGACCTCGTCAACGAAGCCCGGCCCGCGGCGCAGGTGTACCAATTCGTGCATTAATGCGGATGAAAAAAGGGGGAGATCCGCGTGTCGCGCGATGGTGATCGTGTTGCTCGGGTAGTGGATATGGCCGTGCCGCGAGGGCGGCAAATCCGCCTTCCGGACGCACAGTTCGGGGACGGCGTCCAGTGCCTCGTGGAGGGCTGCGATCACTACTGCGTGGGCTGGGCTCATAGAGTTACCTTGCGCCTATCCGGTATGGAATTTGACGCATTCAGGCGCCTGAATCGGTTCCGCTTGACCCGGTCGGACCAATGGTGTCAATCGTCCGTCACGGACCGTCTGCACCATTTGGGGGATCTTCATCCCAGGACGCTTCGCTTACGCGGGCCCGACCGATAGGTGTCACCGTAGCTTGCGTTCGTGTCGGTGTCTGCGCGTTGATCAGTCTCAAAAATTCTCGACCCAGGGTCACGATGATGCGCCTTTGCTCTGGGCCCAGTGCAGCGAACTCGGGAGGGAGGACGAATGGCGGATCGGCTTCCTTAATGCCTGCCAGTCGGAAGAGCCGGTCGAGCGAGAGGCCGAGTTTCCCGGCGACCGTCTCCAGTGTGTCGGCTCCGGGTTCTGCGGTGCCGTCGAGCAGCCTCTTGGCTGTGGTGATCGGGACACCTGCGTGTCGTGCGAACGGCCGTGGGCCGCTGATCCCCCGCTCTCGGGCTACCTCGCTGAGGTAGTCACTCAGTGCACTCACAGGGTCACATCCTCACGCTGATGGGGTGTGGCTGTCTACGCCGCCGCAACGCCTACCGAGACGCTGTTTCGTTCAGATTATGGACCAGCGGTCCACCGCGCGTGAGGCAAGCGCAGGTCAGGCATGCACTAACCAGGTCCGCTGGCGGGTCATGTCGTACCGCGTTTCGCTAAGGCTTGCGAAACGCGGTACGGGCGCTTACTCTTCACGGCGTAGCCCGAGTCGTTCAGGAAGGGGGCAGCGTGAAGCTCAAGGTGTCCGCAAACCTGGTGTTCTGCATGGAGGACCGCGGCATCGGCGTCCGCGAGCTCGCGGGCCGCGTCCCGTGCTCGCCCGGCACTATCAGCAAGCTGTGCAACGGCCTTCAGATGTCCACGACCGAGCGCATCGCGAAAGCGATCGAGCGGGAGTTGCGCGTGAAGGACGAGGCGCTTTTTGTCATGGCCTCAACGTTCCGCGTTCCGGGCGAGGAAGCGGCACGCGGAACGGATGCGGCATGAACTGGCTCACGGTCAAAGACACCGCCAAGTACTCCGGTTGGTCGGTACGCACGATCGAGAGCGCGGTAGCCGACGGGTCACTCCATTCCCATCAGCGAGTTCAGCGCGGCAAGCGACGACTGGCCGAATCGGCTGTGGACGCCTGGATACGCGGCGAAAACGAGCAGGCACAGGAGCGCGCGTGCGGATGCGCTGGCTTGAGGGCGGTCCGCTCGGCCTGAAAACGAAGAAGTCGCCTGCGTGCCGTGGCCGCGGCACTGCAGACGACTCCATCTCACAGCTTTAACCGCAAAGGAAGCTACTCAATGTCACAGCATGGTCTCACAGAGTCGGACCCGTTGGCCAACCAGAACCCACCGGCCCCCGATGACGCCCCAGATCTCGGCACGGATCTGGGTAGAAAGCTGAACGCGCTGGCCATCAAGGCCGCCGTGGCACGGCGGAGCAAGGCTCGCGCTATCGAGGCGGAGCGGGTGGCGACGGCTGCGGTCGTGGCGGCGTACGGCGCGGAAGGACGAAAGCAGGCCGCTGACCCATCCGGGTCGGGTCGGGTCATCTCGCAGGTCACCGTGGACAAGGCGGGCTACAAGGCCACGGTCACCGACCCGAAGGAGGTCGAGCAGTGGGTGCGAAAGAAGTACCCCGAGAAGTTGCAGAAGAAGACGCGCATCGTTCCCGGCCAAGAAGAGGCCGTCATCCTCGCGCTCCGCCAGTACGCGGGGTTCCTGCTCGAGGAGTACGAGGACATCCCTGACTACGTCATCAGCGGGCTGCTGTCGAAGTGCGAGCAGGCACACAAGCCGATGGGGTGGGGCGGCGAGATCGACGACGACGCCCCGCCCGGCATCAAGGTGGAACCGCGCTCGCTCGGGGTGACCATCACCTACCGGGACGCGGACCTGATCGACGACCTGATTAAGCGGGGCGTTATCGACCACGAGGGCAACGTCCTCGCCCGCGACAGTCGACCCCGTCAGTGGGGTCCGGGTGACGAGCCGCCCGCTGGCGTCGACGTCGTCCACAACCCAAACGCGACCGGCAAGTCGGACCTGTCGTTAGCACTGCGCGGTCCGAACGGCCTGTGGGCTTGGTGCTGGAGCACCGACGAAGTGGATCCGCCGTACTCCCAGACGTGGGACCAGTTGTTCTACGACACCACTGACGGGCCGCTGGTCGAGGGCAAGCCTGCCTTTCTCACTGCCGGTGGTGCGTGATGGCCGAGCTGAGAACCCGCCGCCCCACGGGCGAGCCGACGTGGACGCGTGTGCTGCTTTCCGGGCTGGACGGCACCGACGCGCCGTGGATGGGCGCGGAGCTGTCCGCTGACGAGCGGCTCGCCGCCACGTACTGGCTCCAGGTCGGCGGCGATGGGGCGGACCTCTACGCGGCCGCGCCCGGGGCCTCCTACGAGATCCTCGTGCACGACGGCACGTGGGTGGGGATCTGCGAGCAGCTTGCCGCCGCGCTGGCCGTCGCGACGGAGGCCGGGGTGGCAAGCGCCTTGGTCGTCAACGGGATGAGCGCGCTGTGGGCGATGCTCCAGGACGTCATCGACCGTCGCGCCCGGCGCCGGGAAGGCAACGCGCTGATATCGCGAGGCCTGGACCCGAGCGCGGCGTACTCCTCGGAGATCGAGGTGCCGCTGCTGGGCGACCAGTGGTCGTTGGTGAACCGCCGACACGACTCGTTCATGGAGATGGTCGACGCCTGGCCCGGCCCGGTGGTGCTCATCGCGCGGGACAAGGTGACTGCGGACGGCCGCCGGTACACCAAGGCGCACGAGTCGATCAGCGAGCACTGCACGGCATGGGTCCGGCTCACCCCTGAGCAGGACCCGGAGATCGTCAAGCTGAACACCGCGCTTTACCGGTACGCCGACAAGGACACGCGCGCCCGGCTGCGCGGCGAGTTCAGCCTGCCGCGGCTGATCTGGGAGTGGTCGGGGTGCACGGTGGACACCCGCGCTCCGGACGTGGTGGCGTTGGACGGGGACCAGGTGCTGCCCGGCGAGCAGGCTCCGCCGCGGGTAGCGCTGCCCAGTGAGCCGAAGCGCACCCGGCGGACCGCCGCCACGCCGCCGCCCGGCGATGCCTCGGCACCAGCGGCCGACGCGACCCAAGGCGCGCGGGCGGTGGCTGATCTCGTGCAGGAGTTGCTGGAGCTGGACGACCGCGGACGCACTACCGAGGTGTGGAACCGGACGACCCTGTTCGACGCGGTGCGGGAGTCCGCCGACGTGTCCGGGCTGCTGCGCGATGTCGAGCTGGAGCGGCTCGGTGCGCCGAAGCCGTACCCGTTGCGGCAGTTCGGGACCGATGCCTGCCAGTTGGTGATGAAGACCGGCCAGGCCCTGCGTCCCGCGCTGGTGGAGTCATGAGCGGGCGGCACGTCGCGTGCTGCGACGACCACAAGGCCATCGGGTGCTGCGGGGCCGACTGTTCCCCGTGCTGCCTGTCGTGCCCGTCCTGCCCTGTCGTGGCCGGGCTGACTGCGACGGACCGGGAAGCGCTCGGCGAACTGTGCGGGCTGTACGCGGGAGCCCAGCCCGGTGTGCGGGTTCGGGTAGCGCGGTCGCCGTGGACGGTGAGCGAGGCCGGTCCTGGGTGGGCTCGACTCGCCGGGGTGTTGCTGTGAAGCGCACCCCGCTGAAGCGGAAGACCTCGCTGACGCGCACCGCGTTCCCCTCCCGAGGGAAGCCGCTCCCGCAGCGCGCGGCACCGCTCAAGGCGAAGCGGCCCAAGAAGGCGGCCACGGCGGTCGAGCAGCCGGACGGCGTCGGTGAGCGCGTCGCGAAGGACCGGGCCCGGAGGCGCGCGGTCGGCCTGTGTGAGATCCGGCTGGTCGGGTGCTTCGGCCGTGGCAAGGACTTCCACCATCGCCTGCTCAGCGGGCAGGGCGGGCTGTGGCAGGCCAGCAACGGCTTGTTCCTGTGCCGCTGGTGCCACGAAGCCGTGACGAACACGCGCGGCAACCGGGCGCTGTACGAGGCGAACGGCTGGCTGATCCGGGCCAACACCGTGCCCGCGATCGTTCCCGCCACCGTGCCGGTGCTGCTGTGGAACGACACGCGGGTGCTGCTCGACGACGTCGGCGACTACCTGCCGGTGCGCGCGGGATGAGCCGCCGACGCTCGATGCCCGCGGCCGTCGCCCCGGCGGCCGCGCGGTCGGACTGGCGGCTGTGGCGGGCGTGCTGGGAAGGCCGTGAACCGGCCGATGCGCTGCCTACTCAGGACCGCGAGGACCTGGTGTGGCAGCTGCACCAGCGCGGGTGGTCCGACGAGCAGATCGCCGACCACACACGGATGACCGAGTACACGACCGCCCGTATCCGCGCCCGGCTCGGACTCGCCGAGCACGGGCCTGCCGCTGCCGCTAGCTAGGCCGCTGAATCAACGACAGAAGGAGGTGAACAGCGTGAGCCACCAGGCCGTCACGTGGGCGCTTTACGAGTCGCCCATGCTGCTCACCGCGGCTGGCAAGCCGGACACCACTGCGCGGTTCGTGCTCGTGGTGTACGCGGAGCGCGCGGACAAGGACGGCTGCAACGCGTACCCCGGCCCCGCTTACGTCAAGTTCGCCACTGGCTTGGACGTGCGGACGGTCGAGCGCGCGGTGCGACGCCTGGAGGACGCGGCCCTGTTGATCCGCGATGGGCTGACCGCGAAGGGCGCTGTGCGATGGCGGCTGGATCTCACTGTGAAGCGTCCAGCAAGCGACTGGGCCGAGATCGAAGCGGCTCAGGCAGCGGAGCGGGAAGCGACTGCGGAGCGGGTTCGGAGGCATCGCACGAAGGCCTCTGTAACGGACGCAGAATCCGTTACAGGCTCAGCGGTAACGGATTCTGCGTCCGTACGTAACGGACGCAGAATCCGTTCTGTAACGGACGCAGCGCCGGGGGAACCACCAGAGGAACCACCAGGTGAACCGTTCGGGGGCACGCTGCCCCCGGACCCCCTGCGCACCGACGCGCCGCAAGCGGCTTGTCGGACCGATCTGGAACCGGAACCTGAGCGATCCAAGACGACCTCTACGGGACTCGATCGGGAAAGTCCGGTACCCAGCGCGCGAGCGCGCTGCGCCGCGCACCCGCTGCTCGCGGCCGGGCGTGGCCCGGACGGCAAGCCCCTCTGCACGTTCTGCCGTCGGGTCGAGCAACTGGCGGCGGCGTCATGACCGAGCACTTGGCGACCGTCCGACCGCTGCGCCCACGGAGGTGCTCCGACATGCCCGACCGCTACGGCGACGACCCGACCGCACCGGACCCGGCCGAACACCGGTGCTTCAACGGCTGGCTCAACGACCGCCTCACCGCCGACAACCCTCGGCCCTGCCCGGTGTGCAAGCCCGATCGCACGCCTGCCGCGCGGCGGGCATACCTCCGGCGGCTGCTCGGCAAGCCGAACCCCGCGCCGGAACCGGCAGCGGCATCCGAGCTGGAGCCACTCGACTGGTCCGGCCGCCGCACCCGCCGAACCTGACCGCCCTGCACATCCATGACACCGCCGTCCGGCCGCCCAGGGTGGCCCAGGAAGCCACGAAAGGAATCCGATGACCTTCGCTGTACCCCGGCCCGACTCGGATCGTCCAGAGCCCGCCACGGTTCAGGTTGCTGAAGCCAACGCCGCACTCCGCGCGCTCGCCCGGCAGCGCCCCAGCACACGCACGCACTCCTGGATCCCTGTCCCCGACGACCGCGTCGAGTGGTCTTCGGCAGAGGGCGTGTGGAAGCCCGCAGTGGTCGAGCGGGTCACGATCTCCCGCGCGGACACGGTGGCGCGGATCGTGCTGGACGAGAACGGGCGCCTGCTCGTGGCAGGGCTGGAGCACCTCCGGCCGTCGCCCACCGCGCCGGCCACCCACGCCGCTGAGGAGAACCCCCGAGTGAACGACACCAGCACAAGCCTCGTGGACGCCGTCGCGGCAGCGGCCCCGACGCTCACCAAGCGCGAGGCCCGAGACGCCACCGCCGCGCTGCTCCGGAAGCTGTCCGAGTTCATGGACGAGGACGAGTCCGACGAGGGCTGGCCCGAGGCTGACGACCTGCTCATGCTGGCCGACGACATCGAGGCCCGGGCATGAGCGCGGGCGCCTTCGGGCGGTTCCTGAGAGCCGGGCAGGGAGGGCTGATCGCGGCCGCCGCGGTGCTGTACGGCTCGGTGGGCTGGGCCGGTCGGCTCGGCGGACGTGACCAGCACGCCACCGTGGCCGACCCTGACGGCTACACCCCAGGCGGCGATGACTGGGCTACCGACAACCCCGCCACCCACGTGCCAGCAGAGGACGAGTGGTTCCCGGTGGGCCGGCCGATCGACCCGGCTCGCCGAGCTGGCGACGCGGCACCGCAGCCGCAGCCACGCGCGCCGTGGTGGCGCAGGCTCCTCGGCAGGCTCCGGTGACCACCGCCGTGACGATCCCGGCCTGGCTCGCGTGCCTCGTCATCCTCTTCGCCACCTTCGGCGCGTACGCCGTGCTCTTCCTTCTGCAGCAGGCCATCGAGTCCTTCAGGGAGTTCATGGCTGCTCGTCGTGACTACTACCGCCTGGAGGCGAAGAAGATGACCAGCCCAGCGGACCCGCCGCCCGAGCCCGCCCCGGTCGGTAGCCCCGAAGGAGCCGACCGGCTGCGCGCCGCGATGGATGACCACGATGCCGACACCCGCGAGGAGAACTGATGTCCGTCCGGATGCTCACCAAGGACCTGCTGGCCTTGCTCGACGACCTCATGCTCACCGCTCAGGCCGAGCCTGGCGGCGCGGGCTACGCCGGGATGCTCTTGCACACCAGCCGCGTCAACGAGGGCGACGACCCCGGCGCCGCGAAGAACTGCCTCGTCGGCACCTCCACCAACGGCGAGATCATCGGCCACACCTGGACCGAGGCAGGCGGACACCTCCCCGCCACCCTGCTCCCCGTCCGCTACGTCACCCCGCTCCGCCTGGCCCTCGGGAAGCTCTTCAACAAGGACACCAAGGAAACCCACGTCACCGACATCCGACGCGAGGGCGACCACATCGTCATCGCGGAAGACCCGGACCTGTTCGGCGGAGGCTGGTCCCAGCAGTTCGCCTACGGCGACCTCGACCACTGGCCGCGCAGCGTCTTCCCCCTGCTTGCGCAGATCAACCTCGTCGCGCCCACCACCCTGCGCCCGGTCGAGAACCGCACCGACTTCCCCGCACGCCGACTCGCCCCGTTCGTCACCATCGCCGGACGCCGCAGCGGCGAGCTGTCCTTGTACCGCTGCCACCAGTCGCTGAACGTGCACGTCCAGGTCGGCTGGCAGTACCGCGGCCTGCTCGTCCCGTCGACCGGTTGGAACGACAGCTCGGGGGAGGGTGGCTCACCGGACTGCGGGGTGTACGCCGCGGACCTCCCGGCAATCGTGACGGCAGAGGACACGTCGAGAAAGCCTGAGCCAGCACCGGCATAACGAAGCGGCCCCCATCCCTGCCGGGGTGGGGGCCGCTCGGGTGTGGGCGGGGTTAAACCTTGGCGGTGCGCCGCGGCAGCACGCCGGCGTCCTCGGCGGCGTTGCGGATACGGCGGACGGTTTCGCGGTCGGTCCCGACACGGCGCGCGATGTCCATCGTCTGCTCACCTCTGGCGTAGGCCGCGACGACGGCGGCCTTCATCTCGGCGTGCAGGGTTTCGGCCCTGGTTCTGGCGCTGCGGTACGCGCGGCCGATACGTACCAGGTCGTCTTCATCCATGAGGCCGATGCTCCCATGGAGACGTTGGCCTAGCAAGTAGGCCGATCCTGTCGGCGTAACCAGTTGACAGGCCTGACAGGTAGGCCTACGGTATTGGCATGACAACCGAGGAGGTACCGATGACCGCCACCGCCCAGGACAACCGCCAGGCGGACCCCTCGGCTTTCGCCATGCCCGAAACGTTCCGCGTTCCACGAATCAGCGCGGAACGCGGAACGGCTTCCACTCGGCCGATCGTGGTCGACAACGCCCGCTTCGCCTGGACCAACCAGAACAGCGGCGTCCTCAACGCCCTCCACCCCGACCTCGTCTTCGACTACCGCGAAGCCCTCGACACCGCCGCCATCAACCGGCTCGGCCCGCTGCTCGCCCAGGTCTGGGCAGAGCGCGGCTACACCGTCCAGTGGGGCACCTACGACCAGGCCCACGACCAGCTCCGCGGCATGGACCGCGCCACCTACTGGGCCGTCATCGACGACGCCTGCTCGCGCCTCGACGTCGACCAGCTCGTCCGCGACGCCGACCTCGTCGACCTCCAGCGCTCCCTCTACAGCGACTGACCCCGCCCGGACGCCTCACCGTCCAGGAAGGACACCCCGATGCTGAACACCCTCGCAGACCTCATCTCCGACCGCCTCGACGAGATGGCCGCGCACGACTGCAACGAGCAGCACGTCGACGGCCTCCGCGCCCACCTCGACATCCTGCTCGCCACCAGCGCCGACCTCACCGCGTTCGCCGACGAGCTCGACATCACCGTCCCGGCCCTCGCGGCGGTGGCGTGATGGGCGCCCACTCCGCCCGCCTCCTCGACACGGGCGACACCACCCCGGTCCTGGACACCCGCCTGACCCTGCTGGCCACGGACCGGAAGGCCGCTCTCGCCACCGCCCGCACCCTCGCCGCCGACGTCCGCACCGGACGCGTGACCCGATGAGCCGCCTCATCCCCGCCGCGCTGGAGAAGCGCTACGAGACCGCCCGCGACCGCTTGTCCGAGGTGCTCGCCCTGACCCCGACTGACGAGGCAGCCCTGATCGCCAAGTACCGGGACTCGGTCGCGGCGTGGGGCGAGATGGTCGACGTGTACGCGGAAGCGGGTCGGCTCCCGTCGGTCGGCACCGGGCTGCTGTGGTCGGCGCTGTACGACGCCGGGACGTACGCCCGTAACCGGCGCGCCGAGGCTGAGCGCGAGCTGGCGACGCTGGGCGGCAAGTCGTGACCGCCCGCGCCACGGTGTCTGTGGACCTCGGCAACCGGTCCGCCACCGTCGTCGACTCCGACGGCACCCACCAAGGCACCTGGTCCGACACCACCCGGTCCACTGCGGCTGACCGGATCGCCGCGGATGGCTGGAAGTTCGCCGACGACTACGGCTGGCGGATGACACCCGACGGCGGTGTCCGCGAGGTCGTCCGGTGACCGCCGACGAGGCGGGTCGGGACCGGCAGCGGCAGTTCGACCTCGAACAGGCCGCCAACGCCAAGCGCCTCGAAAAGCACGGGGCCGCACTCCTCGAAAAGTACGGGCCGCAGAAGTACTTCGCCTGGCAGCAGGCCACCAAGGAAGCAGGAACCCGATGACCACCACCGCGCCGGCCACCCACTGGGCTCGCGTCCGCCGCGCCGCCGGGACCTTCTGCCTCGTCCCCGCGTTCCTCGCCGCGCTCGCCCTCGGCCCCTTCGAGAGGCAGTGGACCTGGCCCCGCGCCATCACCGTCGGTGTCGTCTGCGAACTCGCCGCCCTCGGCCTCGTCCTGGTCACCCGATGAACCCCGACCCCGCCGGCCCCTGGGGCGTGATCGCCGTCGTGATCCTCGTGGTCCTCGGCGTCAGCGCCGCCACCTGCGCCCTCGCCGTCGTCGTCGGACGAGCCCTCCGCCGCTCCCGCCTACACCACGAGCAGGCCCACGGCACCGGTCACGTCCACGACAACACCAGCCGCCTCTGGAACGAAGGCCCCGACGGGCTCTACGACCTCGACGGCTCCGCCGACCCGGCCGACCAGTCCTGGACCTACGACCAACTCGACCGCGTCCACGGACCACTCATCCCCGCCGCGCCCACCAGACAGGACACCCCGTGAACCTCCCCATCCGCCCCGCAGACCTCCCCGCCACCGCCGACCGCTGGACCGACACCGCCGGATCCGTGTGGGCCGACGCCGGCGGCGACGACCTCCTCCTCATCGAGCACGGCGGCACCCCGGTCCCGTTCGCCGACCCCACCCCGAGGGCAACGGTCACCCGCCAGTGGGGCCCGCTGACCCCGGCAAGACCCGCGGTGTCCGCGTGATCCGCGTCCTCGGCACGGCCGTGGTCCTCGCGTGGTTCGCCGGGACCGCGGTCCTCGCTCACGCCGCGGCCGTCGAAACCCACCCGGCCCCGCTTCCCGCCGGGTACGTCCTGGCCCACGCCCGCATCTCGTGCGCCGTCGACCGGTTCGACACCGCCGAGCAGACCCGCGTGTTCCGGGCCTCCGACCTGTCCGCCACCGCGCTGCGCTGCGTCCTGGACGCCGTCGGTGCCCCGTCCTACGTCGCCACCGACATCGCCCGCACCCGCACCCCGATGCAGACCTCCACCGCCTCCTGGGGCACCGCTACCGCCACCTGGTACCGCGACCCCGAGTCCGGTGTGGACGTCACCATCCGCATGACAGGAACCGCGCCGTGACCCGCCTCCCCGTTCCGGTCGCCTGCGCGAGGTGCCAGTTCAACCACCACTGCCCCTCGTGCCGGTCGTGCTAACCCACCCACACCGACACCTGCCCGTACCACCCGTCCCGCCGGAAGCCGCCAGAGCCGGACGCGTGCGCCGCCTGCAACACCCCGGAGCGCAGCCACTACTCCCGCTGGTCGCCCGACGTCCGCTGGCACGTGTGGATCGCCCCGCGTAACGAGACCCGCAAGGCCCGCATGCTCGCCCGCCGTAGCACCAGTTCACCGCACGCATAACCCCGCCGCACACCTGCGGCCCCCGAACTCAGAAAGGCATCGCCATGGCGCTCGTCGAGAAGCAGTGCTCCCGCTGTCACCGATGGTCGTGGGACAGCCAGACCGGCTCCTACAACGAAACCTGCACCCGTGACGGAAAACCCTGCGACACCAACGGTGGCACGTGGGTCGACGGCCTTCCGCAGTAGATGACCGGGTCCGGTGGCAGGTGACTCGCCTGCCACCGGACCCCGAACCCACCCGCCTCCCACCTCACCCCGAAAGGCCCGCGATGACCGAGCCCACCGTCACCCCGCCCGTGGCTGGCGCTTCCAGCGTTCCCGATGACGTCGTGGAGATCGCTCTCGCTGCCAGCCTCGAACACGAGGTGCTCAACCCAGGGGATGGGGCGTTCGCCCGGCTCCGTGCCGCGATCGCCGCTGCCCGCCCGCACCTGACCGCCGAGCGGGACGCGGAGAACACCCGACTCCGGGCCGAGAACGAGCAGTTGCGCCGGATCACCGCCGAGGTCTCCCGCCTGCGCTGGCTGACCGACAAGGACGGGCCGGTCGTGCACGCGCTGGGCCAGATCGAGGTCATGACCGCACGCCTCGAAGGCGTCACCGACACCGCTCGGTTGCTCGACTTTGCCGAGGTGGAGCAGGTCTACCGCATCGCTGGCGACGCGATCGCCGTGCTGGCCGACCCCGCCCCGGAGCCAGCCGCCGAGGCGCCCGAACCCGAGATCGACGAGACCGACCCCGCCTACTGCCCCTCCGCCCTGTCCAGCGACGACCGCCACAGCAGCGACTACCTCAAGCGCGGATGGGCCTGCCAGTGGTGCGGCGCAGAACCCGTCGAAGCCGACCCCGCCCCGTCCCCCCCCACCGCACAGGAGACCCCCGATGCCTGAGCAGACCGACGCCGACCGCTTCATCGCGGCGATCACCGCAGCAGACGAGCAGGCAGACCCGGACGACACGTTCCGGGACACGATCGCCGCCGACCCCGACGCCCACCAGGTCGCTTCCTGGACGGTTCACATCGCCCGTTGGTACCGGCGGATCGCCACCGTCTACCGCTGCCCCGACGGGACGTTCGCCGCCGTAGAGGAGAACCACGGCGCGACGGAGGAGCAGGAGTCCGACCCGTGCGCGACCGCCTACGTGGTCGAGCCCTACGAGGTGACGGTCACGAGGTACCGCAAGCCCGCTTCCCCGTCCGCCCCCGAGGAGCAGCAGTGAGCACCCCCGAGACCACGGTCGAAATGCGCGAGTGGCTGATCCGTGGCGAGACCATCGCCGACGACCAGGCCGAGTACGGGCTGACCGTGTTCGTCCGCGCCGACGACGTCCACGAGATCATCCGCGCCTACCTTGTCGCCAACGGCCTGCCCGTGCCCGCCCCGTCCTCCGTGGACACCCCGGCGGACACCCCAGCACCACGAGTGTGGCGGGCGGGCGACAAGGCCGTCTGGCGCGGCCGCGTGGTCACCATCGCAGGCGTCCACAGCGACGGCGAACACGTCGCCCTGCACGACTTCGACAGCCTGCTGCTCGACCGCGACATCACCGAACTGTCCGAAGTCCCGCCCCGACACCGCTGGCACGTGAACCAGCGCGTCGAGATCCACAACGCCATCACCGGCACGTGGTCCCCGGCCACCCTCACCGTCGTTGGCAGCGTCACCGTCCCGTTCGAGGCCGTGCTCGACGACGGACCAGCGTGCCGGTTCTACAACGCCAGCCCCTCCCACCTCCGTCCGCTGTCCGAGGTCCCCGCGGGCGGTGGGCAGCCATGACCGCAGGCGTCGTCCAGCTCGCGTTGCTCGACCTCGCAGACCTCGCCCCCCGCGTCTGGCACCACCACCGCGACGTCCCCCAGGGCGAACCCGGACTCGTCGTCCGCGACCACCACGGACACCGCGCCCGCAACGTCTCCCCTGGCCGGTGGCTGTGGACCAGCCAGCCCCGCTGCGACGGCACCTACCTCGACCGCGAGCACTGGGTGACGGGAGACCCCTGGTACTGGCCCTCGTACTTGCAGTTCCCCGTGACCGAGCAGCCTGCGGTCGCGGCGTGACCGCGGCACCCCCAAACCGAGAGGACACACCGATGCCCGACCGCCCCCGCATCGTCTGCCTGTGCGGCTCCATGCGCTTCGAAGAGCAGATGCGCGAAGCCGCCCGCGTCGAGTCCATCAACGGCCTGATCGTCGTCGGCCCGATGGTCAACATGAAGCACCCGCACCCACTGTGGGACGAGACCGCCGACGTCGAGCAGATCAAGACGGACCTCGACGCCCTGCACAAGCGGAAGATCGACCTCGCCGACGAGATCCTGGTGGTGTCGGACGAGACCGGCTACGTCGGCGACTCCACCCGCAGCGAGATCGCCTACGCCCACGCGCTGGGCAAGCCGGTCCGGGAGTTCCGCATGGCTGCCCCGGCGGTGACCGGGTGACCGACCCCGCCTCCGCCGACGACCTCCGCGACCGGCTCTCCGAGCACCTCGAACGCACCATGCCGAAGTCAGCGTCCGGCTACCAGACCTACCTCCAGGACGAGATGTACTTCGGGCTGGCCGGGTTCATCGAGGCCGAGGTGGAAGCACGGGTGCTGGCCGAGCATCAGACCGACGTGGCCCGCCTCACCGACGAGAAGACCGCAGCGCACACCCGGAACGCCGTCCTCCGCTCCGAGCACCGCACCGAGGTCGAGCGGCTGCGTGCCGCAATGGCCCGTCTCGTGCTGACCGCCACCGACTCGTGGTCAGCGGTCGACGCCGACTTGGACGCCCAAGTGCAGGCGGCCGAAGCGGCGATCCGAGAGGCGCGCGACACGGCCACGTCGATGACGGCCGAGTCGTGGGCCTTGATGCGCCGCCAGCGGGACGCGCTGTCCAGCCTGCTGCGCGACATGGCCCGCCGAGCGGTCCACGAGCGGCAGATGAAGCAGGAGGCCGTCGACGCGTTCGCCCGCCTGTCGGGGGGCAATACCCCCGCAGACGCGGAGGAGTTGCGTATCCGGATCGCCGAGCACGTCTCCGGCCTCTGCTGCACGCCGACCACGCTGTGCCCGCTGTGCGCGGTCAAGGTGGACGACATCGCCACAGCGGTCGAGCCGTTGCTGGCCGGACTTCGCAGCGATCGGGCCACGGCGCGGGACGAGTACGTCGCGGTCGGCGTGGACCTCGACCACGCGACCGACCGATTGTCCGACATGGTCGCCGATGCGGGCCTCGCTCGCCCCGAGTCGCTCGCTGAGGCGCTGGACGCCGTGTACGCGCTGATCTCCTCGCCGGGTTGGGGGTCGGCTGTCGCCACCCCCGGACAAGGCGCGAGCCCCAGGCCCCTCCATCCGGAGGGATCTCCTGAGGCTCACTTCCAGACGCACCGCAGTTCGGCTGGCAACACCACCGAGGGTACCCCGGCTGTCGCCACCCCCGCCGACACACAGGCGGGCCAACTCCAAGCGTCCTCCAACTTGCTCCAAGCCTTGCAGCAAGCGCTGGCCAAGCCGGATGGCGACCTCTACCGCAAAGCCCACGGCTGGTTCGAGGAACCGCTGAACCGGACCGACCCGCAGAGCGCCACCGACGTGGCCGCCAGCGCGGTCATGTGGTTCCTGCGGCACTGGAAGGACCGGACTCCGCCGCTGTGCAGCACGCTGCCCCTTGGGCAGGAATGTCCCGGCCGCCCGAGGGTCGAGTGCTCGCGCTGCACCACCCCCGCCCCGTCCGCTGGGGGTGCCGACACCGAGGACGAGAGGGAGCGGGAGGCACGAGAAGACGCCGAGGACCGCGAGCAGCACGCGACGCTCAACCCGCCGATGGCTGCCCGCACGGCACCTCCGGGACCGACGACGTGACCGCCCTCAACGAGCCGCCCGCCGGATACGCCGAGTTGCTGCGCATCCTCGCCAACCTGCCGCTGCTCGTGCTGGAGAAGCGGCGACGACTCGGCCTGTCCCAGCGGGCGGCAGCCGACCAGACCGGGCTGACGTTCTCCACCATCTGCCGCGCCGAGCAGGGCTACGACATGCGCCTGTCGACCGCGATGGAGCTCCTGGAATGGGTCGGCCGCTCCGACATTCCGCCCGCTCCGCCTGCCCCACCGAGAGGATCAAGCCTGATGCCTGACCTGCTCAGCCTCAACCCGCGCACCACCGACCTGATCAACCTCACCCCCCACGCCATCCGGCTCTACCACCACACCGCGCCGGACACCCTGGATAACGACTGGGACTTCCTCGTGCTCACGGTCGACCCGTCCGGCAGGACCGCCCGCCTGGCCGAGCGTTCGGTAGCGCTGCGCCACACCGCGATGGAGAGCTACACGCAGGGCGACGTGAGCATCCCTGTCGAGTCGGTCGAGTACGGGCAGGTCGTCGGGCTACCGGAGGAGCAGTCGGGCGTGCTGCTGATCGTGCCGCCGGTGACCGCTTTGGCGGTGCTGGCGACCGGCGGCCGTGACGACCTGCTGGTGCCGTGGCGGCAAGTCCGCAACGTCAGCGGCACGGTCATCGGCTGCCGAGCGTTCGCCCACCCGTTCACCGCTGTGTCGTCCCCTTCCCCCACCGAGAGGACCACGTCGTGAAGTGGGTCAACCGCAACGAGGACAAGCCTCACCGCTGCCCCGAGTGCCACAGCATCGCCACCTGGGACCGCCGCTCCCACGGCCCCCGCACGCGAGTCGTCTGCCCTTCCGGGTGTGGCGTCCAGTGGCGGATGGGCGACCGGCTCACCCGGAAGCTCGATCTCTGGTGGAAGCGCCGCGACTCCGGCGGCCTCTGCATCCAGCCGAACCGATGACCCCCACCGAGAGGACCGACAAGCCGTGAGCACCGAAACGATGATGCCCAGCGACCTCGAAGACGCCGTGCAGGTCGTCCTTGACCAGCTGTCCAACGAGGTCGACGAGGCCACCGTCCGCGAGCACCTGGAGGCCGACGGCTGGACCCCGTCCGACGCGCAGGTCCGCGACGTCCTGAAGGGCGTGCTGCACAACCTGACCGGGTTGTCGTCCCCTCCCCGACAGGAGGGATGAGGACGTGAAGACGCTGACGATCAGGCAGCCGTGGGCTTGGGCTGTGGCGAAGGGCATCAAGCCCATCGAGAACCGCGGCTGGACGACGAACTACCGCGGCACGCTCGCGATCCACGCCGCAGCCCGGTGGGATGACGAGGCGGAGGAAGCGCTGCGCGAGGTCGTGCAGCGCGCCCGAACCCAGGGCGCGGTCCTGCCGCGCACGCTCGCGGACGACTTTCCCCTCAGCTCCCTCGGCGCGGTCGTGGCGATCGCCGACCTGATGGACATCTGCACCCAGCTCGACGGCCAGTGCGACTGCGGGCCGTGGGCGCAGATCGGACAGAACCACTGGCAGCTGGCCAACGTCCAGCCGCTCAGCGAGGCAGTCCCGGCGAAGGGGCGACTCGGGCTGTGGGAGCTGGACATCGACCTGTCCAGCCTGCTCGTCGGAGGTCGGCAGTGACCGCGGTCTGGCACGCCTGCGACACCTGCGGTGCTCGGCCCTGCCAAGGCGGGTGCCGCCGACGTACCGATGCCACCGGAAAAGCGCGCCACGGGTGCGCCGACATCCGCGCCTGCGTGCGCGTCTTCGATGGCCCTAACAAAGGAAGGCCCCGACCATGACCACACCTGAAGCCCCGACCGAGCTGGAGCAACTGGTGCGCGCGGCCCGCCTGGTCATCGACACCCAGTTCGGCTCGCCCAGCATGCTGAAGCGGAAGCTGTTCATCACCTACGACGAGGCCGCCCGGCTGCTGGGCGAGCTGGCGCGCTACGGCGTCGTCGGCCCGCCAGCGGCCACCCGCAAGGTCCTCGTCCCCTGCGGCCAGCTCGACGAAGTCGTCGACCAGATCCGCGGCGTCCGATGACCGCCCCCGGCAGCAGCCCGCACACGACCCGGCTCTCCGCGGCGGAACTGGGCGACCGGCTCCGCGCCAGCCGGTTGAACATCGGCCTGAGTCAGCAGAACGTGACCGACCGGATCGGCATCGGGCGGTCGGCGCTCTCCGACGTCGAGCACGGTCAACGGGCCGTGAGCGCACTGGAGCTGAAGGCCTTGGCCGCGCTCTACCAGGTGGACGTGGACGACCTGCTCGGCGACGGGCTGCCTGCGGCAGCTGCTCCTCCAGTTCCCTCACCGGTGGTGCTCGGCGTCGGAGGCCCCGGCTACGTCGCCCTCAACAGCTTCGGCGCGCTCGTGCGCGAGGCCTACGACCACGTTCCCTACCTCGTCGGGTCCGCGGTGCGCGGTAAGACCTGGCGCGACGTCGACGTCCGCCTGATCCTCCCCGACGACGAGTTCGCCGCCATGTTCGGCGACGCCCCGTGGGGACTGAACCCGCTGTTCTGCCTGCTGTCCGCAGGCATCTCCGCGTGGGGCAAAGAACTCACGTCGTTGCCGATCGACTTCCAGTTCCAGCCGCAGACCCACGCCAACGCGAAGTACTCCGGCGCCCGACAGCCGCTGGGGATCTGGTCCACCAGGTTGTCCGCCACCACCGACAACCCCACCAGCACGGAGTACTGATGCTTTCACCCCTCAGCACACCCGCTCAGGTTCGCCAAGCTGCCCTCGACAGGCTCGCCGCCGTTGACTTCGTGCCCGATGTGGACCCGGCCCGGTACGAGCGGATGCTGTCCGCCCTGCACGACCAGGAGTGGCGGCCACTGCACACCCAGGT
>Ga0247781_1000007_pt1 | contig 57442 bp, 35 predicted proteins | sample UWRJL184509B5_FD_179922 | JGI IMG/M metagenome (GOLD analysis project Ga0247781, IMG submission 179922) | Plant litter microbial communities from Arlington Agricultural Research Station in Wisconsin, United States - UWRJ-L184-509B-5 | ecosystem: Environmental > Terrestrial > Plant litter >...
TCGATCTCACCCAGCTCGATCCGCTGGCCGCGCAGTTTCACCTGATCATCGGCGCGGCCCAAGTACTCGATCTCGCCGCCCGTCGTCCACCGCACGAGGTCGCCGGTGCGGTAGAGCCGTTCGCCGGGGCGGCCGAACGGGTCGGCGACGAACCGTTGCGCGGTGAGTCCCGGCCGGTCCAGGTAGCCCCGGGCCAGCTGGATGCCGCCGACGTAGAGCTCGCCGCGGACGCCGGGCGGCACCGGGGCCAGCCGATCGTCCAGCACGTAGGCGCGGGTGTTCGCGACTGGACCGCCGATCAGGACCACGCCCGGGTCGGGCGGTGTACGCCAGCGGGTCACATCGATCGCGGCCTCGGTCGGGCCGTACGCGTTGATCAGCACCGCGCCACCCGGGTGCGACGACTCCCGGTGGAACCGGCGGATCAGTTCGGCCGGCATCACCTCGTCGCCGGATTCAACGTAGCGCACCGAGGCCGGCAGCTGCGCCTCGGCCAGAAACGCGGCCATCCGCGACGCGCCCAGGTGCAGGACGGTGACCTCCTCAGCGTGCATGAGCCGGGAGAGGTACGCCGGGTCCCGGTGTCCGCCCGGCTTCGGCACGACCAGCGTGGCGCCCCGCGACAGGGTCCAGAACAACTCCCAGACCGACACGTCGAAGCTGGTCGGGGTGGCCAGCAGGATCCGGTCGCCGGGGCCGATCGGGCAGTCACGCTGCATCCAGTTGAACCGGTTCGCCATACCGGCGTACGTGTTGAGCGTTCCCTTGGGCCGTCCGGTTGAGCCCGAGGTGTAGATGATGTAGGACGGGTTCCCGCCGTGCGCCAGCACTCCGAGGCTCTCGGACGGCTCCTCCGGGGCGGCGACCGGGATGCGGACGAAGCCCTCCCGGTCGCTCTCCGCGATCAGCAACGCCGCACGGGAGTCCTGCAGCAGGTAGTCGATCCGCTCCTGCGGGTAGCCGGTGTCGATCGGAACGTACGACGCGCCGGCCTTGATCACCGCCCAGAGTGCGACCACTAGGTCGACCGAGTACGGCAGCATCACCGCGATGCGCGTCTCCGCCCCCACTCCGCGCCGGCGCATCGCCCTCGCCAGCTGGTTGACGCGCGCGTTGAACTCGCCGTATGTGATCCGTTCGCCCGCGGCGACCACGGCCACGCCGTCCGGGTCCTGCGCCTCGATCATCTCGACGATCGACGGCTCGTCCCACTCAGCGGCGGTGTCGTTGAACTCGTGCACCACCCGGTGCCGCTCGGCGGCCGACATGACGTCGACGGCAGACAGCGGCCGCTCGGGGTCGTCGGTGACGGCCTCGAGGACCCGCAGGAAGCGCTCGACGATGCCGCGGGCGGTCTCCGGGTCGTACAGGTCGGTGGCATATTCGAGGCGGCAGTCCAGCCGGTCGCCGGCCACCACGCAGTCGAAATGGACGTCGAACTTGGCCGTGCCGGTCGTCACCGGTTCGACCGTGGTGCGCAGGCCGGGCAGCGCCACCTCGGCCTCGGTGAAGTCCAGCCACGCGACCATCACCTGGAAGAACGCGTGCCGGGACCGGCTGCGTTCCGGCCGCAGCTCCTCGACCAGGCGCTCGAACGGCACGTCCTGATTGGCGTATGCGGCCATCCCGGTGTCCCGGACCCGGGTCAGCAGCTCGGCGAACGTCGGGTCCCCGGAGGTGTCGAAACGGTAGACGAGCGTGTTGATGAAGACGCCGACGACGTCGTCGAAAGCGGCGTCGGCCCGGCCCGCGACGGCGCCGCCGATCGGGATGTCCTCACCCGCGCCGAGCCGGGTCAGCAGCAGCGCGACGGCTGCCTGCAGCACCATGAACGGCGTGGTGGCGGTGCGTCCGGCGAGCTTCAGCACGGCCGCGTACAGCTGTGCCGGCACCTGGAACGGCAGATGCTCGCCGGCGTGGGAGGTGACCGCCGGGCGCGGGCGGTCGGCCGGGAACGTCGCCTCCTGCGGCAGCCCGGCCAGCGCGCCCGTCCAGTAGCCGACCTGACGACGCAGCTCGTCGCCGAGCTCGCTGCGCTGCCACACCGCGAAGTCGGCGTACTGCACGTCGAGCGCCGGATAGGTGGGATCGACCCCGGCGGTCCGGGCGGCGTACGCGGTGGCCAGGTCGGCGGCGAGCGGCCGCAGCGACGACCCGTCGGTGGCGATGTGGTGCACGACCAGCAGCAGCAGATGCTCGTCCGGCCCGGTCCGGAAGAGGGACGCCCGGATCGGCAGTTCCCGGGTCAGATCGAACGGCCGGACGGACGGCCCGGCCAGATCCGGCTCGCCGCCTTCCTGGACCTCATGCGCCTCCAGCTCGGGCCCGGCGCCCCGCGGCAGCACGACCTGGTGCGGGCCGGCTCCGTCCTGCGGATACACGGTGCGCAGCGGCTCGTGGCGGTCCACGACGTCGCGGATCGCGGCCGCCAGGGCGTCCCGGTCGAGGTCGCCGCGCAGCTGGACGGCCAACGGGATGTTGTAGGTGCCAGATCTGCCCTGCAGCCGCTGCAGGAACCACATGCGTTCCTGGGCGTAGGACAGCGGCAGCCGGTCGGGGCGCGAACCGGCGACCACCGGGACGGTGGCGCGGGGCGAATCGGCGAGGAGCGCCGCGACACCGGCGGCGGTCGGTGCGGCGAACACGTCCCGCAGGCTCAGCGCGACGCCGTACTCCTCGCGGATCCGGTGCACGAGCCGGATCATCAGGATGGAGGTGCCGCCGTGCGTGAAGAAACCGTCCGCCACCCCAAGCTCCGGCACGCCGAGCACCTCGACCGCGAGCGCGCGTACCCGGTCCTCCTCCGCCGTTCCGGTGACGACCGGCCCGGCGGCCTCCCGTGGAGCGACCGCCCCGACGACGAGCCGGGAGCCAACGGTGAGCTCACCGACCGGCATACCCGGGTCTGCGATCACCCGGCGGACCAGACCGGCGAGCCGGTCGGCCAGCTCGGCCACCACCTCGCCGGGCAGCCGCCCGGGAAGGTAGGCGAAGCCGACCCGGAGCACTGTGCCCGGCAGCACCGACAGCGTCAGCGGGTAGTGGCCCTGCTCGACAAGTTCGCCGCGCAGGCCCGCCCGCTCGGGCAGCGGATAGTTCTCGAACGCCAGGACGGTATCGAAGAGCTCGCGGCCCCGGGCCAGGTCGGCCAGCGCGACGAAGTGGTGATCGGCCATGGCCAGCTCACGCTGCCGGAGCTCGCCGAGGAGGCCGGTGAAGGACTGCGCCCCGGCGATCCGGACCCGGATCGGCAGGGTGTTGATGAACAGGCCGATCATCGACTCGATACCGGGCAACTCGGGCGGCCGGCCGGACACCGTGGCGCCGAACACCACGTCGTCGCGGCCGGTGGCACCGGCCAGGGTGAGCGCCCACAGCGCCCGGACCACGGTGTTGAGGGTGTGCCCGCTGTCGCGGGCGAGGGCCGCGAGCGCCTCGGTCTCGCGCTCGGTCAGCGCCAGGTCGTGGATCGCGTGGCCCGGTGCTCCCTCGGCCGCGGCCAGCAACGCCGGTTCCAGGCCGTCCAGTTCGGCCCGCCACAGCTCGGTGGCTCGTTCGCGGTCCTGCCGCGTCAGCCATTCGAGGTACGTCCGGTAGTCCGGCGCGGGGGGCAGGTCCTGCCCGGCGTACAGGGCAAGGAGTTCCTCGACCAGCAGCGGCAGGGACCAGCCGTCAAGGATCAGGTGGTGGTGGGTGATCACCAGACGGGTGCCGAGGACGGTGAATCGCAGCAGCGGAGGCCGCAGAACACTCAGCCCGCGTACGCGGTCGGCGGCCAGGAACTTGGTGAGGTCGTCGTGGTCGTCGAGCACTGCGAAAGGCGGGGCGGCAGGAGCAGGCACGATACGCACCGGAGCGCCGGTCGACCGGCTGCGGAATCCGGCGCCCAGGGTCGGATGGCGGCGGATCAGGGCAGTGGCGGCCGCGCGCATCCGGTCCGGGTCGAAGCCGTCGGCCAGTTCGAGCACGAGCTGACTCACGTACGGGTCGTCCCCGGAGTACAGCGCCAGGAACAGCAGGCCTTCCTGCAGAGGTGACAGGGGCAGCACGTCGGCCGCGCCGGGAAACCGGTCCAGTTCCTTCTGGGTGATCGTCACCAGGGGCACGTCGCCGGGGGTGAGCGGGCTGGCTGGACGAGAGGTGAGCTCCGTCATCTCGGCCAGCCAGCGGCCGGCCAGGGCGCGGACGGCGTCCTCGCCGGCAACGCCGGGCGCCCAGGTCCAGACGGCCACCAGCCGGCCGTCGTGGACGTAGGCGTCGATCTCCAGCGGGTGCCGCAGCGGAAGGCCCGGATCGGTCACCAGCCCGACCGGCTCGATCGGGTCGCCGGTGGCCAGGGTCCAGCCGCCCGGCAGATCGAGCCGGCCCAGGTAGTTGAGCCCGAGCTCGACCGGCCCGACCGGCTCGCGCCGCACCTGCACGTCGGCCCGGACCTGTGCCAGCTGGTCGGCAGCGGGTTCCAGCCGGACCGGACGGACCTCGGTGAACCATCCCACCGTCGTACTGAGGTCGAGGCCGGGGACCTGGTCGCGGCCGTGCCGCTCCACCTCGGCCTCGACCGCCGAACCGGCCGCGCGGACGAATGCCGCGAGCATCACGTGCTCAGCGGTGAAACGGCCGGTGGCGGTCAGCGACATGGCCGGACCGGCCGGCATCGTCACGGTGATCCGGCCGGCCGCCCCGTGGACGTCGGTGTCCGGGTGGAGGGATCGCTCCCCCAGTCGCCACGCCGGGCCGTGCGCGTCCCCGGTGACCGGCTCCGGGCGCGGGGCGGCGGCCAGCTCTGCCGCCCACCGTCGCAGGGAACTGCTGGGTTCGGAGAGCCGGGCGGGCCGGTCGGCCGTGGTGGCGGCGAGCGCCTCGGCGAGATCGGGCAGCAGGATGCGCCACGAGACGCCGTCCACCACCAGGTGATGCAGGACCAACAGCAGGCGGCCCGGCTGGTCACCGCGGTCGAACCACACCACCCGGGTGTTGCGCCCGGTGGCCGGGTCGAGGGCGCGGCGGGCCGCCTCACGCTCGGCCGCGACGTCGTCCAAGACGGCCACGGTGACACAGCCGGCCGCCGGCACCGATCCCGGCGGGGTGACGGTGTTGCCCGACAGGCGCAGGGCGTCGTGCCGGTCGAGGATCAGCTGCCAGGCGGCGACGAGCGCGTCGGCGGTGAGGCCGGGCTCGGTCTCGAGCAGAACCGCCTGGGCGTAACCCTGGATCGGGCCGCCCGCCGCGTCCAGCCACCGCATCATCGGCGTCGGCGGGAGGTCGCCGACCGGGTCGTCAGCCTCCCGCGGCCGGACCGTGCCGGCGACGGCGGCCAGGGCGGCGACTGTGCGTTTGGCCAGCACGTCGCGGGCCTCGACCCGCAGGCCGGCCGCGCGGGCCCGGGCGACCAGCTGGATGGCGTGCACGCTGTCGGCACCGGCGGCGAACAGATCGTCCTCGACGCCCAGCTCCGGAGTGCCGAGCAGTTCGGCGACGAGCTCCCGCAGGAGCCGTTCGGTCTCGTCGCGCGGGGCCCGGCCGGGTGCGCCTGCGGGCTCGGGCAGGGCCTTGCGGTCCAGCTTGCCGTTGGCGGTGACCGGGATCGCCCCCATCACAAGCACGGCGGAGGGGACGAGGAAGGCCGGCAGGCGCTCGGCGAGCCACTCCCGCGGATCGGTGCTCGGGCGGCCGGTTACGTAGCCGATCAGCCGATCGTTACCGCCGGCGCCGCGGCGGGCCACCACGACCGCCCGGGTGACCCCGGGGAGTCCGGCGAGCACGGCCTCGACCTCGCCCGGCTCCACCCGCTGACCGTTGATCTTCACCTGGTCGTCGCCGCGGCCGACGTACTCGATCACCCCGCCGGGGCGGCGGCGCGCGAGGTCACCAGTGCGGTACATCCGGGTTCCCGGCGGGCCGTACGGGTCGGCGACGAAACGCGCGGCGGTCTCGGCCGACTGGTCCGCATAGCCCCGCGCGAGCTGGACCCCGGCCAGATAGAGCTCACCCGTGGCGTCGGGCGGCACGGGGGCGAGAGCCGCGTCGAGGACGTACGTGGCGGCGCCCTCGACGGGGCGCCCGATCGGCACCGCCCCGTCCTCGTCGCCGCACCGCCAGGTGGTGACGTCGATCGACGCCTCGGTGGGTCCGTAATAGTTGTACAGGGCGTGGCCGCCGGCCGCACGGACCCGGCGCACGGTCTCGGCGGGCAGTGCCTCGCCGCTCGCGACCAGGGCACGCAGCGACGCCGGGAAGGTGCCGCCCGCGCTCACGAACGCCGCGAGCATGGCCGGCACGAAATGGGCGACGGTGATCCGCTCGTCACGCAGCAGCGTGGCCAGGTACGCCGGGTCGCGGTGCCCGTCCGGCCGGGCCACCACCAGGGTGGCGCCGGAGGTGAGCGGGAGTAGCAGTTCCCACACCGACACGTCGAACCCGATCGGGGTCTTGTGCAGGATCCGGTCGGCCGTGGTGATGCCGTGTTCGCGCCGCATCCCGGCGAGCCGGTTGGCCAGCCCGGCGTGGGTGGTGATCACGCCCTTGGGCTGCCCGGTCGAGCCGGACGTGTGCAGCACGTATGCGGCGGTGGCCGGGTGCACCACCGGCCGGGGCACGTCGCCGTCCGGCCCGTTAGACACCTCCGGCCAGGTGCCGGGGTCGATGACATAGCTGGCCGCCGAACCGATCCGGCCCGCCCGGTGAGCCGGGTTCGCCGGGTCGACCGGCAGGTAGGCGGCGCCCGCCCGCAGTACGCCGACCAGAGCGACCACGAGGTCGAGCGAGCGGGGCAGCATGACGGCGACCCGGGACTCGGGGCCGATGCCCTTGCGACCCAGGGCGGCGGCCACCCGCCCCGAGCGTTCGGCCAGTTCGCCGTAGGTGAGCCGCGCCCCCTCGAAGACGACCGCCTCGGCCCGCGGGTCCTGGGCGGCGAGGGACTGAAGGACCGGCGGCACGGACTCCGGGGCCGGGCGGGACGCATCAGCCCGGAAGGCGACCCATTCGGACTCGTCGAGCAGGTCGAAGGCGGCGATCGGCGTGTCGGGGGCGGCATTCGCGGCCCGCAGCAGACCCGTGTACCGGGCGAGATGGCCGTCCAGGTCCGGGGCGGTGAAGCGGCCGGGGTGTCCGCGCAGGGTCAGGTGCAGGCCGTCGCCCTCGGGGCCGGCGTCGAGAACGACGTCGCGTACCGGACCGAGGCCGAGCCAGCGCACGGACCCCTCTACCCGGCCGGCGCGGAACCGCTCGGCGGCGAACGGCAGCAGGTTGACGGCCGGCCCGGACACATCCCGCAGCAGACGCCCGCCGTGCAGTCGCTGGTGCCGGACGGCCCCGACGAGATGCTCGGCGACCCGGCCGGCCAGCTCGACGAAGGTGTCGGCGGGACCAACCGGGATGCGCAGCGGCAGCTCGTTGACCATCATGGATGGTGTACGCCGAGCCGCGCGGCTGGTGCGCGCGGCGAGCAGCACCCGCACCACGACATCGGTGGCGCCGGTGGCGCGGTGCAGGTAGGCGGCGAGCGCCGCGATCACCTCAGCCGACCAGCGGTCGCCGGGCCGGACGTCCGGCACCGGCAGCGGCGCCGTGGCGATCGGCGGGGCCAGATCGGTGGTGCCCTCGCCAAGATCGGTCGGCTCCGGCACGACGCGATAGGCCGAACGCCAGTACTCCTCGTCCCGGGCCCGGCGTGGCGAGGCCTCGTACGCCGCCTCCTCGGCCACGACATCGGGGAGAGAACCGAAGCCAGGCTCGGGCGGGGTGATGCCCTCGATCAGCGCGGTGTAGATCTCCCAGAGCCGGAGGGCGTACAGGACGAAGCCGTAGCCGTCGAGCTGGATGTGGTGCCAGCGCACGTAGAGCACGCTGTGTCCGGGTCGCGGGTGGAACAGCACGTGCCGGACGAGTTCGCCGTCGGTGGCCGCGAGGGGCCGTTCCTGGTCGGCGGTCATGAATGCGCGGACCGCCGGATCGCCGGTGAGCTCCGAGACCTCAAGCTCGCCGAGGACGGTGTCGTCGACCCGCTGGCGGGGCGGTTCGGCCGTGAACCGGGTCCGCAGCGCCTCGGTGCCGGCGACCATGCGGCGTACCGCCTCGGCCAGGACCGCGGCGTCGACATCGTCCGGCACTTCGAAATGGACGCCGCAGGTGAACAATGAGTCGCCGGGATGCAGATGTTCTGCGATGAGGACTTCATTCTGCGCGACGGTCAACGGGAACCAGTTCACTTGCGAACCTGCTTTCCGGTCATGGCGGCCACATCGCCGAACGCCGCGCGGACCGTTGCCCAGGTGAAACCGGACGTGGACGGGATCGGCGGTCGCATCGGGCATGGCGGACTGGCCAGGCGGTGACATGAGGGACCTTTGCGGAGCCCCGCTACCGCTGTCAACCGAAGCGAGAGAGGCCGTGCCGTACCACGATTGAAAGGCCACCACAGTGTTTTGGAAACGCATTCGGGACTCGTTGACAATCTTGCGACGGCCTACCTAGCCTGACCACCACGAAACCGCGACCCGCCTTCCTAGCGAAGCCTTTCTGGCAACGAGATATTCAAAAAGGACGGTCATGGCGCCCATGTATTTGATGCCCCGCAATGGCCCGCCCGTGACGGAGCCCGTGGTGGTCGTCCGGCAACTACGGAAGCGGTTCGGCGCGGTGACGGCACTCGACGGGGTGGACCTCACGATCGAGCAGGGCCAGGTGATGGCCCTGCTCGGACCGAACGGCGCCGGCAAGACGACGCTGGTGCGCGTACTGACCACCCTGACCCGCCCGGACGCCGGGCTGGTCCGGATCGCCGGCCACGACGTGTCGGCACAGCCGGCACGGGTGCGCGCCGCCATCGGCCTCACCGGCCAGCACTCCATGGTGGACGGCATGCTGACCGGCCGGGAGAACCTGATCCTGGTGGCGCGGCTGCGCGGCGCGACGCGGGCCCGGGCCCGCGAGACGGCGGGGCAACTGCTGGAGCGGTTCCGGCTCACGGCGGACGCCCACCGGCTCGCCGGGCGGTACTCAGGCGGCATGCGGCGCCGCCTCGATCTTGCCGCCGCCCTGGTCGGCACCCCAGACCTGGTCGTGCTGGACGAGCCCACCACGGGTCTGGACCCGCAGAGTCGGCTCGACACCTGGGAAGCGGTGACGGGCCTCACCGAGCAGGGCACCACGGTGCTGCTGACGACGCAATACCTGGAGGAGGCGGACCGCTTGGCGGACGCGATCACAGTCATCGACCGGGGCACGGTGGTCGCGGCCGGCACCGCGGATCAGCTGAAGGCCACCCAGACGCGCACCGTTGCGCTGTCGGTGACCAGATCCGACGACCTGGCCGCCGCGGTCCGCGCGGCCCGGCGGGCGGGCGGCACCGAGCCGCGGGTCGACCAGCGCGCCCGCAGCGTCGAGGTGGCCGTGACCGACGGGCCGGACTTCGTCACGGACGTCCTGCGGGAGCTGGCCGCCGAGGGCGTCGAACCACTCGAGGTAGCGCTTCGCCGGGCGACCCTCGATGAGGTGTTCCTCGCGCTCACCGCACCGCACCCCATGGTGGAGGAGTCCGTCACCCGATGACCACGTTGGCGCGTGTCCTGGCCCAGAGCTCCGACCTGGCCTGGCGCAACCTTCTGCATCTGCGGCGCACCCCGACCGCACTGGTGTCGAGCCTCGTCCAGCCAGTGCTGTTCGCGCTGCTCATCGGGTACGTGTTCGGGGGCAGCCTGGGTGGTTCCGCGTACCGGGAGTACCTGGTGGCCGGGCTGCTCACCCAGGCTGTCGTGTTCACCACCTCGTTCACCACGGTCGGCCTGGCCAACGACCTGCAGCAGGGCGTGGTCGACCGGTTCCGCACCCTGCCGATCGCGCGCATGTCGCTGCTGCTCGGCCGCGCGGTATCCGATCTCGGCGCCGGCATGATCAGTGTGCTGGTCACCCTCCTGTGCGGGCTCGCGCTCGGCTGGGTGCCGCACACCGGAGCGGCCCACGTCGCCGCCGCCTTCCTTCTGCTGATCGTCTTCGCGTTCGCGACCTGCTGGATCGGCGTCTTCATCGCACTGGTCACGCCGACCGTGCAGGTCGCCGGCAGCCTCGGCCTGATCTGGATCTTCCCGGTGACGTTCGTGTCGTCCGGGTTCGTGTCGACAACCACCCTGCCCAGTCCGCTGCAGACCCTGGCGAACTGGAATCCGTTCTCCGGGCTGGCCAACGCCTTGCGTGTGCTGTTCGGCAACGCGCCGCCGCCCGGTTTCGTCGCCCAGCACGGCTGGAGCGCCACCCACCCGGTCCTCTACGCCACCATCTGCGCCGTCGTCCTGCTGCTCGTCTTCGCCACCCTGTCGACGTGGCGCTACCGCGTGCGCACCTCGAACTGACGTCAGGAGAACAACAGTATGAAGGTCACCCTGATCTGCCTGCCGTTCGCCGGTGCGGGCGCCTCGTTCTTCCGATCCTGGCCCGAGCACGCCCGCGGGGCGATCGACGTCCGGGCCGTCCAACTGCCCGGCCGCGAGGAGCTGATCGACGAGGAGCCGTTCGCCGACGTGGCCACGGCTGCCAAGGCGATCGCCGCCGATCTGGCCGCCACGCTGCCGCCCGCCGCGCCGGTCGCGCTCTTCGGGCACAGCCTGGGCGCGGTGCTCGCGTACGAGCTGGCCCACCTGCTGAATGCGGCCGGCGACCGGGAGCTACGGGGCCTGTTCGTCAGCGGTTCACCCGCTCCCGCGCAGGGCCGGAAGCAGCACGCTTCCGGCCTGTCCGACGACGAGTTCCTGGCCCGGGTGGCCGAGTTCGCCGGCTACCGGCACGAGGCGCTGGACGACCCGGAGATGCGCGAGATGGTCCTGCCGGCGTTGCGTGCCGACGTCCGCATGCACGAAGAGTACGTGCCGGGCCACGACCGCTCGCTGGGCGTGCCGATCACCGTGTTGCGGGGTGCCGACGACGACCTCGTCTCCGCGGCGGACGCCGGCGGCTGGAACTCCGTCGGCAGCCACGGCGTGGAGGTGATCGAGCTGCCCGGCGGCCACATGTATCTCACCGAGACCGCCCCGGCCGTGGTCCGCCTGATCGCCTCGGCGGTGCTGTGATGCGCCTACGGGACACCGTGGTGCTGGTGACCGGCGCCGCCCGCGGCCTCGGCCGGACGATCGCCGTCGGCTGCGCCAGGCAGGGCGCCGACCTTGCCCTCCTGGACGTGGCCGCCGACATCGACGGCGTCGGCTACCCGATGGGCACCCCCGGGCAGCTGCGGCACACCGCCGACCTGTGCCGCGAGGCCGGCGCCTCAGTCGTGGCGGTCACCGCCGACGTCCGCCAGGGGACTGCGGTCGCCGCCGCGGTGGAGGCGGTCATCGACCGGTTCGGCCGCATTGACGTGGTGGTGAACAACGCCGGCATCGCGGCACCGTCCGGCAAACCGGTGCACGAGATCGACGAGGACGAGTGGCAGCTGATGCTCGACGTCGACCTCTCGGGCGCCTGGCGAGTTATCCGGGCCACGGCCGCCTCGATGTGCGAGCGACGCTCCGGCAGCATCGTCAACGTCTGCTCGACCGCGGGCCTGGTCGGCTACCGCCGGTTCGCCGGATACGTGGCGGCCAAGCACGGCATCGTCGGACTGACCCGGGCCGCGGCTCTCGACTTCGCCCCGATGAAGGTGCGGGTGAACGCCGTCTGCCCGGGATCGGTCCGTGACGACCAGGTCGCCGAGGGCCGAATGCTCGCCGAGATCGCCCGCTCCCTCGAGGTGCCGGACGAGGAGCACGAGAGCGCGTTCTTGGAGGCGCAGCCGATGAACGCGCTGATCGAGCCGGAGGACGTGGCGAACGCGGTGCTGTTCCTGGCCAGTGCGGAGTCCAGGCACATCACGGGATCCGTGCTGACCGTCGACGGCGGGTTCAGCGCCCGATGAGCCGCCTCGACTGCCACAGCCTTTTGGTTCGCCTGACCGAGCCTGCCCTCACCGGCATCCCCCGCGAGGAGATCCCGGCTCCCGCCGACGACCCGCGGGCGGTGCACCACCGGCAGCGGGAGGTGTCGCGGCCGGTGGACGGGCTGCGCCGGCTCGTTCTCGCCTACGCCGACGGGACGGCCGACCTGGTCGTGGTGGCGGCTCGCGCGAAGTACAACGCCGCCGCGCTCGCCCGCCTCGTCCCGGCCGGCGCCGTGGCGCCGCCGAGCCCGGTCGCCACCGACGGCTTCGTCATCGCGCTGGACGCCGCCGACCCACTCGACGAGGAGTCCTGGGCGGCGGCGCTCAAGGCCACGCTGCTCCGTTACGGGGCGGACGCGCCCGCCGACGTACGCCTGCTGGTCGTCTCGGACCCCATGCCGGGCGAGTACCACCCGGTGGTGCCGGCGGACGAGCCGCTCGTACTCTCGGTCTTCCGTGACGGCACCGGGTCCTGGTTACGCGCCGTCTACGACCCCGCAGTCGTCGACGGTCGTGTCGCCGCCCAGTTCACGCGCTACGTACGGCACGTCGCCGCGGGTGGGGATCCGGCCGTGCTGCCGCCCGCCGACCGGGACGGGGTGCTCGCCGTGGGCCGGGTCCCGTTCACCGGCCCGTTCCCGGCCGCCGCAACGGTTCCCTCGGCGATCGCCGAGGTCACTGCCGACCGCCCGGACGCTCCCGCGCTGACCGACGGCGACGTCACGCTGACCTACCGGCAACTCGGCGAGCTCGCCGCCTCCGCCGCGCGGGGCCTGCGCGCGCACGGCGTGCAGCGCGGTGAGCGGGTCGGGGTCTGCCTGCCCCGATCGGCCGACTTCGTGGTCGCGGCCCTCGCGGTGCTCCAGGCCGGGGCGGTATACGTACCGCTCGACCCGGCCTACCCGCGGCAACGGCTCACCGACACCGCCGCGGATGCCGGGCTCCGGGTGACCATCACATCGGATGGCGAGGTGACCCTCGCGACCCTCGCGACCGTGGCCGGCACCGGAACTCCTCCGGAACCGCCCGCACCCGACGACCTGGCCTACGTCATCTACACCTCCGGCTCGACCGGGCAGCCCAAGGGCGTCATGGTGCCGCACCGCAACGTCGTCGGCCTGATCGAGGCGACCCGCTCCGGCTTCGCGCTCTCCGGCGAGGACGTCTGGACGTGGTTCCACTCCGGCTCCTTCGACTTCTCGGTCTGGGAGATCTGGGGCTGTCTGATGACCGGCGGCCGGCTGGTCGTGGTGCCACACGAGGTCTCCCGCGACCCGGAACACTTCCGGGACCTGCTGGTGTCGAGCGGCACGACGGTCCTCAGCCAGACGCCGTCGGCCTTCGCCCAGCTGCTGGACACCACGCACGCCGCGACCGGCGTCCGGCTGATCGTGTTCGGCGGGGAGGCGCTGGACTCGGCGCTGCTGCTGCCGTGGCTCGATCGGCACCCGGACTGTCGCGCGGTCAACATGTACGGCATAACCGAGACGACCGTGCACGTCACCGCGGCGGCGGTCACCCGCGGAGCCGCTCTGGCCGGCAGCCGATCGGTCGGGCGGGCGCTGCCCGGCTGGTCGGTGCGGGTGGTCGACGAGGCGGGTGAGCCGCTGCCCTTCGGCGTACGGGGTGAACTGGTCATCGGCGGAGCGGGCGTCGCCCGGGGCTATCTGGGCCGTCCGGAGCTCACCGCCGAGCGGTTCCGGCCCGACCGGTACGGCGACGGCGTCGTCTACCACAGCGGCGACCTGGGCCGGCTCCGTCCGGACGGGCAGATCGAGCATCTGGGCCGCATCGACGACCAGGTGAAGATCCGCGGCTTCCGTATCGAGCCGGGCGAGATCCGGGCCGTGCTGCTGGCCGCGCCCGGGGTCCGGGCCGCCGCCGTGGTGGCGCACCAGGAGAACCCGGCCGATCCGGCGAGCTCCCGGCTGGACGCGTACGTGGTGCTGGCCGGCGACGGTGACGTCCAGGGCGTCCGCCGGCACGCGTCGGCGCTGCTGCCCGACCACATGCTGCCGAGCACCGTGACCGCGTTGGCCGAACTGCCGACCACCGTGAACGGCAAGCTCGACCGGGACCGGCTGCCCCGCCCGGCGGCGACGGCCGTGCAAAGCAGCGCCGATGCCGGAACCGATCTGGCCACCCAGCTCCGCGCGATCTGGAGCACCGTGCTCGGCGTCGAGGCAGGCCTCGACGACAGCTTCTTCGAACTGGGCGGCAATTCCTTGTACGCGGTGCGGATCGGGGCGGTGATGCGTGCGGCGGGTCTACCCCGGGTCGCGCTGCGGGACCTCTACCGCCACCTGACCGTACGTAAGCTCGCCGCCGCCATGTCCCCCGGCCCCTCAGTCACGGAGTGACCATGACTACCGTAGCGATGCTCGGCATCGGCCTCGTCTCCCCGGCCTCCGCGCGGCTGCCCATCGACGACGCCGCTGTCCTGCGCGGCGACGGCGCCTTCGAGATGACGCACCTGCGCCCGGACGGGCCGTGGCTGCTCGACGCCCACCTGGACCGGCTCGCGGTGTCCGCGGCCCGGCTCTGCCTACCACTCCCGGCCCGCGCCGACCTGGCCGCCCTCGTGGCCCAGGCGTCCGAGGCCTGGTGGCGGACAGAGGCCGGTTCCGCCGGGGAGGGCGCGGTCCGCCTGGTGGTCACCCGCGGCCCGGAGCACGGTCCCGGCCCTGGCACCGCCTTCGCCACCGCCGGCCTGGTCCCGGAGGGCAACCTCGCCGTCCGCCGGGACGGCGTCCGGCTGTTCGCCGCGTCGCTCGGCATGACCGCGGATTTCCGGCCGGCGGCACCCTGGCTGCTGCCGGGGACGAAGAGTCTGTCGTACGCGGTCAATCTCGCCGCCGTGCGCTGGGCCCGCACGCTGGGCGGCGACGACGTGCTCTGGACCTCGTCGGACGGGTTGGCGCTTGAGGCGAGCACCTCCTCTCTGATCTGGCGGGCCGCGGACCGCCTGTGCTCGGTCCCGCCCGCCCCGACCGGCATCCTCGCCGGCACCACGGCCGCGTTCCTGCTCGACCACGCGGACCGGGTCGGCCTGCGAGCCTGTTGGGAGATGGTCGAGCCGGCCCGGCTGCACGACGCGGACGGCGTCTGGCTGGCGTCCGCGGTCCGTGGCGTCGTCGAGGTTCGCGCGCTGGACGGCGCCCCGGTGGCGGTGGACGCGGACACCACCGCCGCCCTGCGTACGCTGTCCGGCTTCCCCACCAGCCACCTGATCACCGTCGTTCCTCGATGACCGTCCGGGGCAGCCGCGGGCCGGACGCGCAGCGGGTCTCCCTGTCCAGCACCGTCAGACTGCCGGAGGAGAACTGGAGTGTTGCTGAGCCGCCGTTCCCTCTTCGAACCGGCGGCTCACTGCACCCGCTGGTCCAATTAGGTTGCGGATGTGCAGGTTACCGGGAGCCGGAGCCGGAACGGCCGCTTTCCCTTCACGGCGGCGACCGCGGCCACGATGGCACGGACGACGTCAGCCGCCTCGGGCCCGCCCGGATTGTCGACCACTGTCGTGTCGATGCCGAACCGCGCGACCTCTCGCGCGGTGGTCACCGCCAGGGCGTCCAAACTGGCCTCGGCCGCGAAGTGACGGTCGGGAGAAAGTTCGACGTCGCGGGCGGCGGAGTCGCCGACCCACAAGAGCTGGCCGTCGCCCCGGTTCCGCATGCCGGGCAGGACCGCCCGGTTGAGCCGGTGCGCGCCGAGCACGTCGGCGTCGTAGTGGAAGATGTCCGGCTCCGAGGCGGACGCCGCGTGCCCGAAATGGTGAATCAGCACGTCGATGTCGCCCCGGTCGGACAGGACACTCTCGACCGCCGCATCGACCGAATCGTCCGACGTGACATCAAGGTGGATAGCACGCAGTTCCACATCGTGGGCGGCCGCATATCCGTCGACGTCCTCGATCGCCGCCGCACGGCCGCCTCCCGCCGGGATCCCGGCATAGACGACGAAGCCGGCATCGGCGAGGCCGCGAGCGGTCAAGGCTCCGATACCGGCTGAGGCCCCGCTGATCAGAATGGTGCGTGTCATCGGGTGAACTCCTTGGTGGGGGCAGAGTCGGGACACCGTGACGAGACGTCCTGATGACGTCCCGCCCTCCAGACGTGGCAGACCCCAAAGGGTTCAATCAAATGCGGTAGTCTCCGCCCGAGGACTCACCGTTCTTGTGGACGGCCCGCGCCGCGAACGATCCTCCTTCTGATACGGCAGCCGCCATTAGCATCCTGACCTCCTGGGATGCGCCGGGAATGACGTCCGACATGGATGTGGCGGGTTCCGGCGTCGGCCTGCGCCTCGATCGGGTCACCGAGCACCGTGCCAGTGCCGTGTGCCCCAACTGTGTCCAGATCAGATGTAACGAGAGTCGGTTTCGGCGGCCTCAGCGGCCCGAGCGCAGGCGCCGGCCGATCAGGTCGTGCAGCGCGTCCTGGTGGTGGGTCAGGTAGAAGTGGCCGCCGGGGAAGACACGGATGTCGAAACCGGCCGACGTGTGGTCGCTCCACACGCGGACCTCGTCGACCATCGCCTTCGGGTCGGCGTCGCCGGTGAGCGCCTGGATCGGGCTCTTCACCATCGCGCCTGGCGCGCCGCGGTAGCGCTCGACGGCCGTGTAGTCGGCGCGGATCGCGGGCAGGATCATCCGCAGCATCTCCTCGTCGCCGAGGAGGCTGGCGTCGGTGCCGCTCATCTGCTTGAGTTCGGCCACGATGCCCTCGTCGCTCTTCTCGTGCACGTTCTCGTCCCGGTGAATCGAGGGCGCACGCCGGCCGGAGACGAAAAGGTCGAGTACCTCGATCGCGTTGTCCCGCTCCAGCCGCCGGGCCACCTCGAAGGCGGTCACCGCGCCCATGCTGTGGCCGAACAACGCGACCGGCCGGTGGTCGCTCTGCGCCAGCAGCACCTCCGTGATCCGGTCGGCCAGCACGCCGATGTCGGTGATGCCGGGCTCGGAACGGCGATCCTGCCGGCCCGGGTACTGCACACCGGCCACCTCTATACCCGCCCGCGCGAGGGCCCGGGCAGTCGAGAAGAAGAACGCGGCCGACCCGCCCGCGTGCGGGAAGCAGATCAGCCGGACCGAACCGCCCGATGCAGGAGCGAATCGGCGGAACCAGAGGCTGTCATCGCCGGAAGCCGCTGCCATGTCGTGGATACCGTCCTTGTCGCCGGGACGCCTGCGCTGTCACGACCGAGGCTAGGGAGGCCGTGAGAAGGGCGTCAACGAGGCGACCGGGACGGGACGAAACACTGTGGTCGCCGTTCGGCCGGTGTTCGGTCTGCCCCTTCGGGGTTCGGTTGACAGCGGTACGCGGCTCGGCGAAGGTCGCTGGCATCTTCTCCTTACCCCGGCCCGCCACCACGCCATGATGGAGCGTTGCGCCCGTGATCCAACAGCAGGACAGCAGAAGCCACGCCCGTGGCTTCGACCATGTGTCGTCCGGCATGGATGGCAGCTCGGACGGCACCCTGATCGACGAGTGGGCGACCACCGACATCGACGAGTGGACCCGCCGCGTCGTCCGACGGCACTTCGACCCGGTCGGCGGTTCACCGTTCTGGCTCGCACGCGCGGCCGAACTACCCTTCGACCCGCTTGCCATCACACGCTATGCCGAGCTAGAGAAGTTCGGCCCGTTCCCCCGCGAGTGGCTGCGCCATAACGACCCGACCGAGATGGTGCCGCGGCGCACGCCCCGGCCGTTGGCCGGGCACGTCTGGGACACCGGCGGCACCACCGGTTCGCCGTGCCGCGTCTTCTACAGCGATGCGATGCTGGAGCACCGGGCCGTGTGGCGCCGGTGGTCGGCGGTCGCCGAGGGCTTCGGGTACGGGCGCACCTGGCTGCTGGCGACACCGACCGGCCCGCACTTGATCGGCAACCTGGCCTGGGAGTTCGCCGCGCATTTCCAGGCCCGCATGTTCACGATCGACATGGATCCGCGCTGGGTGAGGCGCATGATCCGGGCCGGGCGGCTGGCCGAGGCCGGCGATTACACCCAGCACCTGGTCGAGCAGATCTCGGACGTGCTCGAGCACCAGCGGGTGGACTATCTGATCACGACGTCGGCGCTGCTGCTGGCGGTCGCCCGGCGCCGGCCCGAGCTCGTGTCCGGTCTGGCCGGGGTGCGGATGAGCGGCACCCAGATCACGGCCGAGATGTACGCCGAGATCCGGGAGGTGCTCGGCGGGGGGATCTGCGCGGTCTCGTACGGCAACACGTTCGGCAACTGCGAGCGGCTGACCACCACCGGCCCGGACGGGCCACTCACCTACGTGCCGAGTTACCCGCAGGTGACGACCACGGTGGTGGACCGGGAGGACTGGACCCGCCCGATGCCGTTCGGCAGCGTCGGCCGGGTGCGGCTCACGGTGCTGCACGACGACCTGTTCGCCCCCAACATCCTAGAACGCGACCAGGCGATTCGGTACGACACCGGCGGCCGGTTCCCCTGGGAGGGCGTGGCCGACGTAGGCCCGCTCGAGGTGAGCCAGGCGCGTCCGGAGGGACTCTACTGACGTACCGGAGAAAGGCGGCCCGGACCGGCAGGTCCGGGCCGCTTCTGTCGGGGTTTGCGGGTCAGACCGGCCGCAGGCCGCGCTCGTCGATCGTGGTGAGCGCGGTGGTGACGTCGTCCGGTGAGGACACATAGAACACCGGGAGCGCGAAGGTGACCGCGCCCGGCGGCACCGAGGGCCTGAGAATCGCGCCGAGTCAGGTGCCGAGCCTCTTCACAGTGTCCAGGACGATCGGGAAGCTCACGGTCTCGGAAGGTTGCGCTTGAACAGGTCGCGCACCTCGGCGCCGGTGCGCGGGGCGCTGCCATCGAGGCAGGACTCGAGCGGGATCACCGGGTCGCGGAAGTCCATCTCGTCGAGGTAGGGCGCGAGGTATTCGGCCGCGTGCTGCCTGGCACCGACAACGTAACCCAGCATTCGGTCGTCCTGGATAGACGGGCCCGGCATTAGGAATGTCGTGGAACGACCGTCAATGACCGCAGTCACTAAGGCGCTTAACACTGTGGTGCCGGGGGCCGGTGGTTCGGGCCCCGGGGGTACGGGTCTCGGTATGCCCGGAGTCTCCGGTCGATAACGTAACCGCGTGGTAACTCCCCCGGGCGAAATCGACCGTCAGAGCGCCCACTTCGATCAAACCCTTTATGAACGTTTGTCGCGTCAAGGGCGAGACCTAGCCAATTCTCCCCAGGTCTGATTCTTTACCTCACAGCACCACCCACCAATGAGGAGGCTCTGTGGACCAGTCAACAGCCACAGCCACTCTCGCGATCCCCCACGCCCGGGACCGTGAGCATCGAATCCTGGAAACGCTCATGGCCCGGAGCCGAACCGGCCGAGCCGAGTTCGCGCTGCTGCGCGGCCCGGCGGGGTCCGGCAAGTCGGCCCTGCTCCGGGAGGTACTGGGCACGGCCGTGTTCGAGGGAGTGACCGTTCTCCGTGCCACCGGCTGCTGGGATCCGTTACGCCCCGGCTTCGACACGATCCTGCAGCTGATCGCACCACTGGCCGAATCCACCGGGGTGCCGATCGAGAACCTGACCGCCACCGGCAGCGACGATCCCGCTACCGTCTACCGCACCTTCCATGCCGCTTACCGCCAGGTCGTCGCCGCCGTCGCGCGCGGCCCGCTGGTCATGGCGGTCGACAACGTCCACCTGTGCGACGAGCCGTCGGTGCGCTGGCTCGACTTCCTGATCCGCCGGGTCGCCCACCTTCCCCTCTTCCTGGTCCTGACCCGGGACACCGGTGCCGCCCGGCGCTCGGACAGCATCCTGCCCAGCCTGCTGCTCGACAGCCGGTTGCACGTCCTCGACCTGCGGCCGCCCGGCCACGCCGAGATCGCCGCGCTGGTCACCGCCGAGCTGGGCGAGGTTCCCTCGGAGCCGTTCGTCCGCGCCTGTACCTGGCCGTCCGACGACGCCCCGGTGCCGCTGACCCGGCTGCTGCGAGAGCTGCGACGCCGGTCGATCCGGCCGGACGAGGACGGCGCCCACTGGGTGGGGCGGTTCGCACGAGCGGCCGTGGCCGGTTTCGCGGTGCCCCGGCTCCTGGGCGAGAGCCACGGGCTGGTCACCGAGTCCCGCTCGTTGTGGCAGGTCGCGGGCGCGCTGGCGGTGCTCGGCGAGACCGACACCCAGCTGCTCAGCGCGGTCGCCGAGGTGTCGGCCGAGACGACCGTCTCGGCGGTCCAGCGACTGCGGCAACTCGGCCTGCTGTGCTCGGGCCGGCTGCAACTGATCGACGACGCCGCGACACATTCCATTCTCGCCACGCTCTCGGCCAAGCAGGCCGGCCGTCTGCGGGTGCGGGCGGCCGAACTGCTGGCCGATCTGGCCCACGACGTCGACCGGGCCGCCGACCTGTTGCTCCAGGTGCCCGACCAGCACGAAGCGTGGATGGTGCCGGTACTGCGCGAGGCCGCGTCCGGGGCCCAGCGCCGGGGGACGCCGGCCGCGGCCGCCCGCTACCTGCGGCGAGCCGCGGCGGTGCTACGGACCTCGCCCGTGATCTGGGCCGAACTCGCCGAGGCTCTGCAGTACAGCGACCCCGTGGCCGCGATCACCTACCTGCGGCGTGGGCTCGCCACCGCCGGCGACGCACGGCAACGGGCCGCCCTGGCGGTACGCCTCGCCTTCGCCGCTATGAGCACGGTTTCCTCCGGCGTCACGGTCGCCCTGATGAGCCAGGTTCACGACGACCTGCGCGCCGCCGCCGGGCCCCACCCGAGCGCGGCCGACCGGGAGCTGACCTCGATGGTGGAGGCAGCCCGGCTGTCCGTCGCGCTGCGCGACCCGCGAACCCTGCCCGACGCCCGCAAGTGGGCCGCCCAGCTGCCCGCCGGTGCCGGTGACAGCGCCGCCCAGCGCCGCCTCATCACCCATAAAGCCGTCCTCATTGCGATGGACGGCGGCCCGGCTGAGGTGGTCGCCGACCTGGCCCGGCGAGCGACCCGGATCGCCGACCCGGCATCCCTGATCATGCCGGCGGGCCTGTCCGCGGCAGTCCTACTGCACCTGTGCGACGAGTCCGGGGACGCCGTCGCCGAGCTCGGCCGGATCGTCACCGCGAGCCGGACCGCCGGCGCCACCCACATCCACGACCTGACCCGGGCGTTCACGGCGCTCATCCGTCTCGACATCGGCGACCTGACTGGGGCGGTCGAGGACATGGCGGCGGTCGACGAGATGCCGCGCTCCCCCGCGACGGTCATGGTCCGGTACGCGCGAGCCACCATCCAGCTGCGCAACGGCCGCCCCGAGCAGGCCCTCGCACTGCTCGGAACCGGGGACGGGGCCCGGTCCCGGCCGTCCAAGTCGATGATCATTGGCCACCTCGACCGGCTGGTCCGCTCCACGGCCCTGCGCCAGCTCGGCCGGAACGTCGAAGCGCTACAACTGCTGCGCGAGTGCGGCCGCAGCCTGGCCCGGTTCGGCATCGAGAACCCGGTGTTCATGCCCTGGTGGTTCGAGACCGTCGAGCTGCTGGTCGACCTGGGCCGCCCGGACAAGGCGGCCGGAGCCCTGGCGTACGGCGAACGCGCGGCCGCCCGCTGGGGTACCCGACGGGGACGCGGGCTCGCCCTGATGGCCCGCGGCCTGCTCAGCACCGGCACCGCCCGGACCGCCCTGCTGGCCGAGGCCTCGGCCGTGCTCGCCGACTCCCCGGCCCGCGCCGACCACGCCCGGGCCGAGCACCGGCTGGGCCTCGCCCATCTCGCGTCCAGCGACGCCCCGGCCGCCCGCCGTCACCTGCAAAGAGCCATCGAGCTGGCGGTACGGGCCGGCCATCCGTTCCTGGCCGGCAGGTCACGCCAGGTGCTGATCGGCGCCGGTGGACGGCCACGCGTGCGGACCCACACCTCGGCGCTCGACCTGCTCACCAGCAGTGAACAGAAGATGGTGACGCTGGCGGTTGACGGGCTCACCAACCGGCAGATCGCGGAGGCCGCGTTCGTGACGGTCCGCACGGTCGAACTCCACCTCACCAACGCGTACCGGAAACTCGGGATATCAGGCCGCCCTCAGCTGGGTCCCGCACTCGCGACGACCGTCTCCGCGTGATGGCGACCCCGCCGCGCCTGGTCGACCGGCAATTCGAGCAGGAAGCCCTGCACTCCCTCATCGAGGACGTTCGCGGCGGTGAGCAGCGCGCGGTCACTGTCACCGGGCCGCCCGGGCACGGCCGCAGCACGCTGCTGCGCTGGGCGCAGGCCGCCGCGATCACCGTCGGCATGCAGGTGGTGGCGGTGGCCGCGGCAGCGTCCGAGATGTCCCTCTCCGGCGGCGTGCTGTATGACGTCGTCGCGGGGCTGCGGTCGCTGCCGGCCCGCAGCCCCGCGATGGTCATCGTGGACGATCTGCATCTGGCGGACGCGGCGTCGCTGCGCGGCCTGCACCTCCTGGCCAGGTCTAGCCACGACGCGCCGCTGCTGCTCGCCACCTCGATCAGCGATGCCCACGCCGGGGCCGAACTGGGCGGGAAGGCCCTGCGGTTCGCGCTGGGACCGCTCAGCGCGGACGGCGTACGGTCATTGTCCATCGCCGAACGCGAGGGCCCGGTCGACGATCGGGTCGCCGAACTCCTCGCCACCGGGGCGCACGGCGTACCGGCCGTGATCCGGACAGTGCTCGACCGCCTCCCCGCAGGCAGCCGCCGTCCCGGGCCGGGCGACCGCGCCACCGACCCCGCCGCCGGGTTGCGTGGCCCCCTGCGGCAGGCACTGCACGACCACACCGACCGGGTCGTCTGCGGTCTGCCCAAGGACATCGTCGCTCTGCTGCGCGCGGTGTCGGTCGCCGGCGGCCTGCTGCGGTACGGGCAGGTCGCGGCGCTGGCCGGCATCGATTCCACGGTCGCGTCGAGTCGGCGCCCCCGGCTGGCCGGGACCGGGCTGATCGCGGACGGTGAACGCCCGGCACCGGTCGACCCGGCGGTCGGCGAACGCCTGCTCGCCGGGATCCCACCCGCCGAACGGCGCGAACTCTTCGCGACGGCCGCGACCATGGCGTACGAGACCGGGGCCGACGACGACAGCGTCGTCCGGCTGCTGGTCCGGGGCCGCCCGATCAGCGCCGCGTGGGCCGCCGCCCTGCTCTGCCGCACGATCGACCACCACGCCGAGGCCGGCCCCGAGCTGCTGCGCCGGGTCCTGCAGGAACCGGTCGGGCCGGTCGACCGGGTACGCGTGCTGATCCGGCTCGCTCTCAGCGAGCACCGCGACGCCCCGCGCGCCGGCAGCCGCCGCCTGGGGGAGGCCCTCGCCGAACCGTCCCGCGCGGACGTCGACCCGCTGCGGGTCCGCGCCGCCGACCTACTGCTGGTCCAGGGCGCGACCGACGTGGTGCAGAACGTGGTGGCCAAGCCCGGCGGCTTCGGCCCGGCCGAGCAGTCTCGCGTGGCCTCCCTGCTGCGACTGTCTGGCGGCACCGGCTCGGCCGAGCTGTTCGGGGCCGACGCCGAGCCGTCCTGGGCCACGTCCGATCCGGGTTGGCTCGCCCTGGCCGCCTGGCACGAGGTCGCGCGCGGACGGAACGCCGACCAGGCCCGCGCCCGGGCACGAGCGGCCCTCGCGGCCAGCACCGGAGCCCACGGGCCCTACCTGCCGCGGATCGTCGCCGGCCGGGTGCTGGCGCTGACCGGTGACGAGACGGCCGCAGCGCACACCCTCGAAGCCGTGTACGCCGACGCCGTACGGGCCGACGCCCGAGCCGCCGCGGTGCTCGCACTGGTGGCCCGGGCCGAGGTGCTGTACGCGGACGGACGTATCGATCTCGCCCGCAGCGCCCTGACCACGGCCGAGGGACTGCTACCGGCCGACCGCTGGCATCCCGGGCTGCCTCCGGTGGCCGCCGCGATCCGGGCACTCATCAGCATCGGCGAACAGGCCACCGACCACCCGCTTGTCGGCAGCGGCTCCGCGACCGCCGTCGCGACCCCCCTGCTGGGAACGGGGGGTGCCTATCCGGAGTTCATCCGCGGCGTGGTCGCGCTGCGCGACGAGCAGCACGCTGCCGCCGCCGGTCATCTGCTCAGCAGCGGCCAACTTCTGGTCTCCGAGGGCTGGCTCAACCCGGCCCTGCTGCCGTGGCGATCGCTGGCCGCGCTGGCGCTGCACCGGGCCGACGATCCGCAAGCGGCCGCCCTGGCCGACTCCGAGCGACAGCTGAGCATGCGCTGGGGCGTAGCCACCCCGATGAATCAGGCCACCCTGGTCACCGGCCTCCTCAACGGCAGCGCGGCCGGACGCCGGCGCACTGTACCGGGCGGCTGGGCCACGCTCACCCTGTCGCTGGCGCGTGAGCGGACCGCCCCCGCGGCCGCTGGCGACGACCGGGCGGCCTCGGCCACCCTGTCGCGGGCCGAGGCGCATACCGCCGAACTGGCGGCGGCCGGAATGTCCAACCGGGACATCGCGCATATCCTCTCGGTGGCCCTGCGTACGGTCGAACTCCACCTCACCCGGGTATACCGGAAGCTGGGCATCAACGGGCGGGCCGAACTGCACAGGCTTTACCAGAACTGTCGAGGGGAAGGCTGAGGTCGGATGTTGCTGGTCGATCGGGAAGCCGAGACGCTGACTCTCCGCACCGCGATCCGACGGGCCCAGCGGGGTGAGGGCAGTGTGACCGTGGTCCGCGGCGCCCTGGGCATCGGGCGGTCGGCGCTGCTGCGCGCGGCGGCCGAGCAGGCCGGGGACGCCGGTGTCGCGGTGCTGCGGGCGAGCGCGTCGCGGCTGGAGCAGGCCTTCCCGTACGGCGTCGCCGGTCAGATCCTGGAGCCGTCGATCATGACCTCGTCCGAGGCCGTCGGCGCGACGGGCGGGGCCCGGCAACCGTTCGCGGTGTCCGAGGACCGCAGCCCCGAGCCGACTCGGGCCGTCCTGGCCGCGCTCTCCGGCCTGCTGGCCGCGGCGACCGGCGGCGAACCGGCGGTGGTCCTCGTCGACGACCTGCAGTGGGCCGACGGGCCCTCGCTCCGCTGGCTCTCGTTCATGGGCCGGCGGATCGCGGCGACGCCGGCCGCCTTGGTGCTCGCCGTCCACGACGGCCTGCCCGCCGTCACGGAATCGGCGTTCCACGACATCCTCTCCGTCGCCACGGTGGTGCGGTTGCGGCCACTAAGCCCGGGTGGGACCGCCCGGATGATCGCGGAACACCTTGGACAGCACCCCGAACTGCCCTTCCTGCAGGCATGCCGGGACCGCTTCGAGGGGAATCCGCTGATGCTCACGACCGGGCTGCAGGCTATGTCGGCCGCCGGAGTACGGCCGATCGCGGCGTCGGCCGAGCGTACGGGGCTGCCGGTGCCCGCGCTCGTCGACAGGTTGACGCTCGCGCTGGCCGATCAGCCCGAGCACGTACGCGCCCTGGCCTCGGCGATCGCGGTGGCTGGACCGGCCGTTCCGTCCAGCCTGGCCGGGTCGATCGCCGGGCTGGACGCGACCGCGGTCGACGACGCGGTCCACCGCCTGGACGAGCTGGGCCTGACCCGGCACCGGCACGGCCCGCGGCTGCGACACCCGGCGGTGGCCGAGGCCGCACTCGCCACGATGGTCCCGGCCGAGCGCGGGATGCTGCACGAGCGCACCGCGACCGTCCTCTACGAACACGGTTTCCCGGCCGAGGACGTCGCCCGCCACGTCGCTTTCGCGGTCGGCGCCGACAAGCCATGGGTGATCGAGGTGCTTCGCGCTGCCGCCGGCGAGGCGGCCGAGCGCGGTGCGCTCAGTGATGCCCTCGGCCATCTGCGGCTGGCCCTGATGCGCTGCGGCACCGGCGACGCCTCCCGGCGGGCCCGGCTGCTGCTGAACCTGGCCCTGGTGCGGCGCGAGATCGATCCGGCGGCCGCGGTGCACCATCTGATCCGCGCCGCCCCCGACCTGGCCGATCCGGTCGAGCGCGCGGCCGCCGCCGCGGCGCTGATCTGTCCCACCATGATGCGGATGACCAGCCGGGCGGCGGTCGAACTGCTGCAACAGACCGCAGCCGAGCTCGGCCCGCCGGGTCCGGCCGGCAGCGTCCGCCGGGACCTGGCGCTACGGCTTGAGGCGCGCCTGCGCCTGGCCGGTCTGGGCGACGCCACCGGGCTCGCGGCGGCCGTGGAGCAGCTGCAGGCCCTGGGCACCCGGCCCGCGATGACCACGGTCGGCGAACGGGAACTGCTGGCCGCGCTGCTGCACGCCGCCACCCTGAGTGCGGCCCTGCCGGCGGCCCAGGTCGCCGGGCTCGCCACCGGTCTGCTGCGCTACGAGCCGCCGCTGTCCGGGGTCGCCTACAGCACCGCCCAGGTGAACATCCTCGCGCTGAACGCCACCGACAGCGCCGCGGTCGGCGTCGAGTGGCTGCGCACCGCGCTGGCGGCGGCCGAGGCCCGGCACAGCCCGGTCGAGCGGGTGCTCCTGGGCAGCTCGTATGCGCACGCCCTGATGAGCACCGGCCGTCTGCGGGAGGCTGCAGCCGCCGCCGTCACCACCCGCGAGCTGGCCGGGACCGATCTGGCCGAGGTGGCCGCCTGCGCGATCATCACCCAGGTGATGGTCGCCATCGAGCGTCGCGAGTTCGACCACGCCGCCGCGGCCCTGGCCCAGGCGGCTCCGCTTGGCGGGGCGGCCTCCTGGCGCACCATGCTGCGCCTGTTGGAGGCCTGCATCATGGCCGGGCGGCACGACCCGCGGGCGGCCGAGCACCTGCTCGACGCCGGGCGCGAGCTGGATCGGCTGGGCCGCTCCAACCCGGTGCTGTTCCCGTGGCGCATCCGCACCGCGTCGGTACTGCTGCGTGACGGCCGCCGGTCGGCCGCGGTCGAGCTGATCGAGCAGGAGTCCGAGCGGGCGGCGGCGTGGGGCGCCCCGGTCGGCATCGCCCGCGTGCTGCGGGCGCGAGCGGCCCTGGCCGACCGTCCCGCAACCGCGGAGTCGTTGCTGCGGGCGGCGATCCACGTGCTCGGCGGCAGCCCCAACCAGCTTGAACGGGCTCGCGTCCACCTGCAGCTGGGCGAACTTCTGCGGGCCGCCGATCCGGCCGAGAGCCGCCGGATGCTGCGTGCCGGACAGCGGCTGGCGCTGGAGTGCGGGCTGCCCATGTCGGACTCGTCGGGCAACGGACTGGCCGCCATGGTGAGCTCCGCGGCGGCCGCGTTGACGCCGTCCGAGCTGCGGGTGGCGACCGCTGCCGCGGCCGGGCGCACCAACCAACAGATCGCCACCCTGCTCGCGATCGGCATCCGTGCCGTGGAGAAACACCTCACCCGCTGCTATCAGAAACTGGGCGTGCCGGGGCGGGCCGAGCTGCGGACCGCGCTCGATGCGGCTGCGGGACCGAACCCGGGATATGCCGTACCGCAGCATTAGGGTCCGTCGCACTTCGGCGCCTCCTCCGAGGTCGCCGGGCGTTCCTGGGCGCACCGTCGCTGGGCGAGACCGTCCGGTAGCCGTTGGCCGCCGCGTACGCGCCCTGACCGCCGTTTCCCCAGGTCGCCGAGACCGAGGAGAAGAACACGAACGCGTCGAGGTCCCGGCGCGCTTGGGGGTTCGGCCATTTCTGCATGGTTCGGCCGGTTTTGTGGCGTGGGTACTGCACTGGGTACTGCAAGGCGTGGGCACTCTTGCAGTGCCCACGCCTTGCAGTACCCACGCCTTCGGTGCGGTCAGCTGGCCCTGATCGCTGTCCACGGCGGCGGCGGAGTGTTGTTGGCTCGCCGCGGGCACCGGAGCCGACGGGCCGGGAGACCGAGATTCCCGTTGCATCGCTTTGCGGGGCCGCGTGATTCGGCGGTGCTCACGAGCGCAGAGTTTGATCTTCTGGCCGCGACGGAGGGGTGCCGGGACGTCTTGTCATCGGCGCCGAGAGGGCGCACGACGGGGATGCCCCCGGGCCGCGACGGCAGGCACACGAGCCCGGTCACTTCGCCGGTCCCGCGAGCAGCAGGCCGAGGCACATCTCGTCGCTGGTGCCGTCGCCCCAGACCACGTACCGCGGTGGGAGTTCTCTCAGTTGCGGCAGCAGCTTGCGCAAGCCCGCATCGTGCGTGCAGGTGACTCGCACCGTGTCGCCGGCCTTGACGGTGATCGGGGAGGGCAGCTGCTGGTACTTCTGATCGTCGTAGTTGAAGGCCGGCACGTCGAGCAGGGTGGTGGCGTTGGCACTGCCTGGATTGAGTTCGATCTTGATCGAACGGCCGAGCAGGTGCATGTGTCCCAGCGCCGCGTATACCGTGGCGGGTCTCGGTACCCGAATGTCACAGTGCTGAGTGTTGCCGGGGACCGGATTGCCGTTGCCGCATCGTTGCAGCATTTCCGCCTCCGCCTGCCCGGTGGCGGCGCCGAATCGGTCGGCGACGTCCGCGACGGACGTCGCGCGGTCGCAGAGCGGGCCTGACTCGCTGGCGGTGCAAGGTAGCTCGGTCGGTGCTGTCAGCCGCACTGTGTCCAGCGGTTCGGTGGCCGCCGTACCGTCGGTCAGCCGCAACCGGACGCTGGACTGATCCGACTCGCCGGCCTTGTCGCTGGCCGCCAGCAAGTTGTAGTGGATCTGCATGACCATCAGGCCGCCGGGCGCCAAGGGGAAGCCGACATCCTGCTTCAAGACGGTCTCTGTGCCGTTGGGGGTCCAGGTGTTCACCCACGTTGACTGACTCTTGAAGCTCAGCCCGTCGTCCCCGAAGCAGGTCCAGCCCTCACCTGGGTCCTGGGCGTCCTTGGCGCGGGCCAGCGACGCGTTCTGCGGCGGCACGGAGAACATGACGACGTGGTGCACGAGCGGAGTGTTCTTGGGCTGGAACTGGGCTCCGGTCATGAACTGTGGTTTGCCCAGATGCGGATCGACGATCACACAGCGATAGTCGTCGGTGCCGCCGTTCGGCGGCGACGGTTTGTAGGGCTCAGACATTTTCAGATCCAGGAACCGCTCCCCGGGGCGTAGCGGCGGCGGCGGGACCGCCACGGCCGTGCCATGTCCGGAATGTGGACTCGCGCTCTCCGGCGTTCCGCCCCCGGCGGAGCCGGGCGAACTCGCCGGGGTCGAGCCGCAGGCGGCTACGCCCAGCATCGTCGCCACCGCACCTGCTGCCAGCGCAAGAACCCGCAGTCGGCTTGTTTCTCTCACATGACCCTCCGTCGTGTCTACGCACTCGGTTTGTCCGGAATCAAGGCCTATAGGGCCGCAACTCACTGCACGATCGTAATGTGAATTTCACGCAGGAACCTCAGCGTGTGATTCACCTCACGACCGTGCAGTGAATGGTGGGTATGATGGCCACGTCGGGGGCGGTTGGGGACCATGGGTGGTGGGATGGCGCGGTCATCACGTGCGGAAACGCCGACATCGCGAGCGCAGCAGGCGCAACGGACTCGTCGAGCCATCCTCGAGGTCGGCATGCGCCAGTTCCGCGACAGGGGATACGACGCCACGTCCCTGCAGGACATCGCCGACGAGATCGGGCTGACCAAATCGGCTGTTTTCTACCACTTCCGGGGCAAGCAAGAGATCCTGCGTGAACTGGCCGAGCCGGTTCGCGCGACCTCACCGAGCTGATGGCCCGCGCATCCGCGGCGACGACCCCGGAGGAGCGCGTGGAGTCGATGATCGCCGGTTGGGTCGAGTACCTCATTACCTGGCGCGACGTGATGCGGATCACCGCACAGCAGCCGGCCTTGCGGGCAGACGTTCAGTCGATCATCTGTAACGACGAGATCTTCAGAGTGGTGACGGAGTGCCTCTTCGGCCCGAACCCGACGCCCGACCAGAGCTTCGCCGTCTACACCACCGCGGCCCTGCCCCAGGGGATTTGGGCGCTCGGAGATATGCCCGAGGACCAGATGCGAGCCTTGCTCGAACGGGCGCTACGGCGCATTGCCGCGGTCCGCTGACCTGCACCGCGATCCCCGTCCAGCCCGCTCAGAGGCCGAGGTACGCGGCGCGGACGGTGGGGTTCGACAGCAGCTGCTCGCTGGTGCCGGTCAGCGAGACTGTGCCGGTTTCGATGACGTAGCCGCGGTCGGCCACCTTCAGGGCGCGGACCAGGTTCTGCTCGACCAGCAGGATGGTGAGACCGTCCGCGTGCAGGCGGCGGATGGCGGCGAACATCTGGCCGACCACGAGCGGCGCCAGCCCGAGGCTCGGCTCGTCCATCATGAGCAGCCGGGGGCGGCTCATCAGGGCGCGGCCGATGGCGACCATCTGCTGCTCTCCGCCGGACATGCTGCCGGCGAGCTGGCCGGTCCGGTCCTTCAGCTTGGGGAACAGGTCGTAGACCTGGGCGAACGACTCGGTGGCACGAGCCCGCGCCGGCGAGTCGTACGCGCCCAGCTCGAGGTTCTCTCGCACGGTCAGCTGTGGCCAGAGCTCGCGCCCCTCCGGGACGAGCGCGATACCCAGGCCTGGCCGGCGGTGCGGCGGGACCTTGCGCAGCGACTCGCCCTCGAACAGCAGGTCGCCCCGCGCCACCGGGCGGATCCCGGCGATCGCCCGCAGGATGGTGGTCTTGCCGGCGCCATTCGCACCGACCAGGGTCACCAGCTCACCCCCGGCGACGGTGCAGCCGACCCCGTAGAGGGCCTGGGCGTCACCGTAGAAGACGTCGATGTCGCGGACCTCAAGCATCGGTATCCTCCTGGTCGTCGCGGCCGAGGTACGCCTCGATGACGATCGGGTCGTTCGCCACCTCGGCGGGCAGGCCTTCGGCGATCTTGCGGCCGTGGTCGAGCACGAGGACCCGGTCGGAGAGGCTCATCAGGGCGTGCATCACGTGTTCGATCATGATGATGGCGGTGCCACGATCGCGGATCTGCCGGATCAACTCGATGAATCGGGCCGCCTCGACCGGGTTGAGGCCGGCGACCACCTCGTCGAGCAGCAGCACGCGCGGGCCGGTTGCCAGGGCCCGGGCGACCTCGAGCCGTTTGCGGCCGGCCAGGGTGAGCTCGCCGGGAAGCCGGTCCGCCCGGTCGGCCAGGCCGATGAACTCGAGGATCTCCATGACCGCGGCCCGCGGGTCGCGGCGGGTGCCGCCGGGCCGGCCGTAGTGGTGGCCGACCAGGACGTTCTCCAGCACGGTGAGCCGGGCGAACGGCCGTACGATCTGATGGGTGCGGCAGATGCCGAGATGGACCGAACGGTGAGCGCGTCCGCCGCTCACCGGTTTTCCGTCGAGCAGCACCCGGCCGCCGGTGGGCCGGATCGACCCGGCGGCGACCGAGAACAGGGTGGTCTTGCCGGCCCCGTTGGGCCCGATCAGGCCGAGAATCTGGCCCTCTTCGAGGTGGAAGTCGACCTCGTCGACGGCGCGCAGGCCGCCGAAATGCCGGCTCACCGACTCGCCGACCAGCAGGGTACTCATGGGGTGCGCCGATCGGCGGTGATCGCGGTCCCCGATGCGGTGACCGGGATGGCCGGCCGGCGCGGCAACCGGCGCAGCCGCTGGACCAGGCCGGTCAGCCCGAGCGGTTCGAACAGGATGATCAGGATCAGCAGGGCGCCGTACAGGCCCAGGTAGAGCTCCGAGAAGGTGGCCAGCAGGAACTCCTGGATGATCACGAAGACGACCGCGCCCCAGACCGGGCCCAGCACGGTGCCGATGCCGCCGATCGCCGCCATCAGGATCAGCCCGATCGACCGGTCGAAGCTGAACATGTCCTGCGGGTCGATGAATGCCTGGTAGGAGGCGTAGAAGCCGCCGCAGATCCCGACCATCGTGCCGGACAGGAACAGCACGACGTCCTGGTAGAGAGTCGGGTTCACGCCCGCGTCGCCGGCCGCCTCGACGTCCTCCTTGATGGCGGACAGGCCGAGGCCGATCCGGGACCGCGCCAGTCCGTACGAGATCAGCACCGCCGCACCGAGCAGGTAGAGGCCGTACCAGTAGAGCTGGTACTTGGTGGGGTTGCCGGCCAGCGGCAGCGAGAGCCCGGAGGAGCCGCCGGTGAAGCCGGACCAGTAGGTGGCAACCAGTCGGGTGGCCTCGCCCACGCCGATGGTCGCGATGGAGAAGTACGGACCCCGCAGGCGCAGCGTCGGATGTCCCCAGAGCACCCCGAACAACCCGGCGGCAAGTCCGCCGAGCAGCCACGCGGCGCTGAAGGGAAGCCCGGACGACAGCATGATCCGGGCGGCCACGAAGCCGCCGACGCCGAACATGGCCGCGTGCCCGAAGCTGATCTGACCGACGTATCCGCCGAGCCAGTTCCAGGCCAGGGCCACGGCCATGAACATGAAGGTGAGGCCGACGACGTTGTGGGTATAGTCGCCGAGCGGCAGGACCAGCGGTGCGATCCACAGCGCCACCAGGGCGGCCCCGAAGGCGAGCAGGAACCGCAGCCGGCTCACCGCAGCACCCGCTGCCCGAAGAGGCCGCCCGGGCGCAGCACCAGCACGATGACCAGCAGCACGAAGCCGACCGCGGTGGTGAGGTAGGGCGGCACCGCGTAGACGGCGAACACCTCGGCGAAGGCGAGCACCAGGGCGCCCGCCGCGATGCCGAGGATGCTGCCGAGCCCGCCGAGCACGATGATCACGAAGCTCTTCAGCAGCTCGCTCGCGCCGAACGACGGGTTGAAGGCGAACAGCGTCGACGCGAGTACCCCGGCCAGGCCGGCGAGCGCGGTGCCGAGTCCGAAGGTGAACACGTAAATCCGCTCCACATTGATGCCGGCCAGGGTGCAGCTGGCCGGGTTCTGGGCCACGGCCCGGATCGCCTTGCCCAGGTAGGTACGGGTGAGCAGGAGGTGCAGCGCGAGCAGGGCGACGATCGCCACCGCGAAGACGGCGAACCGGATGGCCGAGAAGCTCCCACCGAGGATCCGCACCGACGAGGTCGCGTAACTGGTGTGGATGACCTGTTCGTTGCCGCTGTACAGCAGGTAGGCGACGTTGCGGATGACCAGCCAGACGCCGAACAGCAGCAGCAGCGACTGCACCGCGCCGGCCGGCCCGCGGGGCAGGAATCGGACCAGGCCGAGGTAGATGCCCACGCCGATGCCGAAGAACACCACCAGCACGATCGGGATGGCCAGGAACGGATCGATCGCGAACCGGTCGAACAACTGCCAGGTGACGTACGCCGAGGCCATGATGATGCCGCCGTGCGCCAGATTGACGATGCGCAGCACTCCGTAGATCAGCCCGAGACCGTAGGCCATGGCGGCGTAGAACCCGGCGAGCAGCACCGCCGAGACGGCGAGGACGACCACCTCTCCCACCGCCGGCTCAGCCCTTGCAGGCCGGGTTGGGGGCGACACCCTTGCCGTTCGCGACGTCCGCCGGATAGATGATCGGCGAGGTGCCGTCCGGCAGGTTCTGTTGCACCACGAACGGATAGTCGGCCTGGCCGCCCTTGTCGGCGGGGTAGCTGAGCTTGCCGCCGGGCAGGATGGAGTCCATGGTCAACGCGGACAGTTTCGCCCGCACCTGCTCCTTGTCGACCGTCCCGGCCTGGGCGATCGCGGTGAACAGCGACCGGGCCGCCTCGTAACCCAGCGCCTGGTACCACTCCGGTTCGGTGCCGTACCTGGCCTTGAACTTGTCGACGAACTCCTTGTTGAGGCCGGCGTTGCCCAGCTGCTTGTTCCACCACACCGCGGACAGGATGTAGTTGACGCCGGCGGCCCCGAGCGCCGCGCGGGCGTCCGACTCGGTGCCCCGGGCGCCGTACGTGATCACTTTCGCGCACATGGCGGAACTGAGGTACTGCCGCTGCATGGTGATGAAGTCAGGCAGGTGGGCGTCGATCATCAACAGGTCGGCGTGGGTGGAGCGGACCTTGCTGAGGATGGCCGAGAAGTCCTTGCCGTCGAGGGCGAACGACTCGTCGGTGACGACCTGATATCCGGCGCTGTGCGCGGCCGTGAAGTCTCGGACACCCTTGCGGAAGTCCTTGCCGTGCGAGGTGTTCTCCCAGACGATCGCGATTCGGGACGGCTTGGGCAGGGCGCCGGCCGCCTGCTGCTGGTCGATCCACTGCATCTCGGTGCCGGCCAGGTTGGCCACCGGGGCCAGGGCTCCGAACACCCACTTGTAGCCCTTGGCGTAGATCGAGGTCGCGGCCCCACCGCCGTTGACGTACGGGATCTGGTTCTGCTCGGCCACGGTGCTCTGCGCCTCGACCACGGCCGTCGAGTACGTACCGAGAAGGAAGTTGACTTTGTCCTGGGTGATCAGGCGTTGCGCGAGGTTGACCGCCTTCGCCTGATCGGTGGTGTCGTCCAGCAGGTTCAACTGGACCGGGATCTTCTTACCGCCGAGGTCGATGCCCCCGTCGGCGTTCTCCAGCTCGACGGCGAGGTCGTAGCCCTGCTTGAACCGGCCGCCGGTCTTGGACTCGGTGCCGGTCAGCGGCAACGTGGAGCCGATCACGATCTTGTCGGGTACCCCGGCCGGGCCGGACTTGTCGTCGCTGTCGCGGCTCGGGACGCAGCCGGCCAGGAGGAGGGCGGCCACGCCGACGAGGACGGTTGAGCGGTTCACGGCAGATCCTTTCCGGACGCGCAAGCGTCCGATAGTGAGGAAGTATCGCCGGAAACCCCGTCGGCGATGCCGTGCACCAGCCCGGCACGGACGAGGTCCTGAGGGCGCAGTCTCAGCTGCGCGGCAAGGTCGGATGCGTCGCCGGGGCGGCGCTTGAGAACGGCGGCGGCCGTGGTCGTGACCGGATCCTCCGATGCGGTACGGAAGGTGCTGAACAGCTCGGCGATGGCCGGTCGGCCCCGGTGGCAATAGATCGCTTATCGGCTAGTCCACCTTGCAATCAACGATGATCGATGTCAAGGTCGGCCATCCGACCGCCGAAACGGCCCGGTCGGGAGACCGCGAGCCCTACGATGACCAGGCTGATCAGCGCCGCAACGACAACCACCCGAAACGCAGTTCGGCGGCGCGGACGGACAGTCCCCGACCAGACCGGAAGTGGACGCTGGTCACCAGTTTCGCGCCGCTGTCAGTAGCCGATGTCCCGGCGCCGAAGGCCCGCGTAGCCGGCTCCCGCGAACGCGGCGGCGAGCACGCCAAGCACGATCAAGGGCATGGCTGAGACATCGTCCAGCGGCGCGTTCGGCGTATGCACGAACGGAGATGCGCGCCGCGACCAATCCGGTAGGTCGAACGAATCGGCGAACAGCGCGATGACGGCGCAGTAAGCGATCACCAGCCAAGCGACGACAGCGGCCGGCCGGGGAATCCACCCGACGGACAGGACAGTCACGCTGACGATCAGCCATACTGCGGGCAGGTAGACGAGCGCCACGCCGATCAGGCGGGGCACCTGGCCCAGATCGGACACTGTCATCCCGTACGCGAGCCCCTCGCCGAGGCCGAACGCGATCAGGGTCAAGGCGGTTCCGGTCAGGGACACGCTCAGCTGGCTCGCGAGCCAGGTCCACCGGCTCGTCGGGGTGGCCAGCACGACCTCGGCACGGTCGGCCGACTCCTCGGCTCTGATCCGCAGGACGCTGCTCACTCCATATGCGGCGGCGAGCAGCGCGGACAAGCCGGCGGTCAAGGCCAGATAGGCGTTCAGGACGTCGGCGGCGCCGCCGGGCAGGAACTCGGCGATCTCCGGGTTGTCACGGACGTACTGCTCGATGCTGTCCCCGATCGACCCGTAGGCGACGCCGAGCAGGGCCAGCCCGGCCGCCCAGCCGACGAGCGCGCCGCGTTGCAGGCGCCAGACCAGCGCGTACGCGTTGCGCAGCAGCGCCGAAGCCCGCGCCCGGCCGGGACGGGGCGCCACCAGACCCGCGCCAAAGTCACGGCGCGCGAGCAGCAGCACGGCCGTGGCAACGAGGAGCGTGGTGAAGGCCAGCGAGAGCACGACCGGCCACCAGCGGTCCGCGCTGTAAGGAAAGGTGCGCTGGCCCCAGCCGAGGGGTGAGGCCCAGGACAGTGCGCCGCTGCCGACGTCGCCGGCGGCGCGCAGCGCGAAGGCGGCGCCGAGCAGCATCGCCACCGTCCCGTACACCGCGCGGGTGTTCTCGAAGACCTGCGCCGCAGCGGCAGTGAGCGAGGCGAAGACGAGACCGACAGCAGCGATCGCGGCACCGAAGAGAACCGAGCCGCCGATGGGCAGCCCGGTGCCGGCCGCGACGATGAACACCAGCAGCCCGGCGGCGACGTCGGCCAGGCCCGCCAGTGACAGCGCCGCCGCGAGCGGGGCGTGCTGCCCCACCCGGGCCGAACGGATCAGTTCGGCCCGGCCGGACTCCTCGTCGGCCCGGGTGTGCCGGCCGATCAGGAACATGCTCATCAGGGCGACCACGATCGACGCGAAGGCGAAGATCTCGAACACGACTTCGCCACCGATCGACTCGAGCAGGCCGGTCGGACCACTCATCGCGATCACGGCGTTGTTCGCGCCGATCGTCTGCCGCAGCTTCTGCAACGCTTCCGGCGAGCCGTACAGGTTCTGGCTCTGAACGGACTGGACGAGCACGAGCAGGGTGACGCCCAGCAGCCACCAGGGCAGGCTCATCCGCTCCCGGCGCAGCAGGAAGCGCAGCAGCGGCAGCGTGCCGGTCACGAGCCCGCCTCCTCGTCGCCGTAGTGGCGCAGGAACAGCTCCTCGAGCGTCGGTGGCGAGCTGGTCATGCTGCGAACACCCAGCGGAGCCAGCTCTCGTACCACGATGTCGAGCTGGGCAGTGTCGACATCGAACCGGGCGTGGTGGTCGTCGACAACCAGGTCGTGTACGCCGGACAGGCTCTCGAGGCCGGTAGCCGGCCGTGCCGTCTCCACCGCGATCGACGTACGGGTCAGGTGGCGCAGCTCCCCCAGCGTGCCGGACTCCACCGTGCGGCCGAGCCGGATGATGCTCACCCGATCGCACAATGCCTCGATCTCAGCGAGGATGTGACTGGACAACAGGACGGTCCGTCCCTGGCTCTTGACGTCGTGGATGCACCGCTGGAACACCGACTCCATCAGCGGGTCGAGGCCCGAGGTGGGCTCGTCCAGCAACAGCAGCTCGACGTCCGACGCCAATGCGGCGACCAGAGCGACCTTCTGCCGATTGCCCTTGGAGTACGTACGCGCCTTCTTCCGCGGGTCCAGGTCGAACAGGTCCAGCAGCTCGTCGCGGCGTCGCCGGTTCAGTCCCCCGCGCATCCGGCCGAGCAGATCGATGACCTCGCCACCGGTGATGCTCGGCCACAGGGTGACGTCACCCGGTACGTAGGCCAGGCGCGCGTGCAACGAGTCGGCGTCTCGCCACGGATTGCCGCCGAGCAACCGCACCTCACCACCGTCCGCGCGCAGCAGCCCGAGCAGCACGCGGATGGCGGTGGTCTTTCCGCTGCCGTTCGGCCCGAGAAAGCCGTGCACCTCGCCCTTCGCCACCGTCAGGTCGAGCCCGTCGAGGGCTTTGGTCGCCCCGAACGATTTACGCAACCCGGTGACGGCGATCGCCGATTCGCTGGACGTGCTCATGTCAGCTCCTTCTCCAGGGACGAGCCGTGGTGGCGGCGGCACAGATGCTGCTTCCAGACCGGCACCGCGAACCTGGGAAGCGGACGTGCGGGCGGGACAACCGTGCCGGCTCTACGGGTCGACGAAAATCAGCGACCCGGCCGCCGGGCACTTCTCGCCGCATCGTACGCCGTTTCCGAGGTATGACCTGCCCGTCCACGCCCGCTGCGCCGACGACTGTCAACGACGCCGGTGACCGGCGAGCCGCTGCCCGGCGCGGCCGCCGGTCACTACCGCGAGCCGGGTCAACGCCTGCCCGGTGATCTTCGGGCAGGCGTCGACGTTACAGAGGAACTGCCGTGACCGGAGGTGGATCACCATGCGCCGTCCGGCCACGGCGTGGCACCAGGTCATCACCGCCGACAGCCGCGCTGTCATGGCCGATGAGAGCGCGGCGGAGGTCGATGGATACTATCCCCGTGTTTTGCTGGCAGCAGGGAGGACAATCTACCTGCGATGGAAGATGTCGGCTGGCGTTCTGATGGCGCTGGCCTTTCTGATTCCAGCGGCTCCGGCGGTAGCGCAAACCGAACCGCCGGTGCTCAATGAGGCCTGCCAGCCCGTCGAACGTAAGGTGTACAAGGACATCCGTGAGCTTGTCACCATCGATCTGGACACCGCCACCGATGAAGAGGTGCGGGTGTTGGCCAACCAGATCCTGAGCGCGGCCAAGGCCGACTCGTTGCCCGTTCTACCTCCCGCGGTGCAGGAGCGTCTGGACGGCACCCCGGAGGACTTGCGGGCATTCCTCAAGGCCGACGTGCAGAACGCCTGGTCCACGGATCTGCGGATCTCGGTTGGCCGGACGCTGCCGGGCGCCGGCACCAACGTGCGGGCAGCCGCGCAAAAGGCTCTGGACGCCGAAGCGATCAACGCCTACCTGGCGTACCTGAACGACGGCCTGTACGTCGCCCGTGCGCTTGACTGCGCGACTCAACCGACAGCGACACCGAGCGTCACGCCCAGCGCCACGACGACCACTACACCGGGCGCCACGTCCAGCGCCACGACAACCGCGACACCGATCCCTTCCTCCTCCGACAACGGGGGAACTCCCGGTGGCGGTGGCGGTGGACTGCCCATCACCGGTACCAACATCGGGATCCTGGCGACAATCAGCGGTGTTCTCCTGCTCCTCGGCGGCGCCGCCTATCTGATCGGACGCCGACGCCGCTCCCGATTCGTGGCGTAGTCGGCCGGACGCGCCTGGCTCAATGTTTCACCGAGCCAGGCGCCGTCGGCGCCTTGGTACCTGTCTTGGGTGAGGGTGTCATGGTGGCCGGTCAGCTCAAGGATGACTCGGGCCGGTGGTGTTCGAGGAGGTCACGGGCAGTGGCCCGGATGATCCACCTAGAGTCTGGCGGTGACCGTGTACGAAATCGCCGCTAAGTTGCCCACGATCGCCCTGCTCCGTAGGCGTTGCCAGGCCCTCGCCCTCCAGCGTCGAGGGCGACGCGGGCCGCGGTTCAGGAGGTGCTCCTCGGCTGCCTCACCATGGCGACCTCTTGTGCGGGGTGATCATGAGCGGTTTGATCTGTTCTGTTGTGCTGAGGTTCGGCTGCCCGATCTTGTCCCGGGTTGTTTTCCCGCCGCGGCTGCGCGAGTTCGGCCGCTCGTCCGACGTCGCTGAGGGATCAGGAGGAGAAGACGACGCCGGCCGGAAACTCCCCGCTGTCCTGCCACGATCGTCGGACTTTGGACACGATCGCGCCTGCGGCGGAGTCGAAACGGCCGTCCTCCGGCGTCATTTCCCCCGTCCGCTTGTCGATCGTCAACATTCGGTCGAACCGGCGATCGAGTCCGAACTCGTAGCGGACCTCGTTCTGCGTCTCCCCGGACTTTCGCGCGGCCACCATCATGCCCACTGCAGCCTCCACGCCTTGGCAAAGTCTTCGCCTGTCGGACCGGGAATGTCATTCTGCCAGTCGGAGACCTCGTTGGCCGCGTGGTGCGCCTCTTCATAGGTCGCGCCGGGGTGGTCGGCATAGAAGCGGGCCTCGGCGTACTCGTGTTCCAGCAAGGCCAGATCCTCCGGCATCCACCGACCGGCACGGAGCCGCAACCAGGCTTCGGCGATGTCGGCGCTGGCGTCGTAGCGCCGGTAAACGATGCCGTCCCACCCGTCGCTGAGCGGATGATCTTCGAAGAAGACATGATCACGAATGCCTTGAATCGTGGCCACGCCGAATCCACTCGATCCGTCGAGGCGACGCACGGCGAGGAGACGATCGGCGATCACCTCGGCATCCGGATTCGCCCGTATGTCGTCGTAGGCGGCATCGGCCCAGCTTTGCTGGCTTTCCCAGTGAGCCGGGCCGCTCGGCCGGGCCGTACGGGAATTGGCACGCTGTTCGGACATGAGAAACACCCCAAGATCGCGGATCACCGATTTCCCTGATGAGCCAGGTGACCAGCGGTAACGCCATTCGGGCGAGGCAATCGAACGAGTCCGGACGATCCCGGACGAGCCGTTCGGATGACCATGTCGCCAACTGCCGGTATGGCTTTCCGGCGAGGCGATTCGTACGCTGTCCTCGAACGTTCGGCGCTGCCTGCCGAACGGCGCCGGTACGTTCGCAAGGGGGTTGAGCGACCTGGCAATCGTCAGTGCAGCCGATCTTGCTGCGACCCGAGATTGGGTGGATTTCGGCAGACTTCTCAACAATCTGCGGACAGCCCGAGATCTGTCCTTCACCGGCGTCGCCGAGCAGGCGAGACGGCTCAAGCTGCCGCGGGACCTACCGCCGGCGACAGTCAACCCCGCTCTCAACGGCAAGGTGCGCCCGTCCAGAGACGTCCTGTTGTGCCTGCTCAAGGTGTTCGGCGTGGTCCCGGACGATCAGGCATTCTGGCTGGAAACTTGGCAGCGCTTGGCCACGATGCCATCAGCCGGGCCGTCGCCACGCTTTGACGAGATATCGCCACGTCAGCTCGGCATTCACGCGGCAATCACGCTTCCCGGCAGCCCTGGAGAATTGCCCGAATATGTGGAGCGTGACTTCGACGACGACCTGCGGAAACTCATTTCGGCCGGCACTGATCAGGGTTGCTTCGTGCTCCTGGTGGGCCGCTCGTCGACGGGAAAAACAAGATCACTGTACGAGGCAGTCCATGCCGTCGCGCCGAACTGGCCGATTGTCCAGCCAGCCGGCACTGACGAGATCATCGAATTGCTGGACGGCACGCGGCGCAGGATCATCGTCTGGCTCGATGAGATGGAACGGTTCTTCGATTCCCAGCCACGGCTGACCAAAGAACACGTGGCCAGGCTTTTCCGGTTTCCGGCGTTGGTGGTCGCGACGCTGTGGCCCGACGACTACCTCAAGCGGAAGTCGAGACGCGGGCGGCCGGGCGAGATCGAGTTCGATCGCCGGCTGCTGGACCTGGCCAAGGTCATACCCGTGTCGGACGAGATCTCCCGTCAGGAACATGAGAGAGCTCAGCTTGCCGCCGAGCGGGACAATCGGATCCGGCTTGCCTTGAACGTCACGGACGCAGGGCTTACCCAGGCGCTGGCAGCCGGCCCCGAACTCCTGCACCGATGGGAGCTCGCGCCTGACCCTTACGCCAAGGCCGTCATAAGCTTTGCTGCTGACGCCCGGCGGCTCGGCGTCCTCTCACCGCTGCCGGAGGAAGCTCTCAAGGCCGCGATCGGCGGTTACCTGACGCCAGCGCAGCGGGTCAATCGTCCGCGGCACTGGTTGCCCGACGCCTTGGCGTTCTGCCTGGATGAGGTACACGGCGGGGTCTCAGCCCTGGCGCAGGCCGACGACGAGGCGGGCACGTTGGTCGGCTACGTCGTCGCCGACTATGTGGCCCAGCACGTGCGGCAGACCGAGTGCCCGCCGCGGAGCGCCTGGGAGACGCTGATCGCCTCGGCCGTCGACGTCGATGACCTCCGTCGCCTGGTCTCCGCGGCGAACGCCCGCATGAGGTATTGCCATGAGGAGCAAGCCTTGCGCCGCCTCTTCGAGCTGCACGGCGAGGGAGCGGCGGACCTCGCCGGGGTCGTCTTCCGGACCGGGCGCGATCAAGAGGCAACCGACCTGCTGAGCCGACGCCTTGCGATGGTTCCGGACGACCGGTCTGCACAGGATCGGCTCCATGCGATCACTGCGCTCGCCCAGCGGATCTCCGGTCTGCGGGCAGAAAGGGACGCTCGCGCCAGGCGTCGTCTCGCCGAATTGTTCGCGGACGGTGGATTGGTGGAGGACCTGAGGGTCAAAGCCGACGGCGGGAGCCTCCTGTTCGAGGAGGACCTCGCGGTCCTGCTGGCCGAACGCGGATCGGTCGACGAACTGGTTGAGCGAGCCGACCAGGGCAAGGAGCCCGCTGCGAACGCCCTGGCCGAGCTGCTGGCGACGCATGGCCGGACGGAAATGCTGCACCAGCGAGCCACCGCAGGCGATCAGGTGGCGGCACGCCAGCTGGAGAAATTGCTGGCCGCAGGCCCGGCTGCCGACGGAGTCGCGGTCCAGACCCAGCTTGCGCACCTTCGCCGCCGGATCAGCTCGGGCGACGAGGCCGCAGCTCAGCAGCTGACCGCCCTGCTCTTCGACCTCCGAAGCGAAGTGGAGCTCAGGCGGGAAGTGGACGCGGGCACTTTCGGCGCGGCCGATCGGCTGGTGGCGTTGCTCAACGTCGACGAGACCAAGGACCGCTCGGAGATCGACAGCCTTCGGGCTTACGGTCTGAGCGCGGACGGCACCCCGTTCAAGCCGCGGGTAGTGTGATGGCGACCGTCACCACCCTGTTGCGCGACCTGCCGCTCAACCGCGTCGTCCGACTCTCGGGGGTATCGGCCGAGGATGTCGCCGCAGAGCTCGGCCGATCCGACGGCCTGCCGGCCTGCGTCCTGGTGGGACCGCGTGGGTCCGGGTCGGTGGCAGCCTTCGTGAGTGAGGTGCTCGACACTCTGGACGCGATCGCGCGTCAGCTTCTCCCCGGTTGGCTGCCTGAGGCGGACGGGCTCGCTCGCGTCGTCGCAACGGCGTTTCACCGCGGCCGGCTAGTGCTGGTCGTCCCCATTGCCGCCAGGGCGTCGGCCGAGCCCGTTGTGGTGAGTGCAGCCGAATGGCTCGCCGACCGCGCGGTACCTACCACCCGACGTTGCTCCGCAGCCCGATCCGGCCTGATCTCTGGTGGCCGGCCGAACGCGTCGTGGTGGAGTTGGACGGCCTGGAGCATTGTCGGCCGGATCAATACGACGCCGACCGGGTCCGCGACGTGCGGTTGCAACTGGATGGCTACGCCGTCCTCCGGTTCACCAACGCGCGCGTGCGACACGACGTGCAAGCGGTGGTCGCACAAATTGACCTACTCATTCGAAATCGCAGGCATGACATGACTAAGGAGCATCAGGGTGGCTGACGACCTCACTCCGGCGGAGAGCGCAGTGCTCATCGTGTTGATGACGGAAGCGCGCAAGATCTCCAATAACGAGTTGAAGGAGCGCTACCAGATCACCTTGGACGGCGCGAGCAGGAGGAAACTCAACAAACTTGAGTACGTCAAGACCGACGAGACTGTCCGACCCTTCGTACACGAACTGGACGACAAAGGCTGGGCCCGTGTCCATGAAGACATGAACTTCGACAGTCCGAAGGCCAAGGCGTTGGGAGCGGCCCTGAGTGCCCTGCACGTCACCCTCCGGGAGCGTGTCCTGGGGCACGGTGAGTACCGCAGGTTCTCGGAGATGTTCGCCCGGCCGGCCGACGTTCAACCAGCGGAGGACGATCTCGAGACGCGGGTCCGGATGGTCTACGAGTCGCTGACTTCCGCGCCCGGCACGTGGATCAAGATTACCGCTGTCCGGCAGAAGCTCGGCGACGTGACAGAAGCAGCGCTCGATGACGTCTTCCTAGCGCTGAGCGATGCCGATGACGTGGAGATGATGCCCGAGTCCAACCAGAAGACGCTGACCGACGAGGATCGCCGAAGCGCGGTACGCGTCGGCGGCCAGGACACGCATCTGCTGGCCATCGGCACGCGATGAAGGAAGACGAACGCAACGCACTGGCAGCGCTCCGATTTGACTGGGCGCAGGTACCCGATGACGTATGGCGCCCCTCGCCGTTCCACATCGACGGCTTGCACCCAGGGGTGGTCAGCGACGTCGTCGCTGGCATGGCTGACGCGCGAGCCAGCGCTGATGGCAGCCCGCTCGGCTTGATCTTGCGGGGGCGCCGGGGATCGGGCAAGACGCACTTGCTCGGCTGGGTGCGCCAGCAGGTTCAGGAGCAGGGCGGCTACTTCTTCCTGGTGGGCTTGCTGGACGCCAAGGATTTCTGGGACAGCGTCCTGGCCTCGATTATGGAAGGTCTGTTCCGGTCCGTGCCGGGAAGTGACACTCAGCTGCGACTGTTCCTGCGACGACTTTCAGCGGTGGTCGGCGCTCCACGGGCCGCACGGCGGGCCGTCATGGGCGAGACCGACCTGACCCCGGCCGCGCTGGACGCCTTCGTGCGGGGCTTGGACGAACACGACCGAATGGTCGCGCGCGAATGTGACGACACGCTTCGCGCGCTAGCCCTCTACGCGTCGGAGGACGTAGTTCATCGCGACCTCGCCGAGAACTATTTCAGCTCGGAGCCCGAAGCAGTCCCCGGCGAGCGGGCCGAGTGGCGGATGCGTCGCAAGGCGCGCTCAGCGCAGGAGATCGTGCGCGAACTGTCCAGGCTTCTCGCCGTGACCGGCCCGACCGTGATCGCCGTCGATCAGATCGACACCTTGATCTCGCAGTCGTCGGTGGCGTCGCACGACGGCCAGCACGTTGACCCGGCGGATAACCACGACTGGGCCCAGATGCTTGTCCTCGAACAGATCGCGCACGGGTTGATGGCCCTCCGGGAGAACACCCGCCGTACGCTGACCGTCGTCGCGTGCATCCCACCGTCCTGGATGCTCATCAAGAACAAGGCGACCGACACGGTCCGGGACCGCTTCCGCGAACCCCCGGAGATGCTGACGATCCGGGATCCTGCCCTGGCCCGTAGCATCGTCGAGAAGCGATTCGCGCGCCGCTTCGGCCAGATCAGATTCGCGCCACCGTACCCGTCCTGGCCAGTTCGCCCCGAGGCGTTCGGTGCCGCCGCCAAATTCACGCCCCGGCAGCTCCTGGTCGAGATTGACGCGCACATACGGACCTGCCTGCTGGACGATGAAGTTCGCGAGCTCAGCCGACTCGGGGAACCGCCGAGCAGCGAACCCAGCGCGGCGCCGTTGATTCCCACTGACATCTCGGAGGACGTGACCAAGCAGTTCGACACGCGATTCGGCGAGCTGATGGACGAAGCGGACGTGGTGACACCACTCGATCGTGATCAGGAGGACGCCGTCGTCCCGAGCCTGCTGGCGGCAGGACTCCAGGCATGGATCGTCGAGCGGGGCGTGGCCGACGAGGCCTTCGGTCAGGACGGTCCCCCGAGTGCCAAGCCCGCGCTACACGCCCGGTTGCGTCGGACGCTTGACGAAGGCACCGAGGATCAGGCCCATTGGTCCTTCCGAGCGATCACCAGCAAGCATCACGGCGTGGCCGCGCTGAACCGCATCAAGCGAGCGGTTACGGCGGCCGGCGTCGACTACCAGGTACCCAAGCGCAGGCTCTTCTTCTTGCGCAACGGCGCGTGGTCCGGAGCCAAAACTCTGAGCACGATCGACGAACTCAAGTCCAGGAACACCGTCACGCTGGCGTTCGGCGAGTCCGACCTACGGGTCCTGTCCGCACTGAAGATCCTGCTCGACGAGGGGCATGTCGACCTCCCGGCCTGGTTGATGCTGCGGCGGCCGGCGAGCGGGACAGAGATCTTCCGGCAGGCCATGTCCGAGGAAGCGGGATCACTGTTGCCCCCGGAGCGCGCCCCACTCATGGATGCAGCGCCGGATGAATCGAAGACCAACGCCCTCGTCCCGGCGCCAACCGCAGAAGAGGCACGCCCGACGGTCCCGACCTTGCCGGTCGGCCACGACCATGTCAACGGTGGCCCTGTCCGTCTAGCCCTGGAGTCGCTTCGCAAACACGTTGCGATCTTCGCCGGCTCGGGTTCGGGCAAGACCGTGTTGATCAGGCGCCTGGTCGAAGAATGCGCCCTTGAGGGAGTGTCCGCGATTGTCCTGGATCCGAACAACGACCTGGCTCGGCTGGGCGATCCTTGGCCGGCGCCACCGGCGGAATGGGCGCCCGGGGACGCGGAGAAGGCCGCTGCCTATATCGCCGGCACGGAGGTTGTGGTCTGGACGCCGAGGCGCGCGACGGGACGCCCGCTGAGCTTCCAGCCGTTACCAGACTTCAAGAGCGTGCTGGACGAGCCGGACGAGTTCAACGAGGCGGTCGACTCGGCGGTAGCCGCGTTGACCCCACGCGCACGCCTGGACAGCCGAGCGGCTAAGGCACACCTCGGCCTGGCCGTTCTACGTCGTACGGTGGACTACTACGGCCGGCACGGCGGCAGCAGTCTCCGCGGCTTGATCGAGACGCTCGCCGACCTGCCGGACGGAGTCAGCGAGCTCGACGGCGCAGACAAGATCGCCAACGGTCTCGCCCAGACGCTCACGGCATCGATCGACAATGACCCGATGTTCGGTGGCGACAGCACACCGTTGGACCCAGCAGTCCTGCTGACCCCGTCCAAGGGAAAGCGAGCCCGCGTCTCCGTGATCAGCCTGGTCGGCCTGCCATCCGACGACATGCGCCAAAGCTTCGTCAATCAACTCGAGATGGCCCTCTTTGCGTATATCAAGAAACATCCCGCCGGCGGCCGGCCGCTCCTCGGGCTGTTCGTCATGGACGAAGCACAAACGTTCGCGCCGTCGGGCGCCATGACCGCATGTACGCAGAGCACGCTCGCTCTGGCCTCGCAGGCCCGGAAGTACGGCCTCGGGCTGGTGTTCGCCACCCAGTCACCGAAAGGGCTGCACAACCGCATTCCAGGCAATGCGGCGACCCAGTTCTACGGCCTTTTGAACAGTCCCACCCAGATCGACGCCGCGCGTGAAATGGCCAAGGCGAAGGGCGGCGACGTCCCCGACGTGTCGCGGTTGCGGTCCGGTGAGTTCTACCTCGCCGCCGAAGGCGAGGCTCCCGAGAAGGTACGGACGCCGATGTGCCTCAGCTACCACCCCAAGAGTCCGCTGACAACGGAGGAGGTGCTCAAACGAGCCCGTTCACTCTCTGGGTATTGACGCGATTTCGACAGGTGGGGATTGGGATCGTCAGCGAGCACGTAGCAGGCAGGTGCATGACCTCGATCACACGCGGTCTCAAAGGCGGCAGGGAGCTGCGGCCCTGGGCGCCGTGCCTGGCTCGGCTCGCCACCACCCCGGACGAGGCGACCCGACTGCTCGCCGACGCCGTCGCTGTGCTCGACGCCCGAGCGCACGCGGCCGGTCAAGACAACACCCCCGTCTGGGAACCCACTCCGGACGCGCCAGCTCTCGTCATCGTCATCGACGAGTACGCCGAACTCGCGGACACCGCACCGGCCGCCGTCGCGTACGCCGAATCGGTTGCCCGGCGCGGTCGGGGCCGTCGCCGTCGACCTGCTCGCGGCGACCCAACGCCCGACGCCGAAAGCGATGGGCGGGGGCGCACTGCGCTCATAGATGAGCGTCCGAGTCTGCCTACGTGTCCGAGAGCGCCGGGACGTTGATGGGGCGTGGTTCAGCGTTTGCGGTTCAGCGTGGAGGCACGTAGCCGGTAGGAGTCGGTGCCGGTCTCGATGATGTGGGCGTTGAAGGTGAGCCGGTCGACGATGGCGGAGAGCCTCGGGTCGGTGAAGGTCTTGGCCCAGCCCGAAACCTTTGTTCGAGGTCAACAAAGTCGAGCCCTTTCATGGAAAGGTTGTGAAGGTTCGCGAGGTGGGCGCACGGCCCGCGCAGCTCCGACGGTGACGGCAGCGTCAAGGGCGGTCGTCCAAGACTGGCTGGAAACTGGTTTAGGCGTCGTCGACAGCTTCGAGGTGCCGATGCCGCCCCGGGTGGAGATGAACTTCGCGTGACAGAGCGGTGTCCTCGAAGTCGATAAGGACTTCCGATCGTGTCGAGCGGTTGCCCTCGCGATTGGCCCCCGGCCGGGTGCCTCAACACCCCTCGACCGTGGGCTCCATCACAGCAGACCGATCACCGATCACCGATCGACGTCTGGCTATGACGCAATCGGCGGGTGCGGTGCCGTCTCACCGTTGCGCCCCTTGTTTCGTGCGGTTGAAGGGTCGGCCGCCGTTGCCGTGCTGATCGGGCGAGGTGGGTCAGCCCGTTGCGAGACCGTTCGTCCACAAAGGTGCTTCTGGGAACTGCTCCGCCGCGATTCGGCCGCACTGGCCCTGCGGTGCAGCGAGCGGAGTGCCGCCCCGGCTTCAGCCGTCGAATCTACTTTGATGGATCTTGTTTCCCGCCGGAGCCTTCCGTACGATCACCGTCGATCTTGCTCTCGGTGTTGATCGTTTCACCCTGAGTCTCTTTTGATGTGACGGGGACCTTGCATGTCCAAATGGCGTACCGCCACGCGCGGTCTGCTAGGCGCGGCTCTTCTCGCGGGGGCTGCCGCAGTGGGGATACCAATACTTCCAACCTCTCCAGCCGCCGCGGAGCCTTCGGTTCCGGTGGCGGCAACGGCTGAGGAGTCGGCGGTTGCCGCGGCGGTGAAGTCGGGGGTGTCTGTTCAGGTCGCGGGATCGCAGACGGAGACGTCGCGGGCGTTCGCGACGCCTGAGGGCACGTTGCGTCTCGAGTCGTATGCTGCGCCGCGGTGGGTGCCCAGGCCCGAGGGTGGTTGGCGTCAGATTGATCGTCGTCTGCGTCTGGAGAACGGGGTGGTGGCGCCGGTGGCGACGCTGGCCGGCGTCCGGTTCTCGGTCGGTGGTACGGGTCCGGTGGTGACGGTGCCGGTCGCCTCGAGCTCGGTGGCGTTCTCCTGGCCGGGCACGTTGCGGCGCCGCAGCTGGACGACGACACGGCGCTGTATCCATCGGTGATGGACGGTGTGGATCTGCGGGTGCGGGCACTGGCGGACGGGTTCACCTGGTCGCTGGTGGTGCATTCGCGGGAGGCGGCGCAGAACCCGGCGCTGGACACGTTGAGGTTCCAGGTGACCTCGCCCGGCCTGGAAGTCGGCAGCCAGCCCGGCGGTGGTTTCGCGGTCCGCGACAGCGCCGGCAATGAACTGCTGGCCGCTGATAACGCGGTGATGTGGGACGCCTCCGGCACCACCGCGGCCGCTCGCGCCGCGCTCGGGAAGGGTTCGGACCCGGTTGGTCTGTTGCAGCAGGCCCCGGACACGGCGCACAAGGCCGAGCTGCTGACGACGATCGACGGCGGTGACCTGGTCATCAAGCCGGATATCGACGTGCTGCGCGGCGAGGACGCCGTCTACCCGGTGGTCATCGACCCGTACACGACGATCGGTAAGATCCGTTGGGGTTACGCAACGCGACGAACGCGACCAGGAGTGACGGCATCGTGCGGGTCGGTAACGATCCTGACGGCAGCGGGATCGGGCGGGCGTTCTTCGCCTTCAACTTGCAGAGCCTGGCCGGTAAGCAAGTCCGTAACGTCAAGTTCCTGACCACGATGAAGCATTCGTATTCGTGCACGTCGACGCCGGTGAGCCTGTGGCGCTCCTACAACCTGAACTCGTCGGGTAAGCAGGCGTGGAGCAGCAGCCCGGGCTTGTTGACGTGGTTGCAGGAGCTGTCCGGGCACGCGCACAAGCCGAGCACCGGCGCGGGCTGCGGGGATGATCCGCAGGACGACATGGATTTGGAGTTCGCGGCCAACGCGCTGCGTGCCAATGTCGATTCGGCCAAGGGCACGACGAACTACACGTTGGCGTTGTCGGCGCGGCAGTCGGACGGGTCGTCGGAGTCGACGACGGCGTGGTGGAAGAAGTTCGACCCGGCCAAGACGAAGTTGACGGTGGAGTACAACACCCCGCCGAACACGCCGTCGGCATCGCAGATGCAGCTAACCCCGGACTACACCGCGGCTGCGGTGCCGTGCGTGACCGGCAGTGGCCGGCCGCTGGTCCGCGCGCTGCGGCCGTGGATGAAGGCCATCGTGACCGACCCGGACGGCGTCAATGGCTACAACTTGCGGGCCGACTTCGCGCTGCAGAAGGCCGTCGCCGGGGTGTGGCAGCCGATGACCCTGTCGCCGTCCTACCGGCCGAGCATTGCCCCGGGCCAGAAGGCTGAGCTGCAGATCAGCACGACCCTCGCTAGCGGCAACATTCTGCGCTGGCAGGTCAAAACCAGCGACCAGCTGGGTGGGTCGTCGGACTGGTCGGGCAGCTGTGAGTTCCAGGTCGACACCGTCGGTCCGCAAGCGGCCCCGTCGGTCGTGAGCACCGATGGCCTGTACCCACCGGAGACCCCGGACGATGTGGTGCACGGCAACAAGGGCCGGTCGGGCAAATTCACGCTCGGTCCGAATGGGCAGACGGACGTCGCCTCCTACACCTACAGCGTGAACGCCGGCTCGACGATGACGGCGACGCCGGCCGCCGTTGGTGGCAGTGTCACGGTCTGGGTCACCCCGAACAAGAAGTTCGACAACGTGCTGGTGGTCAGGTCGAAGGACAAGGCGGGCAACATCTCCGCCCCGGCCGAATACACGTTCCTGGTCGACGAGGCGAACGCGGCGATCGGCAGCTGGAACCTCGACGAGGGCACTGGAACGGCTGCTTCCGGGCAACCGGGGCCGGCGTTGCAACTGGCCAACGGGCCGGCTTGGGCCGGGGACCGGTTCGTCGGCGCCAAGGACGGCGTCACCGCGAAGGCGGTGCAGTTCAACGGGGTCAACCAGTCCGCTGACAGCAGCGCGGCGGTGCTCGACACATCGAAGAGTTTCAGCGTGTCGGCGTGGGTGAAGCTGGACAAGATCGGTACCACCTATCAGACGATCCTGAGCCAGGAAGGCAGCACCAACAGCGCCTTCTACCTGCAGGCGGCACCGGCGAGTGTGAACCATTTCCGGTTCGTCCGGCAGACCGCCGACAGCGGAACGTTCACCAGCCCTGCCGCGGTGGCGACCTCCGCGCAGGTCGCGGGCGTGTGGACCCATCTGGCCGGCGTCTATGACGCCGGAACCCAGGAGCTGCGAATCTACGTCAACGGGCTGCTCGAGGGCAGGTCGGCTTACGACCCGGCCAAGGCGTGGAACGCCACCGGCCCGACGCACGTCGGCCGCAGCAAGTATGCGGGCGTCCCCAGCGACTTCTCGACCGCGACGATCGGTGAGGTCCGGGTCTGGGACCGCGTCACCGACCCTGCTATCGACCTGATTCCGCTGGCCGAACCTGTCGAGATCGCCAAGTGGGAGATGGACAGCACCGGCGACGACGCGCCCCGAAAGGTCGCCGATGACAACGAGGCCGGCTACGACCGGCCGTTGACCCTGTCGGAGAACCCGCACGCCACCAAGCCCGGTGAGCCGGCCACCCAGTGGACCGGTGACGGCTACAACTTCTCGGAGGGCCTGCTGATCGACGGCGTCAGCGGCTACGCCGAGACCAGCGAGCAGGTGGTCCGCACCGACCAGTCCTTCTCGGTCGCCGCGTGGGTGCGCCGGGACAGCAACGTCAACTTCCAGTCGGTATGGGGTCAGGACGGCGACGTCAACAGTTCGGCCTTCCTGCGCTACCAGGACAACGTCACCGACGGCCAGTGGATCTTCGGCATGCGGACCAAGGACGACGCGACCGGCACTGGAGTCGCCGCGTGGGCACCGGGCACGACTGCCAAGTGGACCCATCTGGTCGGCGTCTATGACGCGGCAGTGGGCGAACTACGGATTTATGTCGACGGCGTACTCAAGGACAGAACCTCCTACCGGCCGACGTGGGGATCGACCGGAGCGGTCAGCGTCGGCCGGGTCAAGTACCTCGGCGTCAACGACGACTCCTGGAACGGTGCGATCGACCGGGTCCGGGTCTGGCAGGGGGCCATCAGCCAAGACGTCATCAGCGGCCTGTTCCTGGAGCCGTAGCCAGCCCTCCTCGATTTACGAATCCCTCGATGCATGGAGACAGTTGTATGCCTAGACGTTGGTCTCGCCGGCTGATCCCGGCCCTGACCGCGGCTGTCGTCGCGGCGAGCACGATCGTGCTCGTCCCGACCGGCCCGGCTCAGGCCGGGCCGAAGCCCAAACCGCCGACCGCTCAGCGGTACAAAGCCGTCCCGGTCGCCAAGGACACGCGCAAGAAGGCGCCGCAGGCTATCGACGGCACGACCACAGCCGCCGCCACGGCAGCAAAACCGGCGCCGGTCTGGCCCGTCGCCGGCGCCGCGGACGCCACGGTGGCGCCCGGCTCGCGAGTTCGGGCAGGAACACTGCCGGTGCTGCTCACCGGCCGTAAGACTGGCCGGGAGAAGGCCCGTGTGAGCCTGGCCAGCCGGGACCAGAGCACCAAGGCCGGCGTCGACGGCCTGATGTTCACCGTGAATGCGCCGGGCGGCATGACCGACCTGGACGTGACGGTGGAATACGGCGCGTTCGCCACCGCGTACGGCGCTGACTGGGCGAGCCGGCTGCGGCTGGTCGCCCTGCCCGCGCGTCCCGGCGGCCAACCGGTCGTGCTGGCCACCAAGCACGACATCAAGGCCAAGACAGTCACCGCGACGCTGACCGGTGTCACCGCCGCCACCACCACCGTGGCGGCCACGGCCGGCCCGTCTGGCGGGGCCGGCGACTTCGGCGCCACCGACCTGAAGGCCTCGTCGACCTGGGGCCACAGCGGTTCCACCGGCGGGTTCACCTGGTCGTACCCGATCCAGGCCCCGGCACCAGCGAGCGGCCCGTCGCCGACGCTGGGCCTGTCGTATGCGTCGCAGAGCGTGGACGGGCGCAACGCCGCCTCGAACAACCAGCCGGGGCCGATCGGTGAGGGCTTCGACTTCGGGCAGGCGTACATCGAGCGTCGCTACAAGTCCTGCGCCGACGAGCTCGGCAAGACCAGCAGCCGGGCCGGTGACCTGTGCTGGGGCACCGACAACGCGATCCTGAACATGGCGGGCCGCTCCGGTGAGCTGATCAAAGCCGGTGACGGGACCTGGCACCTGACCAGCGAAGACGGCTCGAAGATCGAACGCCTGACCTCGCCGGTGTTCAGTAACGGCGACAACACCAACGAGTACTGGCGGCTCACGACGGCCAGCGGTGTCCAATACTGGTTCGGCCGGCACCAGCTGCCGGGCTGGGCGTCGGGCAAGGCGACGACCAACTCGGTGCAGACCGTGCAGGTATACGCCAACAGCGGCACCATCAACGGCTGCGCGCAGGGCACGTACTGCACCGAGGGCTACCGGTGGAACCTCGACTACGTCGTGGACCCGCGCGGTAACACCATGTCCTACTGGTACAGCGAGAAGACCAACAAGTACGCCCGTAACAAGGTGTACACCGCTCCGGTCGACTACGACCGCGAAAGCTACCTGACCCGGATCGACTACGGCACCGACAATCGGGACGGCACCGAATACAACGGCACAGCCCCGAACCAGATCGTCATCAACAACGTCGACCGATGCCTGGCCAGCTGCACCACCAAGAACGAGACGACCTGGCCGGACACCCCGTGGGACCTGGACTGCACGGTCGCACCGAAGACCACCAATTGCCTGATCGGCACACCGACGTTCTGGTCGCAGATGCGGGTCAACAGCGTCACCACGAGAGTGGCCGGCGCGGACATCGACTCGTGGGCGTTCGACCAGAGCTTCCCTAACCCTGGCGACGGCACCCGGGCCGGTCTGTGGCTCAAGGGCATCGCCTACACCGGCAAGCACGGCGGCAGTGCTGCCTACCCGAGCGTCACGTTCGCCGGTATTCAGATGAACAACCGGGTGGACTCCGCCGGCGGTGACTGGGCGCTGGCGATGAACTGGTGGCGGGTCGCCGACATCAAGAACGAGACCGGCGGCCGCACCTCGGTCACCTACAGCCCCCGCGACTGTGTTGCCGGCTCGCGGGTGCCGACCGCGTTGGACAACAACTCGCTGCGCTGCTATCCGGTGCTGTGGACACCGAGCGGCAAGACCGCCGACATCACCGACTACTACCACAAGTATGTGGTCACCGACGTCGTCCAATACGACAACGCCGGCGGCAACAAACCGCAGCTCACCCACTACGACTACCTGAACCCGCAGAACCTACCGCTGTGGCGCCACGACGACCAGGACGGCCTGATCCCCGCGGCGAAGAAGACCTGGTCGCAGTGGCGCGGCTACCCCACCGTGGTCACCACCGTCGGTGACACCGGAGAACAGAGCAAAACCGAGACGCTCTACTACCGCGGCATGAACGACGACCTGCTCGCCAACGGCACCAAACGCTCCGTCACGGTCACCGACCGCGACGGCGATTCGGTGGTTGACCACGAGGCGTTCGCCGGGCAACCCCGGGAGAAGATCACCTGGGCCGGCAGCAAGATCGTCGAGGCGACCGTCACCGACATGTGGCAGTCGAACCCGACCGCGACCCGCACCATCGGCAACAGCGTCGTGGAGGCTCGGTTCACCGGCCCGGGCACCGTCCGCACCCGGGTAGGGCTGGACTCCGGCGCCTGGATGCGCCGTAAGAAACAGAGCAGCTACGACCAGTACGGCATGGCGACCCAGGTGGCCGATTTCGGCGACGAAACGACGGGCATCGACGATCTGTGCACCCAGATCGAGTACACCCGTAACACCACCGCCCCGACCTGGCTGCTGACCCCGGTCAAACGCACCCACAGCTGGGCCGGCGCCTGCTCGACCGCACCATCAAACCGCGACCAGATCACCGACGACACCAAATACAGCTACGACAACCAGGCCAACACCGGCATCCCCACCCGCGGTGAAGTCACCCAGACCGAATCCATCTCCGGGTTCAACGGAACCACCCGCACCTACGTGCCGGAGTCGACGGTCGTCTACGACGCGCAGGGCCGGCCGACGGACGTCACCGACCTCACCGGCGCGAAGACCCACACCGACTACACCCCGGCCGCCGGCGGGCCGGTCACCCACACCAAGGTCACCAACGCCTTGCTGTGGACGACCGACACCGACTTCAACGCCCGTGGCCTGCCGACCAAGGTGACCGACACCAACAACCGGATCACCGAGGTCGCCTACGACGCGGCCGGACGCACCACCGACATCTGGTCACCCACCTATCCCCGCGCGACATTCCCGACGACGCCGACCAGCCACTACGACTACACGCTGATCAAAGCCGACGGGCAGAGCATCACGGACGCCTCCGTGGTGACCACCAAAACCCTCGACGGCAACGGCAAATACAAAACGTCGTACGCGCTGTACGACGGGTTCGCCCGACCCCGGCAGACCCAGGCGACCGCGTTCGGCGGGGAAACCCCGACCGAGAAGATCGTCACCGACACGTTCTACGACTCGGCTGGCCGGTTGTGGAAGACCAACGCCGCGCACCCGATGACCGGCCTGCCCACCGGCAAGATCAAAGACGGGCTCAGCCAGGACATCGACATCCCCCGCCAAGACCTCAACCAGTACGACAACGCCGGCCGGCTCAGCTCGACGGTCGCTCTGGCACTGCAGGGCGAGGTGCTGTGGCGCTCCACCACCACCTACCACGGCGACCACGTCGACCAGACCCCGCCGGCCGGTGGCACCGCCACCTCCACCTACTACGACGCCCGCGGCCGCACCGTCGCCAACCGTGAATACCACGGCGGCACACCGACCGGCACCTACGACCAGACCACCAGGCAGTACGACCCGTCCGGGGCACTGAGCTCCGTCAAGGACGCCGCCGGCAACACCTGGTCGTACAGCTACGACATCCGCGGCCGGATGACCGCCGCCAACGACCCGGACCACGGCGCCACCAGCACGATGTTCAACGCCAAGGACCAGATCGAAAGCGACACCGACGCCGAAGGCCGCACCGTCGCCTACACCTACGACGTCCTCGGCCGACGCCTCACCGCCCGCGACGCCAGCACCACCGGCACGGTCCGCGCCGAATGGAAGTACGACACCCCGTACAAGGGAGCCACCGCCAGCAGCACCCGCTACGACGGCGGCAACGCCTACACCACCGCGCTGATCACCGCGGACGCCGAGTACCGGCCTACCCAGACCCGGGTCACCATCCCGGCCAAGGCCGGCGAAGAGGGCCTGGCCGGAACTTTCAGCACCCGCTACACCTACCGGGCCGACGGATCACCGAACACGGTCATCCTGCCCGCCACCGCTGACCTCGGCGCGGAGACGCTCACCTACGTCTACGACCCGATGTATGCGATGCCGATCGGCCTCAAGACGAACTACACGGGCGCCACGTATTACGTCAACGAGGCCACCTACACCAACCTGTACCAGCCGAGCAGCATCGCCCGCTCCACCTCACTGCTCGGCGACTTCGTCTCTACCAGCCAGCGCTACGACGAAGCCACCGGCCGGGTAGAGCGCCGCCTGATCGGCCGCAACGTCGGCAAAGCCGTCCTCGCCGACGCGAACATCGCCTACAACGCGATTGGGGACATCACCTCGATCGACGACAACTCCCAAAGCGGCCACGACACCCAGTGCTTCCAGTACGACTACCAGCGGCGCCTCACCGAAGCGTGGACGCCGACATCGTCGGACTGCTCCGCCCTACCCACATCGGCAGCCAAACTGGGCGGACCGGCCCCGTACTGGCAGAGCTGGCGGTTCGGGCCCACCGACGACCCGAAGGGCCGGATCGGGAACCGGCTCAAGCAGATCGACCACACCACCGCCGGTGACGCCGTCACCGACTACACCTACCCCGGCACCGGAACCGCCCGACCGCACGCCGTCACCACCGAAACCCGAACGGACGGCAACGGCACCGCCACCTACGGCTACAGCTACGACAAGGCCGGCAACACCATCTCCAGGCCCGGCCCCAACGGGCAGCAAGCCCTCAGCTGGGACGCCGAAGGCCGCCTCGCCACCGTCACCGACGAAAAAGGCGACAACAGCTACCTCTACGACGCCGAAGGCAACCGGCTCATCTCCCGCGACCCCGACGGCAGCACCCTGGAACTCGGCACCTCCCAGATCAGGCTGCCGAAAGACACCGGCACAGCCGTGGCGACCCGTTATTACAGCTTCGGCAGCGAAACCATCGCCCAACGCGACCGCACCGGCCTTCGGTGGCTCGCCTCCGACTACCAAGGCACCGGCCTGATCGCCGTCACCGCCGACGCCCAGCAAACCCTCACCCAGCGTCGGCAAACCCCGTACGGCGAAGCCCGTGGCGCCGCCGGAGTCTGGGTCAACCCGAAGGGATTCCTCGGCGGCCAAGCCGACCCCACCGGACTCACCCACCTCGGCGCCCGCGAATACGATCCCGGCATCGGCAAGTTCCTGTCGGTAGACCCGATTCTGGACTTCAACGCCCCCGCCCAGTGGAACGCCTACGCCTACGCCCACAACAACCCCATCACCTTCAGCGATCCCACCGGCCTACGCGTCGACGGGGACCGGCCCGGCTGCGCGGCCGGTAACGGCGGAAGCTGCAACGGCTACGTCAACCCCGACAACGGGAACCCCCAAGACTGGAAAGACGACGACGGCGGCGACTCCCCGGGCACCGGCAACAACGACGGAAACGACACTGGAGTGCCCCGAAGATTCCGGACAGGGGATCTAATATGATCTCGGTTTGGAATGGAGATGTGCATGGCACGGCAGAAGCGGGCTTATTCGCAGGAGTATCGCGATGAGGCGGTGAAGATGGTGATCGAGACGTCACGTCCGATCGCGGTCGTCGCGCGGGAGCTCGGATTACTGGAAGGTACTCTCGGTAATTGGGTCAGCGCGTACAGGAAGATTCACCCTGTGGAAGAGCAGCCCCTGGCTTTGCCGGATCGGGCGCGGTTGAAGGAACTCGAACGTGAGAACCGGGAGTTGCGGCTGCAGAATGATTTCTTAAAAAAAGCCGCGGCCTTCTTCGCCCAGGATCATCGGTAAGCGACGTCTACGAGCTTATCGATGCCGAGAAGGCTGATTTTCCCATCGTGATGATGTGCGCCCAATTGGAGGTGTCCCGGTCGGGCTATTACGAG
>Ga0247781_1000008_pt1 | contig 52765 bp, 51 predicted proteins | sample UWRJL184509B5_FD_179922 | JGI IMG/M metagenome (GOLD analysis project Ga0247781, IMG submission 179922) | Plant litter microbial communities from Arlington Agricultural Research Station in Wisconsin, United States - UWRJ-L184-509B-5 | ecosystem: Environmental > Terrestrial > Plant litter >...
CAAGACCGGATCTCGCCCGCGACGGCCGCCGAGCGACAGCCCCGCACAGACAAACTGAGCGGCCCGCACCACCCCAGTCCCAGCCCCCAACACCTCACTTAACACCAGCCACCTAGGCCTGTCCTGGCTGTTCGCCGCCCCCGGCCGGATAGAGTTGGCGGCCGTGACCGATACCGCCGCAGCACCCACCGTCCTCGACGTGGTGAACGCCCTCGACCGGCGCTATCCGCGCGAGTGGGCGGAGTCGTGGGACCGGGTCGGGCTGGTGCTCGGCGATTACGAGCGTCCGGTCCGCCGGGTGCTCTGCGTCGTCGACTGCGTGCCCGAGACGGTCGACCAGGCGCTCGCCGAGCGGGCCGACCTGATCGTGGCCCATCACCCCCTGCTGCTCAAGCCGGTCTCGTCGATCGCGCCCGACACCTACAAGGGCCGCGTCATTCACCGGCTGATCCGGCAGGACGTGGCGCTCTACGTCGCGCACACGAACGCCGACGTGGCCAACCCGGGGGTCTCCGACGCGCTCGCCGCCCTCCTCGACCTGCGCGACCTGCGCCCCCTCGTGCCGGCCGCGGGTGCCGCCGCGGGTGCGGGCCGGGGCATCGGCCGCATCGGCGAGCTTGCCGATCCGATGGACCTGGCCGAGTTCACCGGCTTCGTGGCGACCCGCCTGCCGACCACCACGGCCGGGGTGCGAGCCGCCGGCGACCCGGGTCGAGTGCTGCGTACGGTGGCTGTCTGCGGGGGCGCGGGCGACTCGTTCCTGGCCGACGCGACCCGGGCGGGCGTCGACGCGTACCTTTGTGCCGATCTTCGCCATCACCCGGCGAGTGAACACCTCGCCGAGGACGGCCCAGCCCTGGTCGACGCCGCGCACTGGGCGACCGAGCGCCCCTGGCTCGACGACGTCGCGGCCTGGTTGCGCGAGGAGTTCGGCGCCGAAACCAACGTGTCTGATGTGGACACCGACCCCTGGACCGTGCACGCCAGGGACGTCCCCGAAAAGAAGGAGCCCCTGCTGTGAAGGCCTCGCCGGAAGCCCAGCGCCGTTTGCTCGACCTGCAAGCCGTCGACACCACCCTCGCCCAGCTCGCGCACCGGCGGAAGTCGCTGCCCGAGCTCGCCGAGATCGACGCCGTGGCGCGGGAGCTCTCCGCGCTGGAGGACGAACGCGTGCGGGCCCAGGTCGCCGTCGACGACCTCGACCGCGACATCAGCCGCTTCGAGAAGGACATCGAGCAGGTACGCCTGCGCAAGGACCGCGACCAGAAAAGGCTTGACGCCGGGGGCGCGCTGCGCGAGATCGAGGGCCTGCAACATGAGCTGGCCACGCTGAACCGGCGGCAGTCCGAGCTCGAGGACTCCGAGCTCGAGCTGATGGAGCAGAAGGAGTCGGCCGAGGCGGCCCTGGCCGAGGTGCGCAGCCGGCTGAGCGGAGCGGTCGAGCGGCGCGACGCGGCCGAGCGGCGGCGTGACGAGGCGTTGGCCGACATCACCAAGGAGCAGGAGTTCAAGACCTCGTCGCGCGGTCCGCTCTCGGCCGACCTGCCCAGCGACCTGGTCGCCCTCTACGACAAGATCCGGCTGGACTCGGGGCTGGGTGCCGCGCTGTTCCAGTCCGGGCGCTGCGGGGGCTGCCGCATCGAGCTGTACGGCGCCGACCTGGCCCGCGTCAAAGCAGCCGCGCCCGACGACGTGGTCCGTTGCGAGGAGTGCCGCCGCATCATGGTCCGCACCCGGGAGTCCGGCCTGTGAGAGTCTTCGTCGAGGCCGACGGCGGGTCCCGGGGAAATCCAGGACCGGCCGGGTACGGCTCGGTGGTGCTCGACATCGACGGCGAGGTGCTGCTCGAGCGCTCCGGCTCGCTCGGCGTGACCACGAACAACGTCGCCGAATACACGGGCCTGATCGAGGGGCTCAAGGGCGCGATCGAACTGGGTGCCACCGAGGTCGGCGTGCGGATGGACTCGAAGCTCGTGGTCGAGCAGATGTCGGGGCGCTGGCAGATCAAGAACGCGGGTCTGCGGCCGCTCGCGGCTGAAGCGGCCCAGCTCGTCGCGCGGGTGGGCAAGGTGACCTTCGAATGGATCCCGCGCGAGCGCAACAAGCTGGCCGACGCGCTGGCCAACCGCGCGATGGACGAGGCCGCCGGCAAGCCCGTGTCCGACATCCTCCCCGCACCGGCTCCGGCTCCGGCTCCCCGCTCCTGGGCGCCGCCCTCGCTCGACGACGCGACCCGGCTCATCCTGGTGCGGCATGGCGAGACCGCGCTGACTCAGCAGGGTCGTTACTCGGGCCGGGGTGACGTGCCCCTCTCCGACGAGGGTCAGGCGCAGGCGATGGCGGCGGGTGGCCGGGTGGCCGGCATCGCGCGTGACGTCACGGCGATCGTCAGCTCGCCGCTGAGCCGCTGCGTGCGTACGGCTGAATTGATCTCGGCCGAGGTGGGCGGCGTCCCGGTGACGATCGTCGACGACCTGATCGAGGTCGACTTCGGGGTCTGGGAGGGGTTGACCTTCGCCGAGGTACAGGAGGGCTGGCCGCGTGAGATGGCGGCGTGGCTCGACTCGACCAGCGTCGCGCCGCCGGGTGGCGAGTCGTTCCAGGCGGCGGCGAAGCGTGTGCGTGGGGCGATGGCGACGGTCCTGCAGTCGTACGCCGGTGGGGTGGTCGTCGTGGTTTCGCACGTCTCGCCGATCAAGCTGATCCTTCGGGACGCGCTGGCGGCCTCCGACGCCTTCCTGCATCGGCTCTACCTCGACGCGGCCGGCGTGTCCACGATGGATGTCTGGCCGGACGGCAACATCGCGGTGCGCTCGGTCAACGAAACAGCGCATCTCCGTTGACCCATTGATTCTCCGGGGCGAGACGTTTAGCTTCCTCGATTAGGAAACTTTGTTCAACGTTTCGCCCCCTGGAGGGCCCATGCGCGTTCGGACCCGCCGTCTCCTCGCCGCCGCGGTCGTCGCCGCAGTGGCATCGACGGCCGCAGCGACACCCGCTCAAGCAGGCGTCAAGCCCTACGTCAAGGTCGGATACTTCACGCAGTGGGGCATTTACGGCCGCGATTTCCAGCTGGCCAAGGTGCAGAACTCCGGCGCCGCGTCCCGGCTCACCCACATCAACTACGCGTTCGGCCCGGTCACCGCCGACGGTGTCTGCGCCTCGGCCGACCCGTGGGCCGACTGGCAGACCCCGTTCTCCGCCGAACTGAGCGTCGACGGTGTCGCCGACGTGGCCGGCCAGCCCATCTCGGGCAACCTGAACCAGATCGCCGAGCTCAAGGCCAAGAACCCTCGCCTGCGCGTCCTCATCTCGCTGGGCGGCTGGACCGGCTCGAAATACTTCTCCGACGCCGCCCGCACCGACGCGTCCCGCAAGAAACTCGTCTCCTCCTGCGTCGACCTCTGGATCAAGGGCAACCTGCCTGACCTACCCACCGGCGTGGCCGCGGGAATTCTTGACGGCATCGACCTCGACTGGGAGTGGCCCGGTTCCGCGGGCGAGGTCGGCAACATCATCCGCCCCGAGGACAAGCAGAACTTCACCCTGCTGACGGCCGAGTTCCGCGCCCAGCTCGACAAGCTGTCCAGGACGACGAAGAAGCACTACGACCTGACCGCGTTCCTGCCCGCCGCGCCCGCGAAGATCGACGCCGGCTTCGAGGGCAAGATCTTCAAGTACCTCGACTTCGCCACCGTCCAGGGCTACGACTTCCACGGCTCGTGGGAAAGCCGGACGAACCAGCAGTCGGCCCTACATGTCCCGAACGGCACGCCCGACAATCCGGACTTCTCCTCCGAGGTGGCGGTCAACTCCTGGCTGAAGGCGGGCGCACCCCGCCAGAAGCTCGTCCTGGGCCTGCCCTACTACAGCCAAGGCTGGACGGGCATCACCGCAGGCGGCAACGGGCTCTTCGCCGCGGCCACCGGCCCGGCGCCCGGGAAGTTCGCCGCCGGCACCGAGGATTACAAGGCGGTGAAGACGCTCCCCGGCTTCCGGACCTACCGAGACCTGAAGTCCGGCCACGCCTGGCTCTTCGACGGCACCACGTTCTGGACCTACGACGACCCGGCCGCGCTCCTGCAGAAGACCCTGTGGATCCGCACCAAGGGCCTCGGCGGCGCCATGATGTGGTCCCTCGACGGCGACGACACCAACGCTTCCCTCACCAAGGCCGTCGCGACGGGCCTCTGGACCCCCTGACCGCAGCCGGGGCGGCGCGTCGTCGACGTGCCGCCCCGGCCTGGGCGTTCGCTGGTCCGGGAGCTCCGGACCATCGAACCTTTTAGATGCCGCTCGGCGCAGTTTGTACGCCGTTCGGCGCATGATGATCGCTTGTGCTGCCCCTGCCTCGTTAGCGTGACTGTGATCGACTCCACAGTTACTAGGAGGTACGGCTGATGGCGGACTCCGAGACGCCGAAAGCGGTGCCCGCAGCCCGCAGCGATCGCAGCCGGTGGAACTGGCTGCTCCTGCCGTCCATCGTGCTGCCGGTTCTGACGCCCCTGTTCAACCATGACTCGCCCCGGTTGTGGGGCTTTCCCGCGTTCTACTGGCTGCAGTTCTCGTTCATCCTCGTCGGCGTGACCACCACGACGTTCGTCTACCGCATGACGAGGAGGTGACGCCATGCGCGACCACATCACCGAGATCGTCGTCTTCACGCTCCTCTTCCTGCTGGTCAGCGGCATGGGCTTCGTCGCGGCGCGCTGGCGGGCGCCCAAGGACATGGAGCACCTCGACGAGTGGGGTCTGGGGGGCCGCAGCTTCGGCGGGTGGATCACCTGGTTCCTCATCGGCGGGGACCTCTACACGGCGTACACCTTTGTCGCTGTACCCGCTCTGATCTTCGGCGCCGGCGCGGCCGGGTTCTTCGCCGTCCCGTACACGATCGTCATTTATCCGTTGTTCTTCCTGATCCTCATTCGGCTCTGGTCGGTGTCGCACCGGCACGGCTTCGTCACACCAGCCGACTTCGTGCGGACCCGGTTCGACTCGCCCACGCTGGCGCTGCTCGTCGCCATCACCGGCATCGTCGCGACCATGCCGTACATCGCCCTGCAGTTGATCGGCATCGAAGCGGTGCTCAAGACGATGGGCGTGACCGGCGACAGCACGCTCGCGAGGCACGCGCCGATCATTATCGCGTTCGCGATCCTCGCCGCGTACACCTATCAGTCGGGGTTGCGGGCGCCCGCCCTGATCGCCTTCGTCAAGGACACGCTGATCTACATCGTGATCCTGGTGGCGGTCATCTATCTGCCGACCAAGCTGGGCGGCTGGGGCAGCATCTTCGACGCGGCCGAGGCGAAGTTCAACGCCTCACCGAATCCGAACGACGGCATCACCCTGAACACCAACAACCAGATCCAATACATCACGTTGGCACTCGGTTCCGCGCTCGCGCTGTTCCTCTACCCGCACAGCATCACCGGCGTACTGGCCAGCAAGAACCGCAACGTGATCAAGCGGAACATGTCGGCGCTGCCGGCCTACAGTTTCCTGCTCGGTCTGCTCGCGCTTCTCGGGTACGCGGCCATCGCGTCCGGGGTGAAGCCGCTGCCCGGCGCCAAGGAGGGCACGCTCGACAGCAACACGGTCGTACCGCTGCTGTTCGACATGCAGTTCCCGGGCTGGTTCGCGGGCGTCGCCTTCGCCGCGATCGGCATCGGCGCGCTGGTCCCGGCCGCGATCATGTCGATCGCCGCGGCCAACCTGTTCACCCGCAACATCTACAAGGAGTACCTGAAGCGGGACGCGTCCCCGGCCGACGAGGCCAAGGTCTCCAAGATCACGTCGCTGGTGGTGAAGGTCGGGGCGGTCGCCTGCATCGTCTTCCTCGACCCGCAGTTCTCGATCGACCTGCAGTTGATCGGCGGCATCATCATCCTGCAGACGGCGCCGGCGGTGGCGCTGGGCCTGTTCACCCGCTGGCTGCATCGCGGCGGACTGATCGCCGGCTGGGCGGCCGGCATGGGCCTGTCGATGTGGATGCTGTGGCAGATCCCGAACGCGGCGACCGGAAAGGCACACTTCGGTGGCTCGGCGTTCCCGCTCTCCGACCTCGGCTTCGACACCGCCCGGACGATCTACGTCGGCTTCCTCACCGTCCTGGTCAACCTGCTGGTGGCGGTCGTCGCGACGCTGATCCTGCGGGCCGCGAAAACCCCGGACGGCGTGGACGGCACCACCAAGGCCGACTACTTCGCCGACGAGGGTGACCCGCGCGTCGACCAGGACGTGGCCGCCGCGGTGGACCACCCGTCCTCCACATAGTCCTGACCCGCTCCCGGGTCATGCAGACGCCGCGCCCCCGCCAGGGCGCGGCGTTCTGCTCGCATGCGGCGTCTTCGGCAATATCTCGTCCGAGGACACGCGCCGGACGATCGCGGCGTTGCCCAGTCTGCTCGCCCCCGGCGGCACAGTGGTCTGGACCCGGGCGGGCTCGTCCGACGTCCGAGACCTCTTCGCGTCGAACGGCTTCACCGAACTGGCCTTCACCGCACCGTCCGACGCCCGCTTCCGCGTCGGCGTGCACCGGCTGACCCGCGACCCCGACCCGTACGTCTCAGGCGGTCGGCTCTTCGCCTTCCGCTAGGAAGCGACACAACGGATGTCCAGCAGCACAGAGAAGCGACCCAGCTCAGCCCCGTCCGGCGCGTCCAGCGGCACACCTCACCACTGCTTACGTCTCCGAAGCAGCATCGTGCCCACCCCCGCTACGACGAAAGACCGGGAATGGGGCCGGCCCATGTCCTTGTCGATCATGATCTTGGTGCCGTCGCTGACCGCGATGCCGGCCGATTCCTGGCCGCGATGTTGCAGCGCGAACAGGCCGAGGCAGGTCAGGTGAACTGCGGGCTGCCGCGGATCTCGGACGCCGAAAACGCCGCAGGCCTCTTTCGGGCGACGTCGAGAGCCCGCGACCGCGCCTGGCCCGAAGCATCCACCGTCGGCCGGCCTTCGAACAATCACAGCGCGATCCCGGGGCGGGGCGACGACGAAGTCGACCGCCACCCCGGTCGCGACCGCACCGACCCGGACGAGCCGCCGCCAGGTCGGCGGCGGCGATCCAGGTGTTCTTGACCGCCGCGTGCAGCGCCGCCGTGGCGATCGTTCGCGGATAGGAGGCCTCAGCCATCCCGCGACCGTGACGCGGCCGGGCAACGTGCTCGGGCGGCCCGGTCTTACCCCGGCCAGGTGTATTCGGTGGCCACCCCGCCGCGTACCTCGACGGTGGTCAACGACTCTGTGGCGTTCCGCCAGATCAGGTAGGAGCCCGCCGGCAGCGCGTCGATGACCACGCAGTAGAGGACTTGACCGCTCACCTCGCGAGCCCGGACGGCCGCATGCGTACGGTCGCCGGGCGCCCGAACCGGGCTGACCTCGATCTCGTGGCCGTTCCAGCGGTCGTCGGTGTGAATGATCAGCGCACCGATGCCGGTCCCGAGGGTGAGCATTACCGTTCCCGGGCCGGACGGCGCGAGGGTGTGGTGGCTCATGACGGGTTGTTGAAGCCGTCGAAGGGAGTGCCCAGGAAGGGGAACTTCTTGAGCGGTTTGGCCCCCGAGTTCTTGATGCTCAGGCCCTGCTCCACCAGGCCGGCCGCGGCGTCCGGCTTGAAGGCGGCGTCGACCAGCGGCACGGTGGCCCCGGCGATGGCGCGCAGCGAGATGGAGACGACGTCGTCGGCGATGCGCCGGCCGTTGGGGAAGCCGGCCACGTCGCCGCCGAGCACGCCGAACTTGTTCTCCTTGGCGGCCGGGGGAATGGCCGTGTTCAGGCGCAGCATGTCGGCCTGGAGCTCGCCGGTGTTGTTCTGGAAGCCGTCGATCAGGCCGTCCGGAATTCCGGTGAGCAGAATCGCGAGCAGGTCGGCGCGGGGTTTCCCGGCCTTGTTGAGCGCGGCCAGGTTGTCGAACAGGCCCGGGTAGAGCACCGGCAGCAGAGCGCCCAGCTCCGGCGTGGCGACGAACTCGGCGAACCGCTTGTCCTCGCTCGGCGGTAGGCTGTTCCACTTGTCCTTCTCAGCCATCGGCACGATGACCTCGTTGAACAGTGGATTGCCGAGCCGGGACACCTGCACCTGCGGGCCGACCACCACGTCATCCGACTTGCCGTCGCCGTTGCGAACCTGGACCTGGCGCCGGCTCGCCGAGGTCCACACACCGATGACCGCCCCGGCGTCGCGGCCGCGGACGCTCTTCTTGCCGTCGCGGCGTACCAGGTGCTTCGGGATCTGAATGGCGATGCTGTGCACATTGGTCTTGTCGGTGGCGTTGACCGCCTTGCCGGCGTAGTTGAACAGGTTCTGGCCCACCAGGTGCTTGTCCTGGAACGGGCGCAGGGTGCCCAGGTCGAAAATGGCGCCCAGGTCGACGAAGAAGGCGTCGGCGCGCTGACCGGCGAAGACCTTCTCACCGGTCTTCAGCTTGTGCACGGCGTCGGCGGCGAGGCCGTCGTAGTCCGGGATCGAGACCTTGCCGACATTGCACGGCGGGCAGGGCAGCTTGTTCGCCAGCACCTTGCTCTTGCCGCCCCGCTCGACCTTCGTCACCGAGTAGAATTGCCGGCGGTTCCAGTTCTCGCTGTCCAGCGACTCGATCGGGCCGGTGTTGTAGAGGAAGGTCTTGTTGTTCCGCAGCTCGGTGCGGAACCGGAACTGGTAGGTGACGTCGGGATGGGCGTCGCCGTCCGCGTCGATGTGGATCTCGTAGACGACGTCGTCGCCGAACTCGAAGAAGTTCGGGCCGCTCGCCGGAAGCTGAAGAGGCACGTAGTTGGCGATCAGCGTCACGGTGTCGGGGTCGTCCGGGCTGACGAAGGCGTACAGATCGGAACTGTCGGCCACCGGGTCCTTGCTGATCTCCGGCGCCTCGCGATGTGATGACATGTCGATACCTCTCGCGTCAGCGGCCGGCGGCTTTGATCAAGCTCGCGACGAGCTTCTTGTCGGTGATTGTCTTCAGTTTCTCGCCGGCGAAAACATCGATGGTGCCCTTCCGGGCGTCGCGAATCGAGACGACCAGCGGGGCGCCGTCACCCTTCGTCTCGGTCTCGGATTCCCCGGCGAGGCTCAACCCCGCGACCGAGACGGCCGACACGCCGACGCCGGTGGCGGCGAGGGCGAGGACCCGCCGCCGAGACAGCCACGGACGTCCCGGGCCGCGATAGCGAGTGCGACTCATGCTTGACCTTTCGTCGTGCGAAAAGGGCCGAAAACCAGACTGTTCATGTCGACGCCCGTCAGTACGGGACCCAGCCGCGCACGGTTCAAACGGATTCACAGTTCGTCCGGAGCACCCCCACGGATCAGCCGGTTCGGGCGTGGCAGACGCGGCCGCCCATGCGCGGGACGGCCTCGTCGAACATGTGTGGCGTGCCGCCGTCGCCGGATTCTTTTCTTGAGGAAGATTTCGGACTGAACGACACGGGCTAAATGTCGGATTTGTGGAGGCCGGCTGAAGATACTGGCGAAATGACCACGTGTGCGACCTGGACCGAGGCGGATTACCCGCGGATGGGGTGGCACGACTGCCGGATCCACGCGGTGAGCCTGGCCGAGCACAGTGACGACGGCGCCCTGCCGCAGGTGCGGTTGATGATCGACCTCGACTACATCGTGCGCTGGGACGAGCCGGGTGCCCCGGGCGGCCACCTCACCTTCTGGATCGCGCCGGCGACCCTCGTCTTCGAACGGGCCTGGGGGATCCACGGCGAGTTCGGGCCGCTCTACGAGCAGCTGGAGATCGCCGACATCCACCGGCTGGACCCGACCGACGAGCACCCGGAGCCGTCGTGGCACGTCGAGGGGCTGAACTTCGGCTTCCACCTGCGCGCGACCGGGTTTCGTCAGTATCTGCGGAGCGCGCCGGTCCCCCTGCGCCGGAAGGGTTTGACCTCGGCGGAACGCGGCGGAATCAGCTTCGGGGAGAGCTCGTACCAGCCAGCTTGAAGTGGCGGATCGCCAGCTCGGCGACTTCCGCGGGGCTGAGCTCAAGAAAGAGGACCCGCCCGCCGCGCTTCACGAACGGTTCGGCATAGCGGGCCACGGCCTCTGCGTCCTCAACCTGGTCAAAGGCCCAGACGTACGTGAAGACGAGCCCCGGCAAGTCACTGGCGGCGACTTCTTCCAGTACGGCGGTACGGAACCCTCGACCAGCCGGCGGAAAGGTGGCGTGCCGAAATCGAACAAGCGCACCACGGGCTCGATGCTGAGGTGGTTGTGGAACACCCGCAGACCGGTGCGCGCGGCGATCGCCCGACCGACGGTCATCTTGCCCACGGCCGGCGGCCCGATCACGAAGAGCAGAAGCGGTGTCGAGTCGGTCATGCGCGGCAGCGTATGCGGCCCGTTTAGTCCGGCGCGCGGTGTTTCCCGGGGCGCGTCGATCCGCCGATCGAGTCGCTCGTAGAATGACGGTGCGACGGACGAGTAGGCCAGGCGGTCGCGTCGGTGCCCTTCGGGGTGCCGCCGAGGAACGTCCGGACTCCGCAGAGCAGGGTGGTTGTTAACGGCAACCCGGGGCGACCCGCGGGACAGTGCCACAGAAAACAAACCGCCGGCCCCCTGGGGCAGGTAAGGGTGAAACGGTGAGGTAAGAGCTCACCAGCACCCCGGGCGACCGGGGTGGCTAGGTAAACCCCACCCGGAGCAAGGCCAAGCAAGGCCCCCGCCGCGAGGCGGTGGCCGGCGCAGGCGTTCGAGGGCTGCTCGCCCGAGCCTGCGGGTAGGCCGCAAGAGCCGCCCGGCAACGGTCGGCCGAGATGGATGACCGCCCACGGCGACTCAGGTCGCTGGGACAAAATCCGGCGTACCGGCCCACTCGTCCGTCGCCCTCCAGGCTGAGGCAATGAAGAGCCCCTCGTAGGCCCTACCCGCGAAGCTGGCCATCCCGGGCTGCTGCCCGGCGAGGATATGCTCCTGCAATCTGGCCCAAGCGACGTAATACACGGACTGGCAGAGATGTAATACACGGGGTATGGTGTCGCGTATGAGTACTCCGCGCGACGTACCGGACACCGCCGACGTAATTCACGAAGGTGAGGGACCCATCGTGCCAGAAACACCCGCCTCGCTGGCCAGCTTCACCGCCCGCGGCTTTTTCCCAGCGGACTACGCTGCCGTAGAGAGTGACAAGGTGTACACCAGCGGAGGTTACTGGTCGACCCTCCGATTCCCGCAGTTTCCTGCGGTGCTGCCGGCCTGCTCGCTGGTCGCAGTGATCGAGATCCCATTCCACGCCAATCAAGCAGATCACACCCTGCGGATGGGCCTGATAGGTCCCGACAATGAGCCGATGCAGTTCAAGGTGGAGGGGCTTTTCCGCACCGCCCCCAAGATCGAACAACTCTACGGCGAGCCGGGCTCGGCCGCTGTCGCGGTTCCAGTGCAGGGGCTAACGTTTGAGCGACCAGGAAAGTACAACTTCACCTTGGCGGTTGACGATAGAGAAATCTCACGATACTCATTCACAGTGGTTCATTCGACTCTGATTCCAGTCCGCTAGCTAGAGCGATTATCGGAGTATTTGTGGCGCTCGATCTGTCTCGCTACGAGGATATCGAATGGGATCCTGAGGAGGACCCGAACGGCAACCTCGCACATTGCATGCGCGCGAACCACTTGGGTCCCGAGCCGGAGCAGATCGTGTACGAGGTGCTGAGCAGAGAACCCGTTGAGTTTGAGATGCCTCTGAAGACCGCAAAGTATGCGATCGTTGGCCCGGAGGAGTCCAGCGCCACGCTCTGGGTCGTCTTGCTTGACGTCTCGAGCAGGCGGGATGATTGGCTGAGGCCGATCACTGGCTGGCGGGCGAGGCCAGCGCAGGAGGCCGCATGGCACCAGCGACGTCGAGGTGGAGGGACAGCGTCGAGATGACTGACATGCCGATGAGCGAGGTCGTACGACGAGAGTTGGCTGACGCCCACCGCGACGATGCGGTAATCGGGTCAAGCCCGGTTGAGGGGCGACGCCTCGGACAGATGGTGTCTCTGCGTCTCGAGCCAGAGGTGCTGTCCGCACTCAGGCAGATTGCGAACGAGCGCGGCGTCACAGTTAGCGATCTTCTTCGCGAAGGTGCTGGTCTGGTGCTTGAGGGCCGGGAGAAGCGGATGCAGGTACTGCAAATTAGCCTCGGCGTGGAGGTCGGAGGAAAGCGTAGTTCGACCTGGGACCCGAGTGCCACCCCAACGCGCGGCGCTGGATCCGAGTCGTTCACGGCCGCCTGATACGCCCTGTTTGGCAGCATGCAAGCTCCCCCTGAAGCTCTCTGAAGCCCTTCCAGGCCGTCCTGCGGACACAGGAATCTTGCTCGCCGGGCGCGGTCTGAGGCTGTTCCGCTCGCACGCCAGTAGGCAATCGCCACATGAAGCGGGCGGCCGCGGTGTGCCGATCTCCGTTTCGGCTGGAGTCATGGCGCGGAGGCTGGAAGGACACCGAGATCAGGGGAGGCTCGCCATGACCGCCGACCGCAACCGGGTTGCCGATCGCCTTGTCGAGGCGCTGGAGAAGCAGGGGGTGGAGCGCGTCTTCGGCGTGCCCGGGGCGAAGGTCGACGCCGTGTTCGACGCGCTGCTGGACAGCGGGATCGTCACCGTCGTGTGTCGGCATGAGCAGAACGCGGCGTTCATCGCGGGGGCGCACGGGCGGCTCACCGGCAACCCGGGGGTTGTCGTGGTCACCTCGGGGCCGGGTACCACCAACCTGGCGACCGGGTTGCTGACCGCTAACACCGAGCAGGACCCCGTGGTCGCGATCTGCGGGGCTGTGCCGCGGACCGACCGGTTGAAGCGGACTCACCAGTCGATGGACGCGGCCGCGATGCTCAAGACCGTCACCAAGTACACGGCCGAGGTGACCGACCCGGACGACGTGGTCGAGGCGGTCGCCAACGCTTTCCGGGCGGCGACCACCGAGCCGAAGGGGGCCGCCGCCGTGGTCGTCCCGAGTGACGTGCTCGCCGCTATCAACGAACACCAACTGCCCCGGCACACCTGGGCGCCGGAGGCAGGGCGGGCGCCCGACTTCGCGATTCAGCAGGCGGCCGAGCTGATCCGGGCCGCGGAGAAGCCGGTGCTGCTGGTCGGTATGCGGGCCGCCGACCCGGATTCGGTGGCGGCGATTCGTGCGCTTGTCCGGGCCACTGGTCTTCCGGTCGTGGAGACCTTCCAGGCTGCGGGGACCGTGTCGGTCGAGCTCGAGGATCAGTACGCCGGGCGGGTCGGCCTGTTCCGCAACCAGCCGGGCGACATCCTGGTCTCGAAGGCCGACGTGCTGGTCACGATCGGCTACGACGCTGTGGAGTATGACCCCCGGCTGTGGAACCTGGGCGGCCCGCGCACGATTGTGCACCTCGACTCCCTCGCCGCGTACCTCGACAACCACTACTACCCGGACGTGGAGCTGCGCGGCACCGTCGCCGGCACCGTCGCCGCGCTCACCCCGCTGCTGTCCCGGGTGTCGGCCGGCCCGGCGCTGAAAGCCGACCTGGCCGAGGCCCGCCGCGGGCTCGCCGCCATCGACGACGCTGCCCGGGGCGCGTCGCACGGCACGAACGGTCTCAACCCGGCGCGGGTGGTGCTGCTGCTGCGCGATCTGTTGCCCGAGGAGACCACGGTGACCTGCGACATCGGCTCGGTCTACATCTACATGGCCCGGCATTTCCGGGTGCATGAGCCGCGCCAGTTGCTCTTCAGCAACGGCCAGCAGACGCTCGGGGTCGCGCTGCCGTGGGCGATGGCGGCGACCCTCGTACGTCCGGGCACTCCGGTTGTCTCGGTCTCCGGCGACGGCGGCTTTCTCTTCTCGGCGCAGGAGCTGGAGACCGCCAACCGGCTCGGCCTGAACTTCGTGCACATCATCCTGCGGGACAACACGTACAACATGATCGCTTTCCAGGAGGAGCTCAAGTACGGCCGTACGTCGGGGGTACAGCTCGGCGACTACGGCACCCCGGAGTTGGCGGCCGCGTTCGGCGCGCAGGGGTTCCGGCCCACCACCGAGGACGGGTTCATCGAGGCGGTCCGTAAGGCGCTCGCGGCCGACGGCCGGTCCATCATCGACGTGCCGGTCGACTACAGCCACAACACCGACCTCGGCGCGATCCTGCCGGCGGGGGCGTTCGAATGACGATGCTCGACCACCTCCGCGAGCACCACGACCGCGGGATGTTCCCGAGCTCGACCGTGAGTAAGTAGGAGAAGCCGTACCCCGGGCTCCTGTCGGCGATCAGGCGAGGTCGGCCGATCAGGCGAGGTCGGCGATCGCCTCGGCCGAGGCGGGCAAGCCGGGCTGAGACGAGGACACCCAGCGGCGGGGTACGCGCGTACCGATGCCGGTGAGGATCTCGTGCGGGCTGGTTCCGGCCCAGCGGGCCCAGTCGCCGACGGTCGGTTCGCCGGACGTGCCGGGCCCGAACACGGTCACGGTGTCGCCGGCGCGGACGTGCAGGGCTCCGACGTCGACGACGATCTGGTCCATCGCGATCCGGCCGACCACCGGGCAGCGGACGCCGTGCACGCTGATCTCGGCCTGGCCTGCGGCGCCGCGTGGGATGCCGTCCGCGAAGCCGACCGGCACCAGGGCCAGGTTCGTCTCCCGGTCGGTGATGTGGTCGGGCCCGTACGAGACACCGCTGCCGGCCGGGACGCGTTTGGTCAGGACCACCGTCGCCTGCAAGGTCATGACCGGGCGGAGGCCGAAACTGCGGCCGGGCACGGGTTCGACGCCGTAGAGCGCGATCCCGGTCCGGACGAGGTCGAAGTGCGTATCGGGGAGCTGCAGGACGGCGGCGGAGTTCGCGAGGTGGGTCAGCGGCGCGGTGAGGCCACCGTCGGCGGCCAGCGCGCGGGCGCCGGCGAACGCGTCCAGCTGCCGGTGCAGCCCGGGGTCGGTGGGGTCCTCGGCCTGCGCCAGGTGCGACCAGATCCCCCGTACGCTGATCCGCTGTCGACCTTGAAGTTTGGCGGCCACCGTCACGAGGTGCTGCCACTCGTCGGCCGTGGCGCCGCTGCGGGACAAGCCGGTGTCCGCCTTGAGGTGCACGAACGCCGTACGGCCGGTGCGTTCGGCTGTCTCCGCCAGCGTCTCCAGGGCGGCCGGCGAGCTGACCGACACGTCGACGTCGAGTTCCAGCGCCCGGTCGAGGGCTTCCGACGGCGAGTAGAGCCAGAGAAGCAGCGGAGCGGTGATGCCGTCCGCGCGCAGGGCCAGCGCCTCCGGCAGGGATGTCACGCCGAGCCAGGAGGCGCCGTTGGCCAGCGCGGTCCGGGCGACCGCGGTCGCGCCGTGGCCGAAAGCGTTGGCCTTGACGACAGCCATGAGTTGCACGCCGGCCGCTGCCCGGGTGAGCAGCCGGGTGTTGTGGGCGACCGCGCCGAGGTCGACGATCGCCTCCGCGAGCCCGGTCATCGGCCGGCCAGGGCCGTGTTCAGCAGGTGGTCCAGCAGGCCGGAGTAGGAGATGCCGACCGCCTGCCAGATCCGCGGGAACTGCGACAGCTCGGTCAGGCCCGGCATGGTGTTCACCTCGTTGAGGACCGGAACCGTCCGGCCGCCGACCCGGGTGAGGAAGAAGTCCGCGCGCAGCAGGCCGGCGCAGCCGAGAGCCTCGAAAACTCGGCGAGCGGTTCTCGTCAGCAGACCGGCGTCCACCGGATCGAGACCTGCCGGGATCACGAACTCGGCCGCGCCGGCCTGGTACTTGGCCTCGAAATCGAAGAACTGGCTGGCGGCGCCGACGTTGATCTCCAACGGCGGTCCGGCGATCACCCGGCCGCCGGGCTGCTGCAGCAGGCCGATGTCGATCTCGCGGCCGGGGACCGCGGCCTCGACCAGCACCTTGCTGTCCCACTCCCGCGCGGCGGCGATCGCCCCGTCCAGGTCGGCCCAGTCGTCGACCCGGGAGACGCCCACGCTGGAACCGCCGCGGGCCGGTTTGACGAAGACCGGCAGACCCAGCCGTACGCGGTCGGACGTGCTCACCTCGGTTTCGCCGGCCCGCAGCACGACGGAGTCGGCCACCGCGATGCCCTCGGCGGCGACGATCTTCTTGGTGAACTCCTTGTCCATCGCCGTCGCGCTGGCCAGGACACCACTGCCGACGTACGGCACACCGGCCAGCTCGATCAGGCCCTGGATCGTGCCGTCCTCGCCGTACCGGCCGTGCAGGCAGGGGAAGACGACATCCACCGACCGGAGGGCCTCGATCACCGAGAGCATGCCGGGCAACGAGGGCCCGGCCCGGCCGGCCCGGCCGTCCTGCCATTCGCCGTCGCGGGAGATGCTGAGGGGTACCACCTCGTAGCGGGCCGGGTCGAGGAACCGCACCACGCTTTCCGCGGAGCGGCGGGAAACGTCATGTTCGCTGTTGCGGCCTCCGGAGATGACCGCGACTCGGGTCTGTCGAATCTGCACGCGGCCATGATCGGCGCTCGCGGGTCAGCGGCCCGTCAGGGCGACACTTATGGAACCTTGACGAGTCAGGTCAGGTCGGCCGGGTTGGTGTTGGCGCCGCAGAGGAGGACCACGACGCGTTCGCCGGCGGCGGGGAGGTAGGCGCCCGAGGTCAGGGCCGCGTAGGCGGCGGCGGTACCGTGTTCGACGGCCAGGCGGTAGTCGTCCCACAGCCGGCGGCGGGCGTCAACGATGGCCTTGTCGTCCACCAGGATCGCTGGGGTGCGGGCAGCCCGGGCCAGGTCGAAGGCGAGCTGACCGGCCCGGCGGGCGCCCAGGGAGTCGGCGGCCACGCCGGAGACCGGGACGTCGACGGGGGCGCCGGCCCGCAGGGCTTCGTGCAGGGCCGCGGCGGTGATCGGCTCGACCGCCACGACTCGGACCGCGGGGGGCAGGGCGGCGATCACGCCGGCGATCAGACCGCCGCCGCCGACCGCTACCAGCACAGTGTCGAAGCCGGCGGGGAGCTGGTCCTGCAGTTCCAGGGCCAGTGTGCCGTTGCCGGCGACCATGTGCGGGTTGTCGTAGGCGTGGCAGAACAGGGCGCCGGAGGCGTCGGCACTCAGCCGGGCCGCGTTGTATGCCTCGGCGTACTCGTTGCCGGCCTGGACCACCCGCGCGCCCAGCCTGCCGAGCTTGGCGACCTTGACCGCCGGAGCGGTCACGGGGACGAAGACCTCGGCCGGGATGCCGAGTTCCCGGGCCGCCCACGCCGCCGCCAGTCCCGCGTTTCCGCCGGAGGCCGCGACGATCCCGGCCTCGGGCAGGGGGCCGGCCGCCAGGATCTGGTTGAACATGCCGCGGGTCTTGAACGAACCGGCGTGCTGGGTCTGTTCGAGCTTGAACCAGAGCTCGCCGTCGGCCCGCAGCACGGGGGTCTTCCGCACCCGGCCGTCGAGGCGCTGTGCCGCCGCCCGTACGTCGTCGCTGGAAACAATCATCACCTTGGAACTTTAGGCGATTTTCCAGCTCATGCGCCGCGACGTCACGGGCGAGCGTTCACCCACGAGACGCGCCAGGTCGAGTAATCGGCTCGAGAAGCCCCACTCGTTGTCGAACCAGCCCCGTACTTTCACCCCGCCGTCGGCCGTGGTCTGGGTGCCGGAGGGGTCGAAGAGGCAGGACGCGGGATTGTTCTTCACGTCGATCGAGACGGTGGGGTCAGGATCGTACGCCAGCACCCGCCGCAGCGGGCCCGCCGCCGCCCCGGCCATCGCCCGGTTGACGTCCTCGACGCTCACCGGGTGCTCGGTGAGGCCGGAGAGCTCGGCCAGCGAGCCGACCGGGGTGGGCACGCAGTAGTAGCTGTACCGGATCTCGCCGATCTCGGGCAGCGCCACCCGGACGAGATCACCGACCACGTAGTTGTGCGGGATGATGCTCTCGGCCGTCGCCCGGCCCAGCCGAGGGTCCTCGCGGGACGTGCCCGTCATCGAGTCCTGCGCCTTCTGCCAGCCCTGGGTGGCCAGCACCACCGAGGTGTTCACGGCCCGCAGCCCGAACCGGTCGAGCAGCACCTTGGCCATCACGGTGAGGGCGTTCACCCCGCACGAACCGGGGGAGACGACGTCGTGCTTCGTCGGTTCGTACGTGTCGTGGTTGGCGCCGAAGATCAGGAACGCGTCGGGATGGTCGGCCGAGGCACTGATCACGACCTTGCGGGCGCCGCCGTGGGTGATGTGGGTGCGGGCGAGGGCGCCGCCCCGGAAGCGCCCGGTCGCCTCGATGACGACGTCCACCCCGGCGTCCGCCCACGGAATGCGTTCCGGGCGTTCATGGTGGAACGCCCGGATCGCATGGTCATTGACGACAAGGTGATCGGCGTGGGTGGTCACGGTGCCGGGAAATGTTCCCCGAATACTGTCCCGGCGCAGCCCGTAGGCCATTTTCTCGGTGGAGGCAAGGTCGTTTACGGCGGCGATCGATATTCCGAGATCCGGGGTCGTGGCGACTATCCGCGCGAGACTGCGGCCTATCCGTCCGAATCCGTTGATGCCGATCGTGACGCTCATGGGAAGGCTCCTCGGCCGCTCGATCGATGCTGGCACTCGCGACGGGGGGCCGCACGGATACCCCATGTCATGCCCCCGACACTAGGAGTTGTGCAACTTGCACGTCAACGGAGGGCGTGTCACACCGTGGCGGGCTCCATGCCGGACATCGACCGCCCCGGTCGTCGCCCCGGCCATCGACCTGCCGATCCTTCGAAATGGTCTGCCCGGCCGTCCGCGCCTTTCGGATGGGTGCTGCGTATTCCGGCCAGTCGATGTCCTGGTGAAACTATTCCGATCCCGAGAATTCCAGCCGGGTAATCCTGCCACGGTATTCCGAAATCGATCAGCGAGCGGCGGAAATCATCCGGGTGAGTGCCGCGTGCAACGACGGCGACTTGTCGATCGGCGGGCCCCATCGCGTGACGATCGGGCGATGGCTCCGAGGGCGGCGAGCAGGATGCCGGTGGGCCAGAGTTCGTCCCGAAGATCCGGATGCCCTGCGGGGCCTCTCGGCATCGCGGTCGCCGCGCTGCGCCGGCCCAGCGCCGCGCGGCGGGACCGTCTCGCCCTCATCGACGAGAAGGTCGGATAGACCGAAACGGTCCCATGATTGCTTTTCGTCCGTAAAGCTGCATATGGAGAGCGGGCCGAAAGGGGGAGCGGCGGTGGCAGAGGAACAACCGGCCGAGTCGGTACTGCGGTTCCGGCGGTTCGCGCTGGCCGTCTGCGTGATCGGCGTGTTCGTCCAGCTCGGGCTGACCGCCTACTACCTCGGCATGGGCCACCGGGCGCAGCCGCACGACGTGCCGGTCGGGCTGGTCTCGTCTGCCGCCGAGCGTGCCGAGGTGGCCGGGCTGCTCACCGAGCGCGGCTACTTCCGGGTCACCGACTACGCCACGGCCGACGACCTCGAGATCGCGATCAAACGCCGGGACGTGTACGGGGGAGTCGACATCACCGGTTCCCCGCCACACCTCTATGTCGCCTCCGCCGCCGGTCCCGCCGCCGCGAACCTGCTGCGCACCACGTTCACCACGGTCGTCCAACAGCAGACCGCCGCGACCCTGGCCAAGCTCGACCGCATCACGATCGCGCGCGCCCGGCAGCTCACCGCCCCGCCGCCGATCACCGACGTGGTCCCGCTGCCCGACCAGGACGTCAACGGTGTCTCGCTCGGCTTCCTCACCCAGGCGCTCGCGCTCGGCGGCACGGTCGCCTCGATCGGCCTCGGCCGCCTCATCCCGCGCGCCCGGCGCTCCTGGCGCCGCGGCATCGCGCACGTCAGCACCCTTGCCGTCTACGCCGTCGCCTCGGGCGCCGCCGTGATCTGGTCGATGGGCTGGTTCGGGGTGGGCCTGACCGCCGACCGCGGCGAGATGCTCGCCATCTTCTCGCTGATCTCGCTGGCCATCACCGCCTCCACAGCCGGCGCGGTGGCTGTCTTCGGGGCGCCCGGCGCATTGCTCGGGGCCCTGTACTTCACGCTCGGCACGGTCATCTCCGGTGCCAGCATCCTGCCGGAGTTCCTGCCCACGGTCGGCCGGATCCTCGGGGTCAACCTGCCCACCGGTGCCGGGGTGCAGGCCGTGCGTGACAGCCTCTACTTCCCGGCCGCCGAGATCGGGGGGCACCTGATCGTGCTCGTCCTGTACGCCGGCCTCGGGATCGCGGTCGTGCTCGTCACCAACCTGCTGCCCCACCGCAAGGACACGACGTCCGAGGTCGAGCTCGACCTGGCCCACCGGCTCGAGGGTGCCGAGCGGCGGGAGCCGGTCAAACTCACCTGAGCCGCGCCCTCAGGTTTCCGTGCGGGTGCCGAACAGGAACTTCGTGGGGATCGAGAGGGTGAGTACGCGGATCGCGGATATCCAGAGCCGCCTGATCGCGATGCAGACGCAACAGGCCGGCAAGAACGCGCAGGCGCAGTCGGCCACGCCGGCGTCCTCGGCCGAGGACGGGACTTTCGCGAGCTACCTGGAGAACGCCGTCGCCGCGGCGCCCACCGCGAACAAGTCGTACACGCTGAACAGCAAGGGCATCCCGACCGACCTGGCCGCCTACGGTAACGGGAGGATCCCGGCGAACGCGCTGGAGAAGGTCGGCGACACCCGGCACAAACTCTGGGCGCCGGCCGCCCAGTCGCTGAACCAGATGATCAACGACGCCAAGAAGGACGGCGTGCACATCGGTATCACCGACACCTACCGTCCCTACGCCGAGCAGGTCGATGTCGCCCGGCGCAAGGGCCTTTACTCCCAGGGCGGCCTGGCGGCCAAGCCCGGCACCAGCGAGCACGGCTGGGGCATGGCCACCGACCTCGACCTGAACTCGAAGGCGCTGTCCTGGCTGAAGCAGAACGGCGAGAAGTACGGTTTCGAGATGAACGTGCCCCGGGAGAACTGGCACTGGGCGTACAAACCGAAGTCGTTGTGATCAGACCCGGGCGATGAGCTCGCCGTGCAGCAGGGACATCCAGCCGTCGGGGTCGGCGGCCCAGCGGCGCCAGGCTTGCGAGATGCGGCTCAGGTCGTCCCGGGTCGCCGCGCCGGTGCGCTCGGCGGTGGCGGCCATCGCCGACTGCAGTACCCGATCGGCCCACATGCCGCCCCACCACTCGCGGTCGGCCGGCGTCGCGAAGCACCACGTGCTCGACGTCGCTGACACGTCGGTCAGACCGGCCGCGTGCGCCCAGGCCAGCAACCGCCGCCCGGCGTCCGGTTCGCCGCCGTTGCCGCGGGCCACCCGCTCGTAGAGCGCCAGCCAATCGTCGAGCTCGGGCAGTCTCGGATACCAGGCGAAGTCGCGTACGGCGATCAACCCGCCCGGCCTGGTGACCCGGCGTAGTTCGCGCAGCGCGGCCACCGGATCGCCCAGATGCTGGAGCACCTGGTGGGCGTGGACCACGTCGAACGTGTCGTCGGCGAAGTCGAGCCGGTGCGCGTCGCCGACGACGAAATCGACGGTGGTCAGGCCGCGCCGGGCGATCTCGGCCCGCGCCAGGTTCAGCGCGTCCTCGGTCACCTCCAGGGCGGTGACCCTCGCGGGAGTGACAAGGCTCGCCAGGTCACCGGTGATGGTGCCGGGACCGCAACCGACGTCGAGGACCGAGACGCCGGAGGAAAGGTGCGGCAGGAGGTATTCCGCCGAATTCTCTGCGGTGCGCCACCGATGCGAGCGCAAGACCGATTCGTGATGACCATGGGTGTACGTCGCCATGCCCCCGACGGTATGCCCGACGTCCTTCAATGTGGGACAGTTCTCCCATATTGTGGAACGGTCATCGTTAACCGATTTCTCGGGGCGCAGATCAAGCCGTACTTTTGTCACATGAGGATCGGCATTGTGGGCGCGACGGGACAGGTGGGCAGCGTCATGCGGCGCATCCTGGCCGAGCGCGCCTTCCCCGTTGACCAGCTCCGGCTCTTCGCGTCCCCCCGCAGCGCGGGCCGCACCCTCCCGTGGGGCGACGGCGAGGTGACCGTCGAGGACGCGACGACCGCCGACTTCAGCGGTCTCGACATCGTCCTGTTCTCGGCCGGCAAGGGCAGCTCCAAAGAGCTCGCCCCGCGCGTGGCCGCGGCCGGCGCCGTGGTCATCGACAACTCGTCCGCCTGGCGCATGGACCCCGAGGTGCCGCTGGTCGTCAGCGAGGTCAACCCCGCCGCCGCGCGCAACCGTCCCAAGGGCATCATCGCCAACCCGAACTGCACGACGATGGCCGCGATGCCGGTGCTACGCCCGCTGCACGACGAGGCCGGGTTGGTCGCTCTGGTCGCCACCACCTACCAGGCCGTCTCCGGTGCCGGGCTGGCCGGCGTGAGCGAGCTCGACGAGCAGATCAAGAAGGTCGCCGACCGCGCCACCGAGCTCACCCACGACGGCTCGGCCGTGGAGTTCCCCACGCCGCGTTCCTTCGCCAAGCCGATCGCGTTCAACGTGCTGCCGCTGGCCGGCTCGATCGTCGACGACGGCCGCGACGAGACCGACGAGGAGCACAAGCTTCGCAACGAGAGCCGCAAAATTCTCGATCTCCCGGCGCTGCTCGTTTCGGGCACCTGCGTCCGCGTCCCGGTCTTCACCGGACACTCGCTGCAGATCAATGCCCGGTTCGCCCGGCCGATCTCGCCGGCCCGGGCTCGGGAACTGCTCGCGGCCGCGCCCGGTGTCGAGCTGGTCGACGTGCCGACCCCGCTCGACGCGGCCGGCCGTGACCCGTCGTTCGTGGGTCGCATTCGCGCCGACGAGACAGTCGAGAACGGCCTCGCGCTCTTCGTCTCGAACGACAACCTGCGCAAGGGCGCGGCTCTCAATGCCGTTCAGGTGGCCGAGTTGGTCGCCGCCGAGCTGTAGATGTCACGTACCTCAGAACCGCCCCGGTCATCCGGCCGGGGCGGTTTTTGTGGTGGTGTCCGCAAACTCCAATGTGGAAATCTGGGACATTTTGGCCGAATCGGTGGCGGATGGTCGGTTTGAGGTGCAGAGTGATTGCATGAACGACAGTGGGCCCGGCGGCGGCGGCTACTTCTGGTGCCTTCGTGACCATCGGGTGGAGACCGGCGACGACATGTGTCCCGCCCAATATCGCCTCGGCCCCTATGCCACGGCTGACGAAGCTTCGCGGGCTCTCGATACGGTCGAGAAGCGCAACGCCGAGTGGGAAGCCGAGGATGCCCGTTGGAACGGGGAGGCCGGCTGACATCGGCGCCGGTCGAGTGAGTCAGGCCGACTGAATTCGTTCTCAATCGTTGCAGTCTCCGGGCGGAGACGAGCCCGCAGCCATTCGCGCAGTCATTCGCAAGGAGGAACACCCTGATGGCCGCTGCCAAAAAGGCGCCTAGTTCTGCCACCAGAGCGGACAAAACCCGCAAATCGCGTACGTCAGCGTCTGCTCCGGGGCAGGTCTCGCCTCGGCGGACCACGGCGGCCCTCGGACAGGGCCCGGCCGTGAGCACGACGACCATCGGCAGCGCGGCGACTCCGGCCGAATCCGCAGCGGGCGCGCGGGGTGGCGCCAAGCGCGCGACTGCTCTCGCGGCCAGGACGACCACCGCACGTAAGACCGCGAGCGGTGCGGGAACGGCTGTCGGGGCGGCTAAGGTTCCGGCCGGCCGCGCCGTTGCCACCAAGACGGCAGCTACCAAGGCTGGTGCGATGAAGACTCCGAGCAAGACCCGGACTGCGGCCGCGGCGAAGAGTGCCGGCACCAGGACGACGACGGCCCGTGCGGCGGCGAAGTCCACCGCGGCCGACTCCGCCGGTGCGGCGAAGGCGGCTACGGCTGGCTCTGCTGCGGCGCGGAAGGCGACGGCTACTGCCAACAAGGCGGCGGCGACTGCCAACAAGGCGGCGGCGACTGCTAACAAGACGGTGGCGACTGCTAACAAGACGGCGGCTACTGCCAACAAGACGACGGCTACTGCCAACAAGGCGGCGGCTTCGACGGCCAAGGCCGGATACAACCGGAGTGCCACGGCGTCGGCTAACAAGGCGGCAGCGGGCAGCGCCAAGGCCGGTACCAACCGGAGCACCGCCGCGTCCGCGAACCGGGCCGCGGCCACGGCAGCGAAGTCGGGGGCCGAGTCGACCGCGGCGGCCAAGAGGGCCGCTACGGCCGCGAAGGGCACTGCCGCGAAGAAGGCCACGGCGACCAAGTCCGCGGCCGCGAAGGCCACCGCGACTAAGGCCGCTGGCATCAAGCCGGCCGCGAAGGGGGAGCCCGCTTCCACGGCCGCGGCGACGAAGGCACCGCCCGCCAAGAAGGCCACCGCGAGCAAGACGGCGAGCAAGGGGCCGGCTGCCAAGAAGACGACCGCGACCAAGAGCACCGCCACCAAGGCACGCCCGGTCACGAAGGCGTCGCCCGCGGCGGGCTCCACGTCCACCACCAGGTCCGCCGCTCGCCGGCCCGCGGCGCCGGGGTCGCTCGGCCGTACGGCGGCCGAAGCAACTCCGACCCGCCCGGCGACCGGTTCGGGCTCGCGCTCGGCCGTGGCCAAGGTGGCGGGCCTGAGCCCGGTGGCGTCCCGAGGCGGCAACAAGCCCGCGGCCACCCCGACGGCAAGGCGCAGCGCGGCCAACGAGGCCGACGCCATCCGCAGCCGCGCCGCGCGGTCCGTGAACGCCCCGCGAGCGGGCGTCACGGCCAAGAACTCGTCGACGAACGCCTCGCGAGTCGCCCGGGCCAACTCCGCGGCCGCCGCCCGTAAGGCCGCACTCGGCAACACCCCGGCCGCGGACGTGGTGGACGCACCGACCGTCTCGGCCCGCAAGACGGCAGCCCGCCGCACCCGCTAGTCCCGGACACGATCGAAGGCCGCGCCGCCCGGCGCGGCCTTCGGCGTTTCTCTTCCGCCTCGGCCGGGTGGGGAACTGGTAGGAATGAGCCGTGCCGATCAGACGGGTTTGGGCGCCGCGCATCGACTTCGGTCCGCTGCGGCAGGAGTTGCGGCTGCCGGACGAGTTTCCGGCTGAGGCACTGGCCGAGGCCGAGGCGGCTGCCGCGGCACCACCGCCACCGGCGACCGACCGCACCGACGTGCCGTTCGTGACCATCGACCCCGCCTCGTCGCAGGATCTCGACCAGGCGATGCACTTGAGCCGGCGGCCCGGCGGCGGCTACCGAGTGCTTTACGCGATCGCCGATGTCGCCTCCTACGTACGGGCGGGTGGGCCGCTCGAGGCCGAGTCCTGGGCGCGCGGGCAGACGATCTACCTACCCGACGGCCGGATCCCGTTGCACCCGCCGGTGCTCAGCGAGGGCGCGGTCAGCCTCTTCCCCGATGTGGAGCGGGCCGCGGTGGTGTGGACGGTCGACGTCGACGCCGACGGCGCGATCGTCTCCGCAGAGGTCGAGCGAGCTCGGGTGCGCAGCCGGGCCAAGCTCAGCTACGAAGTCGTGCAGCAGCAGGTCGACGCGGGCGCCACGCCCGAGCCGCTCGCTCTGTTGCCCGAGTTGGGTGCCCTGCTCGCCGCGCGGGCCGCCGACCGGGGCGCGGTCAATCTGCCGCTGCCCGAGCAAGAGGTCGAGCCGCACGACGGGGGCTGGCGGCTCGTGCTGCGAGCACCGTTGGCGATCGAGGAGCACAACGCGCAGATCTCCTTGCTGACCGGCATGGCCGCCGCCGATCTGATGCTGCGCGGCGGGGTCGGGCTGTTGCGCACGATGCCTGCGCCCAAGGCCGAGGCGGTCGCGAAACTGCGGGCCGCGGCGAAGTCGCTGGGCGTCCTCTGGCCGGCCGGTGCGCAGGTCGGAGCCGTGGTGGCCGCGGTCGACCCGGCCAGTCCGCGCGGCGCCGCGTTCCTCGACCAGGCGGCCGATCTGTTGCGCGGCGCGGCCTACACACCGTTCGACGGGGCGCCGCCCGAGCAGACCGGGCACGGCGGGGTGGGTGCGCCCTATGCACACGTCACGGCGCCGCTGCGCCGGCTGGCCGACCGCTATGCGACGGAGGTCTGCCTGGCTGTCGTCGCGGGCGAGACGATTCCCGAGTGGGCGCGGGTGGCTCTGCCCCGACTGCCGAAGGCGATGTCCGAGTCCGACCGGCTGGCCGGTTCGGCCAACCGGGCGGCGATCGACCTGGCCGAGGCGGTGCTGCTCGAGGGCCGGGTGGGCGAGCTGTTCGAGGCCGGCGTCGTCGACCTGGACGATCCGTCGAAGGGGCGTCCACCCGGCGGCACGGTCGCGCTCGACGAGCCCGCGGTCCGGGCGCACTGCCAGGGGACGTTACCGCTGGGCGTTCGCATCCAGGCCCGCCTGACGGTGGCCGACCCGGTGACCCGCAAGGTCCAGTTCGAACAGCCCTGATTCATCCGGTGCTGGTGATGATGCGGGTGACCAGGTCGCGGCGTTGCGCCCGGTCGACCAGGCCGCTGATCGAGGACTCGTCCGGGCCCAGGTGCCGGCCCAGCTTCTGCATCGGCCGGACGGACTCCTATATCAAATAGTGTTAAAAGGTGTGCTCGGACGACGGGAACTCGCCGCCGCGGACCTCGGCGGCGAACTGGCGGGTCGCCTCGGAGAGGGCTCCGGCGAGGTCGGCGTACTGCTTCACGAAGCGCGGCATGCGGCCCGTGCGCAGGCCGGCCATGTCCTGCCAGACCAGCACCTGGGCGTCGGTGTCGGGGCCGGCGCCGATGCCCACCGTGGGGATCACGAGTTCCTTGGTGATGGTCTTGGCGACCTCGCCGGGGACCATCTCGAGCACCACGGCGAACGCGCCCGCGTCGGCGACCGCGCGGGCGTCGGCCAGTACCTCGGCGCCCTCGTTATCGCGGCCCTGCACGCGGTAGCCGCCCAGCGTGTGCTCGCTCTGCGGGGTGAAGCCGACGTGGCCCATGACCGGGATGCCGGCCCCGGTCAGCGCCGCGATCTGGGGTGCGACGCGGCGACCGCCCTCGAGCTTGACGGCGTGCGCACCGGATTCCTTCATGAACCGGACGGCGGTGCGCAGGGCCTGGGTGGGGCCCTCCTCGTAGCTGCCGAAGGGCAGGTCGGCGACGATCAGCGCGGTCTTGGTGGCCCGGACGACGGCGCGGACCAGCGGCAGCAGCTCGTCGACGGTGATCGGCAGGGTGCTCTCGTGGCCGAACACGTTGTTGGCCGCCGAGTCGCCGACCAGCAGCACGGGGACGCCGTTCTGGTCGAAGATCGAGGCGGTGTATTGGTCGTAGGAGGTCAGCATCGGCCAGCGGTCGCCGCGGCTCTTGGCGGCGATCAGGTCGCGGGTGCGCACCCGGCGGGTGGGTGGGCCACCGTACAGGGTGGGGGTGTCCGACATGGCGTTCTCCTTCCCTCGAGGCCGCTCGTCTGCGGTCCCCGGGTCTGGACGAAATCGTCCCACTCGGGGCAGCGGGCCGGTCAGGGGTGAGTGGGAGTTGTCACATCCCTACACTTCCCTCGGGACTGGCCTTTTATCGCTACCCGGGACATCTTCACGGGGCCGTGCCAGCGTAATGTCGGCGTAACCCTGCAAGGCAAGACTGGCTCGTCAGGGCACTACTACTAGGGGTGAACGTGGACCGACAGCAGGAGTTCGTGCTTCGCACGCTCGAGGAGCGCGACATCCGTTTTGTCCGGCTCTGGTTCACCGACGTGCTCGGCACGCTGAAGAGCGTGTCGGTCGCCCCGGCCGAGCTCGAGTCCGCCTTCGAGGAGGGCATCGGCATCGACGGCTCGGCGATCGAGGGCTTCGCCCGGGTCTTCGAGTCCGACATGGTCGCGATGCCCGACCCGACCACTTTCCAGGTCTTCCCGTTCGAGGGCGGCGCCAGCGGCGAGAGCGCGCGCATGTTCTGCGACATCCTGCTGCCCGACGGCAGCGCCGCCTGGGCCGACCCGCGCCACGTGCTGCGGCGCATGCTGGCCAAGGCCGCCGAGAAGGGCTTCACCTTCTACACCCACCCCGAGGTCGAGTTCTTCCTGATCCAGGACGGTCCGCTCGACGGCTCGGTGCCGATCCCGGTCGACACGGGCGGCTACTTCGACCACACCACCCACGCCGTGGCCCGCGACTTCCGCCGCCAGGCCGTGCTCGCGCTCGAGCGGATCGGCATCTCGGTCGAGTTCAGCCACCACGAGGTCGCCCCGGGTCAGCAAGAGATCGACCTGCGCTACGCCGACGCGCTGACCACGGCCGACAACATCATGACCTTCCGGCACGTGGTCAAGGAGGTGGCGCTCTCCCAGGGGGTGCGCTCCACCTTCATGCCGAAGCCCTACACCGACCAGCCCGGCAGCGGCATGCACACGCACCTGTCGCTGTTCGAGGGCGAGCGCAACGCGTTCTACGACGGCGACGACCCGATGAAGCTCTCCAAGACGGCTCGGGCGTTCATCGCCGGCCTGCTGGTGCACGCCCGGGAGTACACCGCCGTCACCAACCAGTATGTGAACTCGTACAAGCGGCTCTTCCCGCTGCAGTTGGCCAACACGATCACCGAGTCGCCGGCGTTCGTCAGCTGGGGCCACCTGAACCGTTCGGCGCTCGTGCGGGTGCCGGCGTTCGGCAAGCCCAACTCGGCCCGCGTCGAGGTCCGCTCGATCGACTCCGCCACGAACCCCTACCTGGCCTTCGCCGTCATGCTCGGCGCCGGTCTCAAGGGCATCGAGGAGGGCTACGAGCTGCCCCCGGGCGCCGAGGACGACGTCTGGTCGCTCTCCCCAGCCGAGCGCAAGGCCGCCGGCTACGAGGCGCTGCCGGAGAATCTTTCCGAGGCGATCGACGTGATGAGCAGGTCGGAACTGGTCGCCGAGGTGCTGGGCGAGCACGTCTTCGACTTCTTCCTGCGCAACAAGACGGCCGAGTGGGAGCAGTACAGGCACGAGGTGACGCCCTACGAAAGGCAGCGTTATCTGGGTGCGCTGTAACAACATAGAGCCGTTCTTGTACGGTCACTGCTGACGTCGCGCGACAAGGGAGTAGCCGTGCTCGAAGATCTGCTCGAGGGTGCTGGGCGCAGCATCGTGTTCGGAATCGTCGGCATCGGATTGATGGCCATCGGCTATCTGCTTATCGACCTACTCACCCCGGGCAAGCTGCGCGATCTGATCTTCGTGGAGCGCAACCCGAACGCCGCACTGCTGCTGGCGGCCAACCAACTCGGCATCGCCGCGATCGTCTTCACGGCGATCTTCACGAGCTACGACTCGTTCGGGCAGGGGCTCGCCTCGACGGTGCTCTTCGGCCTCATCGGCATCGCCACCATGGGCCTGGCGTTCCTGGTTCTCGACTGGATGACCCCCGGCAAGCTCGGCGAGGTCATCTGCACGCCGGAATGGCACGGCGGCGCTCTGGTGAGCTCGGCGTCCCATTTCGGTGCCGCGCTCATCGTTTGTGCGTCCATTTCGTAAACCCGTCGAGATCCGGTCGTCGAGCGCCTGATCGCCGAGCCGGGTACCCCGGACGTGGCGCTCAGCCACGCCGCCGACAACACTGCCGCCCGGCGTCTCTGCCGAACGCTGGACTTTCCCGAGACCGGCGAGACGGAAGGGACGGACCTGGTGGCCCGGTGGACGCCCGCGTGACGCCGACGCCGGCCAGCGTCACCAGCACCAGCGCGACGACGGCGACCGTTCCCAGGCGCTGATCCAGCACGAGCAGCCCGGCGATCGCGGCGGCGGCCGGGTTGAGACTGGCCAGGATCCCGAAGACCCGGGTGGGGATCCGGCGCAGGGCGAGCAGCTCCAACACGTACGGGAAAATGGTCTGCAGCAGCGCCACCGACGACGCGCCGATCAGCAGCGCGGGCCGCTCGACCACGACACTCGCCCCGCGCACGCCGAACGGCAGAGCGACCAGCGCCGCGACCGTCAGCGCGACCGGCAGTCCACCCACGCCCGGCACGAGCCGGCCCACCCGCGCGGTGAGCAGGATGTAGCCGGCCCCGCAGACGCCCGCCAGCGCCGCGAGCACCAGCCCGCCGAGCGGCACGGACGCTCCCGGATGCCACCACAGCAGCGCCACCCCGCTCCCGGCCAGAACTGCCCAGACCAGGTCGAGCAGCCGCCGCGTCTGCACCAGCGCGACCGTGAGCGGTCCGAGAAACGACACGGTGACGACCACGCCGAGCGGAACTGTGCGCAGCGCCAGCGCCGACAGCAGATTCAACCCGGCCACCGCCACCCCGAGCAGTCCCGCCGCCCGCCACGCCGCCGCCGGCCAGTTGCGCAGACCCGGGCGCGTGGCCAGGGACAGGACCAGCGCCGCGATCGAAGCCCGCAACAGCACCACGCCGGTCGCACTCAGCTCGTCGAAGAGCGTGCGCCCGATCGCCGAGCCGAACTGGATCGACGCGACCGAGAGCAGCACCAGCAGGGGCGCACCGGCCATGTCGTACCCCCGGTCCAGGTTGCCTGCCGTGAACGCTATCGAGACCGGCCCCGCGTGACTTCCCCGGTCCACGGGAGGGGATAGCCTCGTGAGCGTGGCGACTGCACTTGTCATCGAGAACGATCCGACCGACGACCTGCGCCGCCTGGGCGAGTGGCTGACCGAGGCGGGGCTGGAGCTCACCGTCGTGCGGCCGTTCGCCGGTGACGAGCTGCCCGAGAGCCTCGACGGTTACCTCGCGCTTATCGTGATGGGCGGTGACCAGAGCGCCTTTCCCGACGCCGACGGTGTTCCCGGAGCGCCCTGGTTCCCGGCTCTCGAGGGGCTGCTGCGCAAGGCTGTTCGCCACCGCGTGCCCACGCTTGGCGTCTGCCTCGGCGGCCAGTTGCTCGCGAGCGCCCACGGCGGTCTGGTCGAGCGCAGCACCAGCGGGCCCGAGATCGGCCCGGGTCTGGTCGGCAAGCGCGACGCGGCCGACACCGACCCGCTCTTCAAGTTTGTGCCGCTGCTGCCCGATGTCGTCCAGTGGCACCGTGACGAGATCACCGAACTGCCGCTGCGGTCGGTGCTGCTGGCCGCGTCCAGCCGCTTCCCGCATCAGGCTTTCCGCCTCGGCGACCGGGCCTGGGGTCTGCAGTTCCACATCGAGTGCGACGCCGAGATGATCGAGCAGTGGGCCGCGAGCGACCGGGCCACCCTCGACGAGATGGGCTACGACTCCGAGGCCGTCGTCTATGCCACCGCCGACGTGCTGGCCGACGTCGAAGAGGTGTGGCAGCCGTTCGCCGCCCGCTTCGCCTCGCTCGCCCTGGGCACCCTGCCCGACGCCGACATCCCGAACTCTGGCTTCGGCCGCACTCTTCCGCTGCTGGGGCACTGACCGTGACCCGGCCCAGCCGACTCGCCCGGTACGGCTTCGCCGACAACGGCCTCCGCGCGGCCGACCTGCTCGGGCCGACGGGTCTGCGGCTGTGGGACGCCGAGGTGCAGGCGCCCAGCACCCCCGAGGCCGCGGAGCTGCTCGGCTCGTTGTCCCGGGCCGCCGACCCCAACCTGGCCCTGCGCCAGCTGCACCGGCTGGTCGAGGCCACCGCGCGGGCCGCCGAGCGCGGCAACGGCGGCCGGGTCACCGGGCCGGGCGGCGCGATCAGCACCAACGCGGCGACCGAGGAGCTGTTCCGTGCCCTCGCTCAGGACCTGGGCCTGCGTCGTCGTCTGATCGCCGTGCTGGGCGCCTCGTCCGCGCTCGGCGACCATCTCGTGGCCAATCCGGGCGACTGGCAGGTGCTGGCCACCGGACGGACGGGCCTGCCACCCAGCGCCGAGGGCCACCTCGAGGTCGAGGGCGACGCACCGACCGTGCCCGCGCTGCGCCGGGCCTACCGCATCTCCCTGCTGCGCATCGCCGCCGCCGATCTCACCGGGGGGCGCGGGCTCGAACCGACGATGGCGGCGCTCTCCCGGCTGGCCGACGAGACGCTTGCCGCGGCGTACGCCATCGGGGTCGCCGGTCTGCCCCCGGGAACCGCCGAACCGAGCCTGGCCGTGGTCGCGATGGGCAAGTGCGGGGGCAACGAGCTCAACTACGTGTCCGACGTGGACGTCATCTTCGTCGCCGACTCCGACGAGGACCTGAACGCCGGCACGATCGTCGCCGCCCGGCTCATCGAGATCTGCGGCATGGTCGCCTGGCCGGTCGACGCCGCGCTGCGTCCCGAGGGCAGCCGCGGCCCGCTGGTCCGCACGCTCGCCAGCCACCAGGCCTACTACCGGCGCTGGGCCCGCACGTGGGAGTTCCAGGCGCTGCTCAAGGCCCGTCCCGCCGCCGGTGACCTGGCCCTGGGCCGGCGCTGGATCGACGACCTGGCCCCGCTGGTCTGGCACGCGGCCGAGCGGCCCGAGGCGGTCCCCGACGTCCGCGACATGCGCCGAAAGATCATCGAGAATGTGCCGTCCGATCTGGTCGATCGTGAGATCAAGCGGGGGCCGGGCGGCCTGCGGGACATCGAGTTCGCCGTGCAGCTCCTGCAGCTCGTGCACGGCCGTGTCGACGAGACGCTGCGCGAGCCCGGCACTCTTCCGGCGCTGCGCGCGCTCGTCACCGGCGGCTACGTGGGCCGCGACGACGGTGAGACGCTGCTGCGGGGCTACCGTTTCCTGCGCGGCATCGAGCACCGCCTGCAACTTCAGCAACTGCGGCGCACCCATACCGTGCCCGACGACCCGGCCGGTCTGCGCTGGCTCGCCGCGGCCCTCGGCTACACGGCCATGCCCGGCCGCGACGCCGTCGAGGCGTTCCGCTCCGACTGGGTGGGCCACGCCGCCCAGGTTCGCCGCTTGCACATCAAGCTCCTCTACCAGCCCCTGCTCGAGGCGGTCGCCCGCGTGCCGGCCGAGGCGCTGCGCATGACCCCCGAGTCGGCCGGCCGTCGCCTAGAGGTCCTCGGCTTCGCCGACCCGGCCGGGGCGCTGCGCCACCTGCAGGCGCTCACCGGTGGCGTCACCCGCACCTCGGCGATCCAGCGCACCCTGCTGCCGATGCTGCTGCAGGAGTTCGCCGACGGCCCCGAACCCGACCGCGGCCTGCTCAACTATCGCCACGTCTCCGACAAGCTCGGCAGCACCCCGTGGTATCTGCGCCTGCTGCGCGACGGCGGCCCGGTCGCCCGTCGGCTGGCCCGGGTGCTCAGCCTCTCCCGTTACGCGACTGACCTGCTCATCCGCGACCCCGAGGCGCTGCGTCTGCTGGCCAACGACACCGAGCTGCTGCCGCGCCCCCGCGAGTCGCTGATCGACGGCTTCGCGGCCGCCGCCGACCGATATGCGGACGACCCGGTGAAGGCGATCACGGCCGTGCGCGCCCGGCGCCGCCGCGAACTGTTCCGCCTCGCCTGCGCCGACGTGCTGAGCAAGTCGGGCGACCTGGCACCGGCCCAGCCGGTCGACGTGAACGCGATCGGCATCGCGCTCTCCGACGTTACCGACGCCACCCTGAACGCCGCGCTCGCCGTCGCCCGCCGCGCGCACCCCGGCCCTGCGGGACTCCGGTTCGCGATCATCGGCATGGGCCGGCTCGGCGGCTACGAGATGAGCTACCCCTCCGACGCCGACGTGCTTTTCGTCTACGGCCCACCGGCGGGCACCCCCGACCGCGAGTCCAGCTCCGCCGCGCACGCCATCGCCGAGGAACTGCGCCGCGCGCTGACCGCTCCCGCCCCCGACCCCGAGCTGGGCATCGACGCCGACCTGCGCCCCGAGGGCCGGCAGGGTCCGCTGGTCCGCAGCCTGGCGGCCTACCAGCAGTACTACGCCCGCTGGTCGCGCGTCTGGGAGGCCCAGGCCCTGCTGCGGGCCCGCTTCGTCTGCGGCGACGCCGACCTGGGCCGTGAGTTCGAGACGCTGGCCGACCGGATGCGATACCCCGAGGGCGGCCTGACCCGCGAGCAGGTGGTCGAGATCCGGCGGATCAAGGCACGGGTCGAGGTGGAGCGCCTGCCCCGCAACGCCGACCCGCAGACACACACCAAGCTGGGCCGCGGCGGCCTCTCCGACGTGGAATGGGCCATCCAGCTGGTGCAACTGCGCCATGCGTACGCGGTCCCGTCGCTCCGCCGGACGCGCACGCTGGACGCCCTGAACGCCGCGCTCGAGGCCGGCCTGATCGACAAGGGGGACGCGGCCGCGATGACGGCCGGGTGGACCCTCGCGGCCGAGGTGCGCAACGCGTTGACGCTGGTGCGTGGCCGCCCGACCGACCAACTGCCCCGCCACGGGGTGGAACTGGCCGGCGTGGTGCAGCTGCTCGGCGGCGGCGACCCGGGGGAGTTCGTCGACCGCTACCTGCGCCTGACCCGCCGTTCCCGGGCCGCGATGGAACGGGTTCTGGAGTCATAACTTTGGGTATAACCCACCCATGCTGTTCAACATGGTGAAGCGCTTCGCAATCATGGCCGTCGCGGTCCCGCTGGCGGCGGCCGGTGCCCGCAAACTCAGCGAGAAGATCGAGGCCAAGCGCGGCTCGAGCCGCGGCACCCGGCTGCTCCGGCAGGGCGCGGACACGCTGCAGGGCTTCCGCCGCCCCACGAAGAAGCGGCGTCGTTTCGCCTGACGACGACGCTGTCTCAGGCTTGTGAACGGATCTTGTCGGCGGCGGCGAGCAGCACCTCGGTCGGAATCTCGACGAGGCGTTCGCCGTCGGGCACCGCCACACCGGCGCTGCCGCCGTCCACCACATAGCCCTGCACAACGATTGTTTCCCGGTCTGTCCGGTAGACGGTCGGACAGGTGCCGGCTCCGCACTCGCTGGCCAAGCTTTGGAGGCGCAGATCGACGGTGGCCGTTAGCGCCTCGGCCTTGGCGACGTGGTCCTCATGCGTCTTCATGACATCCACGGTACGGGCGGGGGCGATGTCGTCACAACGGGTTAGGCGGCGACGCCAGGCAACATATTTATGTAACGCTTCTGATATTTGTCCAGAATGGAATCAATGTCGGCTGTGGCGATCGACTCGAAGGAGTCGAAGATGCCGCGGTATTGGCGGACGGTGCTGCGACTTCTTGACGAAACGGTCGAGTTGAAGAGATCCGCGAGCACGTGCCGGTCGCCCATGATCTCGAAGCCGTGGAAGGGCGCGACCGGCCACTCCGCGGCTTCGGGCACTATCCGAATGCTGACATTGGCCAGGCCGGCTACCTCACGCACTCGCGCGATCTGCGCGAGCATGTTGGTGGGCGCGCACACCCGATTCGCCAGGACAGACTCGGCCATCACGAAGTGGAACCTCCGGCTCGGGTCGTAGAGCACCTGGCTACGTTGCATGCGCGCCGCGACGGCCTCGGAGATGGCGAACTCAGACTCGGCGATCTGCTCGTCGTCGAGTTGATTACGCAGAGCCGTGAGGACGGCCCGCGCGTACTCGCTCGTCTGGAGAAGGCCCACGACTACTGCGGGCTGAAACGTGCGTACCTCACGCGCCGGCGCCTCCAGTCGGCGAACGAAATGCTGACGATTAGGAAGATTCGGTTCGACCGCGTGCCAGTCGATGAGCTGGTCCCCGGAGCGTTCGGCGAGGGTGACCAGTCTTTCCACCTCGTCGGTGGGCAGCTCCAGGCCTTCGGCGATGAGCCGGACATCCCCCGGCTCAGGAGCTGAGACGCCAGTCTCCAGCCGGGAGATTTTGGCCTGACTCATGCCCACACGCTTGCCGAGGACCTGGCCGGAGACCTTTCTCCCCTTGCGCCAGCGTGCCAGTGCGGCGCCGACGGGCTCGTCGAGGCTGTCGGAGGCTTCGGCCACGCCATCCACCCCCCTTGCGTTTGCCTTGATCAGCTGCTGGCCCGCACCGCCTCGAAGAGCTCAGCCGGAATCTCGACCAGTTGTTCTCCGGCGGGCAGATCGAGCCCGGCAGCTTCGGCCGTCACGGTATATCCCTGCACCACGAACGTGTTGCGGTCGGTGCGGTACACCGTCGGGCAGGTTCCACCGCCGCAAATGGTAGTGATCAGAGTGAGTGCGGGCGTCGCGCTAGCATGCTTATTGTCCTGAACGCCCGTTAAGGGTTGATTTGTCACACGCGGAATTATAGAACAGCTGTCAAGGGTTATCCGCCGCTCTGCATAGTTCCATGCAAGCACATCGCCGCCGCCCTGCATACCTTCCCCTGCCGACGCCTCGCAGATGAAGGAAACAATTCACGTATCCGGATGGGTCTTGCGTGCTGGTGCATAGACATGGATATTCAGTAGTGAGGGTTACGGAGAGATGTCGCAGGTGCCTCCCCAGCAACTCAAGGTTGTCTGCGCGGTTCCGGACGACGGGGTCAGGCCCTCTGTGATGCATATACGGCCTGAGCCGGAGGTCGCCATGATCTACCTCCTACCTACCGCGTGGCGTCCAAGCCTCTTCGGAGACAGGCTCCGAGCCGTCGCGCGGCAGCCGTCCTGACAGCCACCGTGATGCCGGCTCTCGTCCTCGTGGCCGTGCTCGCGGCCAGCGTCCACTGAGTGGTCGCCCTCTTCGAGCCGTCCGGTTCTGTGCCGGCGGATCCGCCCTCGTCCCTCGGACGGAGATCTTCGATGACTATTACCGTGCTGGCCGGGATCGTCGGACTCCTCGTGCTCCTGATCGTCCTCAGTGAGATCGGGTCGGCCGTCCTGCCTCTGATCATCGTCCTGACCTGCGTGCCCGAGCGCGACCGGGACAGCCTGGCCCGGGTGCTCGCGGCCATCGACTCGCGTCGGCGGCTGCGCGTCTGGCCCGCGCTGCGGCTCGCCGTGACGTTGCGACGGCAGCAGCGCAGCGAGGCCCGCGCGGCCCGCGATCCGCTGCGCAACCCGTACGCCCATCTCAACGCCCACTTCGCCAACATCCCGGGCGACGCGCCACTGAACGCGCCGTACGCCGATCCCGAACCGGTCAGCCCGCCCGCGCGTTTCGGGGAGTGACCCGGCGGCACGCCTCGGCGGCGGCCGCGGCGCTCGGCGTGACCCCGTCGCGCCGAGCGGCCGCGAAGATTTCGCTCAGTGTCCCGGCGATGCCATCGAGCCGGGCGGTGACCTGGGCCGGAGTCTCGTGGTGCAGTTCGACGGCGGTGGCGCTGACAACCCCACCGGCACTGACCACATAGTCCGGCGCCCACAGGACGTCCCGCGCATGCAGCAGGTCGGCGGTCGCCGGGGCGTCCAGCTGGTTGTTGGCCGGGCCCGCGACGGCGGAGCACCGCAAAGCCGCCACTGTCGACGGGGTCAGCACACCGCCCAGCGCGGCCGGCACCAGCACGTCCACCGCGGCGGTCAGGCATTCGTCCGGAGTGACCCAGGCGGCGCCGAGTTCGTCGGCCAGCGCCCGCGCGGACGGATCGACGTCGGCGACGACCAGCTTCGCGCCGGCCTCGGCGAGCAGGCGGGCCACCCGGCCGCCGACCCGGCCCAGACCGAGGACGGCGAACGAGCGCCCCGGCAACGAGGCCGAGCCGAACCGCGCTTCGCACACCGCCCGCAGCGCCGCCATCGTCCCGGCCGCGGTGCCGGGCGACGAGTCGCCGCTCCCCCCGGCCGCGACCGGACGGCAGAACACGTGCCGCGTCCGCTCACCGATGGTGCTCATGTCGTCGGGCCCGGTGCCGACGTCCGGCCCGGTCGCGTAGCGGCCGCCCAGCTCCTCGATCACCGTGCCGGCGTCGTGCAGGGCAGCGCGCTTGAGCGCCGCGTCCGCCGTCGTGGTCGTCGGGCCGACGATCACTGTCTTGCCGCCGCCGTTGGGCAGACCGGCCAGGGCGCACTTGTCGGTCATGGCGGCCGAGAGCCGCAGGGCGTCCGCGAGCCCGTCCTGCCAGTCCGGGTAGGCGGCCAGCCGGCATCCGCCGAGCGCCGTCCCGAGGACGGTCGAGTGGACAGCCACGATGATCGGCAGCCCCGACTCGGGACCGCGCCGAATGATGATCCGTTCATGCGAGAACATAACGTGACGGTAGGTTTTCCGTCGGCCGAGTGGGTGGTGAGCCGAACGATATTCGGTAATGCGGGCCGAAGGGGGCAGCGTGGACGACGTTGATGCGGCGATAGTGCGGGAATTGCAGTCGAACGCCCGGCAGACCAACCGAGATCTGGCCCGTGCGGTCGGCATCGCCCCGTCGACGTGCCTGGAACGCGTACGCCTGCTGCGCGACCGCGGCGTGATCACCGGCTATCACGCCGAGATCGATCTGGGCGCGCTCAATCGGCAGGTGCAGGCGTTCCTGCACGTCCAGGTCCGTCCGATGAGCCGCGAGATCATCGAGAACTTCAAGACCTATGTCACCGGCCTCCCCGAGGTCCTCTCGGTCTTCGTGGTCGCGGGCGGCGACGACTTCCTGGTCCACGTGGCCGTCCCCAGCGTCGACGGTCTCCACTCGTTCCTGATGGACAAGTTCAGCCAGCGCCGCGAGATCGTCGGATTCCGCAGCTCGGTGATCTATCAGCACGCGCGTAACCGCGTCCTCGGCGAGCTCTGAGCCGCAGCCCCGGCGCCGAACCCGAAGGACCCAACTTCGGAAGTACGCCTCGTGGGGCGGAACAAACGCAACGCCACGAACACCGCCTCCGGCGGCTGCCGCCGCGGCCTCCGTGGGGCGTAGGGCCGTAGCGCGTGCCCGGCCCGTGGCGAGGGTCAGGCATGGTCGGTTTCAGCTGGTGACGGTGTAGCGGCCCGGGGCCGGGACGCGGAGGAGCAGCCAGTCGCCCTGGCGCCGGACGGTGGCGCCGTTGGTGGAGGTCAGCCAGCGGTTCCAGCGGATTCGGAGCGGGATGTCGCCGGCGCTGGGGGCGTCGAGGGTCAGCGTGGCCGCGTCCTGCCGGGTGAGGACGGCTGGGGCGGGGACGATCGGGCGAGGGTCGGCCACGGCGTACAGGTGCCAGTGGTTGTCGCTCCACACCTCGGTCAAGTAGGGCAGGCCACCGCTGATCAGGGCTGCCTCGGGGCGGCCGGACCAGGTCAGCTCGGCGTCGGGGAGGGCTACGAACTGGACGGCCAGCTCGTTCAGCCAGGCGCGGTAACTGTCGGCGGTCAGGGCGACGCCGGTGCCCTTCGCGCCGGGGATGTCGGTGAAGAAGAGCGGGTTGCGGTCGATGTCGGCCTGGCGCAGCCAGCCCCGGGCCAGCGGGACGTCGCCCAGGTGGGCCGCTTCCCAGTAGTCGCGGGTCGCCGGGATCTCGACGCGGCCGGTCAGCCTCTCCTGGCCCAGCCGGTCGCGGAGAGGCGCGAAATACGCCGGGTCGGCGGTCGGGTTGCCGAGGTCCCGCAGGTCACCGATCACCACCGGCGGTTGCCACCAACAGGCCGCGACCAGCAGGATCAGCACGGCCCACACCGGGCGGGAACTGGCCGGCGAGGATGTTCGGGTGCGGCGGGGGAAGGCCGCGTAGGCGGCCAGGAGCGGGAGCGTGAACATCACCGAGAGGCGGGTCGCGTTGAGGCCTACCGGGGTGTGGATGAGGGCGGCGGCCAGCACGCCGGCGGCCGAGAGCAGCGCGCCCACCCGGACCGGGCGGCGGGGGACCAGCGCCGCGACCAGCAGCGATGCGACCACGGCGCGCAGCGTGTCGGTGCGGCTGATGTTCATCCAGCCGCCGTCCCCGAAAAGCAGGCCGGTGAGGGCCAGCGGCACGGCGGCGGGCACGGCGATCAGCAGGCCGGGGAGTATCCGCGCGGCGGGCCGCGGATCGGGATGCGCCGGGGTCGGACGGGGCAGGCTGGGCGGCGACGGGCCGGGACCCAGCAGGCCGGACAGCAGCAGCGCGGCGCCGACCAGGCCGAGGAACAGCGCCACGACCGGGCTGGTCGCGGCGGCGAGCACGGACAGCAGCGGCGCGAGCCAGGTGCGACGCGAGGTGGTCAGGGCGACCAGGGCGGCGAGGCCCAAGCAGACCCCGAGGCCGTACGTCACCCGGCCACTCACCAGGTTTCCGGCCAGGCAGACCGTGCCGACGACGGCGCCGAGCAGGGGTCGGGGGGCGTCGGTGCGGCGCAGCAGGACGGCGAGGAGAGCCGCCGCTGCCAGCAGGGACAGCGCGCCGGTCAGCCGTACGCCCACAAGCGCCATCACGGGCTGTGCGGTCAGGCTGTAGCCGAGCTGGTCGACCCCGGCGTACCACCGCAGGTCTATCGGTTGGTAACCGTGCGTGGCGAAGAACCCCGCTCGGGCCTCCTGCGCGGCCAGATCGGAGCCCATCGGCGGGAGCAGCAGGTACACGGCGCCGAGCACCGCCGCGAGCACGGCGGTGAACCACTCCAGCCGGTGCCGAGCCCACACGCGAGAAGACCCTACCGTGACGCACTGTAGGGTGCTCGCCATGCCCCGCCCTGCCGTCGTCCGCTATGCGGGTCTCGCCGGCAGCCTGTCACTCGCGGTGGCCGCCTGGTTCGGCGGCGCGACGAATCCGTGGGAGCCGACGATCCGGCCGGCCACGATCTTCGCGGGCGACGACGGCGTTCTGGTGCCGGTCGCCTGGCTGGTCGGCACGGCTCTGTTGAGCACGGCGTGGGTCGCCGGGGTGCGGGCGGCGCCAAGTGCGCGCTGGGCCTACGTGACCGCCGCGCTCTGGTCGCTGCCGCTGCTCGCGTTCCTGCCGCTGGGGAGCTACGACGCTTACTCGTACGCGTGTCAGGGCTGGCAGCAGAGTGCGGGCCTCGACCCGTACGCGGGCGGGGTTGATCTTCTGGGTTGTCCCTGGGCCGACGCCGTGGCACCGACCTGGCGGGATGCGCCGGCCCCCTACGGTCCGCTGTTTCTGGTGCTCGCGGGGCTCGCGGCCAAGACCGGCTCACTGACCGCGACCCTTGCCGGGCTGCGGGTGATCGCGCTGCTCGGGGTCGCGCTGATCGCCGTGGCCCTGCCCGTGCTGGCCCGTCGCGGCAACGTCCCGCTGGCCCGCGCGGTCTGGCTGGTTCTGGCCTGCCCGCTGGTGCCGATCCAGTTGATCTCGGGCGCCCACAACGACGCCCTGATGGTCGGCCTGTTCATGGCGGGTCTCGCGGTCGCGATCAAGGGCCGCGCGGTAGTGGCCGGCCTGCTGCTGGGCCTCGCGATCGCGGTGAAGGCCACCGCCGTGGTCGTCGTCCCGTTCGCGCTGCTCCTGCTCCTGGCGAAGCGCCCGACAGCGAATCAACGGGGGCGGCGCTCGACGGTGGAGTTGTTCGGCGGGCTCGTGCTGGCGCTGGGCGCCTGTTCCCTGGTGAGCGGCCGCGGTTTCGGCTGGGTGACGGCACTGAGCGGCAGCGGCGTCTCGGTGCAGTGGACCTCCCCGCCGACCGCGATCGGCCTGACGCTCGACCTGTTCGGCCTCGACGCCGTGCCCGTCACCCGGATCCTCGGCATCATCGCACTGGCGTTCGTCCTCGCATACCTCTGGTTCAGGGCCCGTCACCGCGACCCGCTGCTCTACGCCGGATACGCGCTGGCTGCGACCGTCCTGCTCGCGCCGGTCTTCCACCCCTGGTATGCCGTCTGGCCCCTCGCCGTGCTCGGCGCCACCCTGCACCACCATCTGCGCTGGCTCGTCGTGCCCTGCGCGGTAGCCTCCGCACTCTGCCTGCCCGACGGATACAACCTGGCCCTGGCGGTCAAGACCCAGGGCGCGGTCGCCATGACCGGGTTCCTCATTTACCTGACCTGGAAAACACTGTATGAAGCGAAAAATCGGACTGGTCACCGCAGCGGCCCTGATCACCCTGCTGATCGTCTATCTCGCCGAGACGCGTAACGGCTACTTCGACTCGAAGGTCTACTACGGCGCGATCCAGTACTGGTTCCGCGGCGACGGCGGCCTGGTCTACGACTGGCTGCGCCCCGGAACCCCGTACGGCTTCACCTATCCGCCTTTCGCGGGTCTGGTCATGCTGCCGATGGCGTTCCTGCCGTTCGGTGCCGTCGTGGTCCTCGCGGTCGTCGGCACGGTGCTCACCACCGCCCTGCTCACCTGGTGGTTCGTCGCCCCGCTGATCCGTCGCAAGGGCTGGACCGTCTGGTTCGCGTACGGTCTGGCGGTCTGCCTGGCCCTCGCGTTCGAGCCGGTCCGCGAGACGATCACGTTCGGCCAGGTGAACACGCTGCTGCTCACCCTCGTGGCCGGGGATCTGCTGTTCGGCCTCTCCCGCGGGCGTAAGTGGGCCGGCGTCGGCATCGGCCTGGCCACCGCGATCAAGCTCACCCCGGGCATCTTCATCGTCTACCTGCTCGTCACCCGGCGCTGGCGAGCCGCGGCCACCGCGAGTGGCACGGCCGCCGCCGCTACCCTGCTGGCCGCTGCCGTCTTCCCCGACGAGTCGCGCGAGTTCTGGACCTCGGCGCTCTGGGACACCAACCGGGTCGGCGTGCTCTCCTACCTCTCGAACCAGTCCGAACGCGGCTTCCTGGCCCGCCTGCCGATCCCGCAGGTCGAGTCGAAGGTGTGGCTGGCCGGTGTGCTGCTGACCCTGGCACTCTGGGCCTGGCGGGTCGCCAAGGCGCCGGACGACATCATGGGCGGGCTCGCGCTGACCGGCGTGGTCGGTTGCCTGATCAGCCCGGTCACCTGGATCCACCACTGCGTCTGGCTGCTCCCGGCGATCGTCCTCTGCCTCGATTCCCAGCGAAGATCCCGGATCTATCTGGGCGCCGCCGCCTATCTGGTGATGACCTCGCGGCTCACCTGGTTCTGGGAGAAGCGGCCCCGGCCCCCACTGGAGCTGATCGGCGGCAACCTCTATGTCTGGTTCAGCCTGGCCCTGCTGATCGGGACGCCCATCGGCACTCGTCGTTCCCCGGAAGTCCACCAGGAGGACAAGCTGCTCACGTAGTCAAGGCACCGGCGGGACCGCCCTCTGGCGGCTGGGTCGCCTCTTCCGCGTTCTCCAACCCCGCCGCGTCGACCGCGGTCGACCAGGTCGTTCCGTCGCCCCGGTGGTAGGCCTCCTCGAAGCCCGCGGCGCCCAGTGCGGCGCGGGCTTCGAACGTGATGCGCTCGACGTCCGGCACCGACCGGTCCCGCGATCCGCGCACCGCGTCCGAGGCGCCGAGCAGGAACGCGGCCCGGGCGGCGTCGCCCTCGCGCAGCACCAGATCGGCCAGCCCGACCAGGGTCAGCGCGATCACCGGTGAGTCCCGGGACTCGGCCGCGGTGCGTACCGCCGCGGCGTGCTTCTCGTAGGCCAGGGCGAAATCGCCCGCCGCGGCGCCGATCAACCCCTGGGTGTGCAGGGCCATCGCCCGGAACTGGGGGACCGCCGCCGGGTGACGCATCTTGTCGACCGCGTCGTCCATGCTGCGGCGGGCCTCCTCGAGGTCGCCGTCCATCCGGGCGAAGGTCGCCGCCCCGTACGCCACCGCCGCCAGCACCTCGGGGAGCGCGACCTCCTCGGCCGCCGCCCGCGCCTGCTTGAGCAGCGCCCGCGCCTCATCGATCTCGCCGGCCATCCAGAGCTGGTGGGCGAGCTTCACCTCCATCTGCGGCACGTCCTCGCGGATGCCCACCTCGCGCACCAGGGCGATCGCCTCACGCTGCCAGCCCACCGCCGTGGCGAAATCGCCCCGGGCCGCCGTCATGTCGCCGAGCGAACTGAGCGCGAACCCGATGCCCCAGCGCTCGCCGATCGCGCGGAAGCCGGCCAGCGCCTCGCGCATCTCGGCCTCGGCCACCTCGGCGCTCTGCCCGAAGTTGAGCCGGAGCTGCGCCACGAACATCTTCGCCACCGCCCGTAGCCACGGGTCCGGGTCGTCGAAGAGCGGCTCCACCATCGCGAACCCGTCCTCGTGCGGCCCGCCGTCGTCGTCGAACATCGCGGCGAGCGGCGGGATCAGCCGCAGCGCGGGATGGCTCGACGTCAGGTCGGCGCCCTGCTCCCGGGCGAGACGGAACTCCTCCCGCACCTGCTCGGCCGGAAGCCCGCCGTCGAGGCCGTTGATCGCCGAGTACGTGTGGACCAGGGCGACGTCCGCGGGAGCCGCGTCGCCGGGCATCGCGGACACCTCGACGGCCAGCTGGGCGCCCTCCGTCCGGTGCCCGCTCAGCCACCAGTACCAGCCCAGCCGGGCCACCAGGGCGGCCGCGGTCGCCCGGTCGCCGGCCTCGATCGCGGCGCGCACCGAGGCGTGCAGGTTGTCGTGCTCCTCGGCCAGCCGAGCCAGCCAGACGAGTTGGTCCGGGCCGCGCAGTTCCGGGTCGGCCGCGGCGGCGAACTCCAGCAGCCAGCGGGCCAGCGCGAGCCGCTGCGGCTCGGCCTCCCCGGACGCGGTGAGCCGCTCCAGCCCGTACTCCCGGATCGTCTCGAGCATGCGGTAACGCCCGTCGCGGCCGAGCCCGAGCAGCGACTTGTCGACCAGCGCGCCCAGCACCTCCACGTCGGTGTCGCAGATCTGCTCGGCGGCGGTGAGGTCGGCGCCGCCCTTGAACAACGCGAACCGCCGCCACACCCGCCGCTCGTCCGCGCCGAGCAGATCCCAGCTCCAGTCGACGACGGCGCGCAGTGTCTGGTGGCGGGGGAGTGCGGTGCGGCTGCCGCCGGTGAGCAGGCGGAACCGGTCGGCCAGGCGGTCGGCCAGGACGGCGACGGGCAGCGTACGCAGGCGGGCCGCGGCCAACTCGATGGCGAGCGGCATGCCGTCCAGCGCGCGGCACACCCGGACGACCGCCTCGGTGTTCTGCTCGGTGAGAGCGAAGCCCGCGGCCCGATCGAGCAGCAGCCGTACGGCGGGAAAGCCGGAAGCGGTCGACGCGTCCGCACCCACCGGCGGGAGAGCCAACGGTTCGACCGGATGAAGCTGCTCGCCCGGAATGCCCAGCGGCTCCCGGCTCGTGGTCAGCACCCGCAGCCCCGGCGCGGCCCGCAGCAGCTCGTCGGCGACCTGCGCCGCGGCGGTGATCAGGTGCTCGCAGTTGTCCAGGATCAGCAGCATGGTGCGGCCGGCGAGCGCCTCCCGCAGCCGGGCCAGCTCACTGCGGCCCTGCCTGTCCAGCAGTGCCTGACTGCGCAGGTTGAGGGCGGTGAGCACGGCTTGCGGCACCTCGGCCGGATCGGTCACCGGGGCGAGCTCGACCCGCCACACTTCCTCCGGCACAGTCGTCCCGACCTCCACCGAGAGGCGGGTCTTGCCGCTGCCACCCGGACCGAGCAGCGTCACCAGGCGATGTGTCTCGAGGAGCCGGCGTACGGTCCGGACGTCCGACTCGCGGCCGACGAAACTGCTCATCTGGGCGGGCAGGTTGCCGCGGGGCGCCTTGTCGGGCTTGAGCAGGTCGAGGTGCAGGTCGGCCAGCTCGGCCGAGGGATCGGCGCCCAGCTCCTCGGCCAGGCTCAGGCGGGTGCGTTCGAAGACCTCCAGCGCGCGGCCCGGACTTCCGGTGTTCCGCAGCGCGCGCATCAGCAGACCGGCGAGCTGCTCGTCCAACGGGTGCCGGGCGACCAGGCCCTCGAGCGCCGGAACCGTGCCCGGACTCGTGAGCTGGTCGGCGAGGCCGCGCTTGGTCGCGTCGAGGCGCAGCTCGTAGAGGCGGGTCGCGTCCGGGCGGGCCACCGCGGGGAAGTCGAGGTCGCCGCGCCACAGGGCGAGCGCCCTGATCGGGCTGTCCGCCGCCAGTCGGGCGAAAACGGACGCGTCGACCCGCTCGGGGTCGATGACCAGTCGGTAACCGTTCGAGACGGCCTCGACGACGAGCCCCGTACGGCGTAGGCGCGAGACAAGGGCCTGCAACGCGTTGGCCGCCACAGCCGGGGGATCGTCGCCCCACACTCCGTCGACCAGGTGGTCGATCGAGACCACGCGGCCGGGTTCGAGGGCGAGCAGGATCAGGAGACCACGCAGACGCGCGCCCGCGACCGGGATCACCTCACCGGTGCGGCCGCGCAGCTCCAACGGCCCGAGCACCGCGATCTCCACCCCTACGATTCTGCCCGCTGCGCCCAACTGGCGTAACGCAGCACCACCACACCGCTCGCACCGACCGGCGTCGCGTCGAGCAGGGTGAGCCGTCGCGGGTCTATCCGCGCGGACTATTACCGGGGCCGGGCCAAGTGCGCGGAGAGCCAGTCGAACGCGGGCGCCTCCATCAGCCGCCACACCACCTCGTTGTGGCCCCCCTGGGCTACCACCGCGGTGGTCAGGGCCAGTGGTGTACGGCATTCGGCCGCCAGTCGGCGTGATTCGGTCGCGGACTGCCGGTCGTCCTCGGCCCAGCCCAGCCACAGGGCGATCGCCGGCTGGGGCAGGTTGCGCAGCCGCCATTCGGGGTTGTTGGTGGTGTGCTGCGTGCCGTCGCCGATGTCGATGCCGGGCTCGGCGTATCCGGCGAGGCTGGCCGCGGACGCGTACTGGCCGGGGTGGCGCAGGATCAGGTTGGTCGCGCAGAACGCCCCCGCCGAGTAGCCGATGAGTCCCCAGGCCGCCCGGTCGGTGCGGACGCGGTAGTGGGCGCGGGCGAAGGCGGGCACGTCGACCGTCAGGAAGGTCTCGGTCTGCGGGCCGTCGTGCAGGTTGGTGCACTCGGTGTCGCGCAGCGGGTCGGGTGTTTGCGACGGAAAGAGCACAATGCTGGGCGCCATGCGGCCGGCGGCGATCTCGCGGTCGAGAGTGGACTGCGCGTCCAGCCTGCGCAGCCAGGTCTCGGGGGTGCCTGGGTAACCGTGCAGGGCCTCGATCACGGGGAAGCTCGTCGGGTCGCTGTCATAGGCGGCGGGCAGGTAGACGTACATCGGAAGGGTCAGCCCACTCGCCGGGCCGGGAACCGAGACGTGGAGCAGTCGGCTGTTGGTCGGGCCGGGCGCCCCCGGGAACGTCACGGTCACTCGATTGACCTGCACGGCCACGGCGGCGGCGACGCTGAGCACGGCCAGGACGACCAGCCCGGAGCGGCCGATCACGCGAACCCGGTTCCAGCCGACCGCGAGCAGCACGGCCGTCAGCAGCACGGCCGTCAGCGACAGGACGGTGCTCATGACGGCAGGCGCAGCGGCGCGGTGAGGGCGGGTGGCAGTGCGTCAGCGGGTAGGTCGACGATCGCGAGTCCGGGCGGGGCGGCGGCCACGAAGGCGGCGGCGAGCGGGCCCTCGACCGACCAGCCGTTCGCGGTCACGCGCAGGTCATGGCGGAGCGCGCCGGGCAGGGTGAGCAGCGCCGCAACCGTAGTGCGCGCCGTGGGGGCGACGGTCACGGTCACTGCTTCGGGCATACGCCGGGCCGGTGTCCCCGCCTGGCCGAAGACGAGCACGACTGGGAATGTCAGGTCTTTGTCGCGGCGGTAGTCGTCCGGAAGCGTCACCGTCGGCGGCTCAGCGAGCTTCCAGGTGCTCAGCCCCGGCGGGCGCCACGGGAAGGACCCGGCCGACGCGTTCCCGGCGGCCACCGGCTCGGCGACCGCGACGGTGCCGGTGTCCCCGCGGAGTGCCGGCCAGGACGGATATAACCGCTCGTCCCGATTGACAACCAGTGCCACGGTGACCACGAGGAGTGCCTCGACGAGCAGCACACCGATGGTGCGGGTCAGCAGTCGCCATCTCCCGCCCCGCGCCCAGAACCGCGCGGTCACCGCGCCGGTCACGCCGGTCACGGCCGCCGCCAGCAGGATCAGCGGTATGCCGGTGAGCGTCATGCGCTCGCCCGCTTCTCGCCCCGCTCCACCCGGATCCGCATGCCGCAATCGTCTCCGCGCGAGCCGCCGGATGCCGCACCCACTGCCTGTGTGCTTCGTCAAACAGGGCCGGGGCGCTCGGTCGATCGGTCGATGCTGAGCGCGGGAAGCGGCGGCCACCGGCCGGGTCAGGCGGCTTCGCGGGACTTGCGTTGGCGGTAGTGGCGGGGGCGGTGGCGGTGGCGGCGCCGGCGGCGGATCAGCAAGACCAGAACGAAGACGATCAAGCCGGTCAGCAGCGATCCGCCGGTGAGGATCCACGGGCCGGTGAGCTTGGACATAAAGGTGCCCCGCCTGTCGGCCTTGCCGGGATCGGGGAACGTGATCATCGCGGTCACCGCGCGTTTGATCAGCCCGCTCCGGAGGGTCAGTTCGACCTTCCAGGGCCCGTTCGGCAGAGCCCGGGGAAACTGCACGATGACCGCCCCGGTCGCATCGAGGCCCAGCGTCACTGTGCTCGTCACCTGAAACGGCCCGGCGCGCTGACCGGCCGGGCCTTCGGGGAGGTCGGCGGAGCCGGTGATATCGAGGGCTCGGCCGCCGGTGTTGGTCACGGTGACGGCGAGCGACGGATCGCCGGCCGGGCTCCTCGCCGTGGTGAGTTCGTGGATGGTGAAGTCGGAACGGGGTTCACCGCCGAGGCCGATGTCGAGGTAGAGCCGGACACCGGTCCGGGTGGCCATCCGGACGCCGCCGGACGGCGGTGCCGCCGACCCGACGGAGGCCCAGATCACCCCGTAGCGTTCCCCCGCCGAGGCAGCGCGTGGGACGGCGACGGTCGCCTCGACGACCGCCTTGGCGCCGGGCTGGAGGTTCAACTCGCCCTTGTCCAAGGAGATCCAGGACGTCAGCTCGTCCCCGTCACCGTCCGAGTCGAAGACGAACTTCCCCTGCTTCAGGGTCGCGGGACCCGGGTAGACCGTGACGTGTTGCCGCTTCGCCGAGCTGTTCACCACCCCCAGCTTGCGCCGGATGGTCGTGCCGGGGGCCAGGTGGTCCACGATGTATCGATGCGCGCGAGGGTCCTTTTCGCGATTTTTCGGGCCCTCCAGCAACTGGATCCCGACTCCGCCCACGCCGGCGTCCCGGTACGCCGGAACCGCCTGCGCTGCCGAGCTGAGCGTCACGAGGCACAGTAAGGCCGACGCGGCCGTGGCGGACAACCGATCGCTGAGGTTATGCCACGGAATGGGTCACCGTTCCCACGTAGGCTCCGGCCACGTTGGCGAGCGGCGTGTGGAAGACCAGCGTGGGGTTCCAGCTAGCAGTGCTGTTACCGGTGCCGCCGGTGCGGGTGAACGCTGTGCGCGAGGAAGCAAGGGTCTGGGCATTTCCAACGGCGGCCTGGCCGCCGGCGAAGGCGCCATCACCAGTCGATGCGGTCTGCCCACCCGACCAGTAATCGATCAGAGCCTTTAGGATCTTCTCGGTAGCGGTGCCACCGCCCGTTGCGAAGTCCGTGCTGGCCACCGACGCTGTCCAAGACCCGTCGGCCGCGCCCCGGCCGTCGGTGACGGTAATTGTCCCAAGCGCTGAGCTGGTCGGAGTTCCCGACGCTCCGCCACCAATGGTTGCCGTACCTGGGACCGCAATGCTCAAGTTTCCTGCGGCGACTGTGAAGGTGACGATGGTGTCATCGGTTGTTACTGCTGTGGCTGGTGCGGCGCCCAGCCCGATCGCGAGAGTAGTTACGGTGCCGATGATGAGGAACCTGGCGGTATACACGGCGTGCCACCTAGCTTCTTGTCCGAGTCGATGCCCGACCGCAGAGCGAGGTATTCACCTGCGGACTTCAAACCGACCGTAATGGGCATCGGCGTGTCGAATCGACTTTCCCGGCTAAAAGATGTAAGCCCGGCGAACGGGGAGTGGGTAGAAGTCGCAGCGCTGTCCCAACGCCTATCCAGGTAGCGAAGCGGGCAATGCGCCGCGCGGAGTTCACCTGCGCCAGAGCAGCACATCGACGTACGCGGAGGTGACGCTACGACGAGTACGTATACGAATGGCCGCACGCGATCGTCGGTCGATAGCGCGCTGGGGCAAACGCGAAACGGCGGCCACCTCGACCAGGAGCCGAGCATGACCGCCGTTTCTCAACTTGTGCCCACGTTGTGCCCAACCAGATCAGCGGATGCTTCCGCTGGGCAAGGGCCTAGCAGGGGTCAGACGTTGTAGTACATCTCGAACTCGTGCGGGGTCGGGCGGAGCCGGACCGGGTCGATCTCGTTGACGCGCTTCCAGTCGATCCAGGTGGAGATCAGGTCGTCGGTGAAGACGCCACCGGCGGTCAGGAACTCGTGGTCGTTCTCGAGGGACGTCAGGACGGCGTCGAGCGAGCCCGGCACCTGCTTGACGTTGCCCCACTCCTCCGGCGGGAGGTCGTAGAGGTCCTTGTCGATCGGGGCCGGGGGCTCGATCTTGTTCTTGATGCCGTCGAGGCCGGCCATCAGCTGGGCCGAGAACGCCAGGTACGGGTTCGACGACGGGTCGGGCACGCGGAACTCGATGCGCTTCGCCTTGGGGTTGCTGCCCGTCACCGGGATACGGGTGCAGGCGGAGCGGTTGCGCTGCGAGTAGACCAGGTTGACGGGCGCCTCGTAGCCGGGCACCAGGCGCCGGTACGAGTTGACCGTCGGGTTGGTGAACGCCAGCAGGCTGGGCGCGTGGTGCAGCAGGCCACCGATGTACCAGCGGGCCGTGTCCGACAGACCCGCGTAACCGGTCTCGTCGTAGAAGAGCGGCTCGCCACCCAGCCAGAGGCTCTGGTGGGTGTGCATGCCGGAGCCGTTGTCGCCGAAGAGCGGCTTCGGCATGAAGGTCGCGCTCTTGCCGTGCTCCCAGGCGGTGTTCTTGATGATGTACTTGAACATCTGCATCTGGTCGCCGGCGTGCAGCAGGGTCGAGAACTTGTAGTTGATCTCGGCCTGGCCGGCGGTGCCGACCTCGTGGTGCGAGCGCTCGACGGTGAAGCCGACGTCGATCAGGCGGCGGACCATCGAGTCACGCAGGTCGCTGTAGTGGTCGAGCGGCGCGACGGGGAAGTAGCCGCCCTTGTAGGCGGTCTTGTAACCGAGGTTGCCGCCCTCCTCCTCACGACCGGAGTTCCAGGCGCCCTCGATCGAGTCGATGTAGTAGAACGACTCGTTGGCGGAGGTGGAGTGGCGGATCGAGTCGAAGATGTAGAACTCGGCCTCGGCGCCGAAGTACGCGGTGTCGGCGATGCCGCTGGAGGCCAGGTAGGTCTCCGCCTTCTTCGCCACGTTGCGCGGGTCACGCGAGTAGGCCTCGCGGGTGAACGGGTCGTGGATGAAGAAGTTCAGCGCCAGCGTCTTCTGGATGCGGAACGGGTCGATGAAGGCCGTGGTGACGTCCGGCAGCAGCATCATGTCGGACTCGTGGATGGCCTGGAACCCGCGGATCGAGGATCCGTCGAAGGCGAGGCCGTCGGTCACCACGCTGTCGTCGAAAGACTCGACCGGCATGTTGAAGTGCTGCATCACACCGGGCAGGTCACAGAACCGTACGTCGACGAACTTGACGTCCTCGTCCTTGAGGTATCGCAGCAATTCCTCGGGGTTGGCGAACAACACGTCCTCCTGGCACAAAATTTTGATACCGGGGCGGCGTGAACCGCCGCATGGCTAGGCTGGTCGCGACGCTATGGGGCGGGAGTTGCCCGGGCGTATCCCTATTGTTTCTGTCGTGTTACGGGCCCGGTGAACACGCTGTGGGGCGCCGAAGCCGCGACCAAGGCGACGTTACCGCCCAGCCGCCGCCCACGTGCCTGGTCACCCAATTCGTCCCCGCTACGCTGGTCACATGGCTTCGGCAGGCAAAATCCCCTCCGGTACGGACGGCGTGATCGACCTCACCGCGAGCACGATGGCGTCCTTCAGCCGGCGGCTGGGTGCCCTGCTGATCGATTGGGTGCTCTGCACGGTCGTCGCCAGCCTCCTCGTCGTCGACCTGCGCGCCAACCCCTGGCCCCAGCTGGGCGTCTTCGTGCTGGTCAACGCGTTCTTCCTCGGCCTGTTCGGACAGACACCGGGCATGGCCCTGCTGCGCATCCGCTGCGTCTCCCTTGCGGACGGTGGCGCGATCGGCCTGCCCCGCGCGATCGTCCGGGCCGTCCTGCTGGCCCTGGTCATCCCCGCGCTGATCAACGACGGCGATGGCCGGGGGCTGCACGACCGGGCGGCGCGATCCGTGGTCCTCCAACGTTCCTGACCCCGCAAAAGGTCAAGACCCTGCCCGCCGTACGGAGGGAGGGCCTTGACCTTGACGGTTTGTCTTTTTGGGCTATCAGCGCGGGCGTTGCTGGCGGAACGCGCCCTTGCTCGGGCGCATGTTCTTGGGGATCGCGCCCTTGGGCATCTGCGGCCGGGCCATCAGCGCGCCGAGGCGTTTGTCGAGCGAGTTGACGTCCTTGCCGGTGAGGTTGCGCGGCAGCCGCATCATCGTCGAGCGCAGCTTCTTGACCGGCAGCTGACCCTCGTCGGGCCCGATGACGTAGTCGTAGAGCGGCGCGTTGCCGATCACCTTGGAAAGACGCTTCTTCTCCTGGCCGAGCAGGCCGCGCACCCGCTGCGGGTTTCCCTCGGCCAGCAGGATCACGCCGGGCCGGCCGATCACCACGTGCACCATGTCGAACTGGGTCGTCGACGCGGCCGCCGGTCGCACCCGCCAGTCACCGCGCATGTTCTCCACCAGTGAGGCAGCCGCCCCGGGCTGGCCCTCGGCGGCGTTCATCATCGCGGTGTTGGACCGGAGGTTGAGCACGATGACGGCGGCCAGCAGCGTGACCATGATGCCGATCGGCAGGTAGATCCAGCCGAAGCCGAGCAGGATCAGGAGAACGGTGGCCGCCAGCGGGATGAGGACAGCCGCGGCGAGCAGCGGGACGAACCATTTGTCCTGCTTCGCCGTGAACGAGAACACCTGACCGATCTGCTTCAGGCGCGTGCCGAACGACACCTTCTCCTGGGGTTTTGCCATAACTCGAAAGTGTAGTGGGACGGGTGCGTCTTACGCGGGGCGGGCGGCCTCGGCCTCCGTGCCCACCCGAGGCGGGCCGGGTAGGCCGGTCGCCTGCCGAGACCGCCTGGTGAGGTGTTTTCCGGAACAGCGTGGCGGGGGTCGGTCGGCGGGCGCTGGGGCGGGCTACGGCCGGCGGATGGTGCGGAGCACTCGGGTCAGCAGGAAAGCGCCGCCGACGATCAGCAGGAGGCCGAAGCCGACGACGAGCATGCTGCTGATCGTCATGCCGGAACGGGTGGATGTCGTTTCGGCGGCTGCGGTGGTGGTCGGGGGGAAGAACATGGCGGCTGGGGCGTCTCCGGTGGCGGTGGTGAC
>Ga0247781_1000009_pt1 | contig 50806 bp, 44 predicted proteins | sample UWRJL184509B5_FD_179922 | JGI IMG/M metagenome (GOLD analysis project Ga0247781, IMG submission 179922) | Plant litter microbial communities from Arlington Agricultural Research Station in Wisconsin, United States - UWRJ-L184-509B-5 | ecosystem: Environmental > Terrestrial > Plant litter >...
GTCGTCGTCGAGCAGGGCGACGATCTCGGCGTCCCGGCGGGCGCCGACCAGCGGGGCGCCGTCGAGCAGGGCCCGGGCCAGGCGTGGATGGAGGCCCGCGTCGGCGAGGGCCCGGCCGCGCGCGGTCACCCGGCCGGACTCGTCGAGTGCGCCGAGATCGCGCAACGTGGCCACGGCTGACTGGAACGCCCCAGGCGGCGGCTGGTCGGGGAGCGCCAAACCGGTGCCGTCAGGATGGCCCCACAGGGCCAGGTCCAGCGCGAAGCCGGTCAGGTCGGCGGCCGCGATCTCGGGTTCGGGTTGTGGCGGTAGCCGGTCGTGCTGGGCTCGCGACCAGCAGCGATAGACCCGGCCGGGAGCCTCCCGGCCCGCGCGGCCGGCCCGCTGCACCGCCGCGGCGCGGGACACCGGAACCGTGGCCAGGGCGCCCAGCCCGCGGGCGTGGTCCATGCGGGGCACTCGGCTGAGACCAGCGTCGACCACCGCGCGCACGCCCGGAACCGTCAGACTGCTCTCGGCGACCGCTGTCGAGAGGACCACCCGTCGCCGCGAACCGGGCCGTAGGGCCGCGTCCTGCACCGCGCCGGGCTGGCGGCCGTGCAGGGGAATCACGTCGGCCCGCACCCCGGCCAGCCGGGACGCGACTGCGTCGATCTCGCGGGCGCCGGGCAGGAAGACGAGCACGTCGCCGTCGCCCTCGGCGAGCGCCCGCCGCGTGGTGGCGGCCACATGGTCGAGCAGGCGCGGGTCGACGCGCAGACCTAACGGGGGAGTGATCGGCCCGGTCGGCGGCGTCCAGTTCTCCTCGACAGGAAAGAGCGGAGCCGTGGCCGTCACCACGGGGGCCGAGCCGAGCACTTCGGACAGCCGGGCCGAGTCGGCCGTCGCCGAGGTGGCGAGCAGCTGGAGGTCGGGGCGCAGGGTGGCGCGCACCTCGACCAGGAACGCCAGGGCCAGGTCGGTGTCGAGGTGCCGCTCGTGGCACTCGTCGAGGATCACGACGGAGACGCCCGCCAGCTCAGGGTCGCGCTGGAGGCGCCGAACCAGAACGCCGGTCGTCACGACCTCGACCTCGGTGCGCCGGGAGACCTGGCGATCGCCGCGCACCGTGTAGCCGACCCGGCCGCCCGGTTTCTCGCCGAGCAGCGTGGCCATGCGCCGGGCCGCGGCCCGGGCGGCAAGACGGCGGGGCTCGGCCACCACGACGCGGCCGGGCAGGGCCAGCGGCACCAGCGTCGTCTTGCCCGTGCCGGGCGGGGCCACCAGCACCGCGGCACCGTCGCCGGAGAGCACCTCGCGGACCCGCGGCAGCACAGCGCGGATCGGAAGGTCGGGCAGAGCGTCGTCGGGGATGAGCACGGGTCCATCCTGGCCCACGGGTCCGACACCTTTCGCGGGGCTGTGGCCAAGCGGCTGTGGATAAGAAGGGTTTGTGGACAACCGGCCCGGGAGCGGAAATTGTCGGCCGGGCATGGCAGGGTTGGCGGCACCGGGAAACCGGACAGGCCGCACGACCCGACGTGTGTGGTGTGTCATTCCCGCCCGAAGGCTCCGCCCGTCCGAGCGGGCCTGCTTGACTGATCGACACAGGAAGGGGTGCCGATGGATGCGGTCGAGGTGTTCAACTCGCTGCCCGACGCCCGCCTCGAGGACGATCTCCTCGCCTGCTGCGCCGCTCCCGCCTGGGGCTCCGCGATCATCGGGAAGCGGCCATATGCCGACCGGCCCGCGCTACTGGCTGCCGCCGACGCAGCCTCCCTCGATCTGAGCTGGGCGGATGTGCTCGCTGGTCTCGCCGCCCACCCGCGGATAGGGGAGCGCCCAGTCGGCCACACTCAGGAGGCGGTCTGGTCCCGTCGCGAGCAGTCCGCCGCGGCCGAGAACTCCGACGACACCACCCGGTCCGCGCTGATCGAGGCCAACCGGGCCTACGAGGAGCGCTTCGGCCACGTCTTCCTGATCTTCGCGAGTGGCCGCACCCAGGAGGAGATCCTGGCCGCCGTTCGGGCCCGGCTGACCCACGACGCGACGACCGAGCGCGAGATCGTCGCCGACCAACTCCGCCAGATCGCGCTGCTGCGACTCGAGCGGGTGCTCGATGCCCTCTGACGACGGCACGGCGCCCGAGTTCCACGCCAAGATCTCGACGCACATCCTCGACACGGTCAGCGGTGAGCCGGCCCGCGATGTTTATGTGCGGTTGGAGCGACGGGAGTCCCAGGGGTGGGGGACGATCGCCGAGGGGCGCACGGACGACGCCGGCCGGCTGCGTTACCGGGTCCCGATGCACGAGTGGCAGGCGGGCGGTTACCGCCTGTTCTTCTACGTCGAGCCCTACTTCGGCGACGACTGCTTCTTCCCGGAGGTCACGGTCGCCTTCCACGTCCGCGACCCCGAGCGGCATTATCACGTGCCGCTGCTGCTCAGCCGCTACGGATACACGACCTATCGAGGGAGCTGAAGGCGCGTGGCGATCGTGCTCGGAGAAAACCGTTACGGCAAGGCCGAGACGCGGCTGGTCCGCGTCACCCGCGACGGCGAGACGCACACGCTGGCCGATCTCAATGTCAGCGTGGCCCTCTCCGGTGATCTCGCCGCGACCCATTTGACCGGCGACAACTCGGGCGTGCTGCCCACCGACACCATGAAGAACACGGTGTACGCGTTCGCGAAGGAGCACGGCGTCGGCGAGCCCGAGGAGTTCGCGCTGCGCCTGGCCCGCCACTTCGTCGAGACCCAGACCCAGATCCGTGCGGCCCGGGTCGGCGTCGAGTCGTTCGGCTGGGAGCGGCTCGGCCCGCACTCGTTCCGGCGTCAGGGCGACTACACCCGCACGACCGAGGTCACCGTCACCGTCGAGCAGACCCAGGTGGTGAGCGGCTTGCAGGGCATGGTCCTGCTGAACTCGACCGATTCCGAGTTTCACGGCTTCCCGCGCGACCGCTACACGACGCTGCCCGAGGCCACCGATCGCATCCTGGCCACCGCGGTCGACGCCCGCTGGCGGCACCTGCACGACGACACCGACTGGGGCAAGTCCTTCGCGGCCGTCGTCGAGGCCTTGACCAGGGCATTCGTGCATACCTACAGTCATTCGCTGCAGCAGACGCTCTTCGCGATGGGCAGTCAGGTGCTCAGCGATCTGCCCGAGATCGCCGAGATCCGGCTCGCGCTGCCGAACAAGCACCACTACCTGGTCGACCTGTCGCCGTTCGACCTCACCAACGACAACGAGATCTTCATCGCCGGCGACCGGCCGTACGGGTTGATCGAGGGAACCGTGACCCGCGACGACGTCCCCCCGGCGATAACGGAGTGGTACCCGTGATCGTCATCGAGAACGTCGCCATCGCCACGGTCGACGCTTCTGACACCTTCCATGCCGACGGCCACGTGGTGGTCGGCGCCGACGGTCGCATCACCGCCGTGGGTCCGGGCGCGGCCCCCGCCGTCGAGGGCCGGCGCGTCGACGGCGCCGGCTGCCTGGTCACACCCGGCCTGGTCAACACCCACCATCACCTCTACCAGTGGGCGACCCGCGGCCTCGCGGTCGACGAGACGCTGTTCGGCTGGCTCACCACGCTCTACCCGATCTGGGGCCGGCTTGACGCCGAGGTGGTCGGCGCGGCGGCCGGTGCCGGGCTGGGCTGGCTCGCGCTCTCGGGCTGCACCACGTCGATGGACCACCACTACGTCTTCCCGCGCGACGGCGGCGACGTGCTCGAGGCCGAGATCGAGGCGGCCCGGCGCATCGGCCTGCGTTTCCATCCCACGCGCGGCTCGATGGACCTCGGGCGCAGCGACGGCGGCCTGCCTCCCGACAACATCGTCGAGACCACGGACGAGGCGCTCCTGGCCACCGAAAAGGCGATCGACCGGTGGCACGACCCGGCGCCCGACGCGATGCTTCAGATCGCGGTCGCGCCCTGCTCGCCGTTCTCGGTCACCGAGCGGCTGATGAGCGAGGCCGCCGAACTGGCTCGGCGCAAGGGCGTCCGCCTGCACACCCACCTCGCCGAGACCGACGACGAGGAGGATTTCTGCCGCCAGCGGTTCGGCTGCACCCCGGTCGAGTACGCGGAACGACTCGGCTGGCTCGGCGACGACGTGTGGCTCGCCCACGGCGTGCACCTCGACGACTCGGCGATCGCGAAGCTGGGCGCGACCGGCACGGGCGTGGCACACTGCCCGAGCTCCAACGCGCGGCTCGGCGCGGGCGCGGCCCGGGTGCGCGAGCTGCTCGACCACCGGGTGCCGGTCGGGCTCGGCGTCGACGGTTCCGCGTCGCAGGAGGCGAGCCATCTGGGTGAGGAACTGCGGCAGGCGCTCTACACAGCCCGCACTCGCGGCGGCCCCGGCGCCCTCAACGCGCGTGAGGCCCTGCGGCTGGGGACGATGGGCGGTGCCCGCTGCCTCGGCCGGCAGGACGACCTCGGCTCGCTCGAGGTGGGCAAACTGGCCGACCTGGTGATGTGGCGGCTCGACGGGCTCGGCCACGCGGGCATCGACGACCCGCTGGTCGCTCTCGTGTTCGGCCCGGCCGCCCCGGTCGAGCTGGCTCTCGTCGGCGGGCGACCGGTCGTGGAACGCGCCGAACTGGTGAACGCCGACGCCGAGACGCTGGCGCGTGAAGCCGTACGGGCGCATCGTCGCTTGCTCGACGGGTGACGCTTCGCAGCGGCGCCGCTGCGAGGCGGATTTAAGGAGAACTTAAGAAAGATTCTCCGTAAAAACGTTATCCGGAATAGAGATCGCGGCTACCTGGAACGCTTCGGAAAGCAATTCCTAATTCTTTCTACACGGATTGAATCAATGCTCTGACCTGTGCATACTCCCTGGTGGAACGGCTCGGAACGAACCACCAGAACGCAGAGACGAGAGAAAAAGGAAATGCGGACGGAATCCCTCCACGTCGCCCCGCCCAACCCCAGGACCCGCCGCCGCATGACCCGCGTCGCCCTCGGCGCGGCCGTCGTCGCGGCGCTCGGAGCCAGCGGCATCTACATCGCCACCGCGAACGCCGCCGAGACCGTCGTCCCCGGTCGCCTGCAGGCCGAGGCCTACTCCGGCCAGTCCGGCGCGCAGACCGAGAACACCGGGGACAAGGACGGCGGCAAGAACGTCGGCTGGCTCGGCAACGGTGACTGGCTGCGCTACGACAACGTGACGATCGGCAGCACGGTCACCGCCCGGATCGCGTCGGACAACTCGGCCGGCGGTTCGATCGAGCTTCGCGTCGGCTCGCAGACCGGCACGCTGCTCACCACCATCCCCGTCGCGAAGACCGGCGGCTGGCAGAAGTGGGTCACCAAGACCGCGACCGTGAAGGCCCCGGCCGGCAAGCAGAAGCTCTTCGCGGTGTTGAAGAGCAAGCAGGGTGCCGACTTCGTGAACATCAACTGGTTCACCCTGGGCGCGACGGCGGCGACCAAGCCGCCGACCACCCCGGCGACCAAGCCGCCGACGACCGCACCGACGACGAAGCCGGCCACGACGGCCCCCACGAAAGCACCGACGGCCAGCACCCCGCCTCCCGCCACCGGTGCCGGCTGGGTCGCGATGGACCAGGCGAAGTGGAAGGCGCAGGTCGCCGAGTTCAACGCCATGAAGATCAAGGCAGTGACCGGCAATCCCGTACGGGTCGCGGAGTTCAACGCCTCCTGCACGGTCAGCCACGCGCTGGCCGATGACCCGATCGTGCTGCCCGGGCTGCCCGGCGGCTCGCACCTGCACTCGTTCCTCGGTAACAAGGCGACCAACGCGTCCACGACCACCGACACCCTGCTGAAGAACACGGGCTCCAGCTGCAAGCCGGGCGACGACCACTCGGCGTACTGGATCCCGAGCCTGCTGGAGAACGGCAAGAAGGTCGAGCCGAAGGGCGTCACCGTCTACTACGGTTCCCGCCTGAAGGACCCGACCAAGACCATGCCGCTGCCGCAGGGCTTCCGGATGGTCGTCGGCGACGCCAAGCGCCAGGTGGCCACGCCGAAGGGTGCGCCCAGCCAGTTCTGGTGCGGCGGCATCGGTGGCGAGATCGGCCGCAGCGCCGACGGCAACTGGCCGATCTGTGCCAAGACCGCCGACCTGGTCTTCCAGCTGACCTTCCCGGACTGCTGGGACGGCGTGCACCTGGACAGCCCCGACCACAAGTCGCACACCGGCCCGGCTGACAACGAGGGTAAGTGCAGCGGCAAGTTCCCGGTCGCGATCCCGTCGATCTCGTTCGTGATCGGCTACCCGACCTCGGGCTCGTCCGCCGGCTTCAAGCTGTCCTCCGGCAACGCCAGCTCGATGCACGGCGACGCGTTCCTCGCCTGGGAGGACGCCGCTCTCGGCCACCGCGTCAAGGACTGCCTCGTCCAGAAGGCCAAGTGCGACACGTTCGGCAACTTCTAGTCGCGAGTGCGGTTGCGGCACACCGTCCCCGGCCGTGACCGCACTCGCCCAGAACGTGCTCACCTCCGCAGGGACCGCGGAGGTGAGCACGTTCGTTTATCCACAAGCGGTTGCGGGCCCGGTTCCCTCCACTACGGTTTGGGGAAGCATCCGCATCTTCAGGGGAGCCGCCGCGATGACCGAGATCCTGTCCACCGAGGCCGTGGCATTCGTCACCGACCTGAACAGGCGTTTCCGGCCGCGCCGGGACGAGCTTCTGCGGGCCCGGGCCGAGCGGCGTGCCGAGATCGCGGCCGGCGGCTCGCTGGGTTTCCGGCCCGAGACCGCGGAGATCCGCGCCGCCGAGTGGAGCGCGCCGCCCGCCCCGGCCGACCTGCGCGACCGCCGCGTCGAGATCACCGGCCCCACCGAGCGCAAGATGACCATCAACGCGCTCAACTCCGGTGCCAAGGTGTGGCTCGCCGACCTGGAGGATGCGAACACTCCGCACTGGTCCAACGTCGTCGACGGCCAGCAGAACCTTTACGACGCGATCCGTCGCACCATCACCCTCGAGACCCCGCAGAAGACGTACGAGCTGGGTGGTGGCCCCTATCCGACGATCGTGATGCGTCCGCGCGGCTGGCATCTCGACGAACGGCACCTGCCCGTCGACGGTGAAGCGGCCGTCGGTGCCCTGGTCGACTTCGGTCTCTACTTCTTCCACAACGCCAAGGAACTGCTCGACCGTGGCAGCGGCCCCTACCTCTACCTCCCCAAGATGGAGTCCCACCACGAGGCCGCGCTCTGGAACGACGTCTTCACCCACGCGCAGGAGGCACTGGGCATTCCGGTCGGCACCATCCGGGCCACCGTCCTGATCGAGACGATCCCCGCCGCGTTCGAGATGGAGGAGATCCTCTACGCGCTGCGCCCACACATCTCCGGCCTGAACGCCGGCCGCTGGGACTACTTGTTCAGCATCATCAAATACTTCCGCGACAACCCGTCGATGGTGCTGCCCGACCGCGCGTCCGTCACGATGACCGCCCCGTTCATGCGCGCCTACACCGAGCTTCTGGTCTCCACCTGTCACCGCCGCGGCGCGTTCGCGATGGGCGGCATGGCGGCGTTCATCCCCAGCCGCCGCGACCCGGCGGTCAATGAGGTCGCGCTGGCCAAGGTGCGCGAGGACAAGGAACGCGAGGCGGCCGACGGCTTCGACGGCTCCTGGGTGGCCCACCCCGACCTGGTCCCGGTCTGCCAGGAGATCTTCGACCGGGTGCTCGGCGACCGGCCCAACCAACTCGACCGCCTGCGCCCCGACGTGGCGGTCACCGCCGAGCAGTTGCTCGAGGTCGCCGCGACACCGGGCCAGGTCACCGAGGCCGGGCTGCGCTCCAATGTGTCGGTCGCTCTGCAATACCTGGAGGCGTGGCTGCGTGGCAACGGCGCCGTCGCGATCAACAACTTGATGGAGGATGCCGCCACCGCCGAGATCTCCCGATCCCAGGTGTGGCAGTGGATCCACAACGGCGTGCGCCTGGCCGACGGCACCGAGATCACCGCCGACCTCGTCGGCCGCATCGAGGACGAGGAACTGGCCACGATCCGCGACACGATCGGTGACGAGGCCTGGGCGGCGAGCCGCTTCGACGACGCCCGCAAGCTCTTCGAACGGGTCGCGCTGGCGGACGACTTCGCCGACTTCCTCACCACCGCCGCCTACGACTCGATCGACTGATGCGGCTCACCAGCGCCGACTACGACGACCTCGACCGGCGACTCGCCCCGCACGACGAGTTCCTCGCCGCGCGCTATCCGGGCGAGCGGGCCGACCGGCAGCCCGTGCACACCGTCTACATCCCGGCCGACCGGCTCGATGGTTTCCGCGAGTGGGGCGTGGAAGCCCTGCGCGTCATGGACAAGCACGACTTCCCGTGGTCGGTTCCGGGCGTCCGCGAGAAGCTGGCGATCGAACCGATCGAGGACCTGCGCGTCGACTTCGAGGACGGCTACGGCGTCCGCGACGACGACCAGGAGGACGCCGCCGTTCGCAAGGCCGCGACGATCCTGCGAGCCGGGGCCCGGCCCCCCTTCGTCGGCCTGCGCATCAAGTCGCTCGAATCGGCGACGAGGCACAGGTCGCTGCGCACCCTCGACCTGTTCCTCTCGTCCTATCAGGACGATCGGTTCATCATCACGCTACCCAAGGTGAGCGGCGCCGACCAGGTGACCGCGATGGTCGCGCTGCTGGAAAGACTCGAGACGGCGTATGGTCTGGCCGCCGGCACCCTGCGTTTCGAGATACAGATCGAGCTACCAGCCGCCGTGCTCGCCGCCGACGGCACCGCCACGGTGGCTCGGCTCATCACCGCCGCCGACGGCCGCTGCACCGGCTTGCATTACGGCACCTACGACTACAGCGCCGCGGCTGGCGTGGCCGCCGCCTATCAGGCGATGGACCATCCCGTCGCCGACCACGCCAAGGCCGTCATGCAGGTCGCTGCCGCCCAGACCGGGGTGCGACTCTCCGACGGCTCCAGCAACATCCTGCCGGTCGGCACCCGCGAGGAGGTCCAGTCCGCCTGGGAGGTCCACCACCGCCTGGTCGGCCGATCTCTCGAGCGTGGCTTCTACCAGGGGTGGGACCTTCATCCGGCCCAGCTCCCGACCCGTTACGCGGCGACCTACGCGTTCTTCCGCGACAGCAGCGACACCGCCGTCACCCGTCTGCGCCGCTACCTCGATCGCCAGGAGAGCGGGATCGCCGACGAGCCCGCCACCGCCCGGGCCCTCGCCACCTATCTGCTGCGCGGTCTCAACTGCGGTGCCCTGACCGACACGGCCTTCACCCGAGAGGAGCTGCTCGCCTTCCGGTGAGCCGCGCAAAGGCGGACGGATGCCTCGGAGATACGACATCCCCGGCTCCGTAACCGCCGCCGCGACCGAACTGCCGCGACGAATTCGGGCTGCCGCGACGAATTCGGGCTGCCGCGACGAATTCGGGCTGCCGCGACGAACGCGCGGGCCTAGGCGTGCGACAACACTGTAGAAGCCAGCTACCTGCAAGAACGAAGCTTGCTCGACAACAAGTCGACGCTTTCTGTCACAGGGCAGGTCTAGTCTCGGCGCATGGTCGAGCTGGTGTTGCGGTCGCGGCGGGCGGTCGTGGATGGTGGCGAGCGGGCAGCCGCCGTGGCGATCGACGGTGGCAAGATCCTTGCGGTGGGTGACTACGACGACGTGTTCGATGCCGCCGTCGACACCGACCTGGGGGGCACGGCGCTGTTGCCGGGCCTGGTCGACACGCATGTGCATGTGAACGAGCCGGGCCGCACCGAGTGGGAGGGCTTCGCCTCGGCGACCCGCGCGGCGGCGGCCGGTGGCGTCACAGTGATCGTCGACATGCCGCTCAACAGTCTGCCGCCGACCGTCAATGTCGAGGCGCTCAAGGTCAAGCAGGCCGCCGCAGCCGGGCAGACCCACGTCGACGTCGGCTTCTGGGGCGGGGCGATCCCCGGAAACGCGTCCGATCTTCCAGGGCTGCGGGCGGCCGGGGTTTTCGGGTTCAAGGCCTTCCTGGCCGATTCGGGGGTGCCCGAGTTCCCGCCCGTCTCCGCCGCCGAGCTGCGACAGGCGCTCGACGCGGTCGAGGGAGCGCAGTTCGTCGTCCACGCCGAGGATCCCGAGCACCTCGTCGATCTGCCCGCCTCGACGACCTATGCCGACTTCCTCGCTTCCCGGCCGGCCGACGCCGAGCACGCCGCGGTCGTCACCGCCGTCGACGCGGCCCGCCGGACCGGCGGCCGGGTGCACATCCTGCACCTCTCCGCCGCGACCGCCCTCCCGTTGATCGCCGCGGCGAGAGACGAGGGCCTGCGCGTCACGGCCGAGACCTGCCCCCACTATCTGACGCTCGACGCCGGTGCCGTCCCCGACGGCGCGACCGAGTTCAAATGCTGCCCGCCCATCCGTGACGCGGCCAACGCCGATCAGCTCTGGCAGGCGCTGGCCGATGGGCTGATCACCTGCGTCGTCAGCGACCACTCGCCCTGCACCCCCGAGCTCAAGCGACGCGACACCGGCGACTTCGCCGCGGCCTGGGGCGGCATTGCGTCGGTGCAGCTGGGCCTCCCGGTGATCTGGAGCTCGGCGCGCGTCCGCGGCTATTCGCTGGCCGACGTGGTCGACTGGATGGCGTGCCGCCCGGCCGACCTGGTGGGGCTGCGCGCCAAGGGCCGCATCGCGGTGGGCGCCGACGCCGACCTGGTCGCCTTCGACACCGAGGCCGAGTTTGTCGTCGACCCCGCTCGGCTGCAGCACAAAAATCCCGTGACGCCCTATGCGGGCCGCACACTGCGGGGCGTCGTCCGCACTACCTGGCTCCGCGGCCACGCCGTCACCGGCGAGACGGCGCGGGGCCGGTTCCTGACCCGGGAGGACGCCTGATGGAAGACTTCGTCACCCTGCCCGACCTGGCATCCCGCGCGCTCGGCGGTGGCGTCGTGCACGCCGACGACGAGTTCTTCGCCGCAGCCGACCATCTCGTGCTCCCGGCGCCGCCGGTCTTCACGCCACGCTCGTTCGGCCACAAGGGCCAGGTGTATGACGGGTGGGAGTCCCGTCGCCGCCGCGAGCCCGGTTCCGACGCGGCGATCGTGCGGCTCGGCGTGCCCGGCGTCATCAGCGGCGTCGACGTCGACACCGCCTTCTTCACGGGCAACTTCCCGCCGCACGCCGCGATCGACGGCCTCGCCACTGACGGTTATCCCACCCCCGCCGAGCTGCTGGCCGCCGAGTGGACTCCGCTCGTGCCGAGGTCGCCGCTCGCCGGGGACAGCCGCAACCTGTTCGGCGTCACCGACAACCGCCGCTACACCCACGTCCGGCTCACGATCTACCCGGACGGCGGGGTGGCACGCCTCCGTGTCCACGGCACGGCTGTGCCCGACCCCCGGCTGCTGCCTGAGGTCTTCAACGTGGCGGCCCTCGAATACGGGGCGCGCATCACCGAGTGCAGCAACAGGTTCTACGGCCATCCGGAGAACATGCTGATGCCCGGTCAGGCCCAGCACATGGGCGACGGCTGGGAGACGTCCCGCCGCCGCGACGACGCCAACGACTGGGTGACGGTCCGCCTGGCCGCCCCCGCCGAGATCGCGCTGGTCGACCTCGACACGACCCACTTCAAGGGCAACGCCCCCGGCTGGGCCACCCTGCGCGGCATAGCGGACGGCCAGAACTGGTTCGACATCCTGCCCCGCGTCGCGCTGCGCCCCGACACGCCACACCGTTTCCCGGTGGACCCTGGCCGCGCCGCCAGCCACGTGCGGCTCGACATCTACCCCGACGGCGGCATGGCCCGCCTCCGCCTGCACGGCCGCCCCGCCGCTGATTTCCTGAACACCCAGTTCCGCCGGCATACCGCGGACGATCAGCTCGGCCGGTCGGCGCCGGGCCACCCCGCGACCGGGTACGGCCGGGCTCACCCGCACGCGGAAGGTGAGCTTTGATGGCCTACGACGAGGGCCTGGCGGAGCGGCTGCGTGACCGGCTGACCGACCCCGCGATCACCGAGCGCAAGATGTTCGGTGGCCTGGCGTTCTTCACCAACGGCACCCTGACGGTCGGCGTCTCCGGTGACGAACTCCTCGTGCGACTCGGCCCCGCCGGGATCGAGACCGCGCTGACTCGGCCGGGTGTCCGCCCGTTCGAGGTCGGTGGCCGCTCGATGCGCGGCTGGATCCTCGTGGCCGGCGACCACCTCGACGATCCCGAGCTCGAATCCTGGCTCGTCGAGGCCGCCGAGTACGTCCGCCTGCTCCCACCGAAATAGGGGATCAGGCGAGGTGTGGCGCTTGCTCGGCGGGGTCCGGACGAACAGCGCAGGGGCGGCAGAGCTTCGAATCCTGGCCGATGCCGTCCCGTCCCAGTCGTTCCACTCAGTTCGCCGGGGCGACGCGCGCAGCCCAGGTCCCGGCTTCGTCGGCCGGGAGGATGCGATTCAGGACCACGTCGGGGCGCATCAGGGGATAGGCGCGGCCGAGGTTCCAGCTCCGCTCGAAGGGCGGCGGGTCGAGGACGATCACGCGATGGTCGCCGAACAGGGGGATGTCGGCGGGACGGGCCTCGTTCCAGACGGTCTCGCCGGTCGCGTCGGCCAGAGAGAAGCGGCCGTGGATCCCGCCCGCGGGCATCAGCTCGCCGTCGGTCGCCGCCGCCACCCAGGCCTCTTCGGGCGGCTCGCCCGGGAGCAGGCCGCGGGACTCGTCGCCGATCAGGGTCGCGGCCAGCAGCGTGTGGAGCTGGAAGTTGTCGCCCACTCCGCTGATCGTCAGGTCGTACGCCCGGCCGGTCGGACGATGCAGCACCAGCAGGGGTTCGTCGTCGAGCACCTCGAGCAGGCCGAACAGCCAGGCCGCGTCCTCGGCGTGCGGCGTCATCCCGGCGGCCGCCGCGGTCAGCCGGTCGCGTTCGGGCAACGCCTGGCGCGCGACCTTCTGCTGGAGTGGCAGCAGCAGACTGGGGATCCAGTCGTTGACCGTGAACCACGCCTGGGTGATCTCGCCGGCCTCCTCGACGGTGAGCCCGGCCCGCGGCGCCGCCAGCACCACCCGTTCGCGCAGCTCGCGGTATTCCTCGGGCGAGGTCGGCGCGGTCACGTCGTCGCCCAGCTTGTCGGCGAGCACACCGAACTGGGCGGCCAGCTCGAGACCGGTGGAGAGCCGCTCGACCAGCACCGGCAGCACCGGCAGCGGGTCGGCGCCCTGCTCGATCATGCCGGCCACCAGCGTGGCGAGCAGGCCACCGTTGCCGAGCGCGACCTCACCGAGCGCGGGGATGAGCGGCACGAGACCGGCACTGAGCTCGGTGTGGTCGGCGTGCGGCAGACGCTCCACAATGGCGCGATAGCTCTTGGTGGAGGCTCGCGAGTCGAGGGTGATCACCGCCCCGGCCAGGTCGGTGCAGAGCTCGGGCAGGGTGGCCGCGGTACGTCCGGACATCCGCGCATCGTAGTGAGATCCGGCCGGGTGGCACCAGACCGCTTCGGCATTCGGTGGACGGAGGACCTTGACGTGAACCACGATACGGCTCTGCGTTACGGTTTGCGGTCATGCCGAGAACCGTGACGTTGGTGCTGGTCAACCCATCCGGTGAACTGCTGGGCGAGACTGATCCGTTCGAGGTCGAGCCCCCGTGGTGGCAGGAGGTCAACGACTTCGGCCCAGGACTCCAGGTCCTGCGCCTGTTGCACGCCGACCATCCGGCCCCACCCGGCGGCTCGGTCACCTATCTCGCTGAGGTCACCGATGAGTCCCGAAATATCCGAAAAATCGGGCGGACCGGGTCGGCGTACGCCGGGTGCCTGTTCGAGGCGCATCCGCGGCGGGCTGCTTATGCCGAGGTCGGCGGACCCGCGGCGTCGATCGAATGGGCTTCGAGGATCGTGCCTGGATCGACCGCCCGGCAGCAGCGCACCTGGAATCTCTCGGCGATCTGGCGGCTGGACGGCGCGGACGGGCAAGCCGTCGCGTGGCTCAAGCAGGTGCCGCGGTTCTTCGGGCACGAGCCGTACGCGCTGCGGATGGTCGCCGCCGTCGCCCCCGGGCTGGTGCCTGAGCTGATCGCCGACGGGGAGCACGGCCGGATGCTGCTGGCCCACGCGCCCGGCGCCGACCGCTACGGAGCCGGCGCCGAGCTGTGCGCCGAGATCGCCGCCGCCCTCCACCCGATTCAGGCGCACTTCGCCGCCGACCCGGCTCCGCTGCTGGGCATCCCCGACGCGCGCCTGAAGCAGACCCTCGGTGACTACGTACGGGTCGCCGAGCCATACTTCGACACGATTCCCGGTCTGCGCGAGCTCATCGACGACCTGCCGCGACGGTTCGACGCGATCGACGCCTGCGGGCTGCCCGACACTCTCGTACACGGTGATCTGCACCCGGGGAACGTGCGGACCGACGACGCCGGCCGGCTCACGATCATGGACTGGGGTGACTGCACCCTCGGTCACCCGGCCTTCGACATCCTGCGCCTCACCGACGGCACGACCGGCGGTGGGGCCGAGCCCGGCGCCGCCCTCGCCGCCCGCGACCACCTGGTGGCCGAGTGGGCCGAGCGCTGGCGGCAAACAGTCCCCGGGTCCGATCCGCTGCGGGCCGTCGAGTTGCTGCTTCCGGTCGCTCCGCTGCGGGGCGCCGTCCTCTACTCCTCGTTCCTCGAGAACATCGAGCCCACCGAGTGGCCCTACCACGAGGGCGACGTCCGGGACGGCCTCGTTGCCGCGGTGCGACAGTAAGGGACGCCCTGGCCGCCCCGATTCATCTACCCTGCTCGGCATGGCGCTGATCGAGCGATTCGCGGAGCTTGTCGTCCGGGGCGGCATCAACGTCCAACCGGGGCAGGGTGTGGTGCTGCATACCGATACGGCCCACCTGGAGATCGCCCGTGCGGTGACCCAGGCGGCGTACGAGGCCGGCGCCTCCTGGGTCGAGCCGGTATGGAGCGACGGGCCGATGCGCCGGTCGGCCGTCGAGCACGGCACGGTCGAGCAGCTCACCGCCGTACGTCCCTGGGCTCTGGCCCGAATCGAGGAGTGGACAGCGGCCGGCGCCGCGTGGATCCGGCTGCTCGGCAACGCCGACCCGCACCAGTTCGACGGGCTCGACCCGGCCAAGATCACCGCCTCTCCCGCCCAGGAGACACAGGCCATGCGCCGCGCGCTTCACGGCGGCCTGCGCTGGACCGTCGTCGGGGCGCCCAACCCCGGCTGGGCGCGAGAGGTCTTCGGCGAGCCCGACGTCGACCGGCTGTGGACGGCCGTCGGCACCGCGATGCGCCTCGACCTCGACGATCCCGTCGCCGCCTGGCGGGAGCGGTCCGCGATGCTCGCCGAACGTGGCCGCCGGCTCGACGCCCTCGACCTGACCGAGCTGCACTATCTCGGCGAGGGCACCGACCTGACCGTCGGGCTGCTGCCCAGGAGCCGCTGGACCGGTGGCGGCCTGGTGGACGGGGCCGGCATCCCGTACCTGCCGAACATCCCGACCGAGGAAGTCTTCACCAGCCCCGACCGCGCCCGGGCCGAGGGCTCGATCCGGGTGACCCGACCGGTGGTGATCGGCGGCCAAGTCGTCACCGGGCTGCGGCTGCGGCTCACCGGCGGCCGGATCACCGAGGTGTCGGCCGACGAGGGGGTGGACGTCGTGCGCGCTCACCTCGACACGGATGAGGGCGCCCGCCGGCTGGGCGAGGTGGCGCTGGTCGACCGGGACAGCCGGATCGCCCGTACGGGTGTGGTCTTTCACAACATGCTCTTCGACGAGAACGCGGCGTGCCACGTGGCCTGGGGTCAGAGTTTCCCGTTCGCAGTCGCCGGGGCCGCCGAGCTGACCGAGCAGCAGCGCGCCGACCTGGGGCTGAACATGTCCAGCGTGCACACCGACATCGTCATCGGGGGCGACGGAATCACGGTCACCGGCCGCGGCCCGGACGGCCCGATCGACATCATCCGCGACGACGAGTGGGTGCTGTGATGCGGGACGAGGGCGGTCAAACCATGAACAGCATCGCGGCGACGCCCAGCAGGACGAGAATGAGCATCGCGATCAGCAGCCCCTTCTCGGCAGCGGCGGCGGTATCGACCTCGGGGGCGTTGGACAACGGTTCACTGCTCATGGTCTGACTCCTCCGGGGGACTGTGGCGCTTCGCACACGAGGTGCGCGCGCCCGACAAGGGGCATAACTTGAAGGGCGTGCCGATGCCGGACTGGTTCCTCAGTACGCGGGAGCGTGGCAACCCCGACTCCTCCATACCCACCTGGTGCACCGGAAACGCGGCTGAACCGCTTATTCACGGAAAAACATATTTTGACCGTTTGGTGACCGAGGTGGCTGGTCTCCGCGAGGGTGACCACCTCTTCTTCACCGATTGGCGGGGCGACCCGGACGAGCGGATGCGTGACGACGGCCCGACGATCGCCGAGCTCTTCTCGGCGGCGGCCAAGCGCGGTGTCGTGGTCAAGGGCTTGCTCTGGCGTTCCCACCTCGACAAGCTCGCCTACAGCGAGGAAGAGAACCGCACCCTCAGTGACGACATCCGGGCGGCCGGCGGTGAGGTTCTGCTCGACCAGCGTGTCCGCCGTGGCGGTTCGCACCACCAGAAACTCGTCGTGCTGCGGCACCCGGGCCGCCCCGAGCTCGACGTCGCGTTCGCGGGCGGGATCGACCTCTGTCACAGCCGCCGCGACGACGAACGGCACCTCGGGGATCCGCAGGCGGTCACGATGGCCAAGGCGTACGGGAAGAATCCGCCCTGGCACGACGTGCAGCTGGAACTGCGCGGGCCGGTCGTGGGTGCGCTCGACCTGACGTTCCGGGAGCGGTGGAACGAGCCGGACGACCTCGACCAGCACGGCCCGATCGCGACGCTGACCGACAAGCTCAAGCACGCCGACATGAGCGCCGACAAACTGCCGCCGCAGCCGCCCGACCCGCCCGAGTGCGGGCCGCTCAACGTCCAGGTGCTGCGGACGTACGCGTCGATGCGGCCCAAGTACGACTTCGCGCGTAACGGCGAGCAGACCGTGGCGCGCGGCTACACCAAGGCGATCAAACGGGCACGCCGGTTCATCTACATCGAGGACCAATATCTGTGGTCGGCCGAGGTGGCGAACCTGTTCGCCGACGCGCTGCGGGCCAACCCCGAGCTGCACCTGATCGCGGTGATCCCCCGGTATCCCGACGTCGACGGCGCGTTCGCGCTGCCGCCGAACCAGATCGGTCGCGAGCTGGCGATCTCGATCTGCGTCAAGGCCGCGCCCGATCGCGTGCACATTTTCGACCTGGAGAACGAGGCGGGCACCCCGATCTACGTGCACGCCAAGATCTGTGTCATCGACGACGTGTGGTGCAGCGTCGGCAGCGACAACTTCAACCGCCGTTCGTGGACGCACGACAGTGAGCTCTCCAACGCGATCTTCGACGACACGCTCGACGAGCGCGCGCCCCGCGACCCGGCCGGGCTGGGCGACGGCGCCCGCCGATTCCCCCGGGAACTGCGGCTCGCGCTGATCCGCGAACACGTCTCGCAGGACGACGACAAGGATCTGGTCGACCCGGCCGACGCCGTACGCGAGATGAACGCGACCGCCGACCGTCTGCACAAGTGGCACGAGGCGGGCCGCGTCGGCCCCCGCCCGCCGGGCCGGCTGAAGCGGCACAACCCGGAGAGGCTGCCCTGGTATCAGCGGTGGTGGGCGATTCCGGCCTACCGCCTGGCCTACGACCCGGACGGCCGCTCCTGGCGGGACCGCTGGGCGAACCGGTGGTGATCAGAGCCCGAGAGTGCGCCGGCAGTCGGCCATGACGGACGGTGACACGAACGGCTCCCAGGTCGGGAAGACCGACCGGAAGTAGTCGCCGACCCGCGCGGCGATCTCGGGGGAGTGTTCGACGACATCGAGCTCGTTGACGATGCTCAGGTCGGCGAAGGCACGCAGCTCGGCCGGGGTCGGTGACTCGGCGTTGCCGGTGAAGCGGCACCGGATCGTCTGCGTCTCGGGCAACGCCCGCCACGTGCGGTCACGATCACAGCCGCCGTAGCGGTAGACCAGCGCCTCGGCGCGTGGGCCGATCAGAGCGCGCAACTCGGCGCGATCGGTGACGTCGAGCAGGACGACCGGGAAACCGTCGGTCCCGTACGTGGCATGCGTCAGGCCCGCCACCTGCTCGTCCTCATCGAGACCGTGCGAGGCGAGCCGGTCGCGCACACGGCCGAGGTGCTCGTAGAGGGATCCGCCGACGTGCGGGATCAACTCGGCGCCCTTGTCGCGGAGCCAGGCGCGGACGGCGTTCATGCGAGCTCCCAGGTGGTCGGCGTTCATGCGAGCTCCCAGGTGGTCGGCAGCAGGATCGGCGCGGACGGATCTCCGCCCTCGGTCAGGCCGACCCGCCACGCCTGCATGGGTGGGCGGCCGGTCTCGAGCCAGCGGTCGATGATCTTCACCGCGTCGTCGGCGTAATTCGCGGCCTCTGCACCCCCGGCCAACACACCGCCGTCCGGCAGGATGATCGCGCCGCCGGTACCCCGGACGTCCAGCAGCATCAGGCAGCTCTGCTCGCGGCGCGGCACAGCGGCGTGCGTGGCCCGGCGGTGCCACACCCCGGCCGCGTACCAGAGATCGCGATAGACCATCGGGGAGAGCGGCGGAGCGAAACGGCCCGGTGCGTACGGGCGGAGAGCACCGAGCGTCCTCGGCGCGACCGGAGCGGGGAACGGGCGGGCGGCGGTGAGCGGCCCGGCCGCGATCATGAATCCGGACGGGCTGACGACGCGGGCGTTCAGATCCCGCTCGAGGCGCAGCACGGGATGGGTGCCGGCGTGCTCGACCGGCGCCACCAGCACGCCCTCCGGCGTGAGCTGCTCGAGCCAGCGCGGCGAGACCCCGGCCACCCCGACGGTGACGATCACCCGATCCACCCGGATGCCGGGAAGGCCCGCGTAGCCGTCGCCGTGCTCGACCCGTACCCCCTCGATGCCGGCTCGGGTCAACGCGGAACGGGCTCGGTCGGCCACGTCCTTCTGCACGTCCACGCTGATGACCGACGCGCCGAGCGAGGCCAGGAGCGCGGCGTTGTAGCCGGTCCCGGCCCCGATCTCGAGAACGCTCAGGCCGGGCCGCACGTCCAGCGCCTCGATCATGAGGGCCATGAGCGAGGGCTGGCTGGACGAGCTGACCGGTGTGCGGCCATCCACTTTGGTGACGAGCACGTCGTCCTCGTACACGATCTCGAGGAAGTCGGGGTCGACCGGCTTGGCCCAGGTGCCGTCGCGCCGCTGGAACCCGTCCGGGACGAAGATCTCGCGCGGCACGCCCTCGAAGGCGGCGGCCAGCGCCGGCGAGAGGGTCACACCCCCTTGCCGGATCCGGTCGAGAAAACCCGCCCGCGGCCCGCGCATCCCCCCACCATAGAGGCGGTTTCCGACGTTATGGCCGCCGCGCCGGGCCGCGGCGCGATCGGGAGTCAGTCGGTGTGGGGGAGGCGACCGGCGGGGATGACGCCCAGGCGCCCCTTCTGGAAGTCGTCGAAGGCCTGCTTGAGCTCGGCCTGGGTGTTCATGACGAACGGGCCGTAGTGGGCCACCGGCTCGCGGATCGGGCGGCCGCCCATGATGAAGAGTTCCATCGCCGGGATGGTCGAATCCTGTGTGGCGTCGGCGGTCACCCGGATCGCGTCGCCCTTGCCGTGCGCGGCGAGCTGCCCGATCTGGATCGGGCGGGCCTCGGCGCCGACCGTGCCGCGGCCGGCCAGCACGTAGACCAGCGCGTTGTAGTCGGGTTGCCAGGGCAGGTCGAGCTGGGCGCCGGGCTGCAGCGTGACATGGGCCAGGTTGATCGGGGTGTGCGTCGAGCCGGGGCCGGCGTGCCCGCCGATCTCGCCGGCGATGACCCGGACCAGGCTGCCGCCGTCGGGCGTGGTCAGCAGGGCGGACTCGCGGCCGCGGATGTCCTGGTATTTCGGCGCGATCATCTTGGCGACGCGGGGCAGGTTGACCCAGAGCTGCAGGCCGTGGAACAGGCCGCCGCTGGTCACCAGGTGCTCGGGCGGGGCCTCGATGTGCAGGATGCCCTGGCCGGCGGTCATCCACTGGGTGTCACCGTCGGCGATCGTGCCGCCGCTGCCGAGCGAGTCCTGGTGATCCATGATCCCGTCGATCATGTAGGTCACCGTCTCGAAGCCGCGGTGCGGGTGCCATGGGGTCCCCTTCGGCTCTCCGGGCGCATAGTCGACCTCGCCCATCTGGTCCAGGTGAATGAACGGGTCGAGCTCGTTCATCGGCACTCCGGCGAAGGCGCGGCGCACCGGGAAGCCCTCGCCCTCGTAGCCGGTCGGCGCGGTCGTCAGCCGGCGGACCGGGCGGTAGCTCGCGCCGGGGTCGAGGCGCGGGAGGCGGGGCAGGATCAGGACGTCGTCCACGGTGATGGCGGGCATGTCATGCCTTCCTGACTTTGTCGAAGACGCGGGAGATCACATCGAGCTCGTCGGGATCGAGCCGATCGATGAAGCTGTCGCGGACGGTGATCAGATGCAGCGGGGCGGCGGACTCGAGCGCGGCCATGCCCTCGTCGGTCAGCACGGCCTCCTGGCCGCGGCCGTCCTCGGGGCAGGGCTGCTTGCGCACGAGGCCGCGCTTGACCATCGAGCTGATCTGATAAGTGATGCGGCTGGGGGAGAAGACCAGGCGGCTCGCCAGCTCACCCATTCGCAGCCGATGCTCCGGAGCCTCGGAGAGCGTGACCATGACATGGTAATCATTCATGCTGAGACCGGTCTGCGCGCGAAGCTCGTCCTCGAGGTGGGTGTGCAGGGCCCAGGAGGTCTCGATGAAGGTGCGCCAGGCACTCTGTTCGCTGTCGCTGAGCGGGTCCGCCATCCGAGGACTGTAACTCTTTCAAATCTGAAATAACAAGTCGGCTGGTGGTCCCGTTCACCGAGCGGGGACGCGGGACAGCGGTGGCGCGCGGGCATGATCTGAAACTTACTCGGAACATCGCCTATCATCGGGCCCTGAGTGTGGCCGGGCCGGTGGGGGCAAACAGTGGCTTTCCGGGTGGAGTTCAAGGGCGAGGACTACGATTTCCGCTCGCTCGATGCCGCGCTGGACTGTGCCCGCAGCGCGATCCTCGCCGACATCGGGAGCATCGACGGCTGGGCGGTCGAGCACGACGAGAGCGTCGACGACTGGTTCGTCCAGGGTGTCCGCAACGGACGGCGGGTCGGCGTGACCGCGATCGTGTCGGGTCCGCGGGCCAGTGTCTTCGAGGAGTGGGAACGCCGGGTGGTCTTCGTCGGCGACACCCCGGCCGAGGCCTTCGCGATGGCCGCCGCCTGGTTGGAGCGGCGGCCCGAGATCACGTCGCTGGGGGACGTCGGCTGGCATCACACCGCCGACGGCCACCAGCTTCGCGTCTACTACAGAGGTTAGGCGGCTGCCTACAGAGGTTAGGCGGCTGCCGCGTTGACCGACTTCTCCATGTCCTCGCGGACGCGGTCGAGGTCGACGCCCCGCTCGGCGAGGATGAGCACGCCCAGGCCCTGACCCTCGCGCAGCAGGCCCAGCATGATGTGCTCGGGCGCGATGAATTTCTGTTTGAGTCGGAGGGCCTCGCGCAGCGACAGTTCGAGGACCTTCTTGTTGCGGTTGGTGAAGGGGATGTGCCCGCCGGTCGTCGGGAACAGGCCGAGGAACCCGCGCTTCCGCTTCTCGGGGCGGCGGGGCAGGTTGAGTGCCCCGGCCCCGAAATTCGTCTCGATCGCCTCGCGCACCGCGGCCAGGTCGATGCCGATCGCCTTGAGTGCCGCCGCGTCCTCGGCGTCGGCGTCGCTGAGGATCGGGCCCTGGTCGGTATGACCGCCGATGCGGCGTACGACGTCGGCCCGCACGGCCTCGGCGTCGACGTCGTAGGGCCGTAGCGATCGGGCGACCGCGCCCTCGGGCTCGGCCAGCAGGGCGAGCAGGACATGTTCGGTGCCGATGTGGTCGTGGTGCAGGTCGCGGGCCTCGGTCTGGGCGTTGGTGACGGCGGCGCGCGCGCCGGCGGTGAATCGTTCGAACATCTTTCAGTCCTCCCGTGGGTCCTGCGCCGGCATGAGGCGCGCGTGCTTCTTGTGTACGCCCTGGCGGGTCACCTGGAGCGCGTCGGCGATCTCCTGCCAGGACCAGCCTTTGCGGCGTGCGTTGGCCACCTGGAGATGCTCGAGGCCCTCGAGGAGGCGGCGCAGCGCCACGACTGCGCGCAGGCCGACCCGGGGGTCAGCGCTGCTCGCCGCCGCGGCGAGGTCCGTTGCTTCGGTCATGCTGTCAACTTACGTTGACGACCGGCCATCGTCAACCTCGGTTGACAGTGGGCGCGAAAACGGAGGGCCGGCGCTCGGCCGGCCCTCCGTGATTACCGGCCTCGGCCGGTCTTTTCCCGCAGCTCGTCGATCTTCGCGCGCCTCTCCGCGGACGTATTCGAACGCCTGTTCCCTTACCCTCCGTACGTCAACTCCATGCCGATGATGTCGTTGTAAGCCACGCTCAGCTCGACCGGGCGATGCACCGGCGCGGTGATCGCGAAGGGCGCACCCAGCGGGTCGACCATCTCGACGTAGCTGCCCAGGCCCATCTCGACCGGCCCGGCAAGGACCCGGCCACCCAGCCCGGCGCACCGGTCGATGGCCTCGGTGGTGTCGGCCACCTGGAACGACGGCTGCCAGCGGACGTCGTAACGCCCCGCGATCAGACCGGCCACCGAGTCGTGCGCCTCGCTCAGCCACTCGCGGCTGCCGAACTCGTCGGTCAGTGTCCAGCCGAAGACCGATCCGTAGAACGCGGTGGCCGTGGCGATGTCGCCGGTGAGCAGGTCGGACCACTCCATCGTGCCCGGCTCGCCGCGCACCTGGGTGCCGGCGAACCCGGCGGCCTGCCACAGCCCGAAGACCGCCCCGGAGGAGTCGGACACGACCGCGGTGCGGGCGCCCTGACGGTCCTCGATCCTGGTCAACTGCCGGCCGAAGGCGCTGGTCACGCGTTCGACGGTCGGCCCCAGGTCGGGCGCGGCCAGATAGGTCAGCCAGCCCTGGGTCTCGGCGGGCCGCTCCGGCCTCGTGCGGGCGATGCCGGCCACCGCGCGGCCGTCGAGCAGGAATCGATCACCCTCGACCTGCCAGCCGAAGAGTCCGGCATAGAACCCCGCGACATCGTCAGGGTGAGATGTCGTGAGCTCGACCCAGCAGGGAGTCGACGGCGCAAAGCCTCTGATCCGCATATACCGCTCCAACGTGGACGTCCCCGAATGGCGATGACTCTACGGCAATCTATACGGGCCGTCACTACCCTGGGGTTCAATGTCCGCTTTAGAACGTCTTTTCGCTACCTTAAGTAACTGGCTGTAGGTTGCGCATCACACGAGCGTTAACGGGTCATCAATTTGCCGATTATGGAAGCGGTTCCAGCCACGTCCGTCAATCCGTACGGGTGCCCGCGAGGAGTATCTCGAACCAGACAGTCGTGCCCCGCACGGTCGGATCGGTGCCCCACGAGTCGCTCAGCTCCTCGATCAGACCCAGTCCCCGGCCGCGGCTGCTCATCGTGTCGGCGTGCGCGCGGATGACACTGCCCCGGGTGCCGGTGTCGGCCACCGAGACCAGCAACCGCTCGGCGTTCAGGTCGATGTGCACCTGCGCGGGGGTGCCGGCGTGCAACAACGCGTTGGTGGTCAGCTCGCTGGTGCAGAGGATGGCCGCGCCGATCACCGGATCGGGGACCGTCCAGCCCCGCAGGTGGGTGGTCATCCATTGACGTACGCGGCTCGGGCCCGTGGGTTCGGCCGGCACCAGCATCGTCGCCGACCGGCTCATCGCCACCGCCCGCTCGACCGCCAGCACCGCGACGTCGTCGTCGGTCGCGCCGGCCACCGCCGAGGTCGCCAGCGAGCAGAGGTTGCGCGGGTCGCCGCTCCCCGCCCCGGCAACGGCCGCCACCAGGTCGTCGAGTCCCTTGTTGAGGGCGTGGCCGCGCCGCTCGACGACGCCGTCGCTGAACATCAGGATCGTGTCGCCCGGATCGAGCCGCACCTGGCCCGTCTGCCAGCGCCCGCCCAGCCCCAGCGGAGCGCCCGGCGGCACCTTGACCAGCTCGGCCGTGGGCATCTCGCCACCCTGCCCGGCCCGGCGCAGCACCGGCGGCGGATGCCCCGCGCTGGCCATCGTGATCGTGCCGTCGGCCGGGTCGAGCACCCCGTAGACGACGGTCACGAAGATCTCCTCGTTACGCGACTCGGCACCCAGCGACCCGACCAGCCGGTCGAGACCCGCCAGCACGCTCGGTGGCGCCGGATCGGTCAGCGCCATCGCCCGCAGCGCGGCCCGGACCTGGCCCATCACCGCGGCCGCCCGCACGTCGTGCCCGGCCACGTCGCCCAGCACCATCGCCAGCCGGCCGTCGATCAGCCGGAACGCGTCGTAGAAGTCGCCACCGGCCGCGTTGCCGTCGACGCCCACGTCGTAGCGGGCGGCGATGCGGAACGTCTCCAGCTCGGGCAGGTGCTCGGGCAGCATGCTGCGCTGCAGGAGCTGGGCCGTGCCGTGCTGCGCCTCGAACCGGCGGGCCCGCTCGGCGGCCTGCGCGACCAGCCGGGCGGCCGCGTCGAGCAGTGCCCGCTCGGCCGGCAACCAGGTGTGCGCCGCGCGATAACCGATGGTCAGCGCGCCGGTCAGCGAAGGTGTGCGCAGGGGCAGCGCGGCCAGGGCCCGGATGCGCCGCTCATGCCGATCGGTGGCGACGTGCCGCAAAGGCTCCCCATCGGGTATGAACGTGGGGCGCCCGGACTGGGCGGCGGCGACCAGAGGCGCCTGCGGGTCGCCGGCCAGCCTCTTCCATAGCGGCGGGAGCCGCTCGTCGGCCTCGTCGAGCATCTCGCCCCGGATGCGGCGCACGTAGCGGTAGGCCCCGCCCTCGTCGACCGCGAAGGCACAGTGATCGACGTCGAACGAGGTCGTCGCGTAGCCCAGCACGACCCGGGCCACGTCGTCGACGGTCAGCGCGCCGGCCAGCCGCGAGGTGAGATCGCCGAGGCTCTGCAGCCGGCGAGTCACCTGGGTGGTCTCGGCGGCGACGGTCAGCACGCCGGTGATCGTGCCGCGCAGGTCGCGCACGACGGAGTGGCCGCGGGTGAAGAACGCCTGCTCGGGCCGGTCGCTCAGACCACGCGCGACGGTGAGCGGGGTCTCGGCCTCGAGGAAGGGGCGGCCGCTGCGGTAGACCTCCTCGACGGCCCCGCCGAAGCCCCGCGTCTGCCACAGATCGCCGAAGACCTCGGCGGCGGGCTGACCCAGCGCGGCGGGATGCAAAGAGCCGATCAGATCCGCGTACGCGTCGTTGTAGATCAGCAGGAAGCCGTCGCCGTGGCTGTAGGCCATCGGCATGGGGGAGGCGAGAACCAGCTCGACGGTCGCCGAGACGGCCGGGTCCCAATGGTCGCGGAGGCCGAGCTCGCTGTCGCCCCAGTCGCGGCCGTGCACCAGGTCGGCGCAGCTCGGACGGCCCGCCGGAGCCGCGACAGGCTGCGCGGGCAAAGCGGGCATCACTGAGGGGATCACCCCACCCGTCCCGGCCATGCGAAAAGAGTATCCCTACTCCGCCGTTCGGACGATGCCGCACCGACCATCCGTCCGATTCTTGACGGTACGACCCCGAACTGGTGCGCGTGCCGTAGCGAGGCGGCCAGGCCGCGGCCCCCGTCGATCATCGCCGGATCGGCATGGCTGGATGGTGAGCGGCGAACGCGGCCGAGTTCGGCGCGGAGATCCGACGCGGCCGGGCCGGTCGTGAGTTACGGCCGGGAGGGGACGACTGGCGGTTCCTGCGTGGCCCTGGGCTCGACACGACGCGTACCGCATGATTTTGATCTTGAGCAGTAAAGAGGGCCGGTGCCGACGAACGGCACCGGCCCTCGATGAAAGGTTGTCAGCGGGCGGTCAACGGATGGTCAGAGCTGGGGGAGCATGCGAGCCAGGAGGCAGACCGCCAGCAGGCGGCGTAGGACCCAGTCGTTGGCGGCCCAGTTGATGGTGTCGACCGGCGGGCGCCAGCCGTGGGTGAAGGCGGCGTCGCGCACGCCCTCGGCGTAGGCGGCCAGCAGGACCGGGGTGAGGGGACGGGCGTCCGACGACAGGCTGTCGCGGATGCCGGCGGCGTGCTGGTCGACGAGGGCCATCAGGCCGGGGTTGGCGTCGGCCGCGTCGAGGCCGCTGAAACCGATGGTGTCGTGCAGGTCGGCCAGGCTGGCGTGGGCGGATCGGAGGGCGGCACGGGCGGCGGCACCGCTGAACAAACCATTCATGGGAGGAACATTAGGAAGCCTCGGGTATCGAACGGTGCTCCGGATCGGTGCAGCTCGGTTGAAGCTTTCGAACGCGCGGAAGGCGAGGCGGTCGTGCCGCTGCGCGAGGCCGGGCTCAAGGAGCGGCGGCGGACCGGCCTTACTCCGCCTGGGAAGACCGGCCTCACTCCGCCTGGGAAGCCGGCCTTACTCCGCCTGGGAAGGCTGAGACGGCTGGGTCGGACGGCGGCGTTGCGCGTCGTCGGCGAGGATGACGGTCGCGACGACGAGGGCCACGACCACGGCGAAGAGCCAGGACGCGTCTTCGATCAGCTTCGCCGCCAACGGGGCCTGGAAGGCGGCCAGCAGGAAACCGACCCAGGCGAGACGACGCTGACGTTCGGAGAGAAAACCAGCAGAACGCATTCGGACAGTCTTGCCCGCAATGGGCGGATCGCCGTCACCCGTTCGGCCGATTCTGCGTTGTCCGATCGTGCCCTCAGTCGTGCGTCACCGCCGCTCAATAATCGCGTTGCTGCTGGTCAGCGTGCTGGTTGCCGCTGGTTGTGCGAGGGCTGAGCCGGCCGCCGCACCGTCTGAACCGCTTGCACACATCGTGACCGGGCCGCTCTACGAGCGTACTCAAGCCTTACTGACCGTAGTGGACGCCTCGTCGCGCGTGCGCCTCGTGCTGGCCAATATTCCCGGCCTGCTCTACCGCATCAGTACGCCGGCCGGCGCGGGGCTGGCGCCGCGGGTGAGTCGTCGGGCGGGACTCGTCCGGACCACTCTGGTGCCCACCGGCGATGACGGGCCGAACGAGGTGCGGATCGTGCTCAACCGGGCTGTGCGGTGGGACATCCGCCTGCCGGCCGGCGCGGGGGAGCAGCAGCTCGATCTGGCCCGGGGCCACGTCACCCGGCTCGACGTGGGCCCCTCCGGCCTGGTCGAGATGCGTCTGTCCGAGCCTCGCGGTTCCGTCCCGCTGACGCTCACCGGCGGCGTCGGCACGCTGATCATCCGCGTCCCGCGGGGCGTAACATTGCGTCTCGCGCTGAACAAAGACGCTCCGCCGGCTCCGGACCGGTATGTGCTGCATGCCCGGTCCTCGGTCGGCGGGCTGACCGTACGCCGTACCGACGGGCACTGAACGGCCGCCCGGATGTCCGAGCGGCCGCTCTTCAGCGATTACTCGCCGGGACGGTCGACCTGGCCGCGCCAGGCGCCGGTCTCGACGCCGCCACGGCTCTCGATGTACTCCTTGAACCGCTTGAGGTCGCCCTTCACCCGGCGATCGACGATGCCGAGCTTGTCGCCGGCGTTCTCGATGAAGCCCTGCGGGTCGTAGTCCATCTGCACGGTGACCCGGGTGTGGGTGTCGTCGAGCCGGTGGAAGGTGACCACGCCGGCCTGCTTCTCACCCTCGACCGACTTCCAGGCCACCCGCTCGTCGGGCAGCTGCTCGGTGATCTCGGCGTCGAACTCGCGCTTGACGCCGGCGATCTCGGTCTTCCAGTGGGTGCGTGTGGCGTCCAGCTGTCGGATCTCCTGCACCCCCTCCATGAATCGGGGGAACTCCTCGAACTGGGTCCACTGGTCGTACGCGGTACGCACGGGAACGTCGACGTCAACGGACTCGGTCACGGTACTCACGGTGTGAACTCCCTTGATTTTTGTTGCCCCGCCTTGCGTATCAGGGGTGCCCGGCTCCGGCGCGGCTAAACGGGGCGCGAGCGGAGTCTTCGGATCCTCGTCACCCGCCTGCCGCAGCCTGGCCCGCTGCACCTCGGCGTTGACCTGCACGCCCAGCAGCACCGCGATGTTCGACAGATAGATCCAGACCAGGAACGCCATGATCGCGCCGAGGCTGCCGTAGGTGCGGTTGTAGGAGCCGAAGTTCGCCACGTAGAGGCCGAACGCGAACGACGTCAAGCTCCACACGAACAACGACACCGAGCCGCCGACGGTGAGCCAGCGGAGGCGGGGCTGCCGTACGTTCGGGGCGATCCAGAAGAGCAGCGACAACAGGACGGTGGCGATCGCCACCAGCACCGGCCAGCGCCCGATCGACCAGAACTGCCGGGCCGTCGCACCCGCACCGAGTGCGTCGCCGACCGCGTCCACCAGTGGGCCGCTGATCACCAGGCCGGCGCCGACCGCGGCGAGGAGCACCAGGGCCACGGCGGCCAAGGCGATCTCCAGGAGCTGCAGCTGCCACCAGCTGCGCCCCTCCTGGACGCCGTAGATGCGATTGGATGCCCGGGTGAAGGCCGCGACGTAGCCGGAGGCCGACCAGAGCGCGAGCAGCAGGCCGAAACTGAAGAGCACCTTGGCCGAGTCCTGCTGGACGAGCAGCATCTGCACGATCGACAGGAGGTTCTCGTTGCCGACCACCGAGCCGAGCCCCAGGTCACGCAGGATGCCCACGGTGGCGTTGAGAACCGTGGAGCCGTCGGTGACCAGGTTGATCAGTGCGACGATCACGACCAGTGAGGGAATCAGCGCGGTGAAGGTTCTATAAGTCATCGCGGCGGCGAAGTCAGAGCAGTCATCCTCGACATAGCCGACGACGCTGCGCCAGAGCACCGAGCGCCAGTAACGCCACTGCAACTGACGGAGCAGGCGCGGGACCGGACGGGGAGTCATGGCATCGGCCTGGGCCTCGGACTCCCGGTCGACGGTGGGCTCGGTGCTCATGCCGGCTTCTCGAGAGGTCATCGAGAGCGCATCTACCCGACCACGAAGAGCGACAAACACGGAGGTTGAGCATGGAGACCGCGGACGCGATCGTCGTGGGCGCAGGGCACAACGGGCTGGTCGCGGCCAACCTGCTCGCCGACGCCGGATGGTCCGTCCTGGTGCTGGAGGCGACTCCCCACCCGGGCGGCGCCGTGCGGTCGGGCTTCGTGACCGCGCCGGGCTATCTCAGCGACCTCTTCAGTTCCTTCTACCCCCTGGGGTACGCCTCCCCGGTGCTCGGCGACCTCGATCTGGGCGACCACGGACTGAACTGGACCCACGCGCCCGAGGTGCTGACCCACCTGCTGCCGGACGGCCGCGGCGTGACGCTCAGCCGCGACCTGCGGCGCACGATGGAGTCGGTCGACCGGTTCGCCGGGGGCGACGGGGAACGCTGGCGACGCGAGTTCGAGCAGTGGGGCAAGGTCGCCGGGCCGATGCTCGACACGATCCTGAAGCCGTTCCCGCCCGTGCGGGGCGGGCTGGGGGTGCTGCGCGGCCTGCGGACGCCGGGCGCGCTGCGGCTGGCTCGCCGCCTGCTGCTGTCGGTGCGGGAGCTCGGTCTGGAGACGTTCCGCGGTGAGGGGGCGGCGCTCCTGCTGGCCGGGTGTGCCCTGCACACCGACCTGTCGCCCGAGGAGGCCGGCGGCGGGGTGTACGGATGGTTGCTCGCGATGCTGGGCCAGGAGGTCGGCTGGCCGGTGCCCGTCGGCGGCGCCCAGAAGATCACCGACGCCCTCGTCACCCGCCTCGAGCAGCGCGGCGGACGGATCGTCTACGACGCGCCCGTTTTTCGCGTGCTCATCGCCCGCGGCCGGGCTCTGGGCGTCGAGGCGGCAACGGGGACCTATCGGGCATACCGGGCGGTGCTGGCGGACGTGCCCGCCCCGGCGCTCTTCCTCGATCTGGTCGGAACGCGCTGGCTGCCGCCCCGGATGGTCGAGGATTTGGACCACTTCCGCTGGGACGGTGCCACGGTCAAGGTCGACTGGGCGGTGCGCACCAGGATGCCGTGGAACAACGAGGCCGCCGCCGGAGCCGGAACGGTCCACCTGGGTGCCGATCTCAACGGCCTGACCAAGTACGCCGCGCACCTCGCCACCGACGAGCTCCCGCCGCACCCGTTCCTGCTGCTGGGCCAGATGACCACGGCCGACCCGACCCACTCGCCCGAGGGGACCGAGTCGCTCTGGGCCTACACGCACCTTCCGCAGCGGCAGCACTGGGAGCCCGACGAGATCGCCGCCCACGTCGACCGGATGGAGTCGGTGATCGAGAACCACGCCCCCGGTTTTCGCCGCGAGGTGGTCGGCCGCAACGTCTTCTCCCCGGCCGACCTGGAGCGCGAGAACCCGGCCCTGGTCGGCGGCGCCCTCGGCGGCGGCACGGCGGCCGCCTTCCAGCAGCTCTTCCTGCGCCCTGTCCCCGGCCTGGGCCGCGCCGACACCCCGGTCGACCGGCTCTTCCTGGCCGGCTCCTCGGCGCACCCCGGCGGCGGCGTGCACGGCGCCCCGGGCGCCAACGCGGCCCGCGCCGCCCTGCTGCGCGACCGGGCCGTCCTGGGCGGCGCCTACCGAGCAGTGATCAACGCGGGAAACCGTGTCGTCTACGGCTGAGCCGCGGCGCCTCGACGGCCACCTCGAGCACGGGAGCAGCCCTTCGGGCGCGAGCTAATCCTTCGTGCGCGAGCGTTCGGCGAGGTCGGCCAGCCGGCTCAGGGCCTCGACGTTGCGCCGGTGCAGGACGAGGTCGTTGATCTTGTTGCGGGCGGCCAGCAGCGGCCCCCGTTCGAACTGCTCGTGCAAGGTAACGCGGGTGGCGGAGCCGGCCAAGAGCTCCAGCTTGATGTCGACCACCGCCTCGCCGAGCGGCCACAGTCCGGCTCGCAGGCGCAGTCGACGGCCGGGCTCGACGAGCAGCACCGTGGACGAGTCGTGCAGGGAGAACGGCCACGGCCCGGCCTTGTGGTGCAGTGCGGCGCCGACCTCGGGCCAGCTCGGGTCGACGTCGCGGATGTGGGTGGTGCCGACCACCCAGTCGCTGTAGGTCCAGCCGTCGGCGAGCACCGCGAACACCCGGTCCGGCGGAGCTTGAACAGTACGCTGCACAGTTGCCACGACCAGGACATACCCTTCGAGATGCCGGCGTAACGGAGAGGTGAAGGTTTACGGATCCGGCAGTCGGGCAACAGCCACCGCGAACCGCATCCATATGGAGGGGACCACGTGCGCATCGCCATGATTTCCGAGCACGCCAGTCCTCTGGGGGATAGCGGTCGGTACGCCTATATCGCCAACCTCTCCGCGGCCCTCGCCGAGATCGGGCACGAGGTGCGCGTCTTCACCCGTCGCGACGACCCGGCCCTGGCCGAGGTGGTCACCACGCCCGGCGGCATCCGGATCGTGCACGTCCCGGCCGGACCGCCCCGCTTCCTCCCGCCTGACCTGCTGCTTCCGCACATGGGCGAGTTCGCCCGGCTGCTCGAGGAGATCTGGCGCGGCGACGACTGGGCGCCCGAGGTCGCGCACGCCCACTTCTGGACCAGTGGCCTCGCCGCCGTCACCGCCGCGCGCCAGTTCGGCATCCCCGTCGTTCAGTCGTTCCACGAGCTCGGCGAGGTCGAGGCCGGCGGCGACGGACCCTCCCGCACCGGCTACGAGCGGGCGTTGGGCCGGGCCGTCGACCGGGTGGTCGCTCAGACCCAGGACGAGGTGCAGGGGCTGATGCGCATCGGGGTGCCGCGGGCCCGGTTGACCGTGGTACCCGCCGGTGTCGACAGTGTCCGGTTCACCCCCGAGGGTCCGGCCGCCGACCGCGACCCCGACCGCCCGCGCATCCTGTCGGTGGGCCGGCTCGTCGAGCGCAAAGGCTTCGGCGACGTCATCCAGGCCATGCGCTATGTGCCCCGCGCCGAAGTCGTCGTGGTCGGTGGGCCGGCGGCCGGCGACCTCGCCGCCGACCCGGGCGCCCGCAAGCTGCGCGCGCTCGCCGAGAAGTTCCAGGTCGCCGACCGGCTCCGGCTGGTCGGCGCGGTGCCCGAGGCGGACATGCCGCGCTGGTACCGCTCGGCCGACCTGCTCGTCGCCGCGCCCTGGCAGGAGCAGTACGAGTCGTCCGCGCTCGAGGCGATGGCCTGTGGCGTGCCGGTGATCGGCACGACCGTGGGCGGCCTGACCGAGACCGTGGTCGACGGCCTCACCGGTGACCTGGTGCCGGCCCGCGACCCGCGCGCGCTGGGCGGGGCGCTGCGGCGGTTGGTCAACGACCGGGTGCGGCGCTTCGCGTACGCGACGGCCGCGCTCGACCGCGCACGGCAGGCATACTCCTGGAAGCGGGTCGCCGCCCAGGTCGGCTCGGTTTACGCCACCGTCACAGGCCTGCGCAAGTCTCCCACCAGCACCAACACCGAAGAAGCGATGGCCTAGACGCGGCCGGCGAGATCGTCGGCATTCTCGGCCCGACCGGCGTCGGCAAGACCACCACGGTTGAGAGCATCGCCAGGCCGCGCCGCTCGGAGCCCGTCAGTCGGAGAGGGCCTTGGCCAGGTCGTCGCGGAAGGCGCGCTCGTTGTCGGTGACGGCCTCGCCGCCCAGCCCCAGCACGCCTCCGGTCGACGCGGCCCCCACGACGCTCTCGGCGATCTCGACGAGCCAGTGCTTGTACGTCTCGGCGTCCGCCTGCTCGGCCTTGGCGACCAGCAGCCCGTTGACCTCGGCAGCCCGGCCGAGCACGTCCTCGGCGTACGCGATGGGGTCGCTCGGCTCGATGACCGGCGGCTCCTCACCCAGGTCGGGGTCGCCCACGCGCGCCACGATCGCCCCGGCGACCGCCGCGACCAGCGGACTGGCCGACGCCCGCGCGTCCGAGATGACGTCGAGCCCGGCCGCCGACTCGGCCCGGGTCTTGCGCGTGCTGTCGGGGGAGGCCGCACTGGCCGCGGTGAGCACCGACTGGGGCAGGCCGACGAGCAGCCCCCACTCCGCGTCGGTGAATCCCAGCATCGAGTACAGCGGTGCGTCGCTCACGGTAAGTCCTTACGGTCGGTGAATCTTGCCTGCTTCTTATACCCCGCCAGCCCCATCCCCACCGCCCACGACGACGGCGAGTTCGGCCAGGTCCGCCCCATGCCCGCGGCCCGGCGGCTGTCGCCGTCACCCGGTCGGCTGACGTGTCATAGGATTTCGCCCAGTCCCGGCGAGGAGATCGATGACGAACACCACCCACCGGCTGACCCTCTGGTGTGGACGGTTGGTCCTCGGCAGCTGGTTCAACCAGGCCGGATTCGCGGTCATCGTGCTCAATGCTTTCGTGCTGGGCCTGGAGACGTACGATCCGGTGGTTGAGGCGGCCGGTCCGTTGCTCAAGACCATCGAGTACGCCTGTGTCGCGTGCTTCGCCGTCGAACTGCTGGTCCGGTTCGGGGCCGCGCCGCGGAGCTTCTTCCGAGGCGGCTGGAACCTGTTCGACCTGGCCATCGTCCTGGCGCCGGTGCTGCCCGGAGTCCGCGAGAACGTCACCCTGCTGCGCTTGTTGCGGCTGGCCCGGATCGTCCGGACGTTCCGGATGTTCCCCAGCCTGCGCGTGATCCTCGTCGGCATCCGTCGCAGCCTGCCCGGCCTGGGCAGCTTCCTGCTGATCACGGTCCTGCTGCTTTACGGCTACGCGATCCTTGGCTGGATGCTGTTCGGCGAGGCTCAGCCGGACCACTACGGTACGGTCGGGCACGCGATGCTGAGCCTGTTCCTGCTGCTCTCCCTGGACGGCATCACCGACATGTTGCAGGCCGGGCGCGAGGTCACGGAGTGGGCGATCGTCTACTACGTGTCGTACATGGTCGTCGCCTGTTTCCTCCTGACCAACCTGCTGGTCGGCGTCGTCCTGAACGCGTTGCAGGAGGCCCACGAGGCCGAGCGCGCCGAGGTGAAGGTCCCGGCCCGCCCCGAGCCCTCGGTCCACGACCAGCTCGCCTCCCTGCGCACCATCATCGAAGACCTGGAACGCCGCCTCCCGGCCCAACCGGAGACCGCTGACCGGCTCCTGAAGTGACCTACCCGGTCTCCGCTGGACGGCCTCCCGGTATTCCGAACTGCCAGCGTCGCCGCCATCTCCGTTGACTCCACGCTGCTGTCCGAGACCATCCGCAGATACAAGTTTGGCGGCGCCGGCGGGTGGGGCTCCTCATCTTCACCACCGGAACCCAACTCGACGCCGTCGGCCGACGCCTGCTCGACTCCGGCGCCACCCGAGTCGACAGTGCTGTTTATCAATATCCTGTGAGATGGATCATCCATCTAGGACCCAGAACGTGCCTCCTCGTACGCTGTCCGCTCCGGGGGCAAGATCGACCGCCGCGGATCGAGTACGGGGGAGTGGCTGGATGCTGTCCAAGAACAGGTGGGGCGCACGGCTGGTGGCACGATGGCGCCGCCTGGTAGTGCTGGGTTTGGTCGCCGCGGGGGGGCCCGCGCTGATCGGGTTGACACCGGGCGCGGCGGTCGCTGACCCGAAGGGTGTGGCCTGGCCCGAGCCGAAGCCACTCGAGCGTGTACAACTCGGCAAGAGCAAGGCTGCCGCGCGCAAGGTCCCGGCCAAGACGGCGTACGCGAAGTTCGCGGTTGGCGCGAACGCGTCACTGCCAGGCGCACAGGACACCACCGTCCGGCTTGCCGGCCGTACGAAGGTCCGGGCCGGCTCGTCGCCGGTATCGGTCGCGCAAGGTGCCCAAAGTCCCGCGCCCGAGCAGGTACGGGTGACCACCGTCGACCAGGAGACGGCCCGGGCGGCCGGCGTGCGGGGCGTGATGTTCGCACTGCGCGGCACGGGTGCGGCCGGCACCGTCGATGTCGAGGTCGACCCCTCCACTTTCCGCAACGCCTACGGCGGCGGCTACGAGTCGCGGCTGCGCCTCGTTCAGCTGCCCGCCTGCGCGCTCACGACCCCTGAGCTCGAGCGGTGCCGCGTGCGGACCCCGCTGCCCGCGCTGACCGGCGTACCGCTCTCGGCGTCGGCCGCGGTCTCGTCCGGCGTCACGGTTCTGGCCGCCGACCCGGACGCCTCGGGCCGCAGCGGTGACTTCAAGGCCACCGACCTGTCCCCGGGCGGCTCGTGGTCGACCAGCGGCAACACCGGCGCGTTCACCTACAGCTACCCGATCGCGGTGCCCCCGGCGGTCGGCGGCGGTGCACCGGCGCTAAGCCTGTCGTACAGCTCGAGTTCGCAGGACGCCCGAACCCTGGGCACCAACAACCAATCCTCGTGGGTGGGCGACGGCTGGAGCACCCCGGACAACTTTATCGAGCGCACCTACCGTAGCTGCGAGGATGTCGAGGATTCGGGCGCGCCGGAGCACTCGGGCGACATGTGCTGGGCCGGGCAGATCCTCACGCTGTCGCTCAACGGGACATCGACCGAGGTCGTGTTCGACGACAAGACCAAGACGTTCCGGTCGGCCAACGACAGCGCGACCACGACTATCGAGAGCCTGAGTGGCGCCACCAACGAGACCAAGAACGGCGAGTACTTCCGGGTCATCGAGAACGGCGTCCAGTACTACTTCGGGCTCAACCGCTTGCCCGGGTGGGCTGCGGGCAAGGACGAGACCAAGTCCGTACGGACGGTGCCGGTCTACAAGGCCCACGGCGGGGTGGCAGCGTGTCCTGACGGCGCTTTCGCCGCTACCTCATGCAAGCTCGGTTACCGATTCGGGCTCGACTTGGTTGTCGACCGCAACAGCAACGCGATGGCCTACTACTACGGCCGGGAGAGCAACTTTTACGGCGCGAACATGAAGGACACCGCCGTCGAGTACGTGCGCGGCGGCACCCTACAGCGCATCGAGTATGGGCTGCGCTCCGGGTCGGTCTACTCCGCCCCGCCGTCCGGGAAGATCACCTTCAACACCACCGAGCGCTGCTTCCCCGGTGAACCGGCCGGCAACACCTGCGCGAGCGACCAGTTCGGCATGGCCCACCCCGAGTACTGGCCCGACGTGCCGGTCGACCTGAACTGCACCAGCGGCACAGACTGCATCAACCACTCGCCGAGCTTCTGGTCCCGGCGCCGCCTGGCCTCGATCGTCACCGAGGTGTCTGTCGGCGGTGAGCTGAAGCCGGTGGACCGCTACGACCTGACGCAAACCCTGCCCGACGGCGGCGACCACGCACCTACCGTCTGGCTGCAGTCGATCAAGCACACCGGCCTGGACAAGCTGGGCGGCGCGATCGCGAACGCCGACGGGGGCACGGTCAGCTTCAACCCCGCGCAGCTTTACAACCGCGTTGGCACGCTGCCCGGACTGCCCAAGATGTGGTACAACCGGATCGGCAATGTGACTTCGGAGACCGGCGCCGAAACCATCGTCACCTACAGCACCCCGGCGTGTTCCGGGCTGCCGGCCAGCGATCTGGCCGACGACAACGACACCAAGGCCCAGGCGTTCGCGTCGACCAACAAGACCGGCTGCTTCCCCGTCTACTGGACACCGCAGGCGCAGCCACGCCCGCTGATCGACTGGTTCTACACCCACCCGGTCGAGTCGGTGGTCACCATCGACAACTGGAACAGCTACCAGGACGGGACCCAGCCCAAGCTGGTCACCGAGTACTCGTACGAGGGCGACCCGGGCTGGCACTACGACGACAACGAAGTGGTCGAGAAGAAGAACCGCACCTGGGGCCAGTTCCGTGGCTACCCCGAGGTACACGTCACCACCGGAGACACGTCCGTCTTCCACAAGAACAACAAGACCGCGGTGTACGACCGGAAGACGCTCGTCCAGACGTACTACTTCCTCGGCATGAACGGGGACGTGCTGCCGGGCGGCAAGAGCCGCAGCGGGCTCGCGCTGACCAGCACCGACGGCACCGTGACGGTCACCGACTCGCCCGAGTTGGCCGGTCAGGTTTTCGAGACCGTCACCTACACCGGCGCCGGCGGGACACCCGAGTCGGCCACGGTCAGCGTCCCGAGGATCATCGGTCCGACCGCGTCCCGGGCCCGTGCGGGACTGCCCACGCTCGAGGCGAACATGGTGGTGCCGTCGCGGAGCCTCACGAGGCAGAAGGTCTCGTACGGCTGGCGCGAGACCGAGACCGCGACCTTCTACGACTTGACGCTGGGTCAGAGCACCACCGGCATGGCGGTGCAGCAGGTCGACCGGGGCGAGGCCGGCGCGGCCGGCAACGTCCCCATGTGCACCTTCAACCGCTACGTCGACCTGACCGTCCCGGTGATCGGCGGCGGCACGGTACCGATCGTGCTGCCGGCCGAGCTGATCAAGACGAATCAGGACTGCAACGCCACCGGTGCGACACCGTCCGGAACGCTGATCTCCGACGCGCGTACCTCGTACGACGCGGCCGGGAATCCCACGCTGATCAGGGCCGCCGCGACGGCGACCGGCGTCACCGTCAGCAAGTGGCTGGACTCCACCTCGACCACGTACGACATGTACGGCCGGGCCAAGACGGTGACCCGGACGCCCAATTCGACCGGTCTGGCCCAGGCCGTCCACACCCGGTACTCCCCGAGCACTGGAGAACCGCCGAAGACGGTCACCACCGTCACTACGGTGGCAGCCGGGACCGACTGCTCCGCGGTCACCATGTCGAGCAAGGACTGCCAGGTCGCCACCATGACCCTCGACCCGGTCCGGCAGCTGCCGATCGATGAGACCGACATCGCGGGCGGGCGGAACTCGGCCACGTACGACGCGCTCGGTCGGCTCACCAGCGTCTGGCTCCCCAACAAGAGCAAGGAAGCCGGCGCCCCGGCCAACCTGAAGTATGAGTATCTGCTGCGGTCGACCGCGCCCAGCGTGGTCACCACCAAGACGCTCGCCGACAACGACAAGATCGATGCGCCGCTGACCTACATCGCGAGCAAGGTGCTGCACGACGCCATGCTGCGCCCGCTGGAGACCCAACAGACCGGTGAGAACGGCACCACCATCGTCTCCGACACCCAGTACGACTCGCACGGCTGGACCGTGCTGACCAACAACGCCTACGCCGTCGACGGCAGCCCTGGCGACAGCCTGCTTTCCGACCACCTCTCCCAGGTGTCGATCCCGTCCACCACCGTCATCGATCACGACGCGATGGGCCGGGTCACCCAGACCACGGCCGAACACAACGGCGTGGAGACCTGGCACTCCCGCTCCGCGTACACCGGCGACAAGGTCACCACGGTGCCGCCCACCGGCGCGATCGCGACGACCAGCATCACCAACGCCCGGGGCAAGCTTATCGAGCTGCAGCAGCACACCACCGCGCCGACGCTGTCCGGCAGCCTCACCGCCGGGTTCACCGCGTCCGGCGGCGCCTCGAACAGCGTCAAGTATGAATACACCGACGCCGGGCTCCCGACCAAGACCACCGGACCCGACCAGTCAGTCTGGGTCGACACGTACGACCTGCTCGGCCGCAAGACCAAGCACGTCGACCCGGACACCGGCACGAGCCTGACCCAGTACGACGACGCCGGCAACGCGACCCTCAGCCGGGACGGCCGCGGCGTGCAGCTGAGCTACACGTACGACCTGCTCGGCCGCCGGCTGACCGGGACCAAGGTCAGCACCAAGTTCCAGTTCGCCTCCTGGACGTACGACACTCTGCGCATCGGCCTGCCGACGTCCTCGACCCGCAAAGTCTCCGGCGTCGAGGGCGGTTACACCGTCGAGGTCACCGGTTATTCCTCGCTGGGCCAGCCGATGGGCCAGAAGATCTCGCTCCCGTCGGCCGAGGCCCCGCTGCCGGTGTCGTACGAGACGAGCTTCGCGTACACCCCGAACAACGAACTGCTGGCCCGGCAGACCGACCCGGCCGTGGGCGGTCTGCCGGTGGAGACGATCACCTACGGTCGCGGCCCGCTGGGCGCGCCGACCAGCACCAAGGGCATCGAGTCATACGTCTCGGACACGATCTACACCGAGTTCGGCCAGCCCGCTAAGGTCACCCTAGGGCCGTCGACCAAGCAGGCCGAGGTGGTGTACGACTACGACGAGCAAACCCTGCGGCGCAGCGGCCGCACGGTCTCGCGGGCCGAGGGCATCGGCCCCGTCGTCGACCGGACGACCTACGGTTACGACGACGCCGGTAACCCGATGTCGGTGGCCAACGTGCAGACCGAGAACGGTAACCCGGTCACCGACACGCAGTGCTACCGCTACGACGCCCTGGCCCGGCTGGCCGAGGCCTGGACCGCCCTGGCGGCGTGCCCGGCCGCGACCGTCCTGAAGCCCGCGGCGGGTGGCGTGGCGACCGGCGCCGGTGCGTACTGGCAGTCGTACACCTACGACGCGATCGGTGGCCGGAAGCAGCTGGTGGACCACTCCACCACCGGCGGCACGGACGTCACGACGGCCTACACGCTCGGCTGCTCCACGAGCTGCAACGCCACCGGGGCTCAGCCGCACACGCTGACCGAGACCAAGGGCAACGCCGACCCGACGAAGTTCGTCTACGACGTCGGTGGCAACCTGCTCACCCGCACCGCCACCAGCAGCAAGAACCAGACCCTGAAATGGGACGACGAGGGCCGCCTGGCCGAGGTGACCACGAGCGGTGGTGTCACGAAGTACCTGTACGACGCCGACGGCGACCAGCTGATCCGCCGCGACCCCAAGCGCACTAGCCTCTTCGCCGGCGATACCGAGGTCGTCGTCGACATGTCACCGGCCAAGCCGGTGTCGCTGGGCGCCGTCCGCACGTACAGCCACGGCGGTGCCGGCGCGGTCGCGATGCGTTCCACCCTGCCCGGCGGCGGCGCGCACTACCTGATCGGCGACTCGAACAGCAACGCCACGCTGACCATGGACACGACCACCCAGGCCGTGTCGCGCCAGCAGTTCAAGCCGTACGGCGAGGACCGGGCCAATGCCAACCCCACAGCGTGGCCCGACATGACGCGTGGCTACCTGGGTGCGCCGAGGAACGTCGACACTGGCTACACCGACACCGGCGCCCGCAAGTACGACCCGGTGCTCGGCCGGTTCATCAGCCCCGACCCGATCCTGGATCTGACTGACCCGAGCCAGTTGGGCGGCTACGCGTACGCCGGTGACAACCCGATCTCCCATGCCGACCCGTCCGGCCTCCGTGTCGACCCCACTGAGACCGGCTGCGCCGCGGGCAACGGCGGCGCCTGCGGCGGCCCGGAAAAGGCGCCTGTCGTCGATGTCGTGGAGGACGGGAACGGCGGCGGCACGGTCGGCGGCGTCCGTGTCACCAACGCTCAGGTCAAGGGCAACGTGTATCGGTTCAAGAAGGAGATCGACTGGGCGTACGACTACTACCAGCGCACCTGGACCGGCTGGGACGCCGTGGACGACGACACGAAGATGCTGCGCATGATGGCCTTCGCCTGCAATGGGGGATCCGGCCACGGCACAGCGTGCTCGAGCATCTATACGGTGGACGTCAGTGCCGCTCTCTACGCACGCACGGTCGGCCCCATTCTCCCCGGCCTCGATTTCAAGACGCTGGCCGAAGCCATCATGGCGGACGAGGGCGGCGCCGGTGCGTCGGCCCTGCTCTCCGAGGGCAAGGTCATCCGCGCCGCCTCCAAGATCGGCGCCGCGGATGCCTACTCGGACCTCTCCGCCCTGAGTAAAGGTAAAGGCAAAGCGAAACTGTGTGACAGCTTCAGCCCGGACACCAAGGTCCTCATGGCCGACGGCTCGACCAAACCCATCGCGGAGGTTCGGGTGGGCGACGAAGTCGTAGCCACCGACCCCGAGACCGGCGAGACGACCAAACGTGAGGTAGCCAGCCTTCACATCAACGACGACACAGACCTGGCCGATGTCACTGTCGAGCTCCCCGACGGCCGTCGAGCGATCGTCCGCACCACCGAGCACCACCCGTTCTGGAGCCTCGACCGCAACGAATGGGTCGGTGCGGGAGAGCTGAGAAGCGGCGAGGACTTGTCCACTCTCACCCCGTCGTCGCAGCCGGAGATAGAGGCAGTTCGCGTCTTCACCGGCCGCCGGGTGATGTACAACCTCACCATCGTCGACATCCACACGTACTATGTGCTCGCCGGCAACACGCCGGTGCTGGTGCACAACGACGGTGGCGACGACCTGGTTCGTGTTGGGCGCTGGATGTCTCAAGGTGAGTTTGATGAGATGTCTCGTACGGGAGTGGTGCAGCGAGGCGGTGGTGGCTACACCTATGTCGTGCATCCCGCCAATCCTGATGCTTATCGGTCGGCTCGTCCGGGGTCTGTATACGCTGAGTTTGATGTCCCGCGTTCCTCACTGATTCCAGGAGGCAGGCCGGGAGACTATAAGATGTCGGATGCGGACACCCTGCATTCGCGGCTTGCGGTTAAGAAGGGTGGCGTTCCGTATCAACTCCCGGGCGCCTCCAACATCGCCAAGGGAGGATGCTGATGGGTGCTGACCTGCTGAAAGATGCCATATCTTTGATTAACCGTGCCGAACTGAGTTTGACTGAGCATGCGTTCGAATCGAAAGTTGAATTGTCGCCAGAAGATCGCAATCCGCGTTCGATCAGCTGGATTGTTGAGGGTGCATCGCGGATGAGTCAGGTCGTTTTGTGGGCAGACGGTCAGTCGGAGATGGATTTGGCTGAGGTGGCGAGCGGCCAGATTGTGTCAGAGCACTGCCAAGTTGATGGCGAATCATCGCTGACCGAGCTTTTTGATCGTGTTAGTTCATGGCTGCTGGATGGCTCGACGGCCTGATCCTAAATACTTATAACGGGCGGCGGGCGGGTCGCGCTCCGTAAGGACTCGTCCGCTGTTGTGTGTTGGGGTGCGCAGTTGTTGGCCCGCGTTGCCGTCACGGCTGCCGTCAATGCGGTCTATTGATCTAAGATCATCGATTGACCGAGGTCCGACGCGAGCTGGGCGGACGGGTGCGTCAAGGTGCACGCAGTACGGCGCTACATGCGTAGCTCTCTCGTCGCGCTGCGGCACTTCACCGTCGCTCTTGCCTATGGTTGGCGGCTTGGTGTTGGCGGGCGTGCGCGCGGGGCCGTAGGCCTGTAGCGCGTGCGCGCGGCCCGGCTTCGGCCGGGCCGTCTTGATTATGTAGAGCAGTTTTGAACCAGCCTGGTCCCGCCGGTGGCTACTGCTTGGGTTCGCGGGTGCGGCTGCTGCGCCGTTTGGTGGGCGCGGCTGGCGGCTTGTCGTCGCTGGTGACTGCTGCGATGGCGGGTGGTTTGGCGAAGTTGCCGTGGTCGGCCTGGTATTTGATCACTTCGTCGATGAGCGGGCCGTGGGTGTCGGCGTGGCCGAGTAGGTCTTGCAGGGCGGCGTTTTTCTCGTCGGTGGTGCGGGCCTGGTGGTAGCGGATGGTGATGGCCTGCTGGTCGGCGAGGTAGGCGGCGACCCGGCGCCTGAGTTCGGGGTCGTCGATCGGCTCCTGTAGGACGCCGCCGCGCAGGAGGTCGAAGGCGTCGGGGTGTACGAAGGTGCCTTTGCCGGCGACGGCGTAGGTGATGCGCCGGTTTTGCAGCTCGCGTAGGGCGCGTTGGGCGGTCATGGAGGCCACGCCGTACACGTCGGCCATTTTGCGGGCGGACGGTAGGGGGTCGTTGGGGTTGAGGCGTCCGTCGCGGATCTGGTCGAGGATGTCGTCGACGACCTGTTGGAACAGGGCTCGTTTGTCGTCGGGGTCGTGGGCCATGCCCGGAATCGTAGTCGTCACGGGCTGATCAGGCGAGACGGGTGTCACATGACACTCATGTCATCAACTCCCTTGACTGCCACGGGTGTCACGTGACACCTTATACGCACGGGACGCACGCCGTGGTGGCGTGGGCCGCAAGTCAGGGGAGCAACAACATGCTGGTGTTGCCGATTGATGGCAGCCGGATGCTGCTGGTGCTGGGTTTGCCGGTGCCGCAGTTCAAGGACAAGGCCAACGGTGTCGCCGCGACCGACCGGGTCACGGGCGTGCCGTTGGCGGAGGTACCCCTCGCGTTGACGGTGGAGGGTGGGCAGCCGCAGGTGTTGCGGGTGTCGGTGCCGCAGCCCGCGATACCGAAGGGCCTGGCCGTGGGGCAGATGGTCCGGGCGGCCGGATTGATGTTCATCGCGGGGGAGAAGAACGGCCGGGCCTGGCAGATCTTCCGGGCCGAAGCGCTGACGGGGGTGAAGGCCGGATGATCGAACCCCGTGACCTGAACTCCCTCATGATGGTGCCGGCCGTCGTGCTGGCAGCCGCCGCCCTGGCCGCACTCGTGTGGCTCGGCGCGCACGTCGTCCGCTACGCGGCGGCTGGCAAGCAGGCGCGGCCGGTGCTGCGGGTGGCGTGGCGGATCAAGTACACGTGGCGGCGGACCGCCCGCCGGATGGGCCTGGTGCAGATCGAGCGGCACCGACCGCCGATCTGGTCCTCGACCCCGTACACGACCGTGATCACCCGGGAACTGCTGCCGGCGATCACCGTGCATCCCGAGCGGTGGGGCGTGCGCGTCGACGCGTCCACGGTCGGCCGGCTCGGACTCGAGGAGTTCACCGACGCCGCTGGGCATCTGGCCGATGTGTGGCGGGTGCCGCTGGTCCGGGTGGAGCAGACCCGGCCGGGTCGGGTGCGGCTGCGCGCGTTGCTGTCCGACCCGCTTACCGAACCATCGACGTGGGCGGACGCGTCCGGTGATCCGGCGGTGTGGGCGGCCGGTGTCGACGCCGACGGGCAGCCGGTCACCATCCGCAGCGCAGGGGTGTCCGGGGTCGTGGTCGCGGGTCTGGCCGGTTACGGCAAGACCAGTTTCCTTAACGCCCGGTTCTGCCAACTCGCCCGGTCGTCGGCGGTGCAGTTCGTGCTGATCGACGGCAAGGGCGGCCCGGACTACGACGACCTGTTCACCCGCGCCTGGCTGTCCGCGAAGGACGATCCGCAGCTCGTCCGCGATCACCTCGTGCGGGTGCGGGATCTGCTGGTGGCCCGGCAGCAGGCGATACGGGCGGTGCTCGGGGTGAAGAACATGTGGCACGTCGGCCCGTCCGGCACGTGGCCGCTGGTCGTGGTGGTGATCGATGAGGCGCACACGTTCCTCAACGAGACCAAGGGCGCTGACGCCGACTCCAAGCGCCTCGACGCCGTTGCCCGGGAGACGGCTCGGCTGGTCGAGGAGTTGATCCGTAAGGGCCGCAACGTCGGCATCCAGGTCGTCCTGGCCACGCAGAAGGCGACCGGTGATGCGATCCCGACTCGGATTCGGGACAACTGTCAGGTGGCGGTGTCGTTCGCGCAGCGCACCTCGGAAGCGGCGACGGCGGTGCTCGGCTCGGACATCGGCGGGTTCCCGGATGAGCATCCCCGCCGGTTGCAGGACCCGGCCTACGTCGGGGTCGCGTCGATGGTCGCCGAGGGCGGGCCCGGTTTCACCCTGGTCCGCACCCCGTACGTACCGGACGCCGTCGCCGATCGGATAGCCGCACATACGGCGGATCTGGTCCGTGACCCGATCGAGTTGTTGACCGCGTGTGAGGTGAGGGCCGATGCCTGAACCTGCGCGGATTCCCGGGCAGAGCGGCGGCTCATTCCGCCAAGAACACTCCGCCGCGCTGCCCGGGTCCAGTCCCTGTCCCAGCAGTGATAAGGAACCACCCCCGATGATGTCAGCCACCCCCGACCCTGCGGAGACGGGCTGGCTGCTCCGGCTCGCCGAGTCCGCCGATCTGCAACACCGTGTCGGAGCCTGCCAGCACCCGATCACCGTGACCGGCCGGGTCGTGCTCGTCGAACGCGACACCGGCCGGCTCCTCGACGACCCGGACACCCCGAGCAGCGTGGTACTGCGGTGTCGGAGCCGCCGCGTCTCGGTGTGTCCACCGTGCGCGGCGTTGTACAAGCTCGACGCCTTCCACCTGATCGCCGCCGGTCTGCACGGCGGCAAGGACACCCCGGCCGACGTCGCCGCACGGCCGAGGCTGTTCGTCACCTTGACCGCGCCGTCGTTCGGGCCGGTCCACCTCGGCCCGGACCGGCACGGCCAACCCCGAGCCTGCCATCCCCGTACCCGACGCGCTTCGGTAGGTCGCGGGTGTGGTCGCTGGCATCCGGCCGGTGACCCGCTGACCGGAACCCCGTTGGATCCCGGCGGCTACGACTACACCGGTCAGGTGCTGTTCAACGCCCATGCCGGGCGGTTGTGGGCGCGGTTCGTCCAGCAGTCCCGGCGGGCGCTGGCCACCGCCTCCGGTCTGCCCCGCGATATCGCGGCGTCGCAGGTGCGGATGGTGTTCGCCAAGGTCGCCGAGTTCCAAGCCCGCGGCGTGGTCCACCTGCACGCCGTGGTCCGCCTGGTGTGACGCGTCGCTTTCGTTGAGGATGTAGCGGTCACTCCCGATGAGGACGATCATCGCGGGTTTGGTCTTCACGCTGACGGCCAAGTCGTCGCGGTGACGGTAGGTCGTGCTCACGGTGACGCCGCCGCGAGGGCACAGTGATCCCCTTCAGCCCCGATGTTGATCATCGAAATGGGGGTCGGCCAGTAACCGCCCACCGGTGAACACTCCGATCAGGGCCCACCCGTCGACCTCGCGCCCCCATCGGTGCCGCCAGGCGAACACCGCCGCGGCGAGCGCCTCCAACGCGTCACCGAGCGCGGAGGGCTGAGGCCACGGACCGGTGGCAAGCACCTCAGGATCGAGCTGGGCGACCCGTTCGACACCCCGGCGGCGCAGCCGCTCGAGATGGTCCCGGTCACGGGCCCGCCGCAGCCAACGACGCACGGTCGAGGTGGCCCGGCCCAGGCCGGCAGCGATGCGCCGATGGCCCTGCCCGGCAGTCTTGGCCGCCAACGCGGCACCGATGACCTCGGTGGCGTCAGCCAGCCTCGGCTGGCACCACGACGGCAGCAGCACCCGCGTGGCTCGGCAGTTCCGGCAACGGCCACGGCGGGGCCGCACCACCCCCGCCGAGCCGTCTAACCGGCGCACCCGCCGCGTCCGCGCCCACGACCAGGGCCGCAACGGCCCGCCACAACGAGGGCAGCCGATCCGGCCGGCGACAAGGTCCGCCTCGGCCAGGTCCGCGTCGAGCACGACGATCACGGCGGAAGTCTGCGGTCACCAGGCGAGCCTTGTCCACCGCCCGCCACCGGGCATAGGGGTCACCTGGTGTTGCCGTCCGCACTCGCACCGTCCGCCCGGCACGGTCCGAACCCGCGTCTGCCCGCCCGCACCACGAGGACGCCGCCGAACCACCGTCTGGGCCGTCGCTCGCCCATCATCGTTTGTCGCCCCGGTGATGACGAGCATCAACCACTCCACCGGCGGTCCGCGTCCTCACCGTCAACGACGAAAGCGGGCTGGCTCGTCCTCATCCAAGGTGCGGCGGGACACCTGGACGGCCCCGCCGGTCCTGGCTCGCCGCCGCCGGTCTGGGCCACGGTCACGGTGTTGGAGCGGGCGCTCCGGATCGCCGTTCGCCGGGTCATGGTCGGTGTTCCTGGTGGTCGTCGGGTCGCGGCCCGAGTGTTGCGGTGGGGCCGGCAGTTCGACATCCGGCCGATCGCCGTCGACGGTGGCCTGTCGGAGATCGTGGTGGCCCGGTATGTGGCCAAGTACGCCACCAAGGCCGCGGAGGTCGCGGGAATCGATCTCGGCCCGATCTTCTGCCGCGTCTGCGACGGCCACGGCGCCCATCCCGCTCGTGACCGAGGCACCGGGCGCCTGCTGTGTCGCCGCTGCTCGGGAACCGGACGGCGACCCGACGCCGACCTGCGGGAGCTGGGCGATCATGCCCGACGCCTCGTCGAGACGTGCTGGTGGCTCGGCGGACAACCCGCGTTCGCCGGTCTGCGGCTGCGCCGGCACGCGCACACGTTCGGGTTCCGGGGCCACTTCGCTACCACGTCGCGTGCCTACTCCACCACGTTCACGGCGCTGCGTGCCGAGCGTCGCCACTGGACTCACGGGCAGCGTGCGGCCGGGCTCGGCCTGGACCCGGCAGCCGTCCTGGTCGTCGGGGACTGGCGCTACACCGGCCGTGGCGCAGAGGCAGGTGCGGCATGAGCACAGATCTGCTGACCGTCGGGCAGGTGATGGCCCGGCTGCAAGTCTCCAAACACACCGTCTACCAGCTCATCCGCACCCGCCGGTTGCGGTCGGTGCGGATCGGCCGGTGCCGGCGCATCCCTGCCACCGCCCTGACCGCCTACCTGCACGACCTGGACCGGGAGGTGACCGGTCATGGCCGGTAAGAAACGCGCCAACGGCGAAGGCACCATCTACCAGCGCGCCGACGGCCGGTGGGAAGGCGCCGGCTACGTCCTGACCAGCGACGGCACCAGCCGACGGGTCCGTGTCTACGGCGCCACCCGCAAGCAGGCCGCCGACAAACTGACCGAGAATCTCGCCGACTCCCACCACGGACGACCCGCACCGGTCAACCCGAACATGACCGTCGGTGAGTACCTGCTGCACTGGCTGACCACCGTGGCCGTGCACCGGGTCCGGCCGTCCACATACACCAACTACTACACCTACGTGCGAGCGTTCCTTATCCCCGGCCTCGGCCACCGCCCGCTGCACGCGCTGTCCGTTACCGAGGTCCGCACGTTCCTCGACGGCACCGCCGCCGTGTGCCAGTGCTGCGCCCGCGGCTGGGACACCCGACGCGACCCGCACCACCGGCGCAAAGACCGCCGGCCCCGCTGCTGCACGATCGGCAAGTGCTGCCAGCATCGGGTGCAACCGGCCACCATCCGCTACATCCGCGCGGTGCTGTCCGCCGCGCTCGCCCACGCCGTCCGCGAAGAAGTGCTGCACCGCAATGTCGCCTCCGCGGTGCGGCTTCCTACCCCACGCCGCACCGGCTACCAGCCGTTCACCGCCACCGAAGCCCGCAAATACCTGTACTCCGCCGCATTCCACCGCCACGGCACCCTGTTCGAACTCGCCCTACGCACCGGCCTGCGCCGAGGAGAACTGCTCGGCCTGCAATGGGCCGACATCGACCTGGACAGCGGGCACCTGTCCGTGCGGCGAACCCTATCCCGCGTCAAGGGCGGGATGAGCTTCCAACCGCCCAAGACCGAGGCATCACAACGCAAGATCCTGCTCCCGGCCGCCTGTATCGCCGCGTTGAAGCGCTACCGGCAGCGGCAAGGCCTCGACCGCAGGGAAGCCGCCGAGCGGTGGACCGACCAAGACCTGGTGTTCGCCTCGTCAACCGGCCGTCCGCTCGACCCGGCCTACCTGCACCGGCAACACGAAACCCTCTGCTACCTGGCCGAAGTCCGCTACATCCGATTCCACGACCTGAGACATTCGTGCGCGACGTTGCTGCTGGAACAGGGCGTCGAACTCGTGACGATCAAAGACCTACTCGGTCACGCCCGGCTGCACGTCACCGCCGACGTGTACGCCCACGTCCGGCCCCGCCTGCACCGCAACGCCATCGAAGCCCTCAACCAGGCACTCGACCCCGACCAGCCCGACCCCGACCCTGGCGAGGAGGACATCGACCGATAGAGCCGAGGTGAGGGACACCCAGCCAACCATGCAACCGGGAACTCCCGGTGCGGTCTGCCCAGTGTGTCCCTCACCCCGTTCGGCACCCACCGGCAGGGCAACTGCCGATGACGGTACGAGCCACCCCGCGGACACCAGAACTCCGCGGCCGGCATCTCGGCGGACACTGTCGTGGGGTCGAAACGTCACCGCTGTGTCCACTACCGTGACAGTCATGAGTCACCGGCTCCGCACCGCCATGCTGCGCGCCCAACTCGACCCGGCCGCACTCGCCGCAGCCGCCGGTGTGGACGTCAAGACCGTCAACCGGTGGCTCGCCGGCCGGATTCCGCACCAGCGCACCCGCCTCACGGTCGCCGACCTGCTCGGCGAAACCGAAGCCCGACCTGTGGCCACAAGCCCGCCCCGACCTCGCCGCCGGTGCCGAAGCCACCGCCGAAGTCGTCGGCGCCTGGGCCCACCGCGCCGACGTCCCGCAACCGTTGTGGACGTCGCTGCTGCTCGGCGCGACCAAGCGGATCGATCTGCTCGGCTACGCGTACCCGCTCGTGCTGGAACTGCTGCCCGACACCATGCAACGGCTGACCGACAAAGCCGCCGCCGGAGCACGCATCCGCCTCGCGTTCGGCGACCCGGACAGCGCGCACGTGGTCGAACGCGACACCCTGGAACAGATCGGCGGCACCCTTCCCGGCCGGATCCGCAACGCCCTCAACTTCTGCGAACCCCTGCACCAGGTTGACGGGATCGCGATCGGGCTGCACACGGTGCACCTGTACAACTCGGTGTTCCGCTTCGACAACCAGATGATCATCACCCCGCACCTGTACCGCGCCCGCGGCTACCAACACCCCGCCCTACACCTACGCGAACTCTCGCCGCACGGCATCTTCGCCTCGTTCGCCGACCAATTCGAACAGGTCTGGCAAACCACCACCGCCTACCCGCCGGAGCCGTCACGGTGAGCGGCCGGCGCGACTACTACCACGACCCGGCCGCACCGCGAGCCAACAGCCTTGTGCCCGGCGGCTCCGCCCTGGTCGTCGACGACCACGGCCGGGTCCTGCTGCAACGCCGCGCCGACTCCGGCAACTGGGCGCTACCCGGCGGCAACATGGACATCGGCGAAACCCTCAGCGACTGCGTGATCCGCGAGGTCAAGGAAGAAACCGGCTTGGACATCGAGATCACCGGCCTGCTCGGCATCTACACCGACCCGCAGCACGTGATCGCCTACACCGACGGCGAAGTCCGCCAAGAATTCAGCATCACCTACTACGGCCGGGTCACCGGCGGCATCCTGGCCATCAGCGACGAGTCGACCGACGTGCGGTTCGTCGACCCGGCCGAGTTCGACCGGATCCCGATCCACGACACGGTCCGGCTCCGGCTCCGCCACCACGCCGAACACCGCGACACGCCCTACCTCGGTTAGCCGCGTTCAGACCGCCCGACGGCGGTCAACGTCGGTGGCCGTCTGCCCACGTTGCCGTCACGGTTGCCGTCAACACCGCCCGACAAGACGAACCGAGACCCAGCCGATCCGCGAAAGAGCAGGTGAGAGCCCCACGCCGATAGCTCACTCTCCGTGTCGGCCGTGAATATCCCACACGTACTATGTGATAGCTGGCACCACCCCGGTACTCGTCCATAACTGTGGTGTCGACCCCGCTACGCCAACCGGCAGCAAGGGAAATCCGCTACTTACAAGGACTCCAAACCAGCCGGGTACCATAAACGGGCGTGACTACACAGGCCACGCACTCGACCGTATGCAACAGCAGGGGATTATGCCATCAGTGGTCGAGAACGCAACGCGTGGTACGGCGATTCGTGGCAAGCGACCCGGCACGACGGCCTATTACGATGCCGATAACAACATCACGGTAATTACCGACTCGGCCAGTGGGCGAGTTGTTACGGCCGACTATGGGAAGATCCGACAATGAGCGATGACGAGATGACGCCTGACCAGCGGCTTCACTTGCTGGCCAGCACGTCCCTAACCGGATATAGGTCTGGCGCTGTGTCGCTTCGCCGGCTTATCGATGACCTAGACGCTGTCTGGAATAGGCTCATATCAACCCAGTGGAGCGAGGAATTCCGGGGCCATTGGTGGACCTTGGAGCAGGCCTACGCGGTCGCCTTGGACCGCGGCGAAATTGAGGCGTTGCCCGCCGATGTCAAAGCGGACATTGAGGGAGCGGTAGGGGAACTCGAAAGACTCCTGGACCACTGAGCCTTTCCGCGCAACGACTTGAACGCGGACTGTAGCTGGCCAGTTTTGTCCGATAAGACAAGAAAAGCCCACATTATTAGGTGTGGGCCGAGAAAGACGCGGGATCCTGTATGAAGCTGTTCCG
>Ga0247781_1000010_pt1 | contig 50408 bp, 46 predicted proteins | sample UWRJL184509B5_FD_179922 | JGI IMG/M metagenome (GOLD analysis project Ga0247781, IMG submission 179922) | Plant litter microbial communities from Arlington Agricultural Research Station in Wisconsin, United States - UWRJ-L184-509B-5 | ecosystem: Environmental > Terrestrial > Plant litter >...
CGCGTCGCTGCGGGCGGCCTTCGAGGGCGCCGACAAGGTCCTCTTCATCTCGGGCAGCGAGGTCGGCCGCCGGATCGAGCAGCACCGCAACGTGGTCGACGCCGCCAAGGCCGCGAACGTGGGCCTTCTCGTCTACACCAGCGCGCCCAAGGCCGACACGACCGACATGCGGCTGGCCGCCGAGCACCTCGAAACCGAGAAGATGATCGTCGAGTCCGGCGTGCCCTACACGTTCCTGCGTAACGGCTGGTACACCGAGAACTACAACATCGAGCAGGTGCTGGAATACGGCCTGTTCGGCGCGGCGGGCGACGGCAAGATCAGCGCTGTCCCGCGGGCCGACCTCGCCGAGGCCGCCGCGGTGGTACTCACCACCGACGGCCACGAGAACAAGGTGTACGAGCTGGGCGGCGACCCCTTCACGCTGCCTGAGCTGGCCGCCGAGATCGCCCGGCAGTCCGGCCGGCCGGTGACCTACACCGACCTGGGCGAGGAGAAGTACGGCGAGATGCTCGTCGGCGTCGGCCTGCCCGAGGCGTTCGCGGCCATCCTGGCGGACTCCGACCGGGCCGCCTCGCACGGTGCGCTGTTCGTCCCGGCCGACACCCTTGCGTCGCTGATCGGCCGTCCGGTGACGCCGGTGGCTACCTGGGTCGCGGCAGCGCTCAAGGCCTGAGACAGCACGCGACGCCGGCAGCCACCAGGGGGGAGGGTGGCGCCGGCGTCGCGGGTTCGGGGGAGTCAGTAACCGGGCGGCGGGACATCCTCGCGACGGGTCTCTTGGTACTCACTGCGCACCTGCTGGTTCGGGTATGCCGGGTCGGCGCTCGCGACCGGCGCCGCGCTCTGCCGCGTCACGACCGTACGGCGGCGGCTGTTCCAGAACCAGAGCGTGATGATCAGGCCGATGAGCCCGGCCGCCATCAGGATCCAGCCGATGATGGTGATGTCGATCCCGCTGATGTGCGCGTCCACGGCGAACGCCAGGATGGCGCCCAACGCCAGCAGGAAAATGCTTCCGCCGATGCCCATCGCGGGCCTCCTTGATCCTCACCTTGGTCAATGCGTCGAACACGGGATACCCACCCGCCCGATTCCTCAATCAGGCAAGCTGGACGCATGACCGCGACGCTTGTACTCCTCCGCCACGCCAAGGCCGAAACGCCAGGTGGACGGTCCGATTTCGACCGCCGGCTGACCGAGGTCGGCGCGATCGACGCGGATGCGGCCGGCGCCTGGCTCGCCGACGAGCGGTTGCATCCCGACCTGGTGCTGTGTTCGCCGGCCGCACGCACCCGAGAGACGTGGCAGGGCGTCTCCATCGCGCTGGCCCAGGCCCGGCCCGGCGGCGGGGCTCCCGAGGTGCGCTACGAGCAGGGGCTCTACGACGGCGGCCGGACAGAGGTGTTCGACCTCGTGCGCAAGGTGCCCGAGTCGATCCGCACGGTGCTGGTGGTGGGCCACAACCCCACCGTCTCGGGGGTGTCGCTGATGCTCATCCCCGACGCCGAGCACGACGGTCGGGAGCTCACGCTCAAGACGGCCGGCCTCGCCGTCCACCGCTTCGACGCCGCCTGGTCAGCGTTCGAGCCCGGCTCCATGCCACTGGTCGAGCGCCACACCGCCCGCGGCTGACCCCGGACCTGCCGAAGGCCGGCGGACGTCATTGTCCGCCGGCCTTCGTGGGTTTTCCCAGCGCGGTTCCCAGCGCGGGTTTGTCAGCGCGGGTTTGTCAGCTCAGAACACGTCCTCGGAGAGGTCCATCAGGTCCAGAGTGGTGTTCTCGATGATGCGCCGGTCCGAGCCGACCCGGGGCAGCACCTCGCGGGCGAAGAACCGCGCCGCCGCCACCTTGCCCTCGTAAAAGTTCTTGTCAGCCGTCGAGACGTCGCCGGCCAGCGCCTTCAGGGCGACCTCGGCCTGGCGCAGCAACAGCCAGGCGAGCACCACGTCGCCCAGGGCGAGCAGGATGCGCCGCGAGCTCAGACCCACCTTGTAGAGCTCGCGGGCGTCGCCGCCCTGCACGGCGCCGAGCCAGCCCATCGCCGCGCCGAGGATCTGCTGCATCTCGCCGAGCGCCTTGCCCAGCGCGAGCCGCTCGGTCTTCAGCTGACCGTTGCCGGCCTCGCTATCCACGAAGGCCTGCATGTCGCCGGCGAGGATGGCGAGCGCGACGCCCTGGTCCTTCACGATCTTGCGGAAGACCAGGTCGAGGCTCTGGATCGCGGTGGTGCCCTCGTACAGGGTGTCGATCTTCGCGTCCCGCACGTATTGCTCAAGCGGGTAGTCCTGCAGGAAGCCCGAGCCGCCGTACGTCTGCAGCGCCTCGTGGCCGAGCAGCTCGTAGGCCCGCTCGGAGCCCACGCCCTTGACCAGCGGAAGCAGGAGGTCGTTGACCCGGCTGGCGGTCGTGGCGGCCGCACGGTCACCGGCCGCCTCGGCGATGGCCACCTTGTCCTGCCAGGTCGCGGTGTAGATGACCAGGGCGCGCAGGGCCTCCGAGTACGACTTCTGGAGCATCAGCGACCGGCGTACGTCGGGGTGGTGCGCGATGGTGACCCGCGGAGCGGCCTTGTCGTCGTTGCGCACCAGATCAGCACCCTGGACACGGTTCTTGGCGTACTCCAGCGCGTTCAGGTAACCCGTCGACAGGGTGGCGATCGCCTTGGTGCCGACCATCATCCGGGCGTACTCAATGATCATGAACATCTGGCGGATGCCCTGATGCACCTCGCCGAGCAGCCAGCCCTTCGCGGGGGTGCCGTGCTCGCCGAAGGTCAGCTCGCAGGTGTTCGAGACCTTGAGGCCCATCTTGTGCTCGACGTTGGTCGCGTAGACGCCATTGCGCTCGCCCAGTTCGCCGGTCTCGGCGTCGAAGTGGTACTTCGGCACGATGAAGAGCGACAGGCCCTTGGTGCCCGGACCGCCCACACCCTCGACGCCGGCCGGGCGGGCCAACACATAGTGGATGATGTTGTCGCTCAGGTCGTGCTCACCCGAGGTGATGAACCGCTTGACGCCCTCGATGTGCCACGAGCCGTCGGCCTGCGGGATCGCCCGGGACCGGCCGGCGCCGACGTCCGAACCAGCGTCCGGCTCGGTCAGCACCATCGTGGAGCCCCACTGCTTCTCGACGAAGAGCTTGGCCCAGACCCGCTGCTCCTCGGTGCCCTCGGTCTCGATGACGTGAGCGAAGGAGGGGCCGGACGAGTACATCCAGACGGGGGCGTTGGCGCCGAGCACGTTCTCGGCGAGGGCCCACCAGAGCGCACGCGGAGCAAGCGTGCCACCGAGTGAACTGGGCAGGTCGAGGCGCCAGAACTCGGCGGCCATCCACTGATCGAACGACTTCTTGAACGACTCCGGCAGCGGCGCGGTGTGCGTGACCGGGTCGAAGACCGGCGGGTTGCGGTCGGCCTCGACGTAGCTCGCGGCCAGGTCCTCGGTCGCCAGCCGGTTGACCTCGGTCAGCACGTCGCGCGCGGTCTCCGCGTCGATCCCCTCGTACGGCGCCTGGCCGAACGCCCGGTCAGCCTCGAAGACCTCGAACAGATTGAACTGAAGGTCCCGAAGGTTGCTCTTGTAGTGCGTCATGGTGCTGGCCCCGATCTCCGAACGCCCGCCGGTTTGGAGTTACCCGTCAGTAACTCTCACTGTATTACCCATCGGTAGGGACGGACAAGCCGCGAGTTGTTTCGTGACCAACCACCCGGCCGGTGGGCTTGTCCGCCGGATCCGCACATCAAAAACCTCCGATCGGGTGGCCGCCAGGATGGCCGTTCGGATAATTGCCGCCTCCCCGGCGTCACCCACGTATCGGCATGCCGTGCGGCTCGTTGCACCAGATAGACACGAAGCTTTCGACTTCGACGAGCCGCCAAGGGGACGCGCCATGTTCGCCACGCTCAAGAGCCTCATACCGGAGCCCCGCCAGGCGGAACAGCCTCGCCACTACATCGGGCGCCACCGTCACCTCGACCCGATGCCGGTACCGGCCGCCCCGGCCCCCGCCACCACCCCGGCCGGACCGCAGCCGACCGAGGCAGAGCCGCCCGCCGAGGGCCGCGACGAGATCGCCGCCGCCTAGCTCAGGCGGCACCGACTTCCCAGCTCGGCATCGGCACGGTCACGCCGTCGTCCGGGCCGGCGTACTCCAGCAGCACCAGCGCGATGTCGTCCTCGAGGCGGCCGTGCACCCAGTCGACCAGGGCCGTTTCGAGCGAGGCCAGACCGTCGCCGACCGTGCCGTGGCCGAGCAACCGCCAGGCCCGGTCGGCGGTCGGGAAGAACTCCCCGTCCCGGCGTGCCTCGCCCAGTCCGTCGGTGAAGAGCAGGAGCCGGTCGCCCGGCTCGAGCCGCTCGACACGCGCCTTCACCTCGGGCATGAACCCCAGCGGCGGCGCCGGCGCGGGGGGCTCCAGCGGAATGACCTGGCCCCGGCGCAGAAGCAGCGGCGCAGGGTGTCCACAGTTGACGATCGTCAGGGTGCCGCCCCGTTCCTCGACCAGCGCGGCGGTGACGAAGTCCTCGTCGCCCACACTGCGGGCCACGGCCCGGTCCAGGTCGGCCACCATCGTCTTGAGGTCGGCCCGCTCGTATGCGACGTGCCGGTAGGAGCCGAGCACGATGCTCGCCAGCCGGACCGCGTCCAGCCCCTTGCCGCGCACGTCACCGATGATGATCCGAACCCCGTACGGCGTGTCCAGGGCCTCGTAAAGGTCGCCGCCGATGTCGGCGGCGGCGGTCGCCGAGATGTAGCGCCCCGCGACCGCGAGAGCACCCACCTGGGGCCCGACCGGACGCAGAACCGCCTGCTGGGCGACCGCGGCGAGCCGTTTCAACTCGGCGATCTTGTCGGTCTGGCGCTGCCGGATGGTCGCCACCGTCACGGCGATGCCGGTCGCGAGCAGGATGCCGAGGATGTTGACCACACCGTTGACCGTGAGCTGGCCGGCCATCCCCTCGAAGACCATGCCGACGATCGTCGTGAGCACCCCGACCACAAGCACCGTCGGCCAGAAGGCGAAGACGGCGGCGAGGAACGGCACGGCCGCGAACAGACCCACGAAGACGGCGTCCGGGCCGTCCATGAGCTCCACGGCGGACACGACCACGAGCAGCACAACGGCCGCGCCGAGTCCGGCGCGGGATCCAGGGCTCAACGGGCGACGACCCGGCGGCAAGTTAGGCATGGCTACGCGGAACAGCATGCCCGATGCGGGCGTCGGAGGGCACTAACTTGACCCCTAGTCTGAGCGGGTTCTGACCGCGCGGCCGAACCGGACTGCCGGGCGATGACAGGATGTCCGCGTGACGACCGATCTGCGTGATCACCTGAAAGCCGCCTTCCACTGGACGGATCCGGGCGACGGCAGCGACTATCTGGTCAGCGACCGCTCCGGCTGGTGGCGCGACCCGGTCATCCTGGCCGGACTCGGGGACGCGCTGGGTGAACTCTTCCGCGCCGACCGGCCCACCGTGGTGGTCTCGCCCGAGGTGACCGGGTTCCTGGTCGGCCCCCTGGTGGCGCGCGCGCTCGGCGTGGGCTTCATCGAGGCCTACCGTGCCGGGGCACGCCGCCCGATCGCGGAGCCGATGATCTGGGCCGAGGTGCCGGCCGACCATCGAGGCGAGACTCAACACCTGGGCGTACGTCGTGAGCTCGTCCGCCCGGACGACCGGGTGCTGGTGGTCGACGACTGGGCCGCGACGGGCGCCCAGTCCAAGGCGCTGCGCTCGCTCTTCGGCGACGGCTACGTGGGCACCGCCGTGATCGTGAACGAGTGCCCGCCGGACGTGGCCCGCGAGCTCACCCTGCGCGGGCTGCTCACGGGCGAGGAGATCGAGCCGCACTGATCAGGGCTTCGGGTAGTCCTTCAGGGCGCCGCGGGACGGGAGGAAGCCGGTGGCGGCGTACTCGGCGAAACCGGCCAGCACGTACGGGTCCTGTGAGATCAACTCCCGGGCCCGCGCCTCGTCCTCGACGTTGAGCACCACGACACCCCCGACGGGCGGGCTCTGGCGGCCGGCAGTCACCACGAGCCCCTGAGCATCGAGGCCGTCCAGGAAGGCGAGGTGCGCGTCCCGGATCTTGTCGACCTGCTCGATCGGCACCGAGTACTTCGAGATCATCAAATACACGGATAGTTCCTCTCCGGCGCTTCGACTGGTTCGCAATCGTACGATCGACAGCGTGAACAACCTCGGAAGGTACGGAATCTGGGTCTCGCGTCACCAATGGCCGGAGGACGCGAACCTGATCGCGTCGGCGGCGCTGGAGCTCGAGAGCCTCGGGTACGGCGCGGTGTGGATAGGCGCCAGCCCACCCGACGACCTGTACCTGCCGGAGGCGATCCTGGCGGCGACGTCGACCCTGGTCGTGGGCACGAGCGTGGTCGACATCTGGCACAGCCACGGCGAGACGCTGGCGGCCGGCCAGGCTCGGGTGCAGCACCAGTTCCCGGGCCGATTCTTCCTCGGCGTCGGGTCCGGGCACGCTCCGACGGCAGCGGCGGTCGGGCAGAGTTATGTGAGGCCGCTCACCCAGCTGAAGACGTTCCTGACGGACAAGCTGCGCCGGGTGCCGCCGAGCGAGCGAATGATCGCCGCGATCGGGCCGAAGGCGCTGGCGGCGGCGCGGGAGCTGACCCGCGGGGCGCTGCCCTACCTGATGCCGCCGGAGCACGCGACGGAGGCCCGCGAGATCCTCGGGCCCGATCGGCTGCTGATTCCCGAGCAGATGATCTTCCTATCCACGGATCCGGTCGAGGCGCGGGCGGTCGCTCGGCGGGGGCTGAAGAGATATCTGTCCCTGCCGAACTACACGAACGCCTGGCGCCGGTACGGCTACGGGGACGAGGACATCGCCGGGACCGGCAGCGACCGGCTGGTCGACTGGGCGGTGGCTTGGGGGGACGGGGCTTCGGTGCGCGCGCGGATCGACGCCCACCTCGAGGCCGGGGCTGATCAAGTGGCGGTGCAGGTCCTGTCGGCCGACGCCAGCCCGCACCTGCCGCGCGACGAGTGGCGTGCCCTCGCGGAAGCCCTGTACGCCTGATCCACGGGTGGGCCCTGCTCGGCCTGACTGTGCTGCTCGATCCTCGATCTCGGCCACGACTCGATCCTCGATCTCGGCCACGACTCGATCCTCGATCTCGGCCACGACCGTTTCGTCCACGTCCGGCCCTGACCGCGGGCCCCTGTCAGTTGGTGGGCCAGACCCGGAAGTTCTGCGAGGAGCGGCTCGGGGTCGGGCCGCGCTGCCCCTGGTAACGCGATCCGTACACGGCGGAGCCGTACGGGTGCTCGGCCGGGCTCGACAGCCGGAAGATGCAGAGCTGGCCGATCTTCATCCCCGGCCAGAGCTTGATCGGCAGATTGGCCACGTTGGACAGCTCCAGCGTCACGTGCCCCGAGAACCCCGGGTCGATGAACCCCGCGGTCGAGTGAGTCAGCAGACCTAGCCGCCCGAGGCTGCTCTTGCCCTCGAGTCGCCCGGCCAGCTGATCGCCCAGCGTGATCACCTCGAGCGTCGAAGCCAGCACGAATTCACCCGGGTGCAGGACGAACGGCTCGCCGTCGGCCACCTCGACCAGGGCAGTGAGATCATCCTGCTGCTCGGCCGGATCGATGTGGGTATACAGGTGGTTGTTGAACACCCGGAAGAACCTGTCCAGCCGAACGTCGATGCTGGACGGTTGCAGCAACGCCGGCTCGAAGGGCGCCAAACCGAGATCGCCCGACTTGATCTCGGAGACCAGGTCGCGGTCGGAGAGCAGCATCGGAACACCATACCGACCTGCCCTTTCGGCGTGTTTCAGTGGGCGCGTCGAACACTTGTTCGATAGAATCACCGCATGGCTTCCTGGTCCGATTTCGCCGCCGCCGAGCCCACCCTCGCGGCCGGCATCCGCGCGCTCCTGCAGCAATACGGTCCCGGCCTGGCCTACTTGGCCACCGTCCGCCCCGACGGCGGCCCACGGGTCCACCCCGTCTCCCCCGTCATCACCCCCGAGGGCCTCTACTGCTTCATCATCAACTCCCCGAAACGCCGCGACCTGGAACAGGACGGCCGCTACGCTCTGCACTCCTTCCCGCCGGAGGAGAACGACGACGAGGCCTTCCTGACCGGCCACGCCACCCCCGTCCGCAACCCCCGAGTGGTCGCCGACCTGGCCGTCTCCCTGCACGCCTCCCACGACGTCGACTGGCGCCTCTTCGAGCTCTCGATCGACACCGCCACCCTGTGCACCCACGGCCCCGCCGAAGCGCCGCCGCTAACCCCACTGCCCGTGGTCGCCCCACTGACCCGCACCTGGCGAGCAGAGTTACCCCGCCCCCTGGCAGCCGTCAGCTGAGCAGCCCAACCGCGCCGAGCCGGAGGGGGCGGTCCCGCCACACACTTCATCAATCAGGTACAGTGGGGCCGCTCGCGGGTGTAGTTCAATGGCAGAACATCAGCTTCCCAAGCTGACAGTGCGGGTTCGATTCCCGTCACCCGCTCCACGTTTATGCAGCTAGACGGCTTGGTCGACCGGAATTCGCTCGAACCTCGACGAAGGTGTCCCCACGATCGCGGCCGTCCAGCTCAGCCGTTTGACCAGGCCCTGAGTGTCGGTCGGCAGGGCATCGATGGTGACCGGCGTCGTATGGGTGCAGCGTCGCGGCTGGGGTCTTGGCGAGCAGGTCGAGGAGGTAGGCGCCCGGGCCGCCGAGTCCGGTCCCTCCCAGGACCCAGTATTCGGTGCCTTGTGGTGCTCAGCCGCTTCAGCGCTTCGTTCCGGCTACACGGGCCAGGACAGCGTCATGATGCTGTCGATCCGCACGGTGCCCAAACGCTCAAACACCGTAGAGCAGCTTGTGAAGCTTCTTCTTACCGACGCCGGGCAGCCGGCGCCGGAACTCGGCTTCGAAACTACCTTCCGATGTCGCGGTGCTCTGCAACCGATCAATGCGAGCCGGTCGGAAAGTAACCAGCCATCACTTCCGACCGGGAACCACCGGTGACAACACTATGCGAACATGCGTTCGAATACGACGCGCGTCGCGGCCCCCTTCGGGCGAACCGGTCTGGGCGCGACCTGGCCTTGCCTGGCCCCGGAGGGTGGCGGAGGAACTCTCGCGGGCGTAACCGGTGAGTTGATCAAATCATGACCGGTGAGTTGATCAAATCATGACGGGAGGTCGCAGTACCGCCAGGCAAGGTGCTGACTACTGAGCGTGCCGGGCGACGCGATGCTTGATGCCGTCCAAGATCGACAGTCTCTAGAGGACTGGAAGGCCCTGGACGGTGGGGCAGGTTGGGATGATTGAAGCGTTTCGCTTGCACTTGAAGGCGAGGCACGGTAGTCCGGACGGATGTTGCCCGTCGGTTCACTGGATGATCTTGTTTCGAAGGTTCGCTACTCGATCGGCTCCGGGAGCCGGCCGATCGCCTTCATGATCGGGTCGGGGCTGACGCGTGGCACGGTTGCCGACGTCGACCTTCTTGTCCAATCGATGCGCTCCGCGCTTCAGAACGAGGCCGACTACCAGCGTTTTGACATCGCTGTGGGTTCGAAGGCCGGTGGCGAGCGTTACCAACGTGCGTCCGAGTTTCTCATCCTGAACCGCGATCAGAAATTACTCAATCGGGTGATCCGGTTGGCCGTCCTGGGTTCATGCAAGTCCCTTTCCTTACCGGAGGCCCGGACGTTGGTCGAGAACGAAGCCGAGTTGAGGCGCTTGGAGCAGGAGGCCAACTGGGCGTTGGATCCCGGGGTCGCCGCGCTCGGGGAACTGCTGACGATCCTCCCGTCCGATGTCCGAGGGCCGATCATCACCACCAACTTCGACCCTCTCATCGAGGTCGCCGTCCGGAAGGCCGGCGGCAAACCGGCCGCCCAGTTCATCGACACCGACGGCAAGATCGTCCGCGGTGACGACACCGGCGTCATCGACGTCATCCACGTGCACGGGTATTGGCGGCGCGGCGACACTCTCCACACGGTCCACCAATTGTCCAGAGAGCGACCTCTCCTGGATGGCAGCCTTCGGGAAAGGCTGCGCGGGCATCTGGTGGTCGTCCTCGGTTACAGCGGTTGGAGCGATGCGTTCTCGAAATCACTCCTGGGAAGCGCCAAGCAACACGAGTTCAACGGTATGGACGTGGCGTGGTGTTCCTACGCGATGCTCACCGAGGCCCAGCTCGCCTCCGGGCTCTTCGCCGAGCTGGCCGAGGGGAATTCGGCCACCTTCTACCAGGGCATCGACAGCAACCTGGCCCTGCCGACCCTGCTGCAGTCCTACAAACAGAGCCTTCCGGGCGGCGCGACACCGTCCTTCAGTGCTCTTCGGGGGTGGACCCTCCTCGACGAACGATTTCTGAGCTTGCGAACACCCAATCCGCCGAACAGGAACGACCGCCTCAATTTCTTCAACGGTGTCCAACCGGACTGGGCCACAGCCCTGGATCCGTCGGTTCCTCGCCTCGCGCTGGCCGGCAACCTCACCGAGGCATTGAACCGATGCCAGACCCGGGCCATCGACAAGATGATCGTGGCAGCGGTGGGTCCGATGGGCGAAGGCAAGTCGATCGCCCTGCGGCAGGCCGCGATCTCGATCGCCCGAAGCCATCCCGAGCTGACCGTGTTCTGGCGGGAACCCGGGACCACGCTGGCCGTCGACGACATCCTCAGGCTGCCGCATCGTCCCGACGGTGGCATCGTGCTCGTCAGCGATGACGGGGACCTACTCGTCGGCGACCTCGCGAAGCTCGCCGGGCGATGCCGTTCGGAGGCGCGGAGCGACATCTCGGTCCTGCTGGTCGCCCAGGACCGGGACTGGCGGAACCGGAATGGTTTCAACCGGCTGCGCCGTGACGCCGAGGTGATCGGCGTCGGCGGTCTCTCGCTGACCGACGCCCAAGCCATCGTGACGGCCTGGGAAGAACTCGGGGCGGACGGACTCGGCGAGCTTGCGTCAGTGGACAGCGGTGCCCGAGCGAAGCGTCTCGTCGACCTGGCGGGCGATCCGGCCGGGCCGCCGAGCGAATCGCTGATCGGCGCGATGCTCAGCGTACGGTTCGGCTCCGGATTGAAGGACCGGGTGGCCGACCTCCTGAACCGCCTCAACAACTTCGGCGCGGTCGGCACCGGTTCGTTGGTCAGTGCGTTCCTGATGATCGCGATCTCGCACGCCACCTTTCGGGCAGGGTCCAGCCCGCTGTCAGTGCGGGTGCTCGCCGAGGCGCTGAACCTGCCCACATCGGCCGTTGAGTATGTCGTCCTGGACCCGCTGGGGAAAGAGGCGGCGGTGACTGCTCACGCCGGCGATGTCTGGACGAGACACGAATCGGTCGCCCGCACCGCCTTGGAGGTCAGCCGGGAGCGCGATGCGGAGGAACTGCCCCGCATCCTCACCGGCCTGGTCCAGACCGCGGTGAAGCTGGCGCCCAGCAACGGACGTCTCGATGACGACCTGTACTCCGTGGCTTATCTCTCGCGGTATCTGGAGCGGGAGAGTGAAGCCGTGGCCGCCGCCGAGGCAGCGGTTGACGCGGCACCGAAACGGATGAGCTACCGAACGAGTCTGATCGCGACACTGCGCAATTTCCGACGGTACGACGAGGCGTTGACGGTGGCTGCCGCCGCCTGGCGGACGCAGACGGAGGTGAACGACCGCGAGTCGATCGTCGGCTTCCTGGGCGAATGGGCCACCGCGGCGGGGCAAGCGGGCATGCCTTCGCTCAACGTCCTGCTCGACGCGCTGGCACTGCAGGCCATCGGAACGCTGCGAGACACGGACAAAGAGATCATCCGGGCCCTGCTCGGCATGGGAGTGGGTCTGACCAACTTGCACAAACAGAACAAGGACCGCATCTGGGTCGACGCGCTCGGCGGCGTGGTCGGCCTGGTCACCGACCTCGAGCCCGCCGGAAAGCACACCGACTTCCTGAGGCGGCATACCGCGTACTTCACGAAGTTCGGGAGCAAGGACCCACGGTTGACCCCCGAGGAGGCCATCCAACGAGCCGTCGACAAGCTTCAGGACTCACCGCCCGACGAGCTCCGTGGATACCTGTCGGCGCAGAAGATCTCGCTGCAGCACGTCTCCGGGCAGTCCGAGTCTCGATAGCTGCCCAGGATCGCGCTGGTGAAGACGTCCGGCTCCGCCCCGGCCGGGGCGCGGGCCGACCACGCCGAGCAGCTCGACGAGGGCTGCGGCTGGAGCCTGGCTCAGCCGATCATGACGAAGACGTTGTCGATCTCGCCGGCGAACTGGTCGTTCGACTTGCTCGTGCCCTTGCCGCCGACCCGCAGCGGTTCGGCGTTGGCGATCGACAGCCTCACCGGGACGGCCACTGTGGCGGTCGACGCGCCGTCGACCGAGAGGGTCAGCCTGTCCCGAGTGCGGGTGCACTCCAGGTTGTGCCAGCGGCCGTCCGCCACGTCGACGGACGGCTCGGCCCGGTAGATCCGGTCGCCGCCCGCCAGCACGCAGCTCGGATGACCCAGCCGGTGGTCGACCTGCAGCTTGTACTGGCTGACCTTGCCGACTGAGTACCCCTTCTGCACCACGTTCGCCCCGTCGGCCAGGTCCGCATGCGTCATGCGCACCGAGGCCCCGTACCGCAGCCGGTTGGTCCCGGGGTTGAGGCTGTCGTCGCGTTCACCTTCCAGAATCGCCCGTGGGCAGTCTCGCGGACGCGCCAACCGGCACCGGTCGGGATAGGAAACGGCCAGGCCGGACCCCTGCCGTACGAGGCGGAGCGCGCCGCCGTTCTCGCCGAGGGGGCGCAGCGCGCGCCGGCCGCGATGGTCGGTGATCGGGCGACCGACACCGGCGTCGAAGTCATAGCGCACCGTCACCGGCCCGGACGCGACTGCGATCTGGCCGGGTGGCTTGGACGACGCTGACGGCCGATTCGCCAGCAGTCCGGTTCGGGCGCTGACCTGGCGCTGAGCTCGCCCTTCGGCTGCCGGTGGCGGGAAAGCGGGCGGGGACGACGGAACCGTGGAGTGCTTACTCACGGCAAAGACCGGCGCGGACGACGGCCGCTGCGAGTAGGCGAGGGCACCCACGAGGACCAGCGAACCCACCAGGGCCAGCCACCACCGTTTGCGAGACATAGGGCTATTGTCCGAAACTGTGGGCTATTGAGCGTGCGCCACCCTGCATCGAATGGACAAAAACCGGCGAACAACTCGAAGGTGGTCAGCCGACCGTCCGAGATTGTCCCGCCGCGGCGGGCAGAATCGGGTGACCCGGTTCGCCCACGACGGCGTGGACCACGTCGTCCAAGGTGATCACGCCGAGCGGCCGCCGGCCGTCGCTCACCAGCACGATGTGCAGACGGTCGCGGCGCATCATCAGCAGCAGGTCGGCCAGCGTGCGGTCCGGCGAGACCACGGCCAGCGGCCGGATGATCTCGTGCGGGATGGGCATCGTGCGGCGCTCGGCGGCGTACCCCAGGATGTCCTTGACGTGCACAAAGCCCAGCACCCGCCGGGTCTCGCGCTGCACGACCGGGAATCGCGACCGGCCGGTGCGGGTCGCCACCGTCTCGACGGTCGCGGGGGAGACGTCGTCGGCGATCGTCGTCACGCTCGACCAGGGGCGCAGCGTGTCGGCGGCGGTGCGCCCGTGCAGTTCCAGGGCAGCGCGGATCCGGGCGTACTGCTCGGTGCCGAGCAGGCCTTCGCTGCGGGCCTGGGTGACCATGCCGGCCAGTTCCTCGGCCGTGAAGACGGTCTTGACCGAGTCCGTCGCCTCGATCGACCAGATCTTCAGCACCACGCGCGCCGCCCAGCGCATCGCGTTGAGCAGCGGCTTCGTGGCCGTGCAGAAGGCGAGCATGAACGGCCCGAGGATGAGCGCGGCCCGCTCGGGCCCGGCCAGCGTGATGTTCTTGGGCACCATCTCGCCGATGACCGTGTGCAGGTAGACGACGATGCCCAGGGCGAACACGAACGCGACCGGGTGCACCGCGTTCTCGGGCAGGCCGATCGAGTGGAACGGGCCCTCGAGGAAGTGCGCCAGCGCGGGTTCGGCGAGCGCGCCCAGGCCGAGCGAGCAGATCGTGATGCCGAGCTGAGCTCCGGCGATCATCAGCGGGATCTGGCTCATCGCCGCGAGGGCCCAGCGAGCGCGCTTGCTGGTCGCGGCGAGCGGTTCCAGGACCGTCCGCCGGGACGCGATCAACGCGAACTCCCCGCCCACGAAGAGCCCGTTGCCGATCAGCAGGGCCACGGTGACCAGCAGCTCAGTCATCGACGGGCTCCGGCGGGGCGGCCACGCGCACCTGTTCGATGCGGTGCCGGTCGACGGCCATCACGGTGAACTCCCACCCGTCGGACTCGTAGGACTCGCCGACCACCGGGATGTGGCCGAGCCGGGAAAGCAGGAAACCGGCGAGCGTCTCGTACGGTCCCTCGGGCAGCGTGAAGCCGGTCTGCTCGATCAGCTCGTCCTCGCGGAGCAGGCCGTCCACCAGGTAGGTCTTCTCGCCGCCGGGCGCTGTGAGCTCCTCCGTCGAGGTCTCGATCGGCTCGGCGTCGTACTCGTCGGCGATCTCCCCGACCAGTTCCTCGATCAGATCCTCGGCCGTGACGACGCCGTCGGTGCCGCCGTACTCGTCCACCACGATCGCCAGATCGGCATCGGCCTCGCGCAGCACCGCGAGCACCTTGTCGAGGCTGAGGCTCTCGGGGACGTACACCGGCTCCCGGGCAACCGTCGCGACTTGGGTGTCGGCCCGGTGCTCGGGCGGGACGCCCAGCGCGTCGGGCACGCCCACCACGCCGATGACCAGGTCGATCGTATTTTCGTAGACCGGAAAGCGGGTGTGTCCGGTCTCGCGGGCCACCTTGATCAGCTCCGCCACGCTGGCGGTCGTCTTGAGTCCGACCACGTCGACCCGGGGGGTCATCGCCTCGGCGGCGCGTTTCTCGCCGAAGCGAATCGTGCGGCGTAGCAGCGTGGCGGTCTCGGCCGGCAGCGCGCCGGCACGGGCGCTGATCGCCGCGAGCAGCCCCAGTTCCTCGGGCGAGCGAGCGCTGGCCAGCTCTTCCTGGGGCTCGATGCCCAGCCGGCGGACCAGCCAGTTCGCCGATCCGTTGAGCCCGCCGATCACCCACTTGAGGGGCCGGGTGAAGGTGCGGAGCGGGGCCGCGGTCATCAGCGCCACGCGCATCGGCCGGGCCAGCGCCGCGTTCTTCGGCACGAGTTCACCGAAGAGCATCGAGATCAGGGTGGCGACGACCAGCGCGATGCCGTGGGTGACGCCGTCGGTGGCGTTGCCGAAGACCGGCTCGACCACCGGGGCGAAGATCCTGGAGAGCGCGGGCTCGGCCAGGTATCCGGTGAGCAGCGCGGTGAGCGTGATGCCCAGCTGGGTGCCGGAGAGTTGGAACGAAAGCTCATGCAGAGCGTGCTGGACCGTGCGCGCTCTGCGGTCGCCCGCCGCCGCGCGGAGGGCGATCTCGGACCGATCGACGGTCACCAGGCCGAACTCGGCGGCCACAAAGAACGCGTTGCCCGCCGTGAGCAGCGCGAACGCTGCCAAGGGGAGCACCGCGGTCAGGAACAGGCCGTCCATGATCGGTTCACCTCGGTCTCATTGTGCCGGAACGGCGCGAGCCGGACGCGCCGTCGGACGGTGAGGATTGGCACGTCACAAATCTGGATACCGTCAGGGCATGAACCTGGTCGAAGAGTTCACGCTGCTCGCGTATGACGACGACGGCACTCCGCTGACCGACAGCACCCACCTGGACTACGGTCTGGGCGGCGGCCTGCTGCTCGAGCTGGCGCTGGCGGGCCGGGTCGACGTCGCCGACAAGAGGGTCATCGTGCTCGACCCCCGCCCGACCGGCGACCCGCTGATCGACGCCGCGCTGATGCGGATCGTCGCCGATGACAAATCGCGCAAGTCTGGGCACTGGGTGTCGAAGTTCGCGAAGGATACTCGTTATCAGGTGCTGGACAAGCTCGTGGCCGAGGGCATCCTGCGGGTCGAGAAGGACAAGGTGCTCTGGGTCTTCCCGCGCACCAAGTACCCCGCCGCTCACGGGGTCGAGCCCGTGCAGGAGACCGACGCCCGGGAGCGCATGCGGCGTGCCGTGTTGGGCAGTGGCGCGGTCGAACCCCGTACGGCCGCGCTCGGTGCCTTGGTCGCGGCCACCGACCTGGACCAGAAGGTCTTCGCGGACCTCGACCGGAAGGCCGTCAAGGCGCGACTTCGCGACATCGGCGAGGGCGCTTGGGGTGCCGCGGCCGTGCAGAAGGCGATCGAGGAGATCCAGGCGGCCGTGCTGGTCGCGATCGTCGCCTCGACCACCGCGGCCACCGCCGGCACGCCGTCCTGAGGCCCTAGATCTCCTGCTTGAGGGAGCGCAGGAGAACCGTCGCCACATCCACGACCTCGACGTTGTCCTGCTCGCCTTTGCCGGTGACCCCGTCGCCGATCATGGTGTAGCAGAACGGGCAGCCCACGGCGATCGTCTTGGCCCCGGTGGCCAGGGCCTCCTCGGTGCGCTCCACGTTGATGCGCTTGCCGATCTTCTCCTCCATCCACATGCGTGCGCCGCCGGCGCCGCAGCAGAAGGAACGTTCGGAGTTGCGCGGCATCTCGATCAGGTTGGCCGCTTCGCCGAGAACCTCGCGGGGGGCATCGAACACGCGGTTGTGCCGGCCCAGGTAACACGGGTCGTGGTAGGTCACGTCCCCCTCGATCGGCTGCACCGGGGTGAGCTTTCCGGTCTTCACCAGGTGCGCCAGCAACTGGGTGTGGTGCACGACCTCGACCTCGAGGCCGAGCTGCTCGTACTCGTTGCCGAGGGTGTTGAAGCAGTGCGGGCAGGTCGCGACGATCTTCTTGACCTTCGCCTCCTGCAGCGTCTCGACGTTCTGCTGGGCGAGCATCTGGAAGACGAACTCGTTGCCGATGCGTCGCGCCGGGTCACCCGTACAGGTCTCGCCCTCGCCGAGGATCGCGTAGTCGACGCCGGCCTCGTGCAGCAGCTTGGCGACCGCGCGGGTGGTCTTCTTGGCCCGGTCCTCGAACGCGCCGGCGCAGCCGACCCAGAACAGGTATTCGAAGTCTTCCTTCTCGCCGACGCGCGGTACCTCGAAGTCGAGCCCCTTGGTCCAGTCCTCGCGGGTGTTCTGCGGGGAGCCCCACGGGTTGCCCTTGTTCTCGAGGTTGCGCAGCATGACGCCGGCCTCGGCGGGGAAGCTCGACTCGATCAGCACCTGGTAGCGCCGCATGTCGACGATGTGGTCGATGTGCTCGATGTCGACCGGGCACTGCTCGACGCAGGCGCCGCAGGTGGTGCACGACCAGAGCACGTCCGGGTCGATCACGCCCTGCTCGTCCTCGGTGCCGATCAGCGGGCGGTTCCCCTCGGCCAGCGTGAGCACGTCGAGATGGGCCAGTTGGGCCGCGGTGGCCTTCTCCGCACCGGTGAGGTCCTTGCCGCCACCACCCAGAAGATAAGGAGCTTTCGCGTACGCGTGGTCGCGCAGGCTGAGTACCAGCAGTTTCGGCGAGAGGGGCTTGGCGGTGTTCCAGGCCGGGCACTGCGACTGGCACCGCCCGCACTCCGTACAGGTCGAGAAGTCGAGCAGGCCCTTCCAGGTGAACTGCTCGACCTGGGCGACGCCGAACTGGTCCTTCTCGGGGTCGGCCTCTTCGAAGTCGAGCGGCTTGCCCTCGCTCATCATCGGCCGCAGCGCACCGAGCCCGGAGCCGGCCGGCTTCTCGGGGGCGCGCTTGAAGAAGATGTTGAAGAACGCCAGGAAGCGGTGCCAGGCGACGCCCATCGTCGGGTTGAGCGCGATCGTGATCAACCAGCCCATCGAGATGAACAGCTTGACCAGCGCGACCCAGGTCGGCCCGTCGTGGGCGGCCGGGAGCAGCGCGCCGACGCCGTGCGACAGCGGAGTGGCCCAGCCCGGGTACTCGAACGTGCCGTTGGCGACCTTGAAGCCGCGGATGAGAAACCCGCAGACCAGCACGCCGACGATGACCGCCTCGACGAAGTAGCCCTGCCACATCGTCGAACCGGTGAACCGGCTGCGCTGCGCGTTCTTGGCCCGCTGACGCACGGAGATCAGGTAGAGGATGCCGAGCAGGCCGAGGATGCCGATCCACTCGGTCACGAAGCCGTAGACCAGCCAGTGCCCGATGATCGGCAGCCCGCCCTCGGGGTCGACGACCTCGAAGTACGCCTCGACGACCAGCAGGAACAGAATCATGAAGGAGACCATGACGAGCCAGTGGGCGGCGCCGATCGTGCTCCACTTGAGCATCCGGGTGTGACCCAGCGTCTCGACCAGCATGGTCTTCGTCCGCGTCTTCGGGTCGGCGAACCGGGCCGGGTCGGGCTTGCCCTGCCGGATCACCGCAGTGATGGTGAGCACGGCACGGACCGCGAGCACAACGGCCACGACAGTGACGGCACCGGCCAAAACCGTGGCGACTATCTGAGCGATGCCCATCTGCGTTGTGCCTCCTCGCCTCGGCGGTCCGCCGCGCTCATGTTACCCACGAGTAATAGACCGCCGCACGCCGCCCGGTCAAGGGGCCGTTCGTCAGCACAAAGCGCACCCCGGCCACCGGAGCGGGGTGCGCTTGAAACGGGCGAAAGTCACACTACTCGCGGTGAAGCAGGTGACCGGGTGGTTACCGCCAGCGCGACAGGAGGGCCAGCGACCCGACCATGCAGCCGAAGCCGATCGCGAGGTTCCAGTACCGCAGCGACTCAATCGGGTACTGCTGGGACGACAGGTAATACACGACCAGCCAGGCGATGCCGATGACGATCAACGCGACCGCGCTGATCGGCAGCCACGACGGGCTCGGCTTCTTCGACGCCGCAGCAGCCGCCGGACGAATGTCCGTCGGCGGCGTGTAGACCTTCTTCTTGCGAACCTGAGACTTCGGCACGGCGCTCTCCTGAAGGGCAACAAGTGGTGAACAACCCCACCGCTGAGCGGCTCCGGAGATCCCGAATGCTGCCCGTGGCGATTAATGTTCGACAGCTAGCGTAGTCAGGTCGACGCGCACACAGGCACCCGCCGGGCTAGGAAACTTGTCCGGCGCGAATTTTCGGGAGAGACGAGGACGTGGAATACACCACCGGCACGCCCTCCTGGCGGCTCGTTCTGCGCCGTGCTTGGCGGGGTCTGCGGCCCGGCCGGCCAGCTCTGCGGCCACGTGGCTGGTCCGTCGGAGTTCCCTTGATCGCCCTGGCCGCGGGCCTTCTCTTCACCACTTCGGCGACCACCGCGGACGGGACGGCGCTGCGCGACGACCGGCGTCCACAGGTCGCCCAGTTGATCGCCGACAAGCGGGTACGGCTCGACGCCCGCGAGCAGACGGCGGCGAAACTTCGCTCGGCTGTCGATCAGGACACCGCCCGCCTCGCCGAGGTCGGCGGTCCGGTGAAGCGGGCCCGGGACAGTGCCGACGCGCTGCGCTCGCCCGCCGGGTTCACCGCCCTGCAGGGTCCCGGCGTGACGGTGAGCCTCGACGACTCGTCGCGCCGCAGTAATGATTTCGCGGCCGCCAACGCTCCCGACAACGACGATCTTGTCGTCCACCAGGGTGATGTTCAGGCCGTGGTGAATGCTCTTTGGGCTGGTGGGGCTGAGGCAATGTCGATCATGGAGGTCCGGGTGATCTCCACCAGCGCGGTACGCTGTGTCGGCAACACGCTGCTCCTGCACGGCCAAGTTTTCTCCCCGCCGTTCCGGATCACGGCAATCGGCGAACCCACAGCGATGCATCACGCGTTGGAGTCCGCGGAGGGAGTTCGGCAATTCCGCGACGCGGTCGCTGACTTCGGCCTCGGTTATACGGAAACCGTCGAGAGGAACGTGACAGTGCGGGCGTACGACGGGTCGAGTGACCTCCGATCCGCGCGGGTCGCCGGGTAATGGCCGCTCCGGACCAACTGCCCACCGGGCCCGGGTCGGGTCGGCATCGCAGACCGGACGCCGAAGCGCAGACGGCGTTCATCCCGCGGATCACGGACGCGTCGTCAAACGGTGTGCCTGGTGGTCCGCTCGCGCCGCCGATCGGTCTGGGCGGTCAGCCGGCCGCTGACCAGAACGCGAAGGTGGCGGCGCAGGCTCCGCCACCCCCCGTAGCCCCGCCAGAGCCGCCGCTGACTCCTGTGCAACCACCGCCGGTCCCCCCACCGCCCGATGGTTCGCCGCCGCCCTCAGCGGCGGAGACGGCCGTTCTCCGCACCGACGGGGAGATGCAGCATCGGATGGCGGCTGCCCCGCACGCGCAGCCGCATCCGGCCGAGACGCCCACCCCTGCCACCGCACAGCGGGATTTCGATTTCTTCGCGGCGGCGAGCGAGATGCCGCCGACACCAGCCTCCCCCATGTCGTCACCGCCCCCTGACGCCCCGCAGGGCCGGAACGGCGCGTCGGTGGCGCGCGCCCAGGAGGTCCCGCAGAGCTTCGGCGCCCCGCTCCCACCGGGCTCCGCCGCTCAGGGCTTCCGACCCCCGGTTCCGCCTGCGACCGCCGGCCACAACCCCGCCGGCGTGCCGGGCTTCGCCGGTCACACCCCGAGCGATCACAATCGGGCAGGCGTTCCGGTCAACCCTGGCTCCCCGGCACGCCCCGCCCCGCCGGACCCCCACGAGACCACCGTCATTCGCACGTCGGACGCCCCCACCGGCCTGCTCCCGGCGCTGAAGCGCCCCGGCGCACATCCGTCCCCCATCCAGGCACCCACCGCGCTCCTCTCCGCGGTACCGGGCCTCGCCGCACAGGCCGCGAAGGCGAAAGCTGAGCCCGACGCCGCACTTGGCGCCGCCTCGGTCTCCCCCGCGAGCCCGGGCGGTCCGAGGCCTCCCATAGAGGAGGAACGCGTGGTAGAACCACCGAAGCGTGGCGAGCGGGTCGTCCGGCTCCGCCCGGAACAGACCCGCGAGGGCTACAAGAGCGTCTATTCCGAGATGACCCGGCCGACCGTCGGCTCCCGGATCCGCGGCGGCATCCGGGTCACCGGCGAATTGATGATCACTTTCGGTCTGATCGTGCTGCTCTTCGCGGGGTACGAGGTCTTCGGCAACTCGGCGAAGGTGCAGGACGAGCAGAACGCGCTCGCCGACGAGCTCGACCAGGTCTGGAACGACCCGACCGTCGGCCCGACCCCGTCCACCGCCGCCGCGTCGAAGGGTCCGGCCGCGCCCGGCAGCAACCTGGTCGGCCGGCTCTACATCCCGAAACTCGACAAGGAGTGGGTCGTCGTCGACGGTGTGACACCCGACGACATCCGCTACGCCCCCGGCCACTATCCCGACTCGGCCAAGCCGGGCCAGATCGGCAACTTCTCGGTCGCCGGGCACCGGATCAAGAAGATCTTCTGGCGGCTCGACGAGCTGAAGTCCGGCGACGTCATCGGCGTGGAGACCCGCACCAACTGGTACGTCTACCGCGTCTACACCCACGAGGTCGTCAAGCCCAGTGCGATCGAGGTGGTCGCCCCCGTCCCCGGCAAGCCCCGGACCAGGCCGACCAGGGCCGTGCTCACGCTGACCACCTGCAACCCCAAGTACAACAACTACGAACGCCTCATCGTCCACGCCGAACTGGTCTCCACCGTCAAGCGCAACCAGAAGCTGCCCGACGCGGGTATGCCGGCCGAAGTCAAGGGGGCGTGACCCGATGTACGCCTGGATCTGGCGCAAGCTGCCGTTCGGCTTCTGGGGCAAGCTGACCAGCTCACTCGGGCTGTTGGCGGCCACCGGCGCGCTACTTTGGTACGTGGTCTTCCCGTGGGCCACCCCGCTGTTGCCCTTCGACGACGTGCAGGTGGGCACCGGCACCGAGCAGCAGGGTCCCAGCGGCGGGGACGCCGACGTGACCACCACCCGGAGCCCCGATCACGGGGCTCCCGAGGACATTCCGTACAGCACCGAGTCGAACCAGCCGCACCCCTCCGACGGCGCCGACGGCGGCCAGATTCCGGGTAACTGACATGCGCATCCTGGTCATCGACAACTACGACTCGTTCGTCTTCAATCTGGTGCAATACCTCGGCCAACTCGGCGCCGAGTGCGAGGTGCGGCGCAACGACGAGATCTCCGTCGACGACGTCGGCACGTTCGGCGCGGCGGGTCTCCTGCTCTCCCCCGGGCCGGGCACCCCCGAGCGCGCCGGCATCATGATGGACGTCATCAAGGCGTACGCCGGGAAGGTTCCGATGTTCGGTGTCTGCCTCGGCCATCAGGCGATCGGGGCCGCGTTCGGGGCGACCGTGACGCGCGCGCCGGAGTTGCTGCACGGCAAGACCTCCGAGGTCCACCACGACGGCACCGGCATACTGGCCGGCCTGCCCCAGCCGTTCACCGCCACCCGCTACCACTCGCTGGCGGTGCTACCCGAGACGCTGCCCGCCGAACTCGAGGTGACCGGTCGCACCGAGTCGGGCGTGGTGATGGCGATGCGCCACCGGGAACTGCCGATCGAGGGTGTCCAGTTCCACCCGGAGTCGGTGCTCACCGAGGGCGGCCACACCATGCTGGCCAACTGGCTCGCCGTGTGCGGCCTGCCGGAAGCCCTCGAGAAGGCGCCGCCGCTGGCCGCCGAGGTCGAGACCCGGCGCCGAGCGGCCTTCGCCACGGCCTGACCGAAACGGCCCGCGCTCCCGATGGAGGCGGGCCGTTCCTTGCGGCACGTCAGTCGCGGCGGAACGCGCTGAGCGAGTTCCCGATGATCCCGTTCGCGCCGTTGCCACCGTTGTTGCCGGTGCCCGGCGACTCGGTGTCGGTGGGGTCCGGGTCCGGGTCCGGGTCGGGGTCGGGTTCCGCGATGACGCTCAGCGTCACCTTGTCGCCCTTCTCGGCGGTCGTGCCGGCCTTGGGGGTCTGCTCGACCACCGTGCCCGGCACTCCGTTCGGGTCCTGGACGTCGACGGTGCTGACGGTGAACTGGCCGGCGTTCTCGAGAATGCCGGTCGCCGTCGCGACGGACTTGCCCACCACCTCCGGCATCTTGACCAGTCGCCCGTTCGACACCTTGACGGTGATCGTCTTGCCGGGGTCGACCTTCTTGCCGGCGCTCTCGACCTCGGTGACGATGCCGGTGGGCTTGAGGCTGGCCACCTCTTGCACGTCGACCCTGAAGCCCAGCCCCTTGAGCGTGCTCGTGGCGCTGTCCTTGGTCGAGCCGACCAAGTTGCCCGGCACCTCGACCTTTTCCGGCTTCTGGCAAAGCTGGTATCTGACCTGCGTCTCGGCGCCGATGGTCGTACCCGCCTTGGGGTCCTGCTCGATGACAGTGCCGTTGCAGTCGTTCGAGAAGCTCGGCGCATCCGGCTCGGAGTTCTTGATCCCCGCCGCCTGGAGCTTGTCCAGCGCCTCCTGGTTGGTCAGGCCCGCCAGGTTGGGCATCTGGTAGGTCACCGGCGCCGAGGTAACGGTGGTCGGGTTGGCGGCGGGCTCGTTGTCGCGCTGCTTCGCGAGGGCGACGCCCAGCACGACGACCACGAGCACACCGAGCGCCGCCAGCGAGGCCCACACCCACGAAGACGACCGGCGTTCCGGGTGTCGCGGCGGACCGCCCCCGAGGGGACGCTGCATGGTGGTGGCGGACTGCGGCTGCCACTGCCGCTGTGTCGCGCCCTGGAGCGCCATCGTCTCGGCTTCCGACATCACCGGGGTGGCCAGCACGGGCCGACCGGCGACGGCGCGCAACGCGTCGGCGCGCATCTCCTGGGAGCTCTGGTACCGGTTCAGCGGATTCTTGGCCAGCGCCTTGAGCACGATGGCGTCGATGTCCGGCGACACCTCGTGATTGATGTCGCTGGGCGCCTTCGGCTCCTCACGGACATGTTGGTAGGCGACGCTGACCGGGCTGTCACCGACGAACGGCGGGTGCCCGACCACCAGCTCGAAGAGCACACAGCCGGCCGCGTACACGTCGGAGCGGGCGTCGACCGCCTCGCCACGGGCCTGCTCGGGCGAAAGGTATTGGGCCGTGCCGATGACCGCGCTGGTCTGCGTCATGGTGGTGGCGCCGCTGGCCAGGGCCCGGGCGATGCCGAAGTCCATGACCTTGACCTGGCCGTTCTGGGTGATCATCACGTTTCCGGGTTTGATGTCCCGGTGGATGATGCCGTGCCGGTGGCTGAACTCCAGGGCGGCGCAGATGTCGGCGATGATCTCAAGGGCCCGGCGCGGTTGCAGGCGCTGCTCCTGGGCCAGGACTTCCTTGAGAGTCTGACCGTTGACGAATTCCATCACGATGAACGGCTGCTTCTCGCCGGCCTCGGAGATCTCTTCGCCGGTGTCGTAGACGGCGACGATCGCTGGGTGGTTCAGGGCGGCCGAGTTCTGCGCCTCGCGCCGGAAACGCTCCTGGAACGTCGCGTCGCGGGCCAGGTCGGTCCGCAACATCTTGATCGCTACGTCACGGCCGAGCCGGAGGTCGCGTCCGCGGTGCACCTCGGCCATGCCGCCGTAGCCCAGGAGCTCGCCGACCTGATACCTGCCACCGAGCAGGCGGGCCTGCGCCGTCATAGCGTCTGTCGTCCTTCGTTAGCTTTTGTCCAGCCGGGGTTCGGGCCCGCCTGGGTGATTAGACGGTACGACGCCACCGATGGATCCCCACCGGAGACGCCCATGTGGACGACTGCCGCCCTGGTCAGGGCAGCGCTGCTACGGGTAATGCCCTTGTCCTTGCCCTGCTTGTAGAGGAACGAGATGACCCCGGCACAGAGCAGGACGAGCAGTGCCAGGACCACGGCCAGCACGATCAGCACCTGCCGTCCGCCGGAGCTCTCCGGCTTGGCGGCCGGTGCCGGCTGCGATGGGGGTGCCGGCTGTGATTGATACGGCTGGCGGTAGGGCTGCGGTTGAACGGGCGGCCCGGAAGGTACGGAAGCGGCTCCCCGGGCGCCCGAGACGGGGCGGGGAACTGGCGGGTACGGCGGGCGGGCCGAGCCGGCCATCGGCGAGCCTGGAATCGGTGCGCCTGGCATCGGTGCGCCGCTCGACGGGCGGCCGGCGGCGGGGCTGACCGGATTCGCGGCGCGGGCCGGCTGGGCGGGTGGCTGCTGGGCAGTCGCGGAGAGCGAGGCGGCGGCCTGCCGGGCGATGGACGCCAGGGTGGAGGCCGAGGGCCAGCGGGCGGTCGGGTCCTTGGCCAGCGCCCGGTCGACGATCGCGCGCACCTGCGGCGGGATGTCGCCGGGCAGTGGCCGCGGCATCTCCCGGACGTGCTTCATCGCGATCTCCATCGGCGTGGCGCCGTCGAACGGCCGGTGCCCGGAGAGGCACTGGTAGGCGACCACACCGAGCGCGTAGACGTCCGAGGCGGGCGTCGCGACCGCGCCGGAGGCCTGCTCGGGCGAGATGTACGACGCCGTGCCGAGTACCGATCCGGCTATCGTGAGCTGCCCCACCAGGGCCGAGCGGGCGATGCCGAAGTCGGTCAGGACGAGCGTGCCGTTGGGCCGAACGAGAAGGTTGCCGGGTTTCACGTCGCGGTGCACGATGCCGTTCGCGTGGGCGGCCTGCAGCGCGTCGGCGGCCTGGGCGATCAGTGCCATCGTGCGCGCCGGGGTCAGCCGGCCGACCCGGCTCAGCGTGCGGGACAGGGCGTCGCCCTCGACGTACTCCATGACCAGGAAGGCGAGCTGCTGGTCACTGCCGTAGTCGTAGACGTCGACGACCCCGGGGTGGTTGATCGTGGCCATGGTGCGGGCCTCGCCCCGGAACCGCTCGGCGAAGCCGGGCTCGTCGAGCAGGGCGGGCAGCAGGATTTTGACAGCGACCGTCCGGCCCAGCACCTCGTCGGTGCCACGCCAGACATCACCCATCCCACCGCCGGCGATCCGCTCGTCGAGACGGTACCGGCCGCCGAGGGTCACCCCAGGGCTGATCATGCTCAGTCCCCTCCCTGACCCGCCGCGGCCTTCATGATGAGCCCGGCGATCCGGGCCGCCTCGGCACTCGCGTGGCCACCGGGCACGTTCTCAAGCATGACGCAAACCGCGGAAACCGCCTCGCCCTTGTCGTTGTAGGCGAAACCGATGAACCAACCGTGCGGGTCGGCGCCCTCGGCGTTCTGCGCGGTCCCGGTCTTGCCGCCGACCTCCAGGCCCTTGACGCGGGCCTTCCGGCCGGTGCCGTTCTCGACGACGCTGACCATCATCTCCTTGAGGCCGTCGGCGACCTGCCCGTCGACCGGCGAGCGCAGCGTCTTGGGGTTGGCCGTGTAGATCGTGCGGAGGTCGGGGGTGAGTAGCTTCTGCACCAGGTAGGGGCGCATCTGCTTGCCCCCGTTGGCGACCGTCGCGGCGATCAGCGCGCCCTGGATCGGGGTCATCCGCACGTCGCGCTGACCGATCGACGACTGGGCCAGGGCACCCTTGTCGACGGTTCCGTCCGGGTTGGCGATCTTGCCCGTGTCGCTCGCGGCGACCGGCAGGCCGTTGCCCTCGAGGTTGCCGACCGTGAGCTGGCTGTCCTCGAAGCCGAACGCCTTGGCCGCGGCGATGACCTTGTCACGGCCCAGGGTGACGCCCAGCCGGGCGAAGCCGGTGTTGCAGCTCTCGGTCAGCGCGTCCTTCAGGTCGATCTTCCGACCAGGGCAAACCTCGTCCTCGGCGTTGTGGATGACCGCCCCGCTCTCGCGGTATTCGCTGCCCGCTTCGATCTCGGTACCGGTTTGGTAACCGTTCTGCAGAGCGGACGCCGCCACGATCACCTTGAAGGTCGAGCCGGGCGGCAGCGTCTCGGCCGTCGACCGGTTCAGCAGCGGCTGGTCGGGGTCCTTGTTGAGCTTGTTGAACGCCGCCCCGGCCACCTTCTCGTCGTGGCTGACCAGCGGGTTCGGGTCGAAGCTGGGCATCGTCACCATGGCCTGCACGGCGCCCGTACGCGGGTCGATCGCGATCGCCGCGCCCTTGTCCACGCCGCGCTCGTTGTTGACGAGCTCCTTCCAGGCCGTCTCCTGCGCCTTGGAGTTGATCGTCAGGAGCACGTTGCCGCCACCGGTGTTGTTGCCGGTGAACATGTCCTTCACCCGGTCGGCGAAGAGCTTGTCGCTCTCGCCGGACAGGAAGTCGTTCTCGGAGTTCTCGATGCCGGTCGCGGCCAGGCCGACGGGCCGGTAGCCGAGAATCGGCGCGTAGACCTCCTTGCGCGGATAGACGCGCAAGTATTTGAGGGCGTCGTCGGTGACCTTGTTGGTCGCCACGCCGGTGCCGTTGGCCTCGATGGTGCCGCGCGGCCGCTCGTACTGCGCGACCACGACCCGCCGGTTGTAGTCGCTCGTGCGGTAGTCGTCGGCCTTGTACCCCTGAACCCAGTTCAGGTTGGCGAAGAGCAGCCCGAACAGGACGAGAATGACCACGCCGGCCCGTCGAAGTGGTGCGTTCACGGCTTGATCACCTCCGTCATGGCGCCGTGGAGCTGTGCTGGTGCTTTCTTCGGGCCGCCGGCCCGATCCGTTCCGCCGCCGCTGGCCGCCGGTCCGCGCGCCGCGTTCGAGATCCGTAGCAACATCGCGATCAACAGCCAGTTGGCCATCAGCGACGAGCCACCGGACGAGAGGAACGGCGTCGTCTGGCCGGTCAGCGGGATCAGCCCGGTGATGCCACCAAGGATGACGAAGATCTGCAAACCCAGGGTGAACGACAGGCCGCCGGCGACCAGCTTGCCGAACGAGTCGTGCACCGCCAGCGCCGACCGCAGGCCGCGTTCGACGATGAGCAGATAGAGCACGAGCAGCGCGGAGAGGCCGAAAAGACCGATCTCCTCACCCATCCCGGCGAAGATGAAGTCGTTCTGCACCTCGGGCACGAACCGCGGCGAGCCGGCACCGGGTCCCGTTCCGAACAGGCCGCCGGTGCCGAGGGACAGCAGGCCCTGTACCAACTGATAGCTGCCGCCGAGCCGCTCGTAATTCGCGGACGCGAACGGATCGAGCCAGACCTGGGCCCGGTCGTAGAAGTTCGCGAACGGGCCACCCACCGAGGCGCCCAGCAGGTAGGCGACGTAGACGCCACCGAAGAAGAGCAGCAGACCGATGATCAGCCAGCTGGCCCGCTCGGTAGCGACGTAGAGCGTCACCACGAAGAGCCCGAAGTACAGCAGGGCCGTACCCAGGTCCTTCTCGAAGACGAGGACCAGGAGGCTGAGCAGCCAGACCGTGATGACCGGCCCGAGGTCGCGGCCACGCGGGAAATCGATGCCGAGGACCCGGCGGCTGGCCAGCGAGAGCACCTCGCGTTTGCGCACCAGGTAATAGGCGAAGAACGAGACCAGGGCCAGCTTGGCGAACTCGCCCGGCTGAAGCGAGAACGACCCGATCCGGACCCACAGCTTCGCGCCGTTCACCTCGGAGAGGCTGGCCGGCAGCACCGCCGGGATCATCACCAGCACGATGCCGGTGAGACCCAGGGTGTACGCGTAGCGGGAGACGACCTTGTGGTCACGGACCACCAGGAGCAGGATCGCCGCCAGGATCAGCGCGATCAGGGTCCAGGCGAGCTGACGGCCACCGATGCCGGCGAAGACCCCCGGGATCGGCTCCTTGTCACTGAGCGCGTCGCCGATGTCCAGCCGCCGCAGAAAGCCCACGCCCAGACCGTTGATCAGCGCGACCGCCGGGATCAGGACCGGATCGGCGTACGGAGCGGTGTAACGCACGACGAAGTGCAGGCCGAGGAACAGGATGCTCAGCAGCGCGGCCGGCACCCAGAAGGTCGGGGTGATCTCCCCGATCCGGCTCGCCTCGACGGTCGCGCCATAGGCCGCCACCAGCACCATGGCAAACGCGAGCAGACCCAGCTCGGCGTTGCGCTGGGTCTTCATTCCCGGGATACGCGCCATCTCGCCCGTGGAGGCGGGCGAGGAGGCAGGTACGGCGGGCGCGGTCAAGAAGGATCCCCAGACATGGTCGAGCCGAAGCTCAGTTGACGGCCCGGCACCCGACCGGATCGACACCGGACGGGGACTCGGACTCGGAAACCCGAGCGGACGGCGTGCGGGTGGGCGTGGGCGGCGCCGACGCGCCGGTGCTGCCTACGCCGTTGGTACCGTTGACGGTGCCGACGGGAGTCTTACCGGCTGCCGGGCTGCGGGCTCCGCCGCTCGGCTTGACCGAGGACGGGGCCGACCCGGTGGTGGTCGGTGCGACGGTGACCGTGGTGCAAGCCGGCTTGAGGTTCGGGTTCGACGGGGCCTCGTCGGTGAGCTCGGCGAGCATGCGCTGGGCATCCGGCCGGTCGACCGCGTGGATGCCCTCCTTGACCCTGTCCTGCGCGACCACGGTGAGGTCGTCCAGCCGGTTCGGGCTGGTCTCGTTGACGCTCGACAGGTCGAGTCCGGCAACCTGGCCCGGCACCCCGCGGAAGATCGCGAGCTGCCCCGCCTCCGTCGCCCCGACGTAATACTGCTTCTGCGTGTATTGGTAGCCCAGGAACAGGCCGCCGCCGAGCACGCCCAGCAGCGCCAGCAGCAGCAACGCGGTGCGTACCGGGTGACCCTTGGGCTCGGGTTCCTCGTAGCCCCCGTTCTCGGGCTGCGGTTGCGCCGGCCGCGGGGCCTGCAGCGCGGATGCCCTGGCGGCCGGGGTCGAATTGTCGGCGACCGTGGTGTTGCCACGGTCGATCGCGGCGGCGCCCCCCACGATCGGAGCCTGCTCGACGATGTCGGCGTCGGTCGCGTCGGCGATGACCACGGTGATGTTGTCGGGCCCGCCGCCGCGCAGGGCGAGTTGCACCAGCCGCTCGACACAGGCCTGCGGGTCGGCGACCTCGCGCATCGTCTGCCCGATCGTGTCGGAGCTGACCACGCCGGAGAGGCCGTCGCTGCAGATCAGGTAGCGGTCGCCCTTGAGCACCTGGCGGACGCTGTATTCCGGGTCGATGTCGCGGCCGTCGAGCGCCCTGGTGAGCAGCGACCGCTGCGGGTGGCTGCTCGCCTCCTCGGGACTGACCCGGCCCTCGTCGACCAGCATCTGGACGTACGTGTCGTCCTTGGTGATCTGGGCGCACTCGCCCCCGCGGAGCAGGTAGGCACGACTGTCACCGATGTGCACCATGCCGAACTTGCTGCCCGAGAAGAGCACCGCGGTCAGCGTGGTGCCCATGCCCTCGAGCTGCGGATTGGCGTCGACGGTGTCGCGTAGATGTTGGTTCGCGATCCCCACGGCATGACGCAGCGCGTCGACCAGAGCGTCCCCGGGGACGTCCTCGTCGAGCGGCGCCATCGCGGCGATGACGATGTTGGACGCGACGTCACCAGCGGCCATGCCGCCCATACCGTCGGCGACAGCGAGAAGTCGCGGCCCGGCATAGACGGAGTCCTGGTTCAGGTCTCGGATCAGACCGCGGTCGCTCTGAGCGGCATAGCGCAGGGTCAGGGTCATGGCCGTAACTCGAGAGAAGTGCGTCCGATCCGAATCGGGACGCCAAGGGGGACGGGAGTAGGTCCGGAGACCTTACCGCGGTCGAGATAGGTGCCGTTCGTCGAGCCGAGATCCTCGACGAACCACTGACCCTCCCGCGGAACGAGCCGCGCGTGCCGCGCCGAGGCGAAGTCGTCGGTGATGACGAGAGTGGAATCCTCGGCACGGCCGATGGTGATCGGAGCCTCGCTCAGCGTGATGCGCGTGCCGGCCAACTGACCGGCGGTGACCACGAGTTGCTTGGCCGCCTTACCGCGTTTGGCCTTTGCCGGCCGGTCCGCGGGAACCGCGCCACCCACCCCCCGAGGGCTGGCGACGATGCTCTTGGACCGGACCCCAGCGAAGAGATCCCGGCGGATCACCCCCACGACCGTGAACACGAATATCCACAGCAGAATGAGAAAGCCGAACCGGGCGACGGTGAGGACGAATTCGGGCAAGGTGACTAGCCGTCCACTCGGAACGTGAGGGTGGTCGTGCCGAGCTGGATCATGTCGCCCGGGTTCAGCGCCACGGCCGACACGCGCTGGCCGTTGACCATCGTGCCGTTGGTGGAGCCCAGATCGGTCAGGACCACCTGGTTGCCGTCATAGTCCAGCCGGGCGTGCCGGCGCGAGATGCCGACGTCGGGCAGGCGCAGGTTGGCCTGGTCGCCACGGCCGATCACGGTCGAGCCCATCTGCAACGGGTAGGTGCGCCCGTCGCCCGAGATGAGGCCCACGCCGCCGCGGCCGTTCGGCATGCCGCCGCCACCGCCACCGCCGTGTTGCTGGTAACCACCCTGCTGCTCGTAGGGCGGGTACTGCGGGCCGGCGTCATAGGCCGGTTGCTGCACCGGGGCGACCTCGCCACCGGTGTAAACCTCGGCCGTGACCCGGAACATGCCCGTGTCGAGCCCGTCACCACGCTCGATCTCGACGATCACGTCGCCGTAGACCGTCCACGCCTGCTCGCCGATGAACTCGGCCTGCGACTGGGCCAGTTCCTGGGCGAGCGCCGCGGCATAGGGCGCCAGCCGGCTGTGGTCGTAGGGCGACAGGTCGATCACGTAGCGGTTCGGCACGAGCGTCCGGCCACCGGCGAGAATGGCCTTGTGTGCTTCGGCCTCCCGCTGCATGGCATTAAGGATCTCCACCGGGTGCACGACACCCTTGAACACCTTGGCGAAGGCCCCTTCGACAAGGCCTTCCAATCGCTTCTCAAAGCGCTGCAGCACGCTCACCGGCTCCTCCTCGGCTTCCGAGGACATGATGGTATCCGGCCGCCGCTTGCGCATCTGTAGCTCAAGGCCGACCGGCACTTCTGACCCTCGTATGACGCCCGCCGGCGCCGTGATATTGTTCCCTGGCGCAGCGGGCGATATCAACTCGCTTGGTGACGTGCGACAGCGTAGTCTGTCGCAGCTAGTGACAAAAAGGCAGGCCTACGGTCGGTCTCATATGCCACGGGGATGTGGCGGAATGGCAGACGCGCACGGTTCAGGTCCGTGTGTCCGAAAGGACGTGGGGGTTCAACTCCCCCCATCCCCACCAGGCGCCGGGCGTCGAGTGTTCACCGAAACGCGAACCTCGGCGCCTCGTCATATCTGCTCCAGGTAGCTGATCCCCGCCGAGCCGCGCGATGGGGGATTTCTCACGCACCGCCTGACTCCCGGCTCCGCGAGAAACCGGCCAAAACCGCCCTTCCGTCGCTCTGCGTTACTTGGTCACGGTGTGATTGCAACATTGATCTCGACCACACCGTTGGGTGACTTTTCGGGCAGTCGTTATGCTCGGCGGCGAAATTACTGGCAAGCCACCGACTTCAGGGGTGCAACCGTGACTGCTGGGCAGGCCGTAACCGGGACGGGCAAGCGCAGCGTGCTCGGGGTGCTGGTTGACGTCACCAACTATGCGGACGCGACCGCTCGGATCATCGCGGCCGCGCGCGAGCGTCGGGCCTACGCGGTAACCGCGCTGGCCGTGCACGGCGTCATGACCGGCGTGCAGGACAAGGCTCACAACGCGCGGCTGAATTCGTTCGATCTCGTCACACCCGATGGGCAGCCGGTTCGCTGGGCGCTCAACGTCGTGCATCACGCCGGGCTTCCCGATCGTGTCTACGGACCCACGCTGACCTTGAAGGTCGTGGAGCAGGCAGCCGCCGAGGGTCTGCCGATCTATCTGTACGGCTCCACCCAGCCCACGCTTGACCGGCTGGTACCGGCACTGGAGAAGATGTTCCCGGCTTTGAAGATCGCCGGGGTGGAGACGTCGAAGTTCCGGTCGTCCCAGGCGGGTGAGCCGGCGGAGATCGCCGAGCGGATCAAGGCGTCCGGGGCGCGCATCGTCCTGGTGGGCCTGGGATGCCCGCGGCAGGAGATCTTCACGTACGCGATGCGTCCGTTTCTTGACATGCCGCTTCTCGCCGTGGGGGCCGCGTTCGACTACCACGCCGGATTGCTGAAGAACCCGCCCGCGTGGATGCAGAAATACGCGCTCGAGTGGCTGTGGCGTCTGGGCCTCGAGCCGAAGCGGCTGTGGAAGCGATATCTGCTGCTCAACCCGGCCTATCTGACCCGGCTGGCCGCTCAGCGCACCGGTTTGTGGAAGGCGACCCCGCCGGCGCCGACCACCGAACCGGTGCATTCGTTCGCGGTCTGACGGCGGACCCGGAGCGTCTAGGGGTCTCCACGACACCTCCCTTACGGGCCTGGTGGGGTGATAACCCGGTTTCGCCAGGACGGCGGCGGGTGAACGCTGTCGATGTGAACATCGTCGCGGACCTCCTTCTCGCCGGCGCCCTCGTCGTCGTCTGGATCACAGCCGGACTGCTGGCCGACGCGCTGCCGTCGGCCCGATCGGCGCTGGAACTGCGCCGGCGGACCGTCGTTCTGACCTTGTTGGTCGTCGGCGGGGCGATGGTGTTCGTCGCAGTGCCGTTGGTCACCGCGGTCCTGCCGGGCGAGTCGGCGGCTCCCGCTGCGGCCCTCGCACCGGCCGTTCCGGCCTTGGTCGTGCTGACCGCAAGCCTGCGCCGCCTCACCCGGGTGCGGCAGGGCGCCGGTGCTTTCGCCACCGCGCCGCAGACGCCGGTGCCGCCGGCCCTGCGTGCGGCTGCCGCTCACCCGCTGATTCTGGTGCCCTTGCAGGTGACCGGCCTGGCCACGCTGCTCAGTCTGCCGATCGCGGGTGGCCTGGTAAATGTGCCCGGTGCCGACCTGGCCGGCCTCGCGATCACCGTGGTCGGCGTGGCCGTGCTGGCGATCGGGGTGCGGGCCGGGCTGCGGCACAGCAAGCTCAGCCTGCTGGCTCTGGCGCCGATCGGTCGCAACCGGCTGCGGGCACCGGTCGACAGCCGCTGACCGTCAGTTCTTCTTGGCTTCCTGCCCGTAAAGCAGTTCGAGGATGGAGCGCGCCGCCTCGAACCAGCGGTCGAGCCAGTCCGATGTGGGCAGCGCGCCGCGGGCGGGCAGTTCGAGGAGCAGGCCGCGGAGCAGCGGGTGATCGGCCATCGACCGCACCGACCCCGGCTCCGGACCATCGACCGCACCGAAGACCGGCTCGGTCAGGCCGCGCAGGTCGAGCGAGGGCAGCGTGGCCGCGCGGTCGAGCGGGCTGATCGGCTCGATGCTGTGCGAACAGCCCGGCGACCGGGTGGGCAGGCCCGAAGAGCTCCCGCGGGACAACAGTTCGCCGTCCGAGGGTTCGCCCAGCGCGGCCTCACGCCGGTTCTGCCGATACGCGCTGACTCCGCCGCTGAACCGGTCCTGCGCCGTCGCGGAGCCGTTGCTGAGGTTTTCCGAACCAATCGTCATCTGTCTGCCTTGCCCTCGCTCTTGCCCTCGCCCGGGTGATCGACCCCATCGGAGTGCGCGGTCGGGTCCGCGCCTGTGGCGTTCAACGAGGCGAGCCTGGAAATGACTACGGCCGGCTCCCCCGCACCGGGCGGGAGGACCGGCCGCATCGGCGACGGACCTCTTTTAGAGGTCGAACTCGCCGTCCTTCGCTCCGCCGACGAACGCGTCCCACTCGGCGGCGGTGAAGATCAGCGCCGCTCCGTTCGGGTTCTTGGAGTCGCGAACCGCGATCGCCTCGTCCACGAATGCCACCTCGACACAGTTGTCGGAGTTCGGTCCGCTGCGAGCGCTCTTGAACCACTGTGCACGGCTCAGATCGACTCGGAGACCCTTCGCTTCGATTTCCACAATGGCTCCTCTACCAGCGTTTGAATCATCTCGATGGACTCCTCCGGGCGGAGGGCCGTCGACCGGATGGTGTCGAAGATGGAGTTGTACTTGCTGAGCTCCTCGGCCTTCTCAAGAAAGAGGCCACCGGTCGCGTTCTCGGTGAACACCACGTCGGCATCACCTTCCTCCTCGAACTCGAGAATGGCGAACGTGCCGTCCATCCCGGCGTGCGCGCCCGCCGCGAACGGCAAGATCTGCAACGTGACGTTCGGCAACCGGGCCGTGGCGATCAATCTGGCTAATTGATCACGCATGACCTCGTCGCCGCCGACCGGCCGGCTCAACACCGCCTCATCGAGCACCACCCAAAGATCGATCGGATCGTCCTGAATCAATAACGACTGGCGCTCCATCCGGACGCGCACCCGGCGCTCGATCTCCTGGTCGCTGTCCCCCGGTCGGGCGGCCTTAATCATCGCAATTGCATACTCTTCGCACTGCAAGAGACCGGGGACGACCTGCGATTCGTACGTCCGCACCGATCTTGCCGCAGCCTCCAGCCCGACGTACGCACCGGTTAACACCGTTGAAAACGGATACCACCATCCTTTTTGCTGCGCTTCCTGGGCAATTTGGACAAGCTCCTGCTTGATCTCATCCGACGCGCCGTAAATGTCCAACATGGCCTGCACATCGCTGGGGCTCACCCTCGTCGGCCCCGTTTCGATTCGGGACACTTTGGACGTCGAGCAGCCGAGTCGCTCCGCCACCATGTCGATCGTGATCCGGACTGCCTCGCGATGCCGTCGCAACTCGACCCCGAGTCGCCGGCGACGAATGGTGGGACTGCGATGTTGATTCACAACCTCCAGTCTCCCGTCGATGATTTAACGATTCAAGCCGAGCGCTACCTACCGACCAGTAATCACGAAGGGCTGACATGCAACTTGCATAGACCGCACTCGTGGTGCAATCTTTCGGTATGGCCCACGTCACTGCGCCCGGCGGGCGCAGCGACCGGACCGCGCTCAACCCGCAGATCCCTCATCGTTTACGGGGTACCGGCCTTTCCGTTCGTCCGAGGTGGACTGATCCACTGCGGCGGTCGTGAGATCGGTGACGGTGACGTTCCGCAACGCTTTTTGATGATTGGCATCATCCAGGGGTTGCATAGGCGTATACGCCGGGCACACTTGGTGCTTTCGTGTCAAGGTTCGTCCCGCGACGAAGTTTCAGGGCAGGAGATGACGTGCTTCCTCGGTCCGGTGATGTTCTACACGTGACAAAGGCGGCCAGCGTCCAATTCGCGGTGCCGATGCTGTTCCGTGTCATCCGGGTCCATGACTGGCCGACCTACGAGGGTTGGATCTGGCTGGACGGGTATGAGCTGAACGCCTCGGGGGACGCGGTCGAACGGCGGTCGATCTTCGTTCAGGTCAGCGGCCTGCGCGCCGTCGGCAAGGCGCCCGACCCGCGGGCGCGCAACGGTCGGCAGCCCGGACTGGTCAGCGGCTCGGTCCAGGCCCGGGTGGTTCGCGCCAACCGTTAGTTCGGCCCAGCCCCGGCATCCTCCGTGGGCTCGGTCGTCGGCGTGCTTGTGGCCTCGGCCGCGATCACGAGCGTGACCGTCGTGTTCGGTGGCACCACTTGCCCCTCCACCGGGTCACTGTCGATCACCGTTCCGGGCGGCACGTCGGAAGCCTGTCGATAGATCAGCCGATAGTTCAGGCCGGTCGACCGCAGGGCTGACTGCGCTGCGGGCAATGCCAGGCCGCGCAGCGCGGGAATCGTGACCTCGGTAGCGGTCGGCGGCGCTGTGGACGGTGGTGGAGTGGGCGATGCCGTGGTCGGTGTCGGACTCGGCGACGAACTCTGTGTGGTCGCGGTCTCGCTGGGCGCGGCCGAGTGGCTGATCACCGGCGCGGGCGTCTCATCGTCGGACTCGTCGCCGACGAGCAGATAGACCGCCCAGCCGAGCACCGCGAGCAGGATCAACGCGATGACGCCGACCACGATCGGCATCCACCAGCGATCCCGCTGCCGCGCGGGTGCGGCCGCCGCCCAGTCGACCTCGGGATAGCCGCGTCCGGGCTGCGGGGGACGCACCTCGGCCCGCCCTGACCAGGCGGGATTCGCCCGGCTCGGTGCCCAGTCGTCGTCGTCCACCGGCGGTATGACCGCGGTCGAACCGGGCTGATCCTGAACCACGGTGGGCTCGTCCCGAATCGGCGGTACCCGGCGGGCGTCATCGAGCGTGTCGTCGGCGCGGCCGCCCTTCCCGGGCATCGTGTCGCCGAGGCCTGGAGGAGCGCCCGCGACCTGCGTCGCATCCGATTCGGCGCTGGGGGCGGGCCGAGGCGTCGCCGCGGTCGGCCTCTCGGGCTTCGCCGGCTCAGCGGACGAACCGTCAGCGTCGTCGGGCGAGAAACGTCGTGTCTCGTCGCTCTCGTCGGACATCGGCCACTCCTCCGGCTCGGTCACCCGCAGGGGTCAACGTATCGAATCTTGCGGGACGTGTCTGGCCTCCGCAGGACAAACACACCAGGTGACTACGGGGAGACGGATGCGGAAGTGGCAACGGACCGATTCGCAGGCATCGGCGGGTACCGCTACAGTGCGGCGCATGGCCGACAAGGGCTGGACCGCGCGAATCGCCACCGCGGCGGGTGCCGCCGCCGGAACGGGCGCCGCGCAATTGGGTTTGGGCTACGGCCTGGGCGTGGTGGTCTGGCCGGTGACACCGACCTCCGACGACAGCGCCTGGCTGGGCAGTCTTGGCTGGGCGACCTGGATCACGGCGAGCGCTACGGTCTTCGGCGCCGTGCTCGGCAGCCGATTCCGCGACGGTCCAGGCCCTCGTACCAATGGATCCTGGCGTTTCGCCCTGGCCGCGTGCGCCGCGGTCGGTTCCCTGGTGACGGTCGCGCTGATCGCGCTCCCGGCCCGTTCGGCCGTACGGGTCGAGGCGTTCGCGCCGCAGGTGATCGCGGGTGGCTACGCGGTGGTGGGCCTGCTGCTGGGCCTGATCGTGGCCTTCTGGGCGGTGTCCTCCCGGCCGGTCGCGGCGAACCTGATGGCCACCGGGGTCTGGCTGTGGGCGCTGGCGGTCGCCGGCATCGTGGTCGAACTGACCGTGCACCGCGACTCCGCTACCTACCTGACCAGTTGGCAGTTCACCGAGGTGGCGAACAGCGGCCGCTACGGCGCGATCTACTGGCCGAGTGCGCTGCTCACCCTGGGTGCCGCTTTCCTGGTCGGCGTGCTGGCCGCGACGCCGGCCGCCCGCCGTGGCGACCTGGGCGCCGGCGCCGCCACCTCGGGCGTGGCCGGTCCGTTGCTGGTCGCCTTCGCCTTCCTGGCGCTGGCCCCACGCCTTACCGGCGCGCTGGGCCCGATCGAGTCGGCTTATCTGATCGCCCCCTACGCGGTGCTGGCCGGCCTGGCGGGTTCCGCCCTCGCCGTCACCACTGGCCGCTTCCGGGCCGACCGTCGGGCCAGCCGAACCCCGGCCGCCTCCCGGCCCGGCAGCTCGGGTCGAGCACTCCCCGGTCCCGCTCGCTCCGCGCCCGACACCGCCGCGACCAGCCCGAACGCTGCCGTTGCCCCGACCAGCCCGGACGCCGCCGTTGCCCCGACCAGCCCGGATGCCGCAGTTACCCCGACCAGCCCGGACGCCGCCGTTGCCGCGCCCAGGACCCGCGCCCCCTCAGCCGGCTTGTCCGAGGTGCCGGCCACCGGCGTCGCGACTCCTGACGATCGGGCGAAACGCAGTCGCTCGGGCGGAACTTCGAGGACGAAGCTTTTCGGCCGCTCGAAGGTCCCGGCACAGCCCGCGGGCTCCGCCGAGGCGCCGGCCGCAGAGAGCGCTCGACCGGCTCGCCCGGCCACCGATCCGGAGATCGCAGCGGCCGTTCGCCCCAGCCGTCCCCGGCCCAAGAAGGCCGCCCCGGCCCCCGAGGCGCCGAAGAAACCGAGGTCCACAGTGACTCCCCCGCCGGCGACACCGGCCATCGCGCAGATCAATCCCGCCCCACCCGCCAAGAGCTGACGTCCGGCTACGGCAGGGGCCAAGTGTGGACGGGCTCGTTCGTGCGGTGGAGTTCCGCGTAGCGCAACAGCATCTCGCGCAAGGCCTCGTTCCGGGAACGGCCGCGGCGCTCGGCCAGTCGTACCGCCTCGGTCTGCCAGGTCGCTCCGTTGCGGCCGGAACGGCAGCGCTCGTCGATGATGCCGAGCAGACGGTCGCGGAGGGCCGGCTCGACGCCGTAACGGTCCAGACCCGCGTACGCCTTCGGCAGCAAGACCGATCGCACCAGCTCAACCACCGGGGTCTCGCCCCGGCCGGGCCAGAAGACCGTGGCCTCGATGCCGTCGACGGCACCGGCGTGGAAGTTCTCCCGGGCGGCGGAGAACGGCAGCCGCGACCAGATCGGGCTCTCCTCCTCGGCGAGTTGGCGCACCAGGCCGAAATAGAAGGCCGCGTTCGCCAGCAGGTCGACCACCGTCGGGCCGGAGGGCAGCACGCGATTTTCCACCCGCAGGTGCGGCCGGCCGTCCACCACGTCGTAGACCGGCCGATTCCACCGATAGACCGTGCCGTTGTGCAGGCGAAACTCCCTTAGCCGGGGCACTCCGCCGGCGCGCAGCACCTCGACCGGATCCTCGTCGGAGAGGATCGGCAGCAGGGGCGGGAAGAATCTGACGTTCTCCTCGAAGAGGTCGAGGACCGAGGTGATCCAGCGTTCTCCGAACCAGACCCGAGGACGTACGCCCTGGGTCTTGAGTTCTTCGGGGCGGGTGTCGGTGGCCTGTTGGAAAAGCGCGATGCGGGTCTCGGCCCACAACCGGCGGCCGTGCAGGAACGGCGAGTTCGCGCCGACCGCCACCTGCGCGCCGGCGATCGCCTGGGACGCGTTCCAGAACCGGTCGAACCGGTCCGGCGGCACCTGCAGGTGGAACTGGACGCTGGTGCACGCCGCCTCGGGCACGATCGAGTCGCTGACACTGCGCAGCCGCTCGACGCCGCCGATGTCGAGGGCGAACTGCTCGCCCCGCGCGCCGGCCAGCTCGTCGTTGAGCAGGCGATATCGCTCGTTGCCGCTGAGATTTTCGAGCACCAGGTCGCCGGGGGCGAGCGTGGGCAGCATCCCGATCAGCACGAGCCCGCAGTCGGCCTTGGCCGCCCGTTCGGCCGCGCGGTGCAGGCTTTCGAGCAGGTCACGCTCGTAGTCGCCGAGCCCGTCGCCGCTGATCGACCGGGGCGGAGCGTTGAGCTCGAGATTGAAACGGCCCAGCTCGGTCTGGAAGGCCGGGTCACCGAGCAGGGCCAGCACCTCGGCGTTGCGCATCGCGGGCCGGCCGTTCTGGTCGATCAGGTTGAGCTCGATCTCGAGTCCGGTCATGCCGTCGCGGCTGACGAAAGCGCCCTGGTCGAGCATCTGGGCGAAGACGTCGAGACATCGGCGCACCTGGTGGCGGAAGGTGACGCGGTCCGCGGGGGCGAAGACGCCGGCCGCGAGATCCTTGCCCACTCACCCTCCCGGGGTGGACAGGGACAGAAAGTGAGCGAATGCTTGCACTCGGCCTACCTTGCCATCCCGGACGGAGGTCGCGCCAGATGACAGCGAACCGCCGCCCGGATCCGGACGGCGGTTCGGTTGTGGACTGCGGGTCAGGCGCGGCGGATGCCCTCGCCCTCGATCTCAATCTTGATCTTGCGGCTGACCATGACGCCGCCGCTCTCGAGGGCCATGTTCCAGGTCAGGCCCCACTGCTCGCGGTCGATCTCGGCGGTCGCGCTGAAACCGAAGACGGCTTGGCCGTACGGGCTGGTGCCGGCGCCCTCGAACTCGACGACCAACTCGACGGGCTTGGTCACGTCCTTGATGGTGAGCTCACCGTTGAGGACGAACTCGGCGCCGGAGTGGCTCTTGATGCTGGTGCTGCGGTAGGTCATGACCGGGAACTTCTCGGACTCGAAGAAGTCGCCGCTGCGCAGGTGGTTGTCGCGGTCGACCTGGCCGGTCTCGATGCTCGCGGTGTTGATCGTCGCGGTGACCGAGGACTCCAGCGGGTCCTCGCCGATGGTGATCGTGGCCGAGGCGTCCGCGAACTGACCGCGGACCTTGGCGACCATCAGGTGTCGTGCCACAAAGCCGACCCGCTTGTGCGCGGCATCCAGATCGTACGTGCCGGCGGTCGGGATCTGCAGACCCTCGAACGTGCGGGTGTTGGCGACGGGCTCGGTCATGACGGTTCCTTCTCTCAAGCACGGAAAATCGATATTTGTCTGACGGAACAACTATATGCCAAGCAATATTCCCTGTGTCAAGAGCCGTGTACGATGGGGCACGTGAACACGGACCTTGACGACCCCCGATTCACGGCCTTCGGCCTGTTCGCCGAGGCGTTCACGGGGCTGACCAATCGCTTCAGCGCGCAGTTCGAGGAGCACCACCTTTCCGGGGTCGAGTTCGAGGTGCTCATGCGCCTGGCTCGATCGCCGGGCCGGCGCCTCCGGATGACCGATCTCGCCGGTCAGACCTCACTATCCACCAGCGGAGTGACCCGCGTGGTCGACCGCATGGACCGCGACGGCCTGGTTCGGCGCGAGGCCTGTGCCAGCGATCGACGCAGCTCGTTCGCCGTGATCACCGACGACGGCTTGAACCGGCTCGACGAGGTCCTGCCCGGGCACCTCGAACTGCTCCAGCAGTGGTTCATCGCCCAGCTCACCCCCGACCAGCTCGACGACATGCTCGGGTCGCTCCGCAAGATCCGCGACGCGGTCAACCCGTGCGCGACGGCGGGCACGGCCGACGGGCAGTCGGCCGCCGCCTGAGTCGCTCGACACCCGGCGAAGTCGGCACTAAGCGGCCTGTGACACACGAGCCGAAAATTCTGCGGGAAACCGGCAGAAGTACCGGCAGAAGCGACCCACTCGGGGTCTCAAACGGACAAATCTTCCGAGAAAGCAGGCTTCCTGCGACTACTGTGGCCGGCGCAGGGGGATGCGGCGCGTCCGAGGCGACGGCGTGGCTTTGACGGGGGAGCCTTGTTCTCGCCGCGTAATTGGCGGGCGTTGCGACGGTCGGCGCGTGGGGGCACGCTACGCCGACCGTCCACGCTCGACCAGAACTCTGTTCCGACCTTCAGCTCTCCAGCACGAGGGCGAGCGTCGCGGGGCCGAGCCTTTCCCGCTCCCGGGGCAGCAGGGTGATCTCCCCCGAACGGCACATCTCGCCCAACCGGCGCACGGCCGCACTTCGCTCGTCGCGGTCGGGCGTGCTGACGATCAGCCCGACCAGGGCTTCCACGACATCACGCGGATCATGGGCGCCGTCGTAGGCCTCGGCGGCCCGGGCGAAGCACTCGGCCGCCAGCTTCGGCTCCCCCCGCTGCAACGCGACCGCGGCCCCGACCACCGCCGCCGGCCCGTCCGGCGTCGCGTCCTCGTCCGGAGCGAGCTGCTCAAGCACCACGCTCGCCTCCGCCACTCGGCCGGACTCGGCCAGCGCCAGCCCGATCGTCGCGAGCAGCCGCCGCCGATGGCCGGGGTCACCCAGCTCGACCAGCCTGATCATCGCACTGCGGCCCAGCCGTTCAGCCTCCGCCAGCCGTCCGTCCAGGCGTGCCACCTCGGCCAGATTCGCCTGGGCCAGCGCCCGGAGCCGCTGCTCGCCGCAGCGTCCGGCCAGCCGTTCGACCGTCGCCAGCCGGCGTCGCGCGGCCGGCAGGTCACCCTTCCGGATCTCGTGCCAGACCAGGTTGTTCTCGGCCACTGCCAGGTCCCGTGCCTGCCCACCCCGCCGGGCCAGGGCCAGCGCCACCTCGCCGTGCGCCCGGGCCTGGTCGGACGCGCCCGTGCTCATCCACAGCGCGGCGAGCTGGGCGTGCGCCGTCAGCTGACCCGCCACCTCGTCGATGCCCTCGAAGACGGCCAGCGCCTCGGTCGCCGACCCGATCTCCTCCGCCCCGGCGCCGTGCTCGCGAGCGAGCTGGGCAAGACCGATCCGTGCCCAGGCGCGGGTGGCCGGGTCGGCATCCGCGGTGCGCGGGTCGTCGAGCAGCCGGCGCAGCCACTGGCGACCGGTGACGTCGCGTCCGCGAAAGCGCCACCATCGAGGCAGTGCCGCGGCGAGACGCAGGGCGGTGTGCGGATCCTCGCCCGCAGCGTGAGCGAGGGCCGTACCGAAGTCGCCGGCGATGTCGTCGAGCCGGCCCGCGGCCTCGGGCAACCGGGTGCCGGTCAGATCGGGCCAGATCTGCTGGGCCAGGTCGGCCAGGACCTGCGCGTGCCGGCGGCGACCCTCGGCCAGCTCGCCCTCGGCGGCCGCGCGCTCGGCGGCGTAGTCGCGCACCACGTCGAGCAGCCGGAACCGAAAGGTACGGCTGCCCCGCACGCTGAGCAGGCCCAGCTCGAGCAGGCGGTCGAGCAGGTGCACGACGTCGGCGCGCGGATCGTCGACGAGCTGTTCGGCCAGGCCGATCGACCAGCGGTAGCGGAACATCGCGAGCCGGCGGAGAGCCCGCTGTTCCCGCGGGTTCAGCAGGCGGTAGCTCGCCGCCACCGCGTCGCGCAGCGTGACCAGCGGCTCGCGCGGGCCTGGCCGATCGAGGTCGAGGACCCGGTCGCCATACCGGGCGAGGATCTCGGGGATGGTCAGCACCCGGCCCCGCGCCGCCGCCAGTTCGATCGCGAGCGGCAGCCCGCCGAGCCGGCGCACCAGCGTGGCGAGCGGCGCGATCTCGTCGGGCTCGGGCTGGGTGCGGCGCACCTGGCCGAGACGTTCCAGGAACAGAGCCACCGCCGGGTACGCCGCCACGTCCGCGAGGGTGTTCGCGGTCCCGGGCGGCGGCGCGCTGAGCGGAGCCAGCGGCCAGACCCGTTCCACGCTCAGCCCGACCGGATGCCGGCCGGTCGCCAGGAAGCGCAGCATCGGCAGCCGTTCGAGAAGCTGGGCGAGCATCTCGACGGTCGCGTCGGGAGATCGCTCGACGGCGTCGACGAAGACCAGGGCGGCCCGGCCGCCGAAGCGCGCGGGCAGGTCGTCGGGGCGGCCCACACCGAACTCGGTCGAGACGCTGCCGAGCATCTCGCCGACCGTGCAGCCGTCGGTGACCACGATGCCCGCGACCCCGCCCGGATAAGCGCCGGCCGCCCGGTGGGCGGCCGTGAAAGCGAGGCTGGTCTTGCCGACCCCGGCCAGGCCGACCAGGGTGATGCCGCGGGGACCGTCCGGCGCGGTGAGCTGGGCCGCCAGCTCGGCGAGGTCGTCGTCGCGGCCGATCAGCTCTCCGGTCGGCAGCACCCGTTGGAAGCCGGTCGGTGGCAGCGGTTCCTCGGTAGACTGTCCACGGGCGGCGGCCAGGAAGGCTTCGCGTTCGGTCCCGGTCAGGACGAGCGCGTTGGCCAGCAACTCGACCGTGGTGCGCTGCGGCCGCGACGAGCGGCCACGTTCCAGGTCGCGGACCGTGCGCACGCCGACCCCGGCTCTGGTGGCCAGCTCGTCCTGGGTCAGCTTGGCACGTAGCCGCTGCCGGCGCAGCACGCCATCGAACCCGGATCTGCCCTGGTCCGGCGTACTTTCGGCCCCCATGACACCGAATTTAGGGTTCATTAACCGGTCAAGCGAGCAGAGATCCGCTCCTGTCGGAAAGCGGACGGTAAGCTATGCTGGCAAATGCCGCGTACCTCCGAAAAGCCCTACAGGCCCAGGCTCCGGGCGATCAGCATGCGCTGGACCTCGGACGTGCCCTCGCCGATCTCCAGGATCTTCGCGTCGCGGTAAAAGCGGCCGACGGCGGACTCGTTCATGAAGCCGTAGCCCCCGTGCACCTGCGTCGCCCAGCGGCTGTTCTCCATCGCCGCGTTGCTGGCGTTCAGCTTCGCGATCGCCGCGTAGCGCTTGAAGTCCTCGCCGGCCAGCATGCGCGATGCCGCGTCGTAGTAGCCGACCCGGGCGATGTGCGCCCGCAACTCCATGTCGGCGATCATGAACTGGACGGCCTGGTAGTCGCCGATCGGCCGGCCGAAGGCCGCACGCTGCCGCGCGTACCGAACGGACTCGTCGACGCAGCCCTGGGCCAGGCCCACGGAGAGCGCCGCGATCGCGATACGGCCCTCGTCGAGGATGCGCAGGAACTGGGCGAAGCCACGGCCACGCTGGCCGAGCAGGTTGGCGGCGGGGACGCGTACGTCGTCGAAGGAGAGCTCGTGGGTGTCCGAGGCACACCAGCCGACCTTGGAGTAGCCCGGTGCCACGGTGCAGCCCGGCGTCCCGGACGGCACGATGATCGTGGAGAGCTCCTTGGACCCGTCGGGGTTCACGCCGGTGACCGCCATGACGGTGACCAGGCAGGTGAGGTCGGTGCCGGAGTTGGTGATGAAGGCCTTCGTCCCGTTGATCACCCACTCGTCGGTCGCCTCGTCGAGGACCGCGCGGGTCGTCGTGCCGGCCGCGTCGGAGCCGGTGCCGGGCTCGGTGAGGCCGAAGGCGGCCATTGCCTCGCCGGTGGTGAGCCGGGGCAGCCACTGCTCCTTCTGCTCGGGCGTACCGAAGCGGTAGATCGGCATGGCGCCGAGCGAGACCGCCGCCTCGAGCGTCACCGCGACCGAGCTGTCCACTCTGGCCAGTTCCTCGAGCGCGATGCAGAGCGCGAAGTAGTCGCCGCCCATCCCGCCGAACTCCTCGGCGAAGGGCAGGCCGAAGAGGCCCATCTTTCCCATCTGGCGGACCACGTCGTACGGGAAGGTCTTGTGTTCGTAATGCTCGGCGATCACCGGCGCGACCTGTTCGCGAGCGAAGTCGCGGACGGTGACGCGCAGTGCCTCCTGCTCCTCGTCGAGCCGGAAGTCGACCATGATTGTGCTCCTGTCAGACGGGCGTGACGCCGTGGCGGCGACGGGCGAAGCCGCGCTCCTTGCCGCGGGCGGCGCGGTAACGGCGGATGAGTTCGTCGCGCAGGTCGCCCGGCTCGACGACGGTGTCCACGACCAGCTCGCTGGCGAGCCGCATGATGTCGATGTCCTGCTCGTACTCGGCGCGGCGGTCGGCCACGAACGCGGCGCGCTCCTGGTCGGTGGCGAGAGCGGCGATCTTGTTGGCGTAGACCGCGTTCACCGCAGCCTCGGCGCCCATCACCGCGATCTTGGCGGTGGGCAGGGCGATCGTGGCGTCGGGCTCGAAGCCGGGGCCGGCCATCGCGTACAGACCCGCCCCGTACGCCTTGCGGACCACGACGCAGATCTTGGGCACCGTGGCCTCGGAGATCGCGGTGATCATCTTGGCGCCGTGGCGGATGATCCCCTGCTTCTCGACCGCCGAGCCGACCATGAAGCCCGGGACGTCGCAGAGGAACAGCAGCGGGACATTGAAAGCGTCGCAGAGCTGGACGAAGCGCGACGCCTTGTCGGCCGAGTCGGGGAAGAGCACACCGCCCTTGAACATCGAGTTGTTGCCGACGATGCCGATCACGTCACCGTTCAGCCGGGCGAATCCGATCGTGAGCTCCTTCGCCCACAGCGCTTGGATCTCGAAGAACGAACCCTCGTCGACCAGACCCTTGACGTACCGCCGCATGTCGAAGGCCTGACGTTCGCTGACCGGGACCAGCGCACCAAGATCAACCCCCGACGAGGCCTTCGCCTCTGCCGCGGGCGGCTGACCCGCCCAGTTCGACGGCAGATAGGAGAGGTACGACCGGACGGTGTCGAGCGCGTCCTGCTCGGTCTTGCAGAGGAAGTGGCCGACGCCGGACTCGACGCAGTGCACGCGCGCGCCGCCCATCGCCTCGAGCGTCGTCTTCTCCCCGGTGACCATCTCGACCATGCGGTCGGAGCCCAGGTACATGCTCGCGTTGCCCTCGACCATGGCCACGATGTCGCAGAAGGCCGGAATGTAGGCGCCGCCGGCGGCCGATGGGCCGAAGAGCGCACAGGCCTGCGGGATCGCGCCGGATGCCCTGACCTGCGTGTGGAAGATCTTGCCGGCGCCGCGGCGACCCGGGAAGAGGTCGACCTGGTCGGTGATGCGGGCGCCCGCCGAGTCGACGAGGTAGACCATCGGTACGCCGTACTGAACGGCGCGCTCGATGATGCGGATGATCTTCTCGACGGTCCGCGCGCCCCAGGAGCCCGCCTTGACCGTCGAGTCGTTCGCCATCAGGCAGACCTCGCGACCGTCGACCCGGGCAATCCCGGTGATCACGCCATCCGCGGGCAGTCCGTCGGCCAAGCTGTTGGCATAGAGCCCGTCCTCGACGAAGGTACCCTCGTCGACCAGCAGCGCGATCCGTTCGCGGGCGAAGAGCTTGCCCTTCGCGGCGTTGGCAGCGTGGTAGCGCTCGGCGCCGCCGGCCAGCACCCGCTTGCGCACCTGCGCGAGCGCCTCGTCGTCGATCACGTCGCCTCCTCAAGCTTTGAGCCCTCGAACCAACTGAGCTGCCTGACATCACCAAGCCTGACATCACCAAGCCTGGAAACACCGAGCCTGGAAACACCGAGCCTGGAAAAGTATCGGGCTGGAAAGCATCGAGCTCCTGAACGCTCGTTCAAGCTTAACGAGCGTTAGGGTAGCCCATCCGGTAGACGCGAGCAACGACGGACGGGAGCCTCCGCCGGCTGCGGAGACTCCCGTCGTTTCCTTGCCACCGGTGCCGTGGAGGGGCACCGGCTGTTACCCGACGCCTTCTGGCATCGGTCGGGTCGCGCCCGGGACCGGCACGACCCGGTCTTCCGCTAAGCGCCGCTGGTGTGCGGGCTTCAGCGCAGCTTGTTGAGCAGGCCCAAGTTGCCGACCCCGCCGACCTTCTCGGTCAGGCCCGAGACCGGCAGAGACTCGGTGGTACGGCCGCCGTCGGCCTTGGTGGCCGAACCGGTGGTCGGCTCCTCGGCCACGGGCTTTGCGGCAGTGGGCTTCTTGTAGCCGGGCTTGTTCCGGTCGTCCTTGACGCCGCCGTCAGCCTTGTTCTTGTCCTTGCTCTGGTCCTTGTCCTTGCTCTGGTCCTTGTCCTTGCTCTGGTCCTTGTCCTTGCTCTTGTCGTTCTTGTCCTTGTCGTTCTTGCGGTCGCTCTTGTTCTTGTCGTGGTCCACGCGATCGCAGTCCTTGCTGCTGTGACCGGGGCGGCCGTGGCCGTGATCGTGACCCGGGAGGCCGTGGCCGTGGTCGTGACCCGGGAGGCCGTGGCCGTGGTCGTGACCCGGGAGGCCGTGGCCGTGATCGTGCCCCGGGCGGCCGTGGCCGTGATCGTGCCCCGGGCGGCCGTGGCCGTGGTCGCCGAAGTCGCCGAGGATGCCGCCGAAGCTGCGGCTCCGGGTGCTGATCGAGCAGGCCGCAGCGGAGTGCGTCGAGCCGAGGGCGCCGAGCGAGTGTCCGCAGGCGCTGTTCCGAACGTCGGTCGGCGCGAAGAAACGGGTGCCGTTCAGGATGCCGTTCGCATGGCCGCCACGGTTGCTCCGGTGGCCCCGGCTACCCCGGTCGTCCCGGTGGCCCTGGCTACCCCGGTCGTCCCGGTGGCCCCGGCTACCCCGGTCGTCCCGGTGGCCCCGGCTACCCTGCTCGTCCCGGTGGCCCTGACTGGTCTCCCGCTTCCGGTTCTTCGTGCCGCTCTGGTGTCCCAGGTCGCCCCAGACGTCGTCGGCGCAGATCGCCTGCGAGGAGGGGCCACCAAGGAAAGCGAGCGAGCTTCCGCAGACGTTCGTCGGAGACTCGCCGGGCGCGTGGAGCAGGATGCCGTTACCGAGGCCGTTGTTACCGCCGGCGGCCTGCTGGACGGCGGCGTTCGCAGCGCCGGGGGCGAACAGCAGGGCGCCCGCGGCCAGGACGCCCACGCTCAGAGTCTTACGAACCCAAGTCTTCATTAAAGAGAAATGCCTTTCAACAATGTTTCGGGGGAGGTGACACTTATTCAATTGATGGATGTTCCGTAATTGCGCCTCCGGGCGCAGCGGTGCCCTGGCGCGTTTCTTTCCGCCTTGACCCCGCCGGTCGACCTGCGCCCGCCAGGCACTCGGTGCGGTGTGGGTGATTTCCGGCGTCGGCGATTCGCCGCTTGTTCGCAAGCGGTTGAGGAATCGGGTCTGAACGCGGACACCGAGGCCGGTGCCAGGCCGGTTCAGCGACCGACCGCCATCACTCAGTCAGGCGAGACGGTCGGCGCCTCGGCGTCCTGTCGCCGGGCCTCGACATCGAGCGCGATCGCCGGCTGGTGGCGAGCCGTCGTGTGGTTCGCGATCGCATCCGGCAGGATGGCCGCGGAACCACCCTCCACGGGATCCCGGACCCACTGGGCGGGGGTACCGGTGACGTCCCCGAGGCGAGGAAGAGACCTCGCCGTGCTGGACCGGAACGACCGCGTCGAGGATGTCGCCCGCCAGATCGCGTTCGTGGTGTGCCGGTCCGGGGTTCTCCAGCGGCTGGTCGGCCACCTGCGGGAGACCGGTGATCGGCGAGTCGGCGTCCGCGCCCACGATGGAGCCGAGCAACGCGCCGTCCGGCCCGTCGGTTCGGTCCGCCGCCTGGGCCGCAGCGCCAATGAGCAGCCAGGCCGCACCGGCCAGGCCACCGACAGCGAGAACACGCAAACCCCGCCGCAGAGCGGTAAGTCGCGTGCGGCCCTCCGATCGCCGCTCCGCCCCCTGGATGTGAGGCGGCAAGGGCGTGAAGGTACCGACGGGCGGCGACGGATACGCCGTGCGCGGCATGCGCTCGACCCCCGGTCGCGTCATGATTCGCCCCTCGTCGTGTCGGCCGAACCGGTAGGCACTTTTTGTCCGAACCGGCGATGTCGGCCACTCGTCATGGGTAACGAGACGACGGGAGCACGGTCACGCGAGCAAATAGGAAAAAACGGGCGCTGGTTAAGCCCGTTGAATTACACCAATCTGGTGCGCGGCCCGGCCCGCAGAACACCCGACGGGAGTGTGCGACCGAGCATTTCCTCGGCCATCGCGGCGGTCTCGATCAGGCGGTCAAGATCGATTCCGGTGTCTATTCCCATGTCATGCAGCATGTGAACGACTTCCTCGGTGGCCACGTTGCCCGAGGCCCCGGGCGCGTAGGGGCAGCCGCCGATTCCGCCGACACTCGCGTCGAACTCGCTCACCCCGAGCTCCAAAGCGGTCAGGATGTTCGCCAGCCCCGTACCCCTGGTGTTGTGGAAGTGCAGCAGGTCGGGACGGACGGCCGAGAGAAGATCGCGGACCCGGCGGGGAGTCGCCATGCCGGTCGTGTCGCCGAAGGCGATGCGGTCCGCGCCGTCGGCACGCACCCGCGCCACCATCGCCGCCACCCGGTCAGGGTTGATGTCGCCCTCGAACGGACAGCCGAAGCTGGTCGCGACGATCACCTCCACCGTCGCGCCGGCGTCCTGAATCAGCGGGATGAGCGAGGCGATGTCGTCGAGCGACTCCTCGGTCGAGCGGTTGAGATTGCGCCGGTTGTGCGTGTCCGAAGCGGACACCACGACCTCGATCTCGCGGAAACCGGCAGCCAGCGCCCGCTGCGCACCCCGAGTGTTCGGGATCAGCGCCGAATAGCGGATCTCGGCGTGGCGGGTGACGCGCGCCCACACCTCGTCGGCGTCGGCCATCTGCGGAATCGCCCGCGGATGGACGAACGAGACCGCCTCGATGCGCCGTACGCCGGTCTCGCTCAGCGCGTCGATCAGGCGGACCTTGGCGTCGGTGGAGACCGGCTCCTCATTCTGCAGGCCGTCGCGGGGCGCGACCTCGCGGATGCTGATCATCGGCCGGTCGCCCTCATCCGCGCCACGATGCCGGTGTCGTAGTCGCCTGACAGGAACTCGTCGTTCT
>Ga0247781_1000011_pt1 | contig 50143 bp, 49 predicted proteins | sample UWRJL184509B5_FD_179922 | JGI IMG/M metagenome (GOLD analysis project Ga0247781, IMG submission 179922) | Plant litter microbial communities from Arlington Agricultural Research Station in Wisconsin, United States - UWRJ-L184-509B-5 | ecosystem: Environmental > Terrestrial > Plant litter >...
CGCGCTCACCCACACCCCCGCCGAGGTGCAGGTCTACTGCCTCGACTTCGGCGGCGGCGGGCTCGGCACCCTCCGCGACCTGCCCCACGTCGGCGGCGTATCGAGCCGGCTCGACACGGTGGGCGTCCGCCGCACGGTCGGCGAGATGTCCACTCTGCTGGCCGAGCGGGAGACGCGCTTCGCCGCGCTGGGCATCGATTCGATGGGCTCCTACCGGCGCCGCCGGGCCAACCCCGCGAACCCCGGCACCGACAACGACCCGTTCGGCGACGTGTTCCTGGTGATCGACGGCTGGGCCACACTACGCAAAGAGTACGAAGAGCTTGAACCGGCTATCACCGACATTGCCACGCGCGGTCTGTCGTACGGGATCCACGTCGTCGCCGCGACCTCACGCTGGATGGACTTCCGCCCGGCGATCCGCGACCTGTTCGGCTCGCGGCTCGAACTGCGCCTCGGCGATCCCAGCGACTCCTCGGTCAACCGCCGCGCGGCGATGACCGTGCCCGAAATGCCCGGACGGGGCATCATCGAACACCCGACCGACAAGAACAAGTTCCTGCACCTGCTCACCGTACGACCCGAACTGAGCACGATCGCCGACACGAACGACCTGGTCAAGGAGGTTGCGGCGAACTGGCACGGCACGCCCGCCCCGCGCGTGCGCCTGCTGCCGGCCCTGGTTCCGTACCCGGATCTCGACCTTGATCGCAGCACCGGCCTCCGTCTGCCGATCGGCATCGCCGAGGCCGACCTCCAGCCCGTCGAGATCGACTTCGCCTCCGACCCGCACTTCCTGCTCTTCGGGGACGCCGAGTGCGGCAAGTCGACGTTCCTGCGCGCGCTCGCCACCACGATCACGCACCGGTTCGCCCCCGAGGAGGCGCGGATCATCCTGGTCGACTACCGGCGATCCCTGATGGATCTTCCGGAGACCGACCACCGCATCGGGTACGGGATCCAGGCCCAGAAGACACTCGAGCTGATGCAGTCGGTCGCCGGCTACATGGAGCGCCGCCTGCCCGGCCCCGACGTGACCGCCCAGCAGCTGCGCGAACGCTCCTGGTGGACCGGACCGGAGCTGTTCGTGCTGGTCGACGACTACGACCTGGTCGTCGCCGGCCCGACCAACCCGCTCACGCCGCTGCTCGAATACCTGCCCCAGGCCCGCGACGTCGGGCTGCACCTGATCCTGACCCGGCGGGCCGGGGGCGCGGGTCGGTCGCTCTACGAGCCGATCATCCAGCGCTTGCGCGAGCTCTCGGCGCCCGGTCTGGTGATGAGCGGCCCGTCCGACGAGGGCGCGCTGATCGGCACCGTCCGGCCCGCGCTGCTGCCGCCCGGCCGGGGGCGTCTGCTCACGCGGCGTGAGGGCGTGCGGCTGATTCAGTTGGCCCACCTGACGCCGTCCTGACGTTCGTGCGGATTTAACAGACAGGCGGTGCGATAGGCATAGACGGACAGCGGCCGACGACGCCGGTTTCGGAGTAATCTGCATCGACCATCCAGGATCCAGAAATGGCGATGCGAACCGTGAGCGCTGTGAGCGTGAGTTCCAGGCGTGCCGGCCGGCGCCGGAGAGGTGGTGCCCGTTGCCTCGCGGCGGCGGCGACCGCCGGTCTCTTCGCGCTCGGCTTCCCGGCCGCGCCCGCTCAAGCAGCGCCCCAGCCACTCACCGAGCCCGCCCCCTTGAAGATCGACTCGGTGCGCGCCGACGAGTGGCACCTGACCACGCTGAACATCGCCGAGGCCTGGACCTACGCCACCGGGGCCGGCGTCACGGTCGCCGTCATCGACTCCGGCGTCGACGCCGACCACCCCGACCTCAAGGGCCAGGTGCTGCCCGGTCTCGACCTCGTCGACGACCAGGGCAACGGCGACGTCGACCTGGTCGGCCACGGCACCACGGTCTCCGCGATCATCGCCGGCCGCGACGACGACGGCGCCGGCGTCGTCGGCATAGCCCCCAAAGCCAAGATCCTTCCGGTACGCGTCCTCGACGAGGACAACCGCTACAACGACGCTTTGATCGTCGCCGAGGGCGTGCGCTGGGCCGTTGACAAGGGCGCCCGCGTGATCAACCTGTCGCTGGGCGGCAACGGCAGCAGCGCCGCCCTAGCCGCCGCGCTCGACTACGCATTCGCCAAAGACGTCGTCGTGGTCGCCTGCACCGGCAACACGAGCGCCTCCTCCTCCACCGGCGTGTGGTACCCCGCTCGCGAACCCGGCGTGCTCGCCGTGGCCGGCATGGAACGCGACGCCAACACGCTGTGGTCCGGCTCGATCACCGGCAAGGAAACGGTCGTGGCGGCCCCCGCCACCCAGCTGGTCGGCGCCAACGCCAACGGCGAGTATTGGAAGGTCCAGGGCACCAGCTTCGCCGCCCCGATGGTCTCGGCCACGGCGGCCCTGATCCGCTCGCGCTGGCCCCAGATGCCCGCCGGCGAGGTCATCAACCGCATCATCCGCACGGCACAGGACAAGGGCACCCCCGGCCGCGACCCGGTCTTCGGCTTCGGCCAGGTCGACCCGGTGGGCGCCCTGACCGCCGCGGTCCCCGCGGTCTTCGAGAACCCCCTCGACACGTCGCCGTCGCCCGGCATTGCCCGCTTCGGCAGTGCTCCGGTCGGCGGCCAGGCCCAGTCGGCGCTCGAGGGCACCACACACGAGCTGGTCCCGGTGACCTCCGGTCAGGACTCCGGCGGCGGCGCGGCCCCCAGGTCCGCCGCACCCACCCACTCCCGGCAGACCTGGTGGGTCGCCGCGTCCCTGTTCCTGATCTCGGCCGTGGCCGCCCTGCTGACGATCCGCCGCTTCGCCGGCACCACCTGACCAGACGGCATCAGTCGACGCGAGGGTGTCTCCGCGTCAACGCCCCTGCCAGGGAAGGTCCGTGACCAGTCCGTCGCCTTCGCCGCACCTGCCACGCCACGCGACGTCGGCGAGAACGCAACGGCTATGCCCGCGATCCACGCGAGGTTACCGGCGGTCAGGCGCAGTCGCCGGTGCGGACGCCTCGGGTTCGGGAGAGGCCGGCCTGCGCGACCGGAGCGGCCTCGGCGGCGGTCAAGGCGAAGCCGGTGTTTTTGTCGTCGGCGGCGGCGGCGAAGATGACGCCCAGGACCTGGCCGGTGGTGGTGATCAGTGGGCCGCCGGAATTGCCGCTTCGGACCAGGGAGCGGATCGTGTAGATCTCGCGGGTCACGTCGCCCGAGTCGTAGATGTTGGGGCCGGTGATGTTGCCGACGTCGCGGACGCGGGCGGACTGGGCGTCGTACGGGCCGTCCTGGGGATAGCCGAGCACGATCGCGCTGGCCCCGGTCGAGGCCTGCTTCTTGACGAACGGCATGACCGGCGCCGTCAACCCGGGGACGTAGAGGACTGCCAGGTCGCGATCGGGGTCGTAGACGACGACCGTGGCGTCGGCTCGGCGGCCGTTCACCTCGACCGTGGTCTCGCGGGTGCCGGCGACCACGTGCGCGTTGGTCATCACCCGCTCGTCGGCGTAGACGAAGCCGGAACCCTCGATGCGCCGCGAGCAGCTCGGCGCCGTGCCCAGCACCTTGATGACCGAGCGCTTCGACCTCTGCACCACCTGAGAGCCCTTGAGCGCCGGATCGGGCGCCGCCACGTCCTTGGCCTCGGTGGGGGTCAGGCCGCCGAAGACGTCGGGGAAGCCGTTGGTGTCCAGGGTGTTGCGCAGCGAGGCGGAGAGCGCCTGCGCCTGCTCGGGCATCACACTGTTGATGCCGTTGAGGATGACGCTGTTGCGCACCGCGCTGTTGAGGCCGGGGAACGGCGTCGAGCCCAGCGGCACCGCGATCAGTGAGGCCACCAGCAGCACCGCGACCAGCGAGACGGCCGCGCCACCGGCGTCGTCAGCCCGTTGCAACGGGCGACTGTGGATGGCCCGCCGCAGGTGGGTGCCGAGCCAGCCGGCCAGGGTCTGGCCGAGCACGGCGACCGCGAAGATGGTGACCAGCGAGACGACGAGCCGGGCGGTCGGGTCGGTGAAGCGGTCGGCGATCAACGGGCCGACCTGCAGGCCGATCAGCACCCCGCTGAAGAAGCCGCCGAACGAGAGCGCGCCGATGACAAAGCCCTGGCGGTATCCGCTGATCGCGAAGACCAGCATGAGCAGGATCAGGATGCCATCGACCACGAACACTCACCCACAGTAGAAGTCGCGGGCCAGTGCCGGGTCACGGCAGCACCTCGTCGGGGGCGCCGCCTCTCGTGGCCGGTACCGGGACGCTGGCCTCCGGCAGCTCCACCAGGGCGCCCGGCTCCCACGGCTGTGCCCAGCCACCCATGTCGAGCAATGTCGAGATCACTCCTGCCGTGAAGCCCCAGACGAGCATCCCGCGAAGCTGGAAGGCCGGACCGACCCAACCGCTGGGATGCCGTACCCGGATACGGTTCCGGGGGTCCACGAGTTCACTGATCGGCAACCTCGCCACGTGAGCGACCTCGGCCGGCTGGCACGGGCGGACCGGGTGGGGCCGCCGCCACCAGGCCAGTACGGGGGTGACCACGAACGAGCTGACCGGGATGTAGAGGTCGGGCAGCAGTGCCACCGCCTCGGCGCTGGACGGGTCGAGGCCGACCTCCTCGTTCGCCTCGCGCAGCGCGGTGGCCACGGCGTCGGCGTCCTCGGGATCGGTGCCGCCGCCCGGGAAGGCGGGCTGCCCGGCGTGGTTGCGCATGGTCGCGGCCCGCTGCAGCACCAGCAGGTCGGGACCCGCACCGGGGTCGTCCTCCCCGAGCAGCACGAGGACGGCGCTGGACCGCCCGCCCCGGGCCGGTGGCCGCAGCGGGGTGAAGTCTTCGGTGCGGCTGCTCCCGGCCCGGGTCAGCAGTGGCTCGAACCACGCCGGCAGGCCGGCGGGGTGGGCCAGCACCCGGCCGCGGCTCACGGCGTCACCGTCACGCCGGCATGTTTGCGAACCTGCTCGGCAAGGCCACGAGCGTCCAGCGGCAAGGGGTGTACATAGGAGCGCCCGGCCGAGTCGAGAAAGACGGTGACCGGCAGGTTGACGCGGCCCAGCCCGTTCAGCAGCTTGCCGCCCTCGTCGAACAGGGTCGGCATGCGCACGCCTTTGCCGCCCGCGAAGTCGGCGCCCTTGTCACGCTGGTCGCCCGAGTCGACGCCGAGCACGGTGAGCCGCCCGTCCGCGTTGTCGGCGAGGTCCTGCATGACCGGCAGCTCCGTCCGGCACGGCTGGCACCAGGAGGCCCAGATGTTGATCACCGCGGGGCCGCGCAGCTCGCGCAGCGCGATCGGGTCGTCGCCGGTGAAGCAGGGCAGCTCCAGGTCGGGCAGGTCGGTCGCGGTCGCGGCTCCGGAAACGGGCGTGGCCGAGGGAGGCGCCGCCGTCAGCGGGGAGCAGCCCGCGAACGGCGAGGCGACCGCGGGCTCGTCGGCGCCACAGGCCGCGGTCACGGCCGCGAGCAGCAGGACAAGCGGAGCAGCCAGAACGGATGTCGGAGGCGGGCGACCAGCGTAGCCCCCGAAAAGGCGGTGCGAGACAGGGCGAAGACGCACGAGGCTGAATCGGGCATCAGCGCCGCGGGGCCGCGGAAATCTCACGGCACCTCCGGATCGGCGACTGCGGCGGCCGACACCAGCGACGGGTCGACCCCCGCGGCGATCGCCAGTTCGCGGGCGCGTGGCCCCTTCAGCAGCTTCGCCGCGGCGGCTGCCTCGGTCGGCCCGGTGCCGTAGGAGGGGCACATGGCCGCGAGCGTGCATGCCCCGCAAGCCGGCTTGCGCGCGTGGCACACCCGCCGCCCGTGGAAGATCACCCGGTGCGACAGCATCGTCCAGTCGCGCTTCTCGATCAGGTCGTCGACCAGGAACTCGATCTTGACCGGGTCGTCCTCGGCCACCCAGCCGAAACGGTTGACGAGGCGGCGGAAGTGGGTGTCGACGGTGATGCCGGGGACACCGAACGCGTTGCCAAGAATCACGTTCGCCGTCTTGCGGCCGATGCCGGGCAGGGCCACCAACTCGTCGAGCGTGTGGGGCAGCACCCCGTCGTGCCGCTCGATCAGCGCCTGGCCGAGCTTGATCAGTGAATCGGTCTTGGCCCGGAAGAAGCCGGTGGGCCTCAGCAGCGCCTCGAGCTCGGCCCGGTCGCCCGCCGCGTAGTCGGCCGCGGTCTGGAACCGTTTGAACAGCTCAGGGGTGACCAGGTTGACCCGGACGTCGGTGGTCTGGGCGGAGAGGATCGTGGCCACCGCGAGCTCGAGCGGGGTGGTGAAGTCGAGCTCGCAATGCGCGTCGGGATGCGTGTCGGCCAGGACCCGGGCCATTTTGCGGGCACGCCGCTTGCGCCCGATGGGCGTCTCCGCCACGAACCGCTTGACCGACCGCACCACCGAAGTCACCGATACAGAGTACGTCGCCCCTACGACAGGTAATCCTCACGCGGACGGGGTGATCGCCCCGTCCGCGGCCGAGCGTGATGTGCAGGATCCCGCCGTACTTCAGGACGCCCGTAAGAGGAGAAGCCCACCACCGCGACCTTGACTCGCTTGACCTCGTCCCACGCCGTCGGCGGGCGGCAGCCGGCCGGACGCGTTGCTCATCATGATGTCGCCGGTCGCGGAGAGTGTGATGGTCCCCTCACCAGCGGCCGGCCGCTCGGCCGGGGCGGACGAGGACGACGGGCGCGACGCGGCGGACGAGGGCGAGGAACCGGCGGGATCGGCCCGGACGACCGAGCCGACGGCACGGCTGTCCCGGTTCGCGAATGCGACACTTCCGACACCGATGGCGGCCAGGGCCGCCAGGACAAGAGTGACAGTTAGGACAGGGCGCCCGAAAAGGCCCGGCCGGTGGTGTGCGGGGTGGGAATTCATCGACGGCGACGATACCTTCGGGTGGCATCGCGGACGAACCGACGAATGGCCGGTCGGCGACCACAGTCGGCGACGGAAAATACTGGCCGTCACGGTCGGAACGGTTACCCTGCGGCATCTGGATCAAGGGGTGCCCGCCCGATTCTCGCCCGCGTGCGCCTAGACTGATCGAGCGCAGGCGTTGCGCGTGTTCGGAGGTGCGGCGATGGATGAGGTACTGGCGCGCAGCGGGATCTTCCAGGGCGTTGACCCGGAGGCCGCCGAGGCGCTCGCCAAGGAGATGGACACGGTCGAGGTCCGCAAGGGCGACGTCCTGTTCAACGAAGGCGAGGCCGGTGACAGCCTGTACATCGTGCTGTCCGGCAAGATCAAGCTTGGCCGGCGGGCGGCGGACGGTCGACAGAACCTGGTGTCGATCATGGGTCCGTCCGACATGGTCGGCGAGCTCTCCCTCTTCGACCCCGGCCCCCGCACAGCGACCGCGACCGCGGTGACCGACGCGCGACTGGCCCGGCTCAAGAAGACGTCGCTGCGCCCGTGGCTCAACAACCGTCCCGAGATCGCCGAGCAACTCCTACGGGTGCTCGCTCGCCGGCTGCGGCGCACCAACGACGCGCTGGCTGACCTGATCTTCACGGACGTGCCCGGCCGCGTGGCGAAAAACCTCCTGCAGATGGCGGGCCGGTTCGGCACCCGCGACGGCGGTGTCCTGCGTGTCACCCACGATCTCACCCAGGAAGAGCTCGCTCAGCTCGTCGGCGCGTCCCGCGAGACGGTGAATAAAGCCCTCGCCGATTTCGCCTCCCGCGCCTGGCTGCGGCTCGACGGCAAGAGCGTGATCATCCTCGACCCGGAGCGTCTCGCCCGCCGAGCCCGCGTCTGATCCGACCTGAACGTTCTCTCCGGGGCCGTCCCATTGGGGCGGCCCCTTATTGTGCTTTCGACCGATCACGTCATACCCTCTGAAAAGCGACAAACCAGCCGTATTTGCATCCGTGTCGCACCTAGTCGACCACTCGTTACGGAGGTGGTCGAGAGGCGACGGCGGATACGAGAGGCGCGGCTTTGAACATGGTGGGGGGCGCACAGCGCATCGGGGGGCCGACGTGACCGTGCTCTTCACCTCCCTCGACGCGCGCGCCCCCGGCTACCACGAGGCCCGCGACGTCACCCTCGACCGGCTCGACCGGCTCGAGGCGGCGGTCGAGGAGGCCCGTGCCGGCGGTGGCGAGAAGGCGGTCACCCGGCACCACGCCCGGGGCAAGCTGCTGCCCCGCGAACGCGTCGAGATGCTGCTCGACCAGGACGCCCCGTTCCTGGAGCTCTCCCCGGCCTGCGGCTGGGGCACCGAGTTCCCGGTCGGCGCCGGCGTGGTCATCGGCATCGGCGTAATTGCGGCGGCCGAGTGCATGATCATCGCGACCGACCCGACCGTTCCGGGGACCGCGGTCAACCCGTACGCCGTGGAGAAGATGCGCCGGGCCACCCGGATCGCCTCGGCCAACCGCCTGCCGCTGGTCACCCTGGTCGAGTCGGCCCCCGACTCGACGAGTGCCGGGTCACCGCCGGGCGGCGGCATCGCCCGCGACCTGAGCCGCCTCTCCAACCGGCGGGTGCCCTCGGTCTGCGTGGTCTTCGGCCCCACCAATGGGGACACCGCCTATCTGCCCGCGCTCTCGGACTACACCGTCATGGTGCGCGGGAACCTGAAGGTCCGCGGCGCGAACGGCACCGAACTGCGCACCCCAGCGCCGGCCGACCAACTCGCCGAGGACGAGCGCGACGCCCTGCGCCTGGCCCGGCAGTGCGTACGCCGCCTGAATTGGCGCAAGGCCGGCCCGCCGACCCGCGCGTTCCCGCCGGCGCCACCCAGGTACGACTGCGAGGATCTGCTGGCACTGGCCGGCGACGGCGCCTTCGCCGACCTCCGCGAGGTGCTCGCCCGCATCCTGGACGGCAGTGATCTCGACGAGTTCAAGCCGGCCGTCGGCACGGCTGTGCTGGCCGGCTGGGGTGAGCTGCACGGTTACCCGGTTGGCGTGCTCGCCCTCGCAGGCGGCCCGCAGACCACCGCCGATACCCAGAAGGTGGTGCACTTCATCCAACGCGCCAACGCCACGGACACGTCCCTGCTGCTGATCCAGCGCGAGGGGACCGGGCCCTTCGGCTCCAGCGCGGTCGACGCCTTCGCCCACTCCACCGTGCCCCTGCTCGCCCTCAACACCGGGCGCACCGGCGACCCCCGCTTCGCCTTCCGCTGGCCGGCCGACGGCCCGACGGCGAGCGGTGACGACGACGGCGTCATCGACCCACGCGACACCCGTACGGTGCTCGGACTCTGCCTTTCCGCCGTGCACAGCGCGACGGTCGAGGGGACCGGGCACGTCGGCGTGTTCCGAGCCGGAAAGGTAGACCAGTGATCCGACGTCTTCTGGTGGCCGACCGTGGCGAGGCCGCCCGCCGGGTGTTCGCCACCTGCCGTCTGGTCGGCATCGAGACGGTCGCCGTCTACTCCGACGCCGATTCCGCCGCGCCCCACGTCGGCGAGGCGGACTACGCCGTACGCCTCGACGGCGGCACCCCCCGGACCGCTTACCTGCGGGGGGATCTGATCATCACGGCCGCCCAGCGCTCCGGCGCGAACGCCGTCCACCCCGGCATCGGCGAGCTCGCCGAGGACCCCGACTTCGCCGCGGCGGTGGCCGACGCCGGGCTGATCTGGGTCGGCACGCCCGCCAAGACGCTCGGCGTGCTGCGCAGCAAACACGAGACGAAGGCGCTGGTGGCCGAGGCGCGCGTGCCGGTGCTGCCCAGCTACCGCACCCCGGCCGAGGTGCCGGCCTTCCCCGTGCTGATCAAGCCGGACTGCGGGACGGGCGGCGCCGGGCTGCGGGTCGTCCGGGACGCGTCGACGCTGGCCGAGGCGTTCGCGTCCACCCGGCGCGAGGTGGGCGGCGAGGTCTACTGCGAGCCGTACGTCGAGGACGTGCGCCACATCGAGGTGCCGATCCTGGCCGACGAGCACGGCGCGGTGGTCCCCTTCGGCGAGCGCGAGTGCTCGATCCAGCGCCGCTATCAGAAGATCATCGAGGAGACCCCGTCGCCCGCCGTCGACCCGGGGCTGCGCGAGGAGCTCTGCCGTGCGGCGATCGTGTCGGTCCGGGCACTGGGCTACGTCGGGGCGGGCGCGGTCGAGTTCCTGCTCGACACGGACGGCGACTTCTGGTTCCTCGAGTTCACCCCGACGCTGCAGGCCGAGCACGCGATCACCGAGTGCGTCTCGGGCTACGACCTCGTACGCCTGCAGTTGCTCGTGGCCGAGGGGGGCAGCCTGCCGATGCCCGGCCCACCGCCGATCCGCGGCCACGCGATCGAGGTACGGCTCTGCGCCGAGGACCCGGCGTATGCCTGGCTACCCGCGACCGGCACGGTGCACCGGTTCGCCGTGCCCGACGTGGCTAGCCGCTTCCGTCCACTGCCCGCCCCCGGTCTGCGGCTCGACGCCGGGGTCGAGAACGGTTCGGTGGTCGGCCTGCACCAGGACTCCACTCTGGCCAAGCTGATCGCCTGGGCGCCCACCCGGCAGGAGGCGGCCCGCATGCTCGCCTCGGCGCTGACCCGCACCCAACTGCACGGCGTGATCACCAACCGGGACCTGCTGGTGCGGACCCTGCGTCACCACGCCTTCCGCACCGGCGACGTGGACACCAGCTTCCTCGACCGGCGGCCCGAGGTCTTCGCCCCGCTGCTCTCCGCGGTCGACGCCGTACGCCTCTCGTGCCTGGCCGCCGCCCTGGCCGGAGCGGCGGCCCGGCGGGCGGCCGCGACCGTTCTCGGTTCCCTCCCCTCCGGCTGGCGCAACGTGCCGTCGGGCTCGCAGACCGCGGTCTTCGACGGCCCGGCCGGCCCGGTCGAGGTCGGCTACCGGATGAACCGGCACGGCGAGCTGGCCGGCTGGTGGGTGCGGGCGGTCGACCCTGAGGAGCTCGACCTGGCCGGGCTGGGCCAGGCACCGGTCTCGGCTGACTACCCCGCCACGGTGGTGGTGCACGCCGGGGACGAGCGGGTGGTGCTCGACGTCAACGGCATCCGGCTGACCTTCAACGTGCACCGGGTCGGCGAGGTCTCGTACGTGGACAGTCCGGAGGGGTCGGTGGCGCTGCGCGTGATCTCCCGGTTCCCGCTGCCCGCGCCGGACGCGGTCGAGGGCTCGCTGATGGCGCCGTTGCCCGGAGCCGTACGCCGGGTGCTCGTCGTGCCCGGCCAACGGGTTCGGGCCGGGGAACTGCTACTCACGCTGGAGGCGATGAAGCTGGAGCACCCGGTGCACGCGCCGAACGCCGGCGTCGTCGCCTCGCTGCCCGTGCACCCGGGCACCGAGGTGGACACCGGCGAGCTGCTAGCGGTCCTCGATCCCGAGTAGGCCGAAGAACCACTTCTTCTTCGGCGGCCGCGGAGTTCGTACGGTCGGGGTGTCGTCGCCAGGCGTGAGCCGTGGCGGCGGCGGCGCATACGTCGGCGTGAGCTGCACGTCCGTGAGCAGCTCCCGCAACTGCTTCGCGGTCGGCCGGGCGGCCGGATCGTTCGCCATGCCGTAACGCAGCACCTGGGTCAGCGTCGACGGTATCCCCGGCAGGTCGGGGAGCGGTTGGTGGAAGAGGTCCAGCAGGGTGATCAGGCTGGGGCTGCGGTCGCCGTCCCAGCGCGGCGGGCGGCCCAGCATCACCGCGTAGAGCGTGGCACAAAGGGCATAGACGTCGACCGCGCCGCTCGGCTCGTCGTGCCGGAACATCTCCGGCGGAGCGTAGGCCGGGGTGAGCACCTCGAGGGTCACCGAGGAGTCGCGCATCTCGCCCAGCACGGCCAGCCCGAAGTCGGCCAGCACGGCCGTGTTGAACTCCGAGTACAGAATGTTGGCCGGCTTCACGTCGCGGTGCAGCACCCCGTTGGCGTGCGAGTGCACCAACGCGTCGGCGATCTTGATGCCCAGATCCTTGGTCTCGCTCGCGCCGAGCGGCGAACGGCGCATGCGCTCCAGATAGGATCCGTCGCAGAGTTCCATGATCAGGTAGGGGTGCTGGTCGACCGTCACGCCCACGTCGAAGAGGTCGACCACGTGCGGGTGCGACGACATGCGCCCCGCCGCGCGCGCCTCGCGCAGGAAGCGGGCCTGGTCACGGTCGCTCTCCAGGCGGCGATTCTCCACCTTGATGGCGACCTCGCGACCGACGGAGTCCTGCATCGCGCGGTAGACGGTCGCGTAACCGCCTCGCGCCATGACCGACAACCCGGACATCCCAGGCACGTACGGAGCGGGCAGTGCTCCGCGCGGCGTCTCGGTCATCGCGGTTTTTCAGTCAGCACGGCCGGGCTCCTGTCATGGAGTTGAAAATACGCCAGTCGCCCCCGAGATCATCCAGGCATGTCGGACGCGTACGCGACAGTCGGCGGCGGAACGGGTTCGATCGGCGTAACCGCCAATGCCGCCCGCAACTCCTCGGCCGCCACCCGCTCGCTCACCTGCTCGGTCGCGTACGCCAGCCGCACTGCTTCCTCGGCTGCCGCCCGCGCATCTTCGCATCGATCGGCTGCCGCCAGCACCCGGGCGTTGACCATCGCGGTCGTCACCCCGCTGCGTACGTCCTCCGCCCTCACCGCACGGGCACGCCCGATCCAGGTCAGGGCGGCGTCGACCCGGCCGTCGGCCAACAGCGCCGACGCGTACGAAGCCAGGGCGTGCCGCCGGGAGAAGAGCAGCGACGGTACGGCGGTGTCGGTCGCGATCGGCGCCAGCAGCCCGATCGCGGTCTTCGCGTCGCCCGCCCGCAACCGCGCCTCGGCCAGCAGCACCCGCGGGCCGACCTGAGCCGGCGCCATCGGATTGTGCGGCTCGACCGCGGTCATCACCCGGCGCGCGTCCGCCTCGGCCCCGGCCAGGTCACCGCGGTGCAGGGCGACGAACCCGCGCACCGTGCCGGCCATCCCCAGCAGCAGCGGATGACCCGTACGGTCGGCGTAGGCCAACGCGTCGGAGAGCAGGTCGTAGGCGTGGTCGAACTCGCCCAGCCCGCGGGCGATGGCGCCCCGCACGACCAGCGCGAGTCCCCGCCCCCAGTCGTCGCCGACCGCGTTGAAGTCGCGATAGGCCCGGCGTGCCTCACCGTCGGCCTCGGCCAGTTCGCCGAGCTCCGAGGCCGCATAGGCCTCGACGGCCCGCAGCGTGCCCACGGCCCACGCCTCGCCCACCCGGTCGCCGAAGGGCAGGAAGATCCGGGCCAGCCGCCGGGACTCCTGCAAGCGGCCGGCGAGCAGGCGCGCGAAGGCGGCGGTGCCCCGCAGCCACGAACGGCCCACCGGGTCGCCCAGCTCGGCGAAGAGACGCGCCGCCCGGCCGAGCACCGCGTCGGTCCCGGCGAAGTCGCCCCGGGTGGTGGTCACCCAGGCCAGATTCTGCAGTGCCCAGGCCTGCCCGTGCCGGTCACCGGCGGCCAGGGTCACCTGATAGGCCGCGGCGAAACGGCTGCTGGCCTGGCTGAGCCGGCCGGCCAGGAAGTCGGTCATGCCGAGCCGGCGCATCGCGTTCGCCCGCTCGGGCAGCAGCTCGGCCTCGGTCGACACCTCGAGCGCTTCCTGCCAGGCGGCGACCGCGCGGCTGCTGTCGCCCAGCGCCTCGTACGCCCGGCCGACCACCAGCAGCGCCTCGGCCCGGCTGACCGGCTCGTCGGCCGCGTTCTTGGCGATCTTCTCGCCGTGCGCCAGCGCTTCCTCGGCCCGGCCCAGACGCAACAGCGCCCGGGCGTGCACGAGCTGGTCGGGCAGGGGCAGACCCTCGGTCGCCAGCGTGGCCGCACGTTCGGCGTACTCGATCGAGGCGGCGGGTTCGATGTTGGCCAGCGCGCGACGGGCCAGCCGGCCGAGCGCGGACACGGCGAGCGGGGCGACGTCGCGGACGGCCGCCTCGGGGCGCAGCCGGACCGCGTCGGCCAGCTCGATCGCGCACTCGGCGTGCGTGGCGACGAAGGCGTCGCGCTCGGTGTCGGTCAGGTGCAGCCGCTCCGCGCTGTCGTAGCCGAGCCGGGTCATGCTCTCGGGCGCGGCCCAGTTGGCCAGGTAGGCGTGCCGGTCGGCGAGGTCGGCCTTGCCGATGCCGGCATATGCCGCCTCGCGCATCAGCGGTGTCGCGAAGGCGTAACCGCCGCGCGAGCGGTGCAGCATCCGGCGCTGGAGCAGCTCGTCGATCGAGCGTTCCAGCTCGACCGCGGCCACCGCCCCCGGCCGGGCATCGGTCGAGGCCCGGCGCTCCCGCAGCGCCTCGATCACACCGGTCGGCACCGTGTCACCCACGACCGCGGCGTCACGCAGCACCGAGCGCGGCTCGGCCGGCAGCGCGTCGATGCGCGCGGCCAGCACGGCGGCCAGGTCCCGGGAGAGCAACTGGCGGCCGAGCGAGCCGACGGCGAGCTGCCACTTGCCGGCCGCGTTGGCTCCGACGGCCGGGGTCAGCGCGCCCCGCTCCATCAGCAGGGTGACCATCTCGGCCAGGTAGAACGGGTTGCCCTGCGCGGTCGCGAGCAGCCGGTCAGTGTCGGGCGACGGCAGCTTGCCACCGTTCAGATAGGAGGTGAGCAGGCGCGAGGCGTCGGCGCCGCGCAGCGGGGGCAGCGTGTGCACCTCGGCGTCGGCCATCCGGGTCAGGGCCCCGGCCGTGCGCACCAACTCGGGGCGGCCGAGCAGCATCACCACCACCGGGCCGTCGAGCAGCGAGAGGGTACGTCCGAGCGCGTCCACCGTCGACGCGGTGGCGTCGTGCAGGTCGTCCACGATGACCACCAGCGGCGCCTCGGCGGCCAGCGCGGTGAGCAGCTCGGCGACCGCGGCGGAGAGTGCGTCGGCGTCGGCCCGCCGGCTGCTCGGCTGCCAGTCGGCGTCGGCCGCCGGGCCCACCGGGTTGGCCGGGGCCGCGCCGTAGCCGAGCAGCGCGAGCAGGCGGTCGATGTCGATGACGGCCGGCTCGCCGTCGTGGCCGAGCCGGTTGGCCAGCTTGCGCAGCCGCTCCTCGACCACCGAGCGGCCGACCGTGGAGACCACGTCCTTGGGCAGCCCGACGGACTTGCGGACCAGATCGGCCAGGGGCGCGAAGCGGCGGCGCTCGCCGAACGCACGGCAGCGCACCCGCAGCACCCGGGCGCCGGTGTGGGCCGCGTACCGCCCGTTGCCCACGTCGTAGCCGGCGGCGAGCCGCTTGACCTCGCCCGCGAACCGGGACTTGCCGATGCCCGCCTCGGCGGTCATCACCATGACGCGCGGCAACCCGGAGTCGATCGCCTCGGCCAACCGGCCGGCGACCCGGCCGAGTTCGGTCTCGCGGCCCACGAAGGGCGCCTCGTCGCCGAGCCCCGAACGGGTGCCCGGCGCGTCGTGCAGGCCGAGCAGCTCGAAGGCCGGCACCGGCTCGCGTTTGCCCTTGAGCCGCAGCGGGCGCAGCTGCCGCCAGGAGGCGACGTGCCGGGTGCCACCGCTGGTGCGGGAGCCGGCGTAGACCGCGCCGACGGCGGCCGCGTCGGCCAGCCGAGCCGCGGTGTTCACCGTGTCGCCGATGACTGTGTATTCGATGCCGGCCTGCAGGCCGGCCACGACCTCGCCGGTGTTGAGGCCGACCCGCAGACCCAGCGGGGCGCCGCCGCCACGCTCGTCGTCGAGCACCCGGCGGACCGCGCGCTGCATGCTCAGCGCGGCGCGCACCGCCCGCTCGGCGTCGTCCTCATGGGCCACCGGGGCGCCGAAGACCGCCATGATGCCGTCGCCGGTCAGCTTGTCGACATGGCCGCCGAACGTCTTCACCGCACCGGCCAGCGCGGCCAGCACCCGGTCGGTGACCGCGCCGACCCGTTCGGGGTCGAGGTCCTCCGACCACGAGGTGAAGTCGGAGAGGTCGCCGAAGAGCACGGTGACGATGCGCCGCTCGGCCGCGGGCAGGGAGGCCGCCGCGGGCAGGGCCGCACCGCAGTTGTGGCAGAAGCGGGCGCCCGGAACGGCGACGGTTCCACACACAGGACAGGTCACAGCGAATCCAACCCGCCTGCGGGTGTTCCTGATTCCCTGATTTTGTGATTGAGGTAATCCAGTTGCGCGGAAGCCGACCAGACCGCCGCGAAACGCACGGCCGGGTCGATGTCCGGATAAACGAGGTCGACGACCTGCTCGGCGGTGCGCGCGCCACCCGCGATCGCCGCCTTCACCTGCGTCAATCGCTCACGACGATGGACGAGGTAGGCACGCGCCACCGCCGACACGTCCTCCCGCACGGGACCGTGCCCGGGCAACATCAACATCTTCCCGTACGAGCTCAGACGCTCGAGACTGCCCAAATAAGCACCCAGGTCTCCGTCCGGATGGGCAACCACCGTCGTGCCGCGCCCCAGGATCGTGTCTCCGGTGAACATGACCTGGGCATTCCCGTGATCAACGAGAAAGCACACCGAATCGGACGTGTGTCCGGGCGTGTCCAGGACGGAGATCTCGAGGCCGGCAACGTCGAGGGTCTGGCCGGCGGCCAACGGCTCACCGGCGACGCAGTGGGCGGGATCGGCGGCGAGCACCGGGGTGCCGCCCAGAATCTCGGAGAGGCGAGCGGCGCCCTCGACATGGTCGTGGTGACCGTGAGTGACCAGAACGGACCGATAAGGGCCGTGGTCGGCGATGCGGCGGAGATGGGCCTCGTCCAGCGGACCGGGATCGATGACGACCCCGTGGGACGCGCCGGGTGCCCGCAGCACCCAGGTATTGGTGCCGTCGAGCGTCATCGGGCCTGGGTTGGGCGCACGCAGCAGCGTCACCCAGCCCGGCAGTCCGTCCAGCGCAGCACCCCCCATGCGCGAAATCCTACGTCGCGCATGGGGTTGAACAAGAGGACCAGATGTGCGATCTCTTCCGCGCCCAGGTAACGCAAAGCAACCGGAACGCCAGAAAACTCACGCCACCTCGACGATGATCTCCACCTCGACCGGGGCGCCCAGCGGCAGCTCAGCCACGCCGACCGCACTACGGGCGTGCCGGCCCTGCTCGCCGAAGACGTCCCCGAAAAGGTTCGACGCTCCGTTGATCACGGCGGGCTGACCGGTGAAACCCGGCGCCGACGCGACGAAACCGGTCACCTTCACGACCTTGACCACGCGACCCAGCCCGACCAGCGCCTCGACGGCGGCGAGCGCGTTCAGCGCGCACCGGCGGGCCAGCTCGGCGCCCTGCTCGGCGGTGACCTCGGCGCCCACCTTGCCGACGTGCGGCAGCTTGCCCTCGACGAGGGGGAGCTGCCCCGAGACGTACACATAGTTGCCCGACTGCACGGCGGGCAGGTAGGACGCCAGCGGCGGCACCACCTTGGGCAGGGTCAGACCCAGCTCGGCCAGCTTGGCGTACGCGTCGACGCCCCCCTCTCCGCTGATCGGCGTCGTCACGATTTCGGCCGCTTCAGGTACGCGACCAACTGCTCCGCGTTCGGCCCCGGAACGACCTGCACCAGTTCCCAGCCGTCGTCACCCCAGTTGTCGAGGATCTGCTTGGTCGCGTGGACCAGCAGGGGGACGGTGACGTACTCCCACTTCTGCATCGCTCGCATACTCCCTCAATCGTCGGTACCGAGTCAGCTTAGGGCCCGCGAGCGGGCCGGTTTGACTAGGCTGACCACGCCGCGGGGCCGACCACGGCCGGGAGATCACGGAGGACGACATGACGCACCCGCAGGGCGGTCAGCCGGGACACCCGGAACCCACCCCGGTGCCCTCACCCGATCCGGAGCCGCCGCAGCCGATCCCGCCACCGGAGCCGCTCCCGGTGCCGGAGCCGCCGCACGCCTCGGTTCCGCCCGTGGACGACTTCATCGACGCCGCGCCGCCGCCGGAAGACCCGCAGTACCCACCGCCCGGCGCGTTCGCCGACGAGGCGCCGAGTCCGGCTCATGACAACACTCAGGTGGTCCCGCCCGACCCCGCCCCCACGCCTGACGCCGCCCCGGATCCGAGCGGATGGCAGCCCACCCCGGCGACCTCGCCCTGGCACGCCCAGCACGAGGCCCCCGGTCAGTGGCAGACCACGCCGCCCGAGCACCTGGCCTGGCAGCACTCGATCCCGGCCGAGGGCCCGCAGCCCGAGCCGATCTGGTCCGGCGCCCCGCAGCCCCACCTGATGCCCCTCGACGCGCCGAAACCTCGCCGCCGCGGCGCCCTCTGGGTCTCACTCGCGTTGGTCGGCACGCTCTTCCTCTGCGGCGGTGGCGCCGTCTCGGCCTATTTCTTATTACGCGACGCCGACAACCCGGGTTCACCCGACCCGGGCACGGCCGTCTCCCGCTTCCTCACCGCCGTCTACACCGAGCAGGACGCCACCGCCGCCGACGACCTGGTCTGCCGCGAGGCCCGCGACCAGGCCAAGATCACCGACCGGGTCGCGGACATCAAGGCGTACGCGGACGGTTACACCGACCCGGTCTTCCGTTGGGCCGATCCGCGGGTCGCCGCGGACTCCGAGGACCGCGCGGTCGTCTCGGTCGAACTCACCATGTCGACCGCGGACGAGAAGACGTCCTCGCAAGATCTGGAATTCACAGTGATCCGCAAGACCGGCTGGCTGGTCTGCGAAGTGAGCGGCTGACCGGCCGCCCTCCCGGTGGTGGCCGGACGCCCGCCGTACCGTTGTGGGCATGGGCGAGCGCGTCAACAGATGGCCGGCACGACTGCATGTGGTGACCGGCAAGGGCGGCACCGGTAAGACCAGTGTCGCCGCGGCTCTGGCACTGGGCCTGGCCGCCGGCGGCCGGCGCACGCTGCTGGTCGAGGTCGAGAGCCGGCAGGGCATCGCCCAGCTCTTCGAGGTCGAGCCGCTGCCCTACAAGGAGCTGCGGATCGCCAAGGTGGCCGGGGGCGGCGAGGTGCGCGCGCTCGCGGTCGACCCCGAGGAGGCCCTCCTCGAATACCTCGACATGTTCTACCACCTGGGCGCGGCCGGCCGGGCGCTGCGCAAGGTGGGTGCCATCGACTTCGCCACCACCATCGCCCCGGGCCTGCGTGACGTGCTGCTCACCGGCAAGGTCAAGGAGGCCACCACCAGGTCGCAGGAGGGCCGCCGGGCGTACGACGCGGTGGTGCTCGACGCCCCGCCGACCGGCCGCATCGGCCGCTTCCTCAACGTCACCGCCGAGACCGCCAAGCTGGCCAAGGTCGGCCCGATCAAGACGCAGAGCGAAGGCGTCTCCTCCCTGCTGCGCTCCCCGATCACCTCGGTGCACGTCGTCACCCTGCTCGAGGAAATGCCCGTGCAGGAGACGCTCGACGCGATCGCCGAGCTCAGTGCCCTGCACATCCCGGTCGGCCGGATCATTCTGAACGCCACCCGCCCGGCGCTGGTGACCACCGGCAAGGTGACCAAGGCCGAGCTCAAACGGGGCCTGGCCGAGGCGGGCCTGCCGACCGACGCGAGCACCGTGAACGGACTCGCCACCGAGGTGCGGGCGCATCTCACCCGCCAGGAACTGGAGGAGTCGCTGCGCACCGAGCTGACCGAGACCGGCCGCCCCCTGGTCGAGCTGCCGTTGCTGCCCGGCGGGGTGGACCAGGCCGGGCTCGACGAGCTGGCCGCCGTCCTCATGCGTGCGTGACCGGACACAGTCGCCGTGCGCCGGATCAACAACGGCTTACTCTTGGCTGGTGGCTGACGTGAGAGCTGAACGACTCGACGTCGACGCTCTGCTGGCCGACCCGTCCACCCGGATCGTCGTGTGCTGCGGCGCCGGCGGGGTGGGCAAGACCACGACCGCCGCAGCCCTGGGGCTGCGGGCGGCCGAGGTGCATGGGCGGCGCACCGTGGTGCTCACCATCGACCCGGCCCGTCGGCTGGCCCAGTCGATGGGCCTCAGCGAGCTCGACAACACCCCGCGCCAGGTCAAGGGCATCGACGTCGACAGCGGCGGCGAGCTGCACGCGATGATGCTCGACATGAAGCGCACCTTCGACGAGGTGGTGCAGCAGCACACTACGCCGCAGCGGGCGACGGAGATCTTCGCGAACCCGTTCTACCAGGCCATGAGCTCGACCTTCGCCGGCACGCAGGAATACATGGCGATGGAGAAACTGGGTCAGTTGCGGGCCACCGAGGAGTGGGACCTGATCGTGGTCGACACTCCGCCGTCGCGTTCGGCGCTCGACTTCCTGGACGCACCGGCCCGGCTGTCCCGGTTCCTCGACGGCCGCATGCTGCGCATGTTGCTGGCCCCCGCACGCAGCGGCGGCCGCAGCATGTTCAGCCTGGTCACGGCGTCTTTCGGGTTATTCTCGCGGACGGTGCAGAAGGTCCTCGGCGCCCAGCTGCTCACCGATCTGTCGGGCTTCGTCGCGGCGCTCGACTCGATGTTCGGCGGCTTCCGGCAACGCGCCGACCAGACGTACCGGATCCTGCAGGACCCGCAGACCGCGTTCCTGCTGGTCGCGGCGCCCGAGCGGGACGCGGTGCGCGAGGCCGCCTATTTCGCGGAGCGCCTGGTCGCCGACCGGATGCCCCTGGCCGGCCTGGTACTCAACCGGATGCACCGCACCGAGGCGCCGGGTCTCTCGGCCGACGAGAGCGAGGCGGCGGCCGACGTGCTGGCCGCCGCGGGCGACCAGCCGCTGACCGCGACCGCGTTGCGCATCCACGCCAATCTCGTACGGCAGACCGAGCGCGAGGCGCTGGTGGCCGCGACTTTCACCGACGCGTTCCCGACCGTGCGGACGGTTTCCGTCACGGCACAGCCCGCCGACGTTCATGACGTCGACGGGCTGCGGACGATCGGTACGCTCCTGGCGTGATCGCCCCTGCGGGTCGTCAGCGGGTGGGGACCAGCACCTTGTCGGCGCCCTTCTCCCGCATCGCGGCCTCGAACATCTTCCGCCAGCTGGCCACATGCGGGTGACGGCGCAACAGGGCCCGCCGTTCCCGTTCGGTCATGCCGCCCCAAACCCCGAACTCGATCCTGTTGTCCAGGGCATCGGCGAGGCACTCGTAGCGGACCGGGCAGCTCCGGCAGATCCTCTTCGCCACGTTCTGCTCAGCGCCCTGCACGAAGAGCGCGTCAGGGTCGCCACTCTGACACGCCGCCATGCTGGGCCAATCGCTGATCATCCCCATGTGTAAACGTCCCCCCTTGCGTTACCCCCCTTGGCGTCCGCCGCTTCTGCCTTTCCAGACAGCTTGAGTCACCAAGCGGGGCAGACGTCTGCGACAAGCTCGCCGGATCATCATGCTCTGTAGTCGGGTGATTACGCAACGTTGTACCTGAAATACGTACAGCTCGGCTGTTCCGGGCAAAGACCTCGAAGACCAACCGACCGCTTCGGTACGTCCGGGTGCCGTCTGTGGAAATCGACCCAAGATCTCGGCGGAAGGGGCACACTAAAGCGGGGCGAAGCGTGACCTTCTCGACGAGCGGTCGCGTGCGCTCGTCGCGTACCCTCCTCCAGGTGACCTCCTGGATGCGCAGACGCGATCACAATATTTTCGCTAATGCGACCTCGCTCCTGATCTGCGGCTTACTCGCCGGTGTCGTCGTCGCTGCCGCGGCTTTCCCAGCCGCCGCGATGTCCGGACTGGCCGCCAAGGCCGGCGGGGAGACGTTCGCGCAGCTGCCCAGTGAGCTCAAGGACTTCAGCTCCCCACAGATCACCCGGATCTACGCCTCCGACAACAAGACGCAGATCTCGCAGTTCTATGACGAGTTCCGCAGCGACGTCCCCCTCAAGGAAATTTCGAAGTTCATGCGCGACGCGATGGTCGCCGCCGAGGACCGGGACTACTACAACCACAACGGCGTCGACCTCAAGGGTGTCGCCCGCGCCTTCGTGAACAACAGCGGCAAGTCCGAGTCCAAGCAGGGCGCCTCGACCATCACCATGCAGTACGTACGGATGTCACTGGCCTACTCGGCGACGAACCCGCAGGAGGTCGTCGACGCCACCAAGGACACCCCGAAGCGCAAGATCACCGAGATGAAGTACGCGATCCAGGTGGAGAAGGAGCTCTCCAAGGACCAGATCCTGGAGCGCTACCTGAACATCGTGCCGTTCGGCAACCAGACGTACGGGGTCTACGCCGCCAGCCAGGTCTACTTCAACAAGAAGCCCAAGGACCTGACGATCGGCCAGGCCACGATGCTGGCGGGCATGGTCAAGGCGCCGACCAGCTTCAACCCGACCACCAGCGAGGGTTACCAGCAGATCAAGCAGCGCCGGGACAACTACATCATCCCGGGCATGGTCGAGGTCGGCTCGATCACCCAGGCCGAGGCCGACAAGGCCAAGAAGGAGCCGATCCCGCGCAAGGTCAAGCCGATCGGCAACGGCTGCGTCCCGGTCGCCAACAACAACTGGGGCTTCTTCTGCGACTACTTCTACCGCTGGTGGATGGACCAGGAGGCGTTCGGCGCCACGCCGTACGACCGGGAGCGTCGCCTCAAGAGCGGCGGCTACCGCATCACCACGACGCTGGACATCAAGGCTCAGGCCGACGCCCGTAAGCGGATCGCCGACCGGATCGCCGAGAAGGACAAGAACGCCCTGTTGCTGGCCGCGACCGAGCCCGGCACCGGCAAGGTACGACTGCTCGCGGCCAACCGGAAGTACAAGCTGCCCGATCCCGCCCACCCGAACCCGCTCTCGTCGGACAAGCGCAAGGCCAAGGCGGGCGTCCACGCGACGTACCCGAACACGACCAACCCGCTGCTCAGCGGCGGTGGCGACATCAACGGCTATCAAGCCGGCTCGGTGTTCAAGATCTTCACGATCATCGCGGCGCTCGAGAAGGGCTACCCGCTGGCCTACCCGATCAAGGCCGAGAAGCGCTTCAAGAGCGGCTACATCATCGACCGCGGCAACGACTCGGCCTGCCCCGGCACGCACTTCTGGTGCCCCAGCAACTCGGGCGGCGGGGGCGAAGGCCTCTACAACATGTGGACGGGCTTCGGAAAGTCGATCAACACGTACTTCGTGCCGCTCGAGGAGCAGGTGGGCGCCGAGAACGTGGTGGCGGTGGCCAAGCGGTTCGGCGTGCAGTTCCGCGTCCCCCAGGACGCGAAGTACGCGAACGACCCGGTCTCGGCCAACCAGTGGGGGGCCTTCACGCTCGGCGTCTCGGCATCGACCCCGCTCGACATGGCGAACGCGTACGCCACGCTCGCCGGCGACGGCATGTACTGCGAGCCCACCCCGATCGAGCAGATCAGCACGAACGATGGCGCCAAGCTCGACATCGGCAAGCCGCGCTGCATCCGGGCGACCAGCAAAGACGTGGCCCGCGCGGCGATCGACGCGGCCCGCTGCCCGGTCGGCGACTCGGCCCAGCTCGGCCGCTGCAACGGCGCCACGGCCCGCCAGACGAAGAGCACGGTCAAGCACCCGGTCTTCGGCAAGACCGGCACGACGGACGCCGACAAGACCGCCGCGCTGATCGCCGGCACCACGTCGCTGGTCGTCGCCGGCTACCTGGTCAACCCCGACTGGCCCGACCACCACGACCGCATGTCGCACGGCATCGTCAACCCTGCGGTCTATCAGACGCTGGGCGACTTCATGAAGGACAAGCCGCGCGAGCAGTTCAAGGAGCCCGAGAACCGTAAGATCGCGTTCGGCGACCAGAAGTCCATCCCGAACGTGAACTGCGACTCGATCGACGACGCCCGCGACCGCATCGAGGGGGCCGGCTTCGACGTCTCGATCGGCAACGAGGTCGACTCCGACTGCCCCGCCGGCACGACCGGAGGCACCTCGCCCGAGGGCCGCACCATCAAGGGCGGGTTCGTCATCATCCACCCGAGCAAGGGCAGGGGCGCCCCGCCGCAGGGCGGCATCCCGCCCGCGGGCAACCCACCGCGCTAGACACGCGCTCCGAGCAACGGGCGGGACATCCTCGAGATGTCCCGCCCGTTCTCTGTTCGCCCCTGAGACCTGCCGCCACCTGTCTCGGCTTCGCTACTCCAGCAGCCCCAAGAGTGAGTCATCGGCGATCGCTCGCCGGCGCTGGTATTCCTCTTCCGAACGGGCGACATCACGAGCCACCTGATCGATGAACCGAAGATCGATGGCAATGCCCGGGTCTTCGTCCATCAGCGCTTTCAGAACGCCTTCGACCAGAAGCAAGGATGCCGTCGCCGCTACTCTCTGGGCGTCACCGAGATCCCCCTCCAGGTCTCGCACCAGCTGGAACGGCCGCAGTCCGGACTCCGCGATGAACGCTCGCACCTCGCTGTCGGTCAGATCATCGCTGATGAGCGTATAGAAGTATTCACGTAGGACCCGAAATATCTCGTCGAACGCCGAGCCGGTCAGAGCGTGCTTCAAGATGTCGCGGGCCTCGGCATGATGGCCTTCGCCCAGATAGAGTACTGCGCGGGTGATCGGATATCGGTTTTCCAGGTACAACGGCTTCACCGTCGTCAGGAACCGCTCGACGTCTCGGATCCGGTTCAGCTGATATTCCAATATCATGCTCACGTAGACGTCCGAGTACATTCCGTTCGACAAATAACGAGCGAGTGCCAGATGTGTCGAATCAGGCAGGGGCGTCAACGCCAGAATATCCACCGTCTCAGAGACCACCCCGTCTGTCGAGGTGTCCAACCCCAGCATCTCTCGCCCACGCCGAATGTAGTCGAATCCCTTTTCGAAGTCGTTCTTGGTGAAAAGAATTCGGGCGCGCAGAAAGAACGATCCAGGCGTCGGAACACGCCCCTCCGAGACCCATTTCTCTGCCTTCTTGTACTGCTCGGTATTGACCAAGGCATTGGCTATCGAATAGATGTCCTCGTCGGTTCGCTTGAAACCCTGGAAACTCGCCACCGACCGGATGAGAGCGGCGGAATAGATCAGGCCGACGACGGCCACCGGGACTTGATAAACCGACAACTCGGTCAAGTCCTTCACATTGCCAGGCACGTCGAAAAGTCCGGCGGCCGACTCGACGACGAGCGGAAGCCGAACGGTCGAGTTTCCCCGGTACGCCTTCAACACGGCAAGGGAACAGGACAACGCCACCGCGTCGATCAACGCTATCGCGACCATCACGAGGAACGGGTTCGAGAGCGAACGTCGGAGACTTTCCAGAAGCGACCCCGGCAGGTAACTCGCATGCTTCAGCACGATGGCGACGAGGATAAAAGCGACTACCGACATGAGCAGCGGTTCCCAGACCAGACTCAGGTAGCCGAAAGTGCCCAGCACCAGAACGGCGGACAGCCCTTGGAGAGCCAGGGTCAGCGGATCCGAACGCAGCTGACGCCGCGCCGAGTACTGCAGATTGTTCTTTCTGACCCTGAGGACCTGATAGTCAAGAAAGCCGTACGGCCATCGGATCGCCATAGCCGGCAGGAGGACGATATTCGCGATGGATTGCAGTCGACGCCGAGGATTCACGTGACGCAACAGGATATCTACGGACTCGTCCTGGGACGGCACCATCGCGGCCAGGATCTTCGGGTGCCGTAGAAAAATCCAGGTCGACACAAGATCGACCAAGACTCCAACGGCGTAGAGGATGACCAAAGCAGTTGCCAATATCGTGACGATTCGCAGAATAAGGGCCATCTCGACGCCTCCGCTCTGCCCTCCATCGTTTCCCGTTCAACGCGCTGGTCGAAGCCTCTGTCCAGATTCCGACTGGCTCCCGCTTTCCGGTCCATCCCGATGCCGAGCCGCGCCAGAATGCCCACGCTGAGTAGCGCCCGCGCGCCGGGCATCCGCCACACGTCGAGATCCTGGCGCACCGCAACTTCCCCCGCACAGTGACGAGGGGCCGCCCGGATGGACGGCCCCTGAGGTCATCGATGGAATCAGCGACGATACTGGGTCGCGCCGACCTGCTCGCGCAGGCGGCGGACCCACTCCTCCATCGGCGAATGCGTGGAGAACCGGGAACTGCGCCTCGCTGACTGCCGCCAGCCGACGACGCGCTCCGTCAGTCCGTGCACGCCCCTGCGGCGAGCATCAGCTATCGGCCGATCAACGGACTCGGCGCGGTCCCGACATCCACGAGAACGGCCCCTCTCTCGTGACCGTTCTCGTCCGGTCGGTACGGCGGGCTAGCTGGTGCTCTGCCAGCTGTTGTTCGTCCCGCTCACCACGAAATCGCTGGAGCCGCTCTGGAACTGAGCGAACCCGGGGCGCAGGTTCTTGACCACGGTGCCGTTGAAGGTCCCGCTGCCGGTGGCCCCCGAATACACCCGGACCCCTTCCTTGGCCGGCCCGTCGATCGTGTTGTCGGTAAGCGTCGCGTTCACCTTGCCGCGGTCGATGAACAGGCCTGTGGTGAACGACCCGCGCAGGATGTTGCCGGGCAGCGGGACGTTGGTGAACGCGTCCGCGAACAGCGAATCGCTGCTCGGCGAGAAGATCCGGACGCCGCCGAGCTGCGCGCCGTTCCAGCCACCGCCACCGTTCAGCACGTTCCCGCTGACCGTCGCGGACTCCAGCGGACGTCCGGTGGCTCCGAAGATGCCGATCTCCATGGCTTTGTTCGACGACACACTGGTCACCAGGTTGTTCATGACCTGGACGTTGCGTCCGCCGGCGACTCGGATCCCGTTGGCCCACACCGTCGCGACGGCCGTGTTATTGAGGATCTTCGCACCGTCGATCTGACCGTTCGTGCCGCTGGCTCCGCCGTCGGAGAAGGTGGCGAAGGAATCGTCGCCGGAGCCGCGAACGAAGTTGTTGCGGACCGTGATGTTGTTGCCGAGCTTCTCCGGGTTCGGGGTGTTGGAATTGTTGATGTTGAAACCGTCGGCGAAGGAGTCGCTGCTCCGGCTGTTCTCCACCAGGCCGTTGCTGCCGGAGAGCCAGTTGGCGTCAGTGTGCCGGGTCCAGATCCGGTTCACGTGCCATCCGAGCGCGCCCATGGTTTGGATACCGGAGCTGGCACCCCCACCCGTGCCACGCCAGCGGGCGTTACCGTCGATCTGGATATCGCTGAGAGTGCTGCCCGAGCCCAACAGGGTCTGGGAGGTGAAATTCGCGGGTGTGGGCAGAGCAACCTTGCGGTAGAGCGTGGTGTACCACATACCGGCGCCGTAGACCTGTACGCCGGCGATCGTCAAGCTGCCGGAGGCGAGGCTGTTCATCATGAACTTGCCCGCCGGGATGTACACCGCTTGGCCCTGCGCCCGTGCGGTGTTCACCGTGTTCTGGATGGCGGCCGTGGAATCCTTGGTGAAGGTCGGGTCCGCGCCGAAGTCAACGACGTTGAGCGAACCTGCCGGCTGCGTCAACGCCGACCCGACATCCTCCAGGTCGACGGAATCGATGTCGTAGACAGCAGCCGTATTGGTGGAATCCTTGCGCAACATGATGGTACTGCCTGCTGGGATGGGACCTCCCGGCAGCGGAAAATAGGTGAAGTCGTTGTAGAACTCCAAGGCCGTGCCGCCGCCGTTGGGGTCGTCCCGCGTAGTGGTCGAGTTGCGGTAGTTCCACGCCTGTGCCGAACTCAGCGTCAGCGGGCCACGCGACACACCGTCCACATAGAGGTCCAGCGACGCGGTGATACCACCGCCGCCCGGCGCGTCCGGAATCGAAGCGCGAACGACGAGTGAGTTGGACTGCTTACCGGTGGTGTTGGGAATCGTCACCGAATCACCGGTGCTCTTCAGCTCGACCAATCCATAACCGGAGGCCTCAGTCTCCAAAGTGGCCGAAGGGGGCACGGTATCTCCCGGCCCGATGCGGCGTACCCGGGCACCACCGCCGAGCGTGCCGGATTCGGCCTCGACCGTCGCGAAGGGCGTCGTGGCGCCGACTGCCGCGGACGCCTGACCAGCAGCATAAGCCTGACTCCCGAGTCCAGCGGAGTAAGTCAGCGTGCCGGCCAAACCCAGCGCGATCCCGCACAGCGGGGCCAGCGCCCGTCCAAACCTTCCTTGCATTTGCCACCTCTTGATCACGATGCCGGAAATCGCCATACCTTACATCGCGTGCGAACGACCCCTTATCGCACGCGTCACATGTGATTGGACAGTCCAGACAGGACACTGATGAGTCGCGAGATCCGCGCCCGCCGATACTCCAGCCGTAGACCCCTCCCGGCGCTGGATGCGGGGCGGCAGGCTGGTGGCGGACTGTCTCGGAAGCTGCTGCACGAACACCGCGGGCTACCTTCGCGATATCGGCCGAGCCACCGGACAGACCCGTTCGAACGGCTGCGGTTCCTCGGCGACGACCAGGACGGCACCGCGCTCGAAGTCATGGCGGTCGAACTTCTGAACGACACGTTGTACGTGATCCACGCGATGGAGACGCAACCCCGCTACAACCGGCGGTACAGGGAGGCGAAGCAGTGGCGGACCTGAAAGCAAACCGTAAGACCACAACCAAGGCTGCCGCTCTCAAGAAGGCGCCAGCCAAGAAAGCAACCGCTGGACTGCGCACCAAGAGCGGCGCAGTCCGCACGCCCGAGGCCGAAGCCGCACTCCTCGCCGAAGCGGAGTCCGGCTACGACCCCGGCGAGCTGGTCCCCCGCAAGGTGTTGCGCGACTTTCGGCATGAGCATGACCGCGACATTGCTTTTGAGCACGAAGTAGAGCTGTTTGGTGCTCGTGGTGTCGGCGTGCCGCTCGTGGTGTCGTGGGTCGTGTTCACGCTGTCGCGGTGCCGCTCGTGGTGTCGCCGGATCCCGGGCACAAACGTGCCGCGACGGTCGCCCTCGATCAGCCCGCGGGTGCCGTAGCGAGCAGCCGGCCGCGGACGAACACGACGATCAGCGCCCACGCTTCGACCCGATGCCCGAACCGGCGGCGGTAGGCGACGACCGCGGCCGCGAAGGCCTGCACCGCATCCCCCAGCGGGCTGGGCTGGGCGACCAGACCGGTGAGCACGTCCGGGTCGAAGGTGCGTGCGAGTTCGACCCCGCGGCGGCGGAGCGAGTTCACGTGCTCGCCGCGGACCCGGCGCAGCCAGCGGCGCACGGTGGAGACCGGCCGGTGCAACTCAGCGGCGATGCTACGGCTGCCCCGCCCGGACGCCTTGGCCACCAGCACCGCGCCGACAACGGCGGCCGCAGGACGCCAGGGCACCGCGGGCAGGCCAGGACACCGGCGGCCGGGTCGGCGTCGACCCGGCCGGCGTCCAGCACCATGATCACAACAGCGGGCTCCTCGCACCTCGGTAAGCAGGCCTACCACACCACGGGCGGTCCAGGGGCCAACCCGTGTTGCCGGACCAGGCCGGACACCGTCCGCACACGACAGACGCCATCGACACCCTTCACCGTCACCGGGAACACCGGCCCGCCGACGCTGAGCGCTCACGCCGTCGGGCCGCCCGCTCACCCTGGCGCCGTGCATGAGAGCCATCAGCCCGGCCGGCACGCGCTCCCCGGCAAGGACGCAGCCCCCCTCCACGTCCTCATCCTGAGCGTCGTCCAACACGCAAGGCGGCCAGCCCTCGCTGTCCCCCTCCGGCGGGACCTCACACCGCATCAACGTCCGCGTCGACGACGAGATCTACGAGGTACTCCAGCGCGTGTCCAGCGACTCCGGCCGCAGCCCCAGCGAGGTCGTCCGCGAGGTACTACGCGCCGCGTACGGCCCGAAGCCGTAAAACCCGCAAAATCAAGAAACACGATGGCCGGCCCCCAGACAGGGAGCCGGCCTTCTTTGTCATCCCGTCCGCCGTCGACCCACACACCGTGGAGCGGGCCTTGCCCCAATGGCGCTTCTTTAAGTGGTCTCGGCTGGTAGTGGCTTGACGCGGTGCAGGGTGATGGTGTGGGTTACCCGGCGATTGGCGGGTTGGTCGCCGGGGGCGGGGTAGCGGTGGCTGCGTCGTTTGGTAGCGCGGGGCTGGATCGTCCGGGGTGGTCGTGGGTGCGTCAGCCGAGTTCGTTCCGGGCGTGTTCACGGGCGCGCTGCAGCCGTTGAGGGGGAAACCCGCCTGGATCCGGGGCACGGATCGGCGGGCGGCTCGGCCAGCACGGTCTCGGCGACCCGGTACCGGAAATTTCTCCAGAGCGGCCTGGAGAAACAGTCAGGACCGGTCGCCCTGATCGGAAGACCGGCCCTTACCTGCAACTACCTTGGTCGGGGTGGCCGGATTTGAACCGACGGCCTCTTCGTCCCGAATGAGGTGATCACGTACCCGCAGCGCTGGAACACTACGCAAACGTGCAGGTCAAAGCCTCGGGCTACGTAGGGCTCCGTCGGTCAGTGTGGGGCGGGTTACGCGTGCCGTCTCCAAAATCGTCTCCAGAACCCGGCTCTCATATAGATCGACAACCTTGCACGTGTCTGCCTATCGTGCTCGGATGATCACCGTCGTTGATCGTGTACGGCCCCGCTGGGAGATGATTCAGCAGCGGTACTTTCGGTGGGAGCAGCGTCAGGTCGCCACCAAGCTCGTTGGCTGGTCAAGGCGCCGCCGCTTGATCCTCTTCGTCCTGCTGCCCGTAATGGGCGTCCTCTGTTGCGGCGGTACCGTCGGCATCCCTGCGGCGTGGTCGCTACGCGAAACCATCGCTGCCGGCCGCGGCGCCCCGACACCTGATGCAGCGGCCAGCGAGTACCTGATGCGACTTTCGTATGGCGATGGTGAGGGCCTGCTGCCGCTGCTCGATGACGACAGCCAGCGTGACCTAGAGGACCAGTGGCGCGACTACCGTGCAGCGATGCGCTCGACCGACCCACCGCCGCTGCGGCTCGACTTCGGCCCGCTCGACCTCGGCCCCGCAGGCAATGGCCGCGCCGAAGTGAGAGCCAATGTCCAAGCGGTGTGGTGGGGCGCCGCCGCGGACGGCCGGACCGTTGGTCGTAGCAGTTCGCCTCGCATATGGGTGATCGAGACCCGCGAAGATGACGGATGGCGGATAACCCACGTGACCGCTCCGCCGTGGTGCGGCGAGGGCGGATACGTGCCGCTTTGCGCCGCACCTGCTACCCCTGCCGCCATTCCGTCACCTACGCAGTCAACGGACCTACTCCGGCATCCGCGTGAAATGCTCAGATGTGGCCCTCGGGATCCATTCCGCGAGATGCATTCGTGCCCTGCGCCAGTGTCGACGTCGGCGCCCGTCCATAATTAGCTACAAATAGTCGCTGTCCCCTCGATCCTTAATGGCGCGGTCGACTACTACGTCAGCACCGCTTACGGCCCCAAGTGAAGGCAGCACATCGACGCCAAAATTCAGTCCTAGGGCACGCACAGCATGAATTCGCCGCAACGCGATTCGCCTTCCGATCTCACTATGTTCCCGCCATGCGCCGGTGCGCGTAACTTGCGCCGGGTGCTGTCGATACAACCACGTCACCGCTTCGTCGTTCCAGCCGTCACACATTTCAGAGAGTGCGGCAAACATGACGATGTCCTCATCGTTTGGAGTACCAGCCCATCCGCCTACTGCGCGAATCGAGTCTGTACGGGCTGCCAACCCTGCGCAGTGAATGGGCCAGTTGCCGCCGTTCGCAATGGCGTAATCGTTGACGGCTCCAGCCCTGACCAAGCCGACCGGAATCAGTGGGTCCCACTGCACCCGCCGCCCGTCAGTCATTAGGTCATCGGCCTGACCGACCGCCCAGTGAATCGCAGAGTCCACAAAGTGTGGTATCAGACTGGCGAGCGCCCCAGGGAGTAGAACGTCATCTGAGTCGAGTACGCGCAAGAGGCCACCAGTGGCCCTGTCGAGCGCCAGGTTTCGAGTCCCAGGAATACCGAGCTGCCGTCCGTTTGCTGCGTACTTGACGTACGGGATGCCTTTAAAAGAGTCCGCAAGAACGGGACTGTCGCCGTCTTCCTGCACGATCCACTCCAGCGCCCACCCGTCCGGCATCTCCTGCTGGTCAACACTCGAAATGGTTTCTGACAGATACTCGGCGCTAGGCGCGTACGCGGCAGTTATGATCGAAATCGTCGGCATATTTGCGGTCACCATTTCTTCAAGACAGTGGTAAAGCTCAACTCGGTTCGGTCAGCCGGGAAATCCGCATCGGAGATCTCCACGACACGATCGGAAGCATCATATGAAATGCGCCTCACCCTGAGCATCGGGACACCATTGTCGAGTCGCCATTCATGAGCATCGGCGGTTGTTGGCATCACCGCAGAGACTTGGTCAACTATCCGCATAACCTCAATGCCGACCGTGGATAGTTGGTGCTGAGTGCCGCCCGGCCAAGGCTCGTTCGCGGAATCGCGTAGGCGCGGATTCGACTCAATAAGAGGAATCGGGATATACGAGATGCTCCACGAGAGGCGTCGGTTGTCCTGCCGGTCCCGCATTTCGTAAACGCGTTGCAGAACCGGAGTCTCCGGGCGAATGCCTAACGCGGCGGCCAGGGCTGGCGGAGGCGTTATGGTCCGGTATTCGGGGTTGAACGCGAGGTCTTCGATCTTGCTGCCCATGTCTGTCTCGGCGACCCCGGTTGACGCTCGCACTGCTTCCGACTCAAGCACAAGGTCTTTCTCGTGTTGGTGCCGCTCAGACGAACGGCAGACCTTCGACCGAGGCGTCCGGACCATCATCGCCTTGCCTCGGCCACCCGTGATCAAGCCCTGCTCTTTCAGCAGGTTGATGGCTGCTCGCGCGGACGTGCTGGAGCAGTCGTAGGCGTGCTGGAGTTCCTGCAACGTCGGTAGAAGTTCGCCGGGCACGAGGTCGCCCCGCTCGATCTTCATGCGCAGGTCATCCGCGATACGGATTTTTACCGGTGCGACGACACCCGTGGGCTGCGGATTCATGCCGCCCACCGTAGCGCAAACGCAGGGGTTTGCGCGCAAACCCTTGCGCCCCGTGCTTTGGATGCCTTACGTTCCCCTCATCGCAAGTTTGCGCGCAAACGCTCAAACGCGCGAAGCTGATCAGGCTCCGACACGGCGTACGTGGCTACGGCTGCACCGCTCGTGATCGTCCCGATTGCGCGCCCCTTCTTTGACAACTCAACAGAGCCGAGTGGGTCGCACCTCCCCGGGCCGGAATCCCGAAAAGGTCGCCGCGTATGGGCGCTGGTTACTCATGCACTTCATTGGTCTTTTGGCTGGTCAGCGCGGCGTCAGCCGCTCGTTCTGCCGTCGCGCTGACCCTTCCCTTGGAGGAACACCCCGTGAGGGATCACGACAACTTCGACACCGAACCGACCGCTGCCGACCTGGCCGCGATCGAGGCCGAGCAACCGCTGATCGAGGCCGAGCTGACGTGGCTCGACGCCGAGATCACCCTGTTGGCCGCTGCCGACCACGGCCGGGTCAACGACCTGGACACCCGTCGGGTGCGGCGTGCCGAGCACGCGGTGATCCGCGAGACGTTCGCGCACGTGGCCCGGCTGACCCGCTCGACCGGCCCGCGCCGCGCGGCCTGATGGGCCGGATCCGGGCCGCGTTCAACGACCCGGAGGGCGACCGGTACGGCATCCCCACCTTCTGGTGGAAGGGTGCCCCGCCCGGCTTCGCTACCCGCCGTCAACTGCGCAAACGCGGTCTCTGCCCCGGCCGTCAGCCGGTCGCCGCTCAAGTCTTGTGGGCCGGCGTGGGCGGCACCCGCGCTGCCTACCTCTACCGGCTCGACCTGGCCCGCCCGAAGCGGACCGCCACCCCGGCCGTGCTCGCCGCCCTCGAAAAGGCGATGCGGGCGCGCCGGACCTGTCCCACCTGCCGCTGTGTGCGGCCCTACGTCATCCCGCGCTCGCTCGGCGAGTGCCTTTCCTGCGCACCCTTGGAGGCTGCCGCATGACCGCACCCACCACTACCCGCAGCGCCTACCCGGCGACCGTCGATGAGCTGCTGCCGCAGGCCATCGAGCTGACCAAGACGCTCGGCAAACTGCCCTCGCGCAACCGGCTGATGACCGATTTCAAGATTGGCGGGCCGAAGGCCAAGGAACTGCTCGCCGAGCTGACCAAGCTGGCCGAGCGCGATCAGAACGTGACGGACCTGCACACGGCGATGGTGCGCCGGGGCAGCACGGCCGAGCGTCCGGCGCTGCACCTGGCGCCCGAGCCGGCCGCCGACCCCGAGCCCGCGCCGGACCCCGCCCCGCTCGACCCCGTGATCGTCGTCCGTGACGAGGGTTTCGACCTGTTCGACTCCGCGACCGCCGCCGACCCCGAGCCGGCCGCCACGGCTGACCCGCCGCGCCGGCCGGTCACCTGGCCGGTGCTGATCCTCTGCCTGCCCGCGTTCGTCGCGATCTGGGGCGGCTGGGTCGAGATGGGCCGACTGACCGGCTTCGGCATGGTCAAGCTGCTCCCCGGCATCCTCGACTCGGTCGAGATCGACACCGCGATCACGCTGCCGATCGGCGTGGAGACCTACGCGGCGTTCGCGCTCTACGTGTGGCTGTCCGGCCGCGCGACCGGCGAGGCCCTCAGCTTCGCGAAGTGGTCGGCGCTGGCCTCGCTCGCCCTCGGCGCGTTCGGTCAGGTCGCCTATCACCTGATGGCCGCGGCCGGCTGGACGTCGGCGCCGTGGCCGATCACCGCCGCTGTCGCGTGCATCCCGGTCGCCGTGCTCGGCATGGGGGCCGCGCTCGCGCACCTGATGCACCGCAACTAGATCCGCCCGATGGCCCGGCCCTCTACCGCCAAGCAGACGCCGGGCCATCGGTCACCCCATCCAGTCACCAGACCTTTTGGGAGGTCACCAGTATGGCAAGCAACCAGTTCGGCCCGAGCGGGGCCGGTTCGGAGCGCACCCCGGCCGAGGTACGGGCCGGTCAGAACGCGGCCCGCACCGAGGACGCGCGTATGCAGCGCGCCGCCGCCGCGGCCGGCCCCGACCGCCGCTCGATCGGCGTGAGCCGCATGGTCCGCGACGACGCCGACGAGATGTGAGCCGGTCATGACAACGACCACCGCCCCGGCTGTCTTCGCCGCCGTTTTCATCGCCCTGTTCGTCGCGCACCAGGTGGCGGACCACTGGGTGCAGACCGAACACCAAGCAGCCCGCAAAGGCGACCCCGGCTGGCCCGGCCGTCTGGCCTGCGCGCGGCACGTCGCCACCTACACCGTCACCGCGTTCGTCGCTGTGGGCGCCGTCAACGACGCGTTGGGCCTGCAACTCGACGTGTGGCGCCTGGTCGCCGGGCTGACGGTCTCCGCGGTCACGCACTACATCGCCGACCGGCGGACTCCGCTCAAGCGCCTCGCCGCCCTGATGGGTCACCGCGGTTTCTACGCCCTCGGCACGTGCCGCGCGGGCCGTGACGACAACCCGTCGTTGGGCACCGGCGCGTACGCGCTCGATCAGTCCTTCCACTACCTGTTCCTGTTCGTCGCCGCCCTGGTCATCGCGTGATCACGATGACCGAACCCGAGATCTACGAGGCACACGCCGAGCTGCACAACCTGCGCACCGACCTGGCCAACCTGCACCAGTGGGCCGAGCGGGCGCTCAACAACGAGAACGCCGACCGGCAGTACATCGCCGAGCACCTGTCCGCCGCGGCCGACGCACTGGCCGCCGGCGGGCCGGTGCCCGCGGCCCCGTTCGACGCCGACTCCGACGAGTTCTGAGAGAGGCCGAATCCCTATGACCAGCAAGGAATACACGGCGTCGCAGGCCGGTCCGATCACCCTGCACGTCGACACCCAGGCCGCGGACGTTCAGGTCGTCACCGACCCGCGCGTGACCGGAACCTGGATCGAGATGTCCACACCGGACGAAAGCGGCCCGTCGGTGGACGCGATCCGCCGGGCCGAGATCCGCGACAACGGCAGCGACGTGCACGTGAAGCTGAACGAGGGCGCTAGCGGCGGCAACGTCGTGATCGGCAACGGCCGCGTTCAGATCAACGGCATGACGATCGTCAACGGCGCCGTCTACGGCGGCAACGTCGTCGCCAGCAGCGGCATCACGGTCCGGGCGATCACCGAGCCTGGCTCGGCGGTGCAGGTCAAGACGATGTCCGGCGACGTCGTGACAAAGAACGTTGCGACGGTCCGGGCGCGGACCATGTCCGGCGACATCGACGCCGTCGGCGTGAGCCGCAGCGCGGACCTCAAGACGATGTCCGGCGACATCCACGTCACCGGCGACGGCGCCGGCCGGCCGGTCGTCAGGGCGCAGACCATGTCCGGTGACGTCACCGGTGCCGGGGTCGAGCTGTCCGGTAGCAGCATGTCCGGCCGGGTCCGTAACCAGCGGCTGTCGGCCGCCGACGAGTGGTGAGGGCCGGGCTGATGCTGACTCCCAAGACCCTCGCACGCACCACCGGCGCCGGCCTGGTGACCGCCGCGGCCGGTTGGCTGCTGGCCGACCATCCCGGGCACCGGCTTACCGGCGTCGGCCTAATCCTGGCCGGCCTCGCGATCGGCGCCGTGCCGCTGTGGTGGCGGTTCCGCTCGACCGGCTCGGCCGGGCTGATCGGCCGGTGGGACCGGCACGGCCGGCGCAACGCCGGCACCGCCTCCCGCCTGGACATCTGGCGCACCTCGTCGCCGTGGGCGATGCGGCGCAAGGCCGCGGTCATCCGCCCGTCGCTGGCGCTGCTGCCGTGGTGGCGGGCCTGGCGCGAGCCGCTGCACAGCTTCGCCGTGCCGCTGGCGAAAGCCGGTGTGCAGACGGTGTGGACCTCGGGTGAGGAATCCACGCTGCGCATCGGCATCCCCGGCACCGGCAAGACTGCCGAACTGGCCAACCGGGTCATCGACGCCCCGGGCGGGGTCGTGACGACCAGCACGGCCACCGACTTGTATGACCTGACCGCGCCGTTGCGGCGCAAGGCCGGGCCGGTGCAGGTGTTCAACCCCGGCGGCCTCGGCGGACTCACCTCGTCGCTGCGCTGGTCGCCGTTGTCCGGGTGCACCGACCCGGCGACCGCGGCCCGCCGCGCGGCCGACCTGATCGGGCCGATCGACTCCCAGGGCGCCGAGGGCGCCCGGTGGGCGGCGCAGGCCCGCCGCGTGCTCGCCGTGTGGCTGCACGCCGCGGCCCTCGGCGAGTACCGGCTGGCCGACGTTGCCGGATGGGTGGCCGACCCGGACACCGCCCGCGAGGCCATCCTGACCGCGCTCAAGACCTCGCCGCGGGCCGCGGAGATGCGGCAGGCCGCGACGCAGTCGATCGACATGAGCGCCCGTACCCGAGATGGCGTGATGCTGGCGATGGCCCCCGCGCTGGCGTGGCTCACGCTGCCGGCGGCGGCCGAGGTCGGTGACCCCGACCCCGACGCACAGGTGTTCACCGTCGATGAGCTGACCGACCGGCGCGGCGCCCTGTACCTGCTCGGCGATGACGACGGCACGGTCGGCCCGCTGGTGGCCGCCCTGGTCGCCGAGATCGCCCACCAGGCCCGGCGGACCGCCGCCGGCCGGCCGGGCGGCCGGCTCGACCCGGGGTTGGCGTTCGTGCTCGATGAGGTCGCGCTGGTCTGCCCGACCCCGCTCGACCGGTGGATGGCCGAGCTGCGCAAACGCTCGATCACCATCCACGCCGCGTGCCAGGGCCTCGGCCAGTTGCGCGAACGGTGGGGCGACGACGGCGCGTCGATGATCCTGAACTCGGCCGCGGCGGTGCTGGTCTACGGCGGCTGCAAGGACGCCAAGGACCTACGTGCCTTCGCCGACCTCGCCGGCGAACGCGAAGAGACCACGCACACCCGCGGCGCGGATGGGCGGGTCACCGGCAGCAGCACCCGCCGGGTGCCGGTCATCGCCCCGGCGATGCTGGCCGGGCTGCCCAACTTCCATGCGCTGCTGATCCGCCGCGGGATGCGCGTCGCCTTGGTCCGCACGCCGATCGTGTGGAAGCGCCGCGACGTGCGCCGCGCCGCCAAACCCGCCGCGGCCCGCCCGGTGAAGGCCGGTCGGCGCAAGCCCTCTCCCAAGCCCCGGCCGGCCGGCGACGTCCGGACGGTCCGCGCCGCCGCCTGAAACCCGTTGCAGGAAAGGAGATCCGCACCGTGCGCCTGTTCAGCGACGAGACCCGCAGCAACCGGCAGGCCCTGATCGAGGCCCGGCAGAACCTGGCCGACGTCAGCGCCCGCGACCGGGACGTCACGGACGCGTTCTGCGATGCCAACGACGCCGTGATCGAGGCCGAGAAGCCCCTCAAGTGGTGGCAGCGGCTCGACATCGACACCGACATGCACACCCGCGAGCCCGGTGACAGCGACGAGTTCTGAAGGAGAGCCCGGACCCATGACCACCGAACCCCGCCCGGCCGAGTTCGACCCGAACCGGCACTCCGACACCTACGAGGCGTTCGCCCGGCGCTGCGAGGCCGGCGCCGAGACCTTGGAATACGAGGCTGACCGCGCCGCCGAGATCCTGCCGACCCGCGCCGGCGGTGACAAGGCCGACCCGCAGGAATGGGCCGCCAAGAACCGCAGCGCCGCGCAGGCTGCCCGCGAGTACGCCGCGGGCCTGCGCGCCGAGGCCGGGGACCGCGGGCCGCTGGCCCGGATGGCCCCGGAACGGCTCGGTCAGGCCGAACAGGTCGCCTCGGCCGCCAACCTCGGCGGCATCCTCATCGACGGCCGCGGCCCGGCCGAACGCCAAGCACAGTCCACCTCCGTCTTCGACGAAGGTCACCGCCGGGCGTGGGAGGCCGGCGAACACCCGGCACAGGTCAAGGCCGCCGAGATCGAGGCCACCGGCCGTTTCACGCACGTCGCCGACACGATCGACGGCCACAAGCAGGTGCCGTTCTGGCGCCTCGGCGGACCCGCTGATCAGGCCGAGCAAGGCGGGCACCGCTTCGAGTCGTTCGAGGGTCACCGCGGCGACGAGAACGACGGCGACGAGTTCTAGCGATGCCGTACCGGAACAGGGTTCCTGACTTCCCGGGAAGCACGCTCTCGCCGGAGGAACGCGGCGAGGTGGCCCGCCTCAACGAACAGATGGACGCGTTCGGCGCGCAGGTCGTGATCCATGAGCAGGCCGTGCCGACGTGGTTCTCCATCGAGACCAGTGACTACGGCTCACCGCTAAGCCGGCACGGCTCGGTCACCGAGCTGCGCAACAGGGTCGCCGAGTGGCGAGCACCTGCCGAAGCGGCAACGAACGTCTCCGCGGCCCGCCGCGACGACGGCGACGAGTTCTAGCTCCGCCCGGGGCGCGGCCATCCGGCTACCAACCTTTCCGGCCGCGCCCCGGCCCCCTCACCCGCACAAGAGCACTGGGGAGAGACCTCAATGGTTCCAGACCCGACCACGCCCGGGAGCGATGTCCCCCGCGCGTGGCAACCACCCCCGACCCCGGCCCGCCCGCCGCGGGTGTCCCGGCCGCCTACCGCATGGGGCGACCCGGTCCGGGCGATGATCGCCCCGACCGCGTGCGGCGGTTTCCTGCTGTTCACCGAGTTCACCCTGGCCGGCCGGCGCCGTACCGGGGTCGACCTCGGCACCCGGTGGGACGCCTACACCACGCCCCTGCCCGCCGAAATCGCCCTCGCCGACGCCGGCCTGACCGTGCTCGGCCTGACCCGCGGGAGCGCGTGGGAGCCCGGTTCCGTGCCCGGCTCGCTGACCGCCTCCGTGACCCGCACACCACAGACGGGATGGGTCCGGCGCGCCCTGGCGCGTCTCCTCACCGTCCGCCCGTCCGGGCAGCGCAACCCCCTCGCAGGCCCAGGCACGACCGGCGGAACGGAGGACCGTCCGTGAGCACCGAACCGCACCGCGACCCCGACCCCTTCGACTGGCAGGCCGCCGAGAACGACGTCGCTGACGCCGACGTGGTGGACCTGGAGCAGGCCCGGTCCCGGCGAGCCGGACGCGACAGCGACCCGGACCCGGCCGCCGACAACGAAACCGACAGCGACCGGCCCACCCTGGTCGACAGCCTCGATGTGCAGCGCCCCCGGCGCCGGTTCTCGCTTGCGTCGTTCCGCGACGCCGAGCGCGTGCCGATCGTCCCGTCGTCGCTGAAGTCGCGCACCGAGTTCGCCGGGAATCTGGCGTGGGCGGCCGGGTTCGGCGCGCACGCCCTCGCGTACCACGGTCTGCGGCTGCCCAAGTACGCGGGCCGGATCGCGTTCCGCACCCCCCGCGGCGCCGTCCGCGTGATCGGCGGGTACGTGCGGTGGCTGTTCGACCTGGAAGGCGAGCCCGTCCGGCAGGCCACCGTCCGCACCGAGGACGCCGAGACCTACATCAAGCTGGCCCGGCAGCGTGACCGCCGCGTGCGGTGGCGCGGTATCACCGCGGTCGGGCTGCTCGCCCTGCTCACCGTGGTGGCCGTGTGGCTCGTGTTGGCCCCGGCGTGGCAGCGATGGACCGCCCTCGGGGTGCTCGCCGCGATCCTCGGCTACGTCGGCACCCCGGCCGACAAGCCGCTGTTGGACACCGCGGTCGTGCGCCACGACGTGGCCCCGCTGACCTCGGCCGAGGTGTTCGCCGCGCTCGCCGCGCTGCGCATCCCCGGCATCGACGCCGCGATCCGACGCGGCGACAACGGCAAGCGCTGGTTCCCGGCACCGATCGCCCGGGAGAACGGGGTCGGCTGGCGCTGCGAGGTCGAACTACCCCGCGGCGTGGTCGCCTCGGCGGTGGTCGACAAGCGGGAGGAACTGGCCGCCGCGCTGACCCGGCCGCTCGGCTGTGTGTGGCCCGAGGCCAACGCCGAGGTGCACCCCGGCCGGCTGGTCCTGTTCGTCGCCGACAAGGACATGAGCAAGGCCAAACCGGCGGTGTTCCCGCTGCTCAAGGCGGGTACGGCGAACCTGTTCAAGCCGGCCCCGTTCGGCACCGACCCGCGCGGCTCGCTGGTCACCATCACACTCATGTTCGCGTCGATGATCGTGGGCAGCATCCCGCGCATGGGCAAGACGTTCGCGCTGCGTCTGGCCCTGCTCATCGCCTGCCTTGACACGCGGGCGTGGCTGCTGCTGTTCGACCTCAAGGGCACCGGCGACCTGTCGCCGCTGGAGCCGGTCGCGCACCGCTACCGGGCCGGCGACGACGACGAGGACATCGCCTACGGGCTCACCGCGATGCGCGAGATGCGCACCGAGATGCGCCGCCGCACCAAGGTGATCCGGGAACTGCCGCGCGACCTGTGCCCGGAGAACAAGGTCACCGATGACCTGGCCAACAACCGCAAGCTTGGGTTGCAGCCGATCGTGATCGGTGTCGACGAGTGCCAGGTGTGGTTCGAGCACCCCAAGTACGGCGACGAGTTCGAGGAGATCTGCACCGACCTGATCAAGCGTGGCCCGGCCACCGGTATCACGCTGATCCTGGCCACCCAGCGGCCCGACGCCAAGTCGCTGCCCACCGGCATCAGCGCCAACGCGGTGCTGCGGTTCTGCCTGAAGGTCATGGGGCAGACCGAGAACGACATGGTGCTCGGCACGTCGATGTACAAGAACGGCATCCGGGCCACCATGTTCGGCCGCCGTGACCGCGGCATCGGCTACCTGGCCGGTGAGGGCGACGACCCCATCATCGCCCGTGGGTTCTATGTGGACGGCCCGACCGCCGAGGTGCTGGTCAAGCGGGCGCGCACGCTGCGGGAGAAGGCCGGCAACATCACCGGTCACGCTGCCGGGGTGGTGCTCGACGTCGCCGAGGTGCGCCGCGACACGGTGCTGGAAGACCTGGCCGCGGTCATGGGCGACAACAAGCCGAAGCTGTGGACGGCCGTGCTGGTCAAGCTGCTCGCCGAGCTGCGGCCCGAGGTCTACGGCGAGCTGACCGCCGACCAGCTCCGGGCGGCGCTCAAGGTTCACAAGGTCAAGCCGGGCCAGGTGTGGGGCAGCGACCCGGACACCGGCGAGACCGGCAACCGGCAGGGCTACTCCCGCGACGACATCCTGAAGGCGCTCACCGAGCGTGACGGAGACGGTGGGCGCGGCACGGCCAAGTGACCCGCGAATCGGTCCTAGGTCTAGGACCTCAGCCCTCCTAGACCTAGGACCCCTCCTAGAACCGCATCCGATACCTGATCAGCGCCCTAGTGACTAGGGGCGCCGGCCCTTCACGCCCTGAAATCGGCCCTGGAGGCACTTCCGTGACGACCCTCGCAGTCCTAGCCACCCTCGCCCTGCTCGGTTACGCAGCGTTCTACATCATCATGTGCGCGATCTCGCCGTGGGGCATCTGCAAACGGCGCCGCTGCACCGGCGGGCGCATCTACTCCCGGATCTTCACCAAGACCTTCCGCGAGTGCCCGCGCTGCAACGGCAGCGGCCGGCGCGTCCGCGTCGGCCGCCGGGTGTACGAGTACCTGCGCTCAGAACACAAGGCAGGCACCCGATGAGCACCCGCACGATGGCCCGCCTGCACCGCGAGCCGCAACCGCACACCGCATGGTGCAACCGCGACCACACGTGCGGGCTGCAAGAGCACCGCGGCCGGGCCACCGTCATCGGTCCCGATACCGGCGGCCGGGCCGTGGTCACCCGCGTGCGCGCCGGTGACCGCGACTACGCCGAGATCACCATGCGGGTGCCGCTGTCGCGCGGCGAAAGCCTCGCCGTCGCGCAGCTCGGCACAGTGCTGCACCACCTGCGGGCGCTGTTCGCCGCCGTCGCCGCGCTGCGGCCCGACGCCCTCACCAGCCGGGCAGGGCGCCGGGCGCTCGACTCGCGGAGGGCCGCATGAGCATCCGAACGTTCTTCGCCCGGCTGCTGTCCCGCGACACCGCGCAAACCCCGGCCGGCGCAGGCCGCCGGGCCGAGGCCGCCGATCAGGTCGAGCCGCGCACCGCGTGGCGACCGACCGCACGCAGCGCCTACGGCCGGTACGTCCAGGCGACGCAGCACCGGCAGGCCGCGATCGAGGCCATCCACCAACGCGGCGTGGAACGCGGCATCCGCTCGGCCGACGTCCTCGCCGCCTACGACCGGCTCGACGACGGGCTACGCGCCCGCGGCTGGCACCCCGACCAGTTCCGGCACGGCTGGAGCAGCGACGAGCCGTGGATCGACGACTTCATGGACCGCACGGACGTCGACTACGACCCGCGCATGGCCGCCTACGACGCCCGGCAGGCACACCAGCGCGACACGGACGGAGACGAAGCATGAACCTCATCAGCACCCGGCTGAGCCGTGGCCGCCGTCGGGTCAGTCACCCCGGCCTGCCCGCCCTGCTCGAACGGCGCCGGCGGTGCGCGATTCGCACCGGCAGCGCCGAGATCACCGAGGCCCTGGCCGTCCACCCGGCAACGGCGGTCGTGCTGGCCGCAACCCAAGCACAACTCGACCGCGAGGACGCCGCGCTCGGCCTGGCCGAGCGGCCGGGCGGAACCGAGGGCTACCGGGCAGCGTGGCAGCGGGCCGCTCTTTCGTGGGTGACCGACACGAAGGGGACGACGCCGTGAACCTCTACGCGGCCAACGACGGCCGATTCCCTGACGACAGCGACGTGCAGATCCGCTACCCACTGACCGACGACCAGGCCGAGCGCAGCACGTGGCCGTGGGTGCCCGGCTGGATCGCCGGGCAGTGCGGCCCGGACGAGTGGGACATCGTGGTCGAAGGCGCCGGGCCGACCAGCTACGACGAAGACGGCGAACCGCTCTACTCGGCCGCCTACCGTAACGCCACCGAGATCCGTCACACCGGGCTACGCCGAGCGGTCGACCGCATCGCCGACCGGCTGGCCGAGCAAGAGGACGCAGCATGAGCCGGCCGCTGCTGCTCGACCTGTTCTGCTGCGCCGGTGGTGCGGGCGCCGGCTACCACGCCGCCGGGTTCGACGTCACCGAGTGGCTCGGCCGGGCGTTCCTCGCCGCGACCGACCGGGCGACCCCTGCGCGCGAAACCGTAGATTCTCCCGCGGAGGGCGCGGAGGTCGCGGGGGTCGGCCGGAAATTCTTCGGTAGGGCCGCCTGATGGATCGGCCCGCCGGACCGCTGTGCACGGCCGGGTGCGGCATCGCGCTGCATCCGGCCGCGGCCGCGGGCGGGCACACCACGCACCCCGGATGTGACCCGGCCGCCCGGCCGCCCGCCGGCCGGCAGGTGCTCCGGTGGGCGTGCCTGCCCTGCGCCACGAACGGTCCGGCCGACAGCTCGGCGCACGCCGGACACCTCGCCTGGGTGCACGACGTGTTCGCCTGCCCGGCCGCGCGCGGGATCAGCGCCGAAGAACGCGCCCTGCGCGTCGGTCGCCGCCGTGACCTGACCGCCACCTACCCCGAGCTGGCCCCGCCCTGGCCGGCCGTTTCCCGCCCCGATCGAGGAGGCTTCCCATGCTCGACCCCGGCCCCCTGCGGGCCGCCGCCCTCGGCCACGCCGGCCGCGGATGGCACGTCTTCCCGCTCCGCCCCGACAACCGCCCCGTCGACCCGGATCACCCGAAGAAGCCCGCTTTCCCGGACCACGCCGAGGACCGGTGCCCCGGCACGGACCCGCGCTGCCGCGACCGGCACACCGGCTGGGAGCCCCGCGCCACCTGCGACCCGGCACGGATCGTCCGGGCGTGGCAGCGCACGCCCTACAACGTCGGCATTGCCTGTGGCCCCGCCGGGCTTGTGGTGATCGACCTCGACAGACCCAAGTCGAGGGCCGGCGGACCGGCAGGCCGCGACGGCCTGACCGTATTCACCGACCTGTGCCGCGAGCACGGACAGCCGGTACCGGACGACACGTTCACGGTGGCGACCGGCAGGGGCGGCCGGCACCTGTACTTCACCCACCCGGCCGGGCCGCCGCTGCGCAACACCCAGGGCGACCGCGGCGGCCTCGGCCCGCTGATCGACACCCGGGCGCACGGCGGCTACGTCGTCGCGCCCGGCTCGACCGCCCGCGGACGGGCCTACCGGGTGCTGAACGACCGGCCTCCGGCCGGGCTGCCCGACTGGATCACAACCCTGCTCCGCCCGGCCGAGGTGGCCGAGCCGCGCAAAGTCCAGGGCGATTTCTCCGCATATCGGAGGGGAACGTATGTGCGGGCCGCGGTCGAGCGCACCCTCGATCGGCTCGGCGACGCCCGGCCCGGCGGCCGGAATTTCGCGCTCTACATCGCCGCCGTGTCGCTCGGTCAGCTTGCCGCGGGCGGGGCGCTGGCCGAGGCCGACGTGTACGAGGCGCTGACCCCGACCGCCCACGCGGTCGGTCTGGCCGAGCGGGAGACGGCCCGCACCATCCGTTCCGGCCTGCTCGCCGGGGCTCGAAACCCTCGGAGGGTGGCATGACCGCTGTCGACGAGAGCACCGACGAACCGCGCCGGGTCAAAGTCGGCACCGGCCCGGAGTCGATCCGCACCCTCAAACGCGAGCTGACAGCCGGTCTGCTACCTGACACCTACGTGTCCGGCGGCGCCCTGGTCCACATGGAGACCGTGTCTGGCGGGCTGACCGGCGCCGCCGATGAGGACTCGCCGCTGCCGGTCAACGCCAGCATCATCCAGTCCGCCGGGCTGGCCGGCCTGCTCGCCGAGCATGCGCACGTCTACCGCAAGAAGGTCCGCAAAGGGCCGGACGGCGAGGTCGAGACGTACGACGAAGAGTGCACCCCGCCCCGCGATGTGCTCGCCGCCGTGCTGACCGGCAAGACCTGGCCCGGCGTGCCCGCGCTGCGCGGCATCATCGGCGCCCCGGTGCTGCGCCGTGACGGCACCCTGTTGCAGGCACCCGGTTACGACCCGGCGACCGGCCTCTACCTGGCCTCCAAGGTCGACCTTCCGCCGGTGCCCGAGGCACCGACCGGCGAACAGGTCGCAACCGCGCGGGCGTTCCTGCTCGATCGGTTCCTGCGCGACTTCCCCTGGTCGGGGCTGGCGGACCGGGCCAACTACATCGCGCTGCTGGCCACGCCGATCCTTCGGCACTTCACCCGCAGCCTGACCCCGTTCGCGCTTGTCGACGCAACCATGCCCGCATCCGGCAAAACGATCTTGACCGCCGGGCCGGGCATGCTCTACGGCCAGCGAGTGATGCCGTGGGCCTACTCGGAAGAGGAACTACGCAAGTCGATCACGGCGGTGCTGGTCGAACAGGTCGGTGTGGTCATCTGGGACAACCTGGCCGAGGGCACCGTCATCGACTCCGCCGTACTGGCCCAACTGGTGACCTCCGGCGTGTGGTCCGATCGGCAGCTCGGCGCGTCGCGCAATGTCGCCACCGTCAACGACCGGCTGTGGATGGCCACCGGCAACAACCTGCAGGTCGGTGGCGACATGGCCTCGCGAACGGTGCGGGTGCACCTCGATCCGAACATGCCGCGACCGGAAGCGCGTGATCAGTCGGGGTTCGGGATCCCGCACCTCGATCAGTGGATCACCGTTCCGGCCAATCAGCTCACCGTGTTGTGGCACCTGCTCGTGATGGTGCTCGACTGGACCCGGGCCGGCGCCGGCCGGGCGGTCGGGGTGTCTATGCGTCAGTTCACGCCGTGGGCGCAGGCCCTCGGCGGGTTCCTGGCTCACCACGGGATCGAGGGGTTCCTGACCAACATCGCCGACGTGCGTGACGTCGACGAAGACGAAACCCGCTGGCGCGGGTTCCTGTCCTGCTGGCACGAACGCTACGGCGAGACGCCGATGACCGCGGCCGAGCTACGCCGCGGCGCCGAACCGGTGATCATCAGCGGGGACCTCAGCGACCCGTGGGACGGGCAGTTCATCACCACCCCGACCGGGAAACTGCCCAACGCCGTCGTACTCGGCCGGATGCTGACCGGGCAAAACGGCCGATGGCGCGGCGACTACGTGATCCGCGCCGGGAAGTCCGACCGCGGTGACCGGGCCGTGTTCACCGTCCAGCACCACGGCGGCTAGGTCGAATCTGCTGAAACATCTCCGCATCTCCGCAAGCCACCGAACAAAGGTTGCTCTACCAGGGAAAACAGGCTGCGGAGATGACCGGCCACCGATCTCCGCACATCTCCGCATCTCCGCACGATCAAGGGCTTTCAAGATCATGCGGAGATGCGGAGATGTGCGGAGATGCCTTCGAACCATCTCCGCAGCACAAAACCGCAGGTCAACAACGGTGCTGCGGAGATGCGGAGATGTTTCAGCCAATCCAGGGCCACAAGCACGCCGCGACGGAATCAACCGGCTCAGAGCCCCTGAGGCAGATTCGCCTATGCCTTACCCCTCAGCTACCCGAGATCTTGGCTCTACGGGGCTCTGGGTGGCCCTCCGTATGGCCCGCCACGTCAACGCGCACCCAACCCACGGCAGGAGGCCCATCGCGGTAGATCGGAGCCCAGAAAGGCCGTGGGAATACCGAACGCATCCCTCAGCACACACCACGGGGAGACCTTCATGCCCACGGATGCCACTCCCGAGTTCTACCTACCTGCCGACATCGCCAAGATACTCAAATGCTCGGAATGGTGGGTCAAGGAGCAAGCCCGCCGAGGACGCATTCCATTCTGCTGGATCGGCGGCGGCTATCGATTCACTCCCGGCCACTTGATGGAGATTGCCCGAATTTTTGAGCGTCGGAGCACCACACCCGACGCGCCGCCTTCCGGTACGACCAAACGGCATTCCCGACGGTCCCCCGCCCAGCGACAGAACACCGCGACGAATTCACCCACACCGCTTTCCGCTCGGATCCCACCCCGTGCCCGACGTACCTCCAGTCAGGAAAACGAAGCGGCCTAAACGAAACTGCCCGCGCCGGACATCCGCCGGCGCGGGCAACGTCTCGATCTGGAGGATACGTAATGGGGTACGGCGAGAATGCCGGTAGTTATTGGCGAGGCCGCTACAAGTCGACGACCGGAAAGCTGGAAACGGTACGCGACCTGGTGACCGGTAAGCCTATCCATTTCAATACCAAGCGTGATGCGAAACGAGCCGCGGACCGCGCCGAGGCCGACGACGCTGCCCGCGCCCCGCGGTCGCGCCCCTCGACCAACCTGCGGATCACCTTCGGCGAATACGTAAGGTCCTGGTTCGGTCGGCTCGACCTCGCCGCATCCACGATGCAGAACTATCGTCGCCACATCGAGAATCACCTCTTGCCCGCGTTCGAACAGTTCGTCATGCGAGAAATGCTCGCCGAGGATGTAGATTTCTGGGAAAAAGCCGAGCGTAAAGCCGGATATGCCGAATCGAGCATCAAGACCTGGCGCGGCACCCTGCACCTGATTTTGGACGATGCATTTGCCGAGGAAATCATCTTGGCTAATCCTGCGGCAAAACGCCGTGGGCGCGGCAAGCGTGCGGGGAAACGTCACACTCGTGGCCCGGAGAAAGTCATTTCCGACATGCTGAGTTTGATCCTCATCGCCGAACGTGCGAGTCTCCTGTCAGCTCGTGACGCCGAATTCGTGGCAATTGTCACCAAGGGGGTCACCGGAATGCGATGGGGTGAACTGGTTGGCCTGGAGACCGAATTTGTCAGGTCCGGCGCTATTCGTGTCGAATGGCAACTGTACGAACTCGACACCGGTGAGTTTGTCCGATGCCCACCGAAGGATGATTCGTACCGGACGATCGACACGCCTGACTTCGTGACCGGGCTACTGCGCGAGCACATTGAAGTGACCCGGCCGAAGCCCTGCCGATGCCATGAGCGCACATACGCGTTCAGCGGGCACCGATCGGCCAATACCGCGGCCCGTGCACCGGGCGCCAAAGTGGTGGACGTCGCACGGCTAGCGGGCGTCTCCACCGGCACGGTCTCCAACGTCCTGAACCGCCCGGAAACGGTGCCCGAGCTGACTCGTGAAAAGGTCGCCGCCGCGGTAGCTGCTCTCGGGTACGTACGCGGTGGCCCGGTCACGGGGGAACTCGCACCGCATTGGCGCCGAACCGGCTTTGCCACGTGGATCTTCCAGCCTGCCGTCACCGGCTGGTATCCCCGCATCGCCCCGCGGCCTCCCCGCCCAGTGCCGATCCTCGGCGAGCCCTGGCCGGGTATCCCTGCCCGCGGCCGAGGCGCCGCAGACCGCGCCGACGCTTGCTGGCTCCCGATCGCACGTGGATTGGTGCCTCACGGTCTCCGGCACTCCCACAAGACCGAGATGGACGAGATGGGCATCCCGCAGAAGCTCAAAGACGACCGGATGGGTCACGCCGACGGTTCCGTCGGTGCGCGCTACTCGCACATCACGCCGGCGATGCGCCGCGCGCTGTGCGACGGCCTGACGGAGCGCTGGAACGCCGCGCTGCACGCCCGGAGAGCATTCAGCGCCGGCTCGCCGGTCGCTGCGCTCGATCGGCTGCTGCGGGCGCTCTGAGCACCGAAAGTGCCGCGCCGTCTCCAAAACCGTCTCCAAAACGGCCCGGAACACAGTTGAGGGCCGGTCACCGTTTCCGGTATACCGGCCCTCAACTGGCCAAACTCTGGTCGGGGTGGCCGGATTTGAACCGACGGCCTCTTCGTCCCGAACGAAGCGCGCTACCAAGCTGCGCCACACCCCGAGCTGCCAGGCAATACTATCCGACGCCACCGCCGACGCGAAACCGGTATCCCCTGAACAGTGAATCCGCAGGTCAGCGCGGTATTAGGGTGAGGATTGAGGCTTCCGGGCGGCAGCTGAAGCGGATGGGCGCGGTGGGGTGGGTGCCCAGGCCGGCTGAGACGTGCAGCCAGGAATCGGAGCCGGGCCAGCGGTGCAGGCCCTTGGCCATCGAGTTCGGCAGGTCGCAGTTGGTGGTCAGGGCGCCGTAGAGCGGGACGCGGACCTGGCCGCCGTGGGTGTGGCCGGCCAGCAGGAGGTCGAAGCCGTCGGCGGACATCGCGTTCAGGACGCGAGCAGCGGGGGTGTGGGTGACGCCCAGGTGGATGTCGGCATCGCCGGTGACGGGGCCGGCCACGGCAGCGTAGTCGTCGCGGTTGATGTGCGGGTCGTCGACGCCGATCAGTTCGACCGAGCGGCCGCCGGCCTTCAGCACCGTGCGGGCGTTGTTCAGGTCGGCCCAGCCCGCGTCCACCAGGGCAGTTCGCAGGTCCTCGGCGGGCAGATCCGCGTCGCCCTGCACGTACTCCCGTTCGGGCAGCAGGTACTGCAGCGGGTTCTTCCAGCGCGGGCCGCGGTAGTCGTTCGAACCGAAGACGAACGCGCCGGGCACCGTCAGCAGCGGGTCGAGAGCACGCAGCACGCCGGGCAGCGACTCGGCGTCGGCCATGTTGTCGCCGGTCACCACGACCAGGTCGGGGTCGAGGCCGCCGAGCGCGGCCACCCAGGCCTGCTTGCGGCGCTGGTCGGGCATCATGTGCAGGTCGGAGAGGTGCAGGATGCGGAGTGGTTCGGCATCGGGCTCCAGCACCGGCACGTCGAAGCGCCGGAGGGTGAACAGGTTGCGCTCGATCAGCGAGGCGTAGGCGAACGTGGCGGCCCCGGCGGCGACCACCGCGGAGCCGAGGGCGAAAAGAGAACGCTTGCGCATGGGAAGCAAGGGTAGTTTCTCGGTTCATGGGAACGTTGAAAGACCGCCTG